>Ga0209186_1000003_pt1 | contig 343187 bp, 262 predicted proteins | sample SidtaG_FD_187426 | JGI IMG/M metagenome (GOLD analysis project Ga0209186, IMG submission 187426) | Marine algal microbial communities from Sidmouth, United Kingdom - Sidmouth_Male2 metaG (SPAdes) (version 2) | ecosystem: Host-associated > Algae > Red algae > Unclassified | place: Sidmouth... | reverse complement strand
TTGTGGAGTCGGAGAGAATCGAACTCTCGTCCAAACAAGTAACAAAATAGCTTTCTACACGTTTATTCTTTTCTTGGGTTTTCGACGCAAAGCTGGTTAAAGACAACCCACTTTTTGCTTAGCTTCTTAATCTCGAAAAGGCAACAAAGCACTACCTAATCTTAGTCAACTTTTACGATGCCTCATGCAGGAACGCCATTAACCAAGGCTTTCCGGAGACATTTAGCCTTTCTACCTAGTAGAAATGAGCACGAATCTTACTATAATTCAGATTATGCAGCTAAAGCGTAGTTATTCTCGCCGTTTAAAATTTGGTCTAGCCTTTTACGTGTTTCAATGCCATTACACGACGTGCTTACCATCTAATTAATCTCGCTGTCAAAACCAGTCGACCCCTTAAATGATAATTTTTTGGGCGTTTCTTCCGCTTAATACCTACAAGGTTTTAGAAACCTTGCAGGAGACGCTTCAGTCGGGCTTTCACAACTCGCTTCCCGACAAAAAAGTCGGGAGAGCTCAAACATATTGCTCAATCCCTAACGCACCACACCAAAGAACAGTACTATTTGCCCAATGGTGTGCGAAATTACTAAAAATAGTAACGCAAATGCTATACCAAAACGGTTTTATATAATCATTAAGAAAATATGTCAGGAGAAAATTTTATTTTCATGCAAAACAATATATTATGATACAGAAAGGAACACAAGTAAAATGGAAATGGGGAAACGGAACGGCTGAAGGCAAAGTCATTGAAACCTATTCAGAAAAAGTAACCAAAACTATTAAAGGAAACGAGGTTACAAGAAATGGAGAATCTGGTAATAAAGCCTTATATATAGAACAAGAAGACGGAGATAAAGTACTTAAAAGCGAGAGCGAAGTAGAACGGGCTGATTGATTTGCGGACAGTTTGAAATAGGCTTATTTTTGCATACTAATTACGTTTTTCGTTTTTTCGAAATAAAAATAAATTTTCTATGAAATTCGCCATCATTAAAGAACGCAAAAATCCACCAGATAGACGTGTCGTTTTTTCACCTGAAACTTTAGCAGAAGCTAGAGCCAAATTTCCTGATGCGGAATTTGTTGTAGAGTCTTCAGATATCAGAGTTTTTAAAGATAAGGCTTACAGAGAATTAGGATTTAAAGTTACTGATGATGTCACTGATGCAGATGTAATGATTGGTGTTAAGGAAGTACCAATAGAACATTTAATTCCGAATAAAAAGTACTTTTTCTTTTCGCATACCATAAAAGAACAACCTTATAATAGAAAGCTCCTTTTAGCACTCTTAGAGAAAAATATTGAGATGTACGACCATGAAACTATAGTGCGCGAGGACAATATGCGCTTAATTGGTTTTGGTCGTTATGCTGGTTTGGTTGGAGCTTATAATGGGTTTAGAGCTTTAGGATTAAGAGATGGTGTATTCAAATTGCCTAAAGTAGAAACCTTAGCAGATTTAAATGAGGTTAAAGCAGAATTAGATAAAATTACTATTCCGAATATTAAAATATTATTAACAGGAACAGGCAAAGTTGCACGCGGCGCAAAAGAGATTTTAGATCATTTAAAGATTAAAGAAGTTAGCGATGCACTATACTTAACCTCTCAATTTACAGAACCTGTGTATGTCATGGCAGATGTTATGGAATATGCAAAACGTACAGACGGTAAAGTGGGTGATAAGTGGGTTTTTTATAAAGATCCATCGGGTTACGAAAGTAATTTTATGCCTTATGCTAAAGAAACAGATTATTTTATAGCTGGTCATTTTTATGGCAATAACGCACCTTATTTATTTACTAGAGACGATGCAAAACAGCCTGATTTCAGAATACATTTAGTTGCAGATATAAGCTGCGATATTGATGGACCTGTGGCGAGTACAATTCGTTCGTCAACCATTGCAGATCCTTTTTATGGTTATGATGCAGTAACTGAGAAAGAAGTTGCTTTTGATGCTGAAAACGCAATAACAGTTATGGCTGTAGATAATTTGCCATGTGAATTACCAAAAGATGCAAGTGAAGGATTTGGAGAAACATTTGTTAAACATGTGATCCCTGCATTTTTTAATAACGATGAAAAAGGTATCTTAAAACGCGCCAAAATTACTACCGAAGATGGTAAATTAACTGAGCGCTTCAGTTATCTTAAGGATTACGTTGACGGTGTTGACTAAATTCTTTTAAACATCCAATACCCAACCACCAAAAATCCGCCAAAGCCTAAAGTAAATAACCAAGCTTCAGAATGTTGATATGGTGTAATGATGATATGAAAAACGTCAGCAATTAAAATTTGAGGATTACTAATAATTTCCCATGAATTGTATCGTAGAAATCGACCTAAGTACACGCCAAATCCACACAGAAATATGACGATTCCAGAGACTATCGGAATCGGAATTTTTTTAAATTTCGTAGCTATTAACATTTCCATATCACTTATAGAAAGATAAAAAAGAAACAATCCGCTGAGTGCAAAAGACAACAGTACTAAAACATCTAACCATAATAAATTATAATTCCCTATTCTTATATGAATGAGATCTGTGATAATGTAAGGAGCATTTGGCAAAAATACCAACCAAGCCAAAAACCAAATTCCTAGAGCTAACTTGCTAAGTTTAGGTTTGGTGCTCAAGTACATAGTCATAACATAAGGAATTATAGCCAGAAAGACATTCCAGATTAAAAATGAGTAGCAAAACGATTTGTTTAATTTCATACGTACCATAAGTACTATGACGCTAAAAGTTAAAGCAACTGTTACTAGAGTTAAGTTCTTAAATCTTGATTGTATACGTGTTTTTAATCTTTCCATAGTGTTTTTCTATTATTAATACCGTTATAATTCCGAGCGTATAGGCCAGCATATCCGTGAGGTGAAAGGTATTTCCAAAAATAAGTGAGGCTGTAAAACTGTGTTGTAAATTAAAGTAGGTTAAGAATGGTGTGAGTTGAAGTAACTCAATACCAAAAGCAATAAAGAGGACGATACACGCTGAAGCCCTCACTGACAGCGTTGTACATCCTCTTAAAATTGCATATAGTAAAATAACTACGAGATAATCACCAAACGTGTAGCGAATAAATCCTGTTTTTATAATGAAAGCGATTGCCAATTCTGCGAGGAATAATGAATGTGCAAGTACTAAGTAGTTTTTGTTGAATTGTAGTTTCATAATTAAAGACCTGAGAGATTAAGAACCAAAAAGAAATACCCTAAAGCCATAGGTATGTTTAGAAGCAATAGACCGCAATGCGCCAATAATTCTTGTCTATATTGTGAGACATATAATGCAGAAATAAAGACACAGAAAAGTAAAATAGAGTTGAGAATTACAGCGATAAAGATGTAATAGAATCCGATTATTATTAGCGAATCTTGAGCTTTATTCATTGCAAATAGTATAACCAGAATTGTTCCGATTGTAAAACTCACTAAGGCTGTGAATTTGCAAATGTTTTTTATATTAGCTATTGTTTTCATACGTTTTTGTTTTTAATAAAACTTCGCTCAATCCTTAGAAACTAATTTATGAGCGAGGTACTTCACACTATCCTAACTATTGTGCCAATCTATTTTACGAGACACGTACATTACAATGGCTAGAATGACGAATAAACCAATACTTCCTACTAAAAGTGCATAATTTTCTAACTGAATAATGACATAAATAAACGCATACAATGCAGTTAATGAAATACCTATAAAGGCTGGAAACTTGATGGTTTTTAGTATGGATTTTGAATACAGTGTAATCAATGCAACGACTGAAGTACCAGCGATTAAATACGCTTTTAAGAAATTACTATGTTCAGATATGGAAACAAGCAAGGTGTAAAACATGACAAGTGCTAAACCAATCATTAAATATTGAAAAGGATGAATATGTATTTTACTCAATGTTTGAATAAGAAAAAATAGTAAGAAGGTTAAGCCAATAACCAAGAAACCGTATTTAGCAGACCGTTCACTTTTTTGATATTCATCTACTAAAACAACGAATTTAGTACCAAAGGCAAACTGATTTAGATTTGGGATTTTGTTTAGGTAGATTTGGGAAAATGCTCTGTTTATAGATAAGACCTTCCAATCTACTTTAAAGCCGTCTTTTGTAATACTTCTGGTTTCATCGTTTGGTGTATAATTACCAATAAATCCTGGATCTGCCCAATTTGAATTCATAGTCATTTTGGTGGTCTTTCCAACAGGTATAAGTTTAATTTGGTCACTACCATCGTATGTCATATTCATGCTATACTTAAATTCTGATTTGAGTAGATCTTCATTTAAGAATTCAGTTTCAAGCTCATCTAAATTATTGTTATAACCTGTATTGTTTTCATTAAAATTAGTTTCAAACGGATAAGAGGTTCCGTTCAGCTGAATCATCATTTCAGTTTTTATACCTTTTAGATTGGTGGTTTTAAAAACTATCGTGGCTTTATTCCAAATTATATCTTCAGGTTTAATGTCTTTAGAATTTAAGTCTATGTTGCCAAAATCTCCATCGAGTTTTAGTTTTGAAGTGAATACTGCGGACTCATAATTACCTAAATGCAGTGATTTAGATTTTACATCTGCGTTTGCATTTAAAGATTCGGGAAAAATGTACGCATACTTAACATTCGTTTTTGTTTCCTTTATATAAGCTTTTGTTTTTTCATTAAAGGTTGAAGTTTCTGAGTATGTCTTGTAAGGCAATTTTAAAACTGGTCCGTAGATCATCACCTCATTTCCCCATTTACTATTAATTTCTCTAACGACATCTTGTTGTCTATAAGCACGTTCCTCAATAAGAATATTAACGTAGGTTAAGGGAATCAATAAAACCATAACAAGAATACCAACAATAATCATTCTGGCTGTGATAGAGGTTTTTAACCAATTCCCGAATTTGTTGGATTGATTTGAGCTGTTTTGTTTTTGTGTGTTTTCCATGGTGATGTGATTTAAATATTAGGTTTCAGGATTGTTGAAGTGTTAATGCGTTTTTTGAAAATATGGCCATTCGTAAATCATTAAAAGATATGTTTATGAGTTTCTTGTAATCGAAATGATGAAATGGATTTGCCTGCTTACCTGTTATAAAAGATTTGTAATAATATCTGTAATAATCTGGAAGAATAGTTACACCAAGAATGATAGCTCCATAGAGATACGGACTGCGTTTTCCGTTACCAAAGCAGAGGCATTGCAAGGCAATTTCGTCTTCAACTTTGGTGCTGTAACCACAGAGTACGTGGTAACAGTCGTGACGCTCTACTTTTGGGATTAATTCAAAATTATTTTTATCTAAGAATTCGCCAAGATGTCTACCAAATGTAGGTTTTGGTAGAGTGAGTAGATCGGCTTTGGTGATATTCCACGATTCATGATTTTTAAATAATGACGTGTAGATACGTTGCGAATGCTCAAAAAGCCAAATGATAAGTTCTTTTCTCAAGGTCTTTATTTTATGCAATAGGTTGCTCATGGTAGTTTGGTTTGATTTGGTTCAACGGCAAAATTTTTATTAGTTGTTATTTAAAAGTACTTTGTATTTCAAAGTAAAAGATGAAAAAAAAGGCTATGTTTTTTTAATTAATTTTTCAAGCGCTTCAATATGTTTTTTAAATTCGGCTTTACCAAGTTTTGTTGCACTATATCTTGTGTTTGGCTTTCTGCCAATAAATTGCTTTTCTACAGCGACATATTCCGCTTTTTCTAATGCTTTTGTATGGCTTGCTAAGTTGCCATCTGTAGCTCCTAATAATTCTTTCAACATATTAAAATCTGCGTATTCGTTTACCATAAGCACTGACATAATGCCGAGTCTTATTCTATGATCAAATAGTTTATTTATGTTCGTTATTATGCTCAAATTTTAGGGTTAATTTAATATTCAAAGTTACTGAAAACTGTGACTGAAAACTGTTTACTTCTTTACATCATATTTAAAATGCATCCAGGCACCATACACAATATGCATAATCCCAAAGCCTATAACCCAAAGCCAAAATCCGTAACCTGGATAATAACTGGCTATTAACCCTAAAACAATTTCAGCATAACCTAAATACTTTATATTGCCTATGCTATATTTTGATGCGCTAACTAATGCCAAACCATAAAAAATGAGCATTAAACCTCCTGTTTGTCCGTAGCGTCCTTGACTTAAAATGATAGTACAGTAAATACCGCCTACAACTAAAGGGACTAAAAAATTAAATAAAAGCCGTTTTGAGGAATTATCCCATATTTTTTCGCCATTCTTTTTTGCCTTATTTGTTGTAAGTATCATACCAGTCACCGCACTCAGTATTGCGACCAAAAAAAGGACTATCATACATGTCCAAAATACCCAACCATGAAATATATAGAGTGTTCCACCACTATATGAAATTACTAACCAATAAGCAATAGCAGCACCAACCAATGCATATATGCCAGCTAGGATTCCAGATAAACCACTCAACGAAATAAAACGAGACGATTTATTCATTATATTTTTAATCTCGCTAATGTCTTTTAAATAATCTTCGTTGCTCATATTTTAAAGTACTTTGAATTACAAAGTAAAATAAAATATTTCAATTCCGCAAATATATTTTGGGGATTTAACTAAATTTATAATCTAATAACTAAATCACTATACTATTATGATCGGATTACTTTTAACAATAGCAAACATTGCAGGCGGACTTTTACTAGGTTTAGCAACATTAGATAAATGGGATGGAGAAAGTAATTTCTTTAATAAAATCGCAGGCTTTTTAGCGCCATTTCAAACCATAATCGGTGGAGCCCTTATTGTTTTACCAATTCTAGTATTTAGAAGCGGATTACTATATAACATTGTTAGTATCCTTGGAGGTATTTTATTGCTTACACATGCGTTTGGTAAAGTGCCAGCTTTAGAAGCTAATTTGAGAAAACTGTCTGATAAATTGATGCCATTTAAGGCTATTATTGGAATTGGACTTATGGTGATTGGGTTGCTTAGACTATTCTAAAAGCGTTTTGAATCCTGCTGAAGCCTACATATTAAATCAACCAGAACCTTATAAGTCTATCTTAATTCATTTACAAGTTTTAATAGAACACACACTACCAAAAGCTGAATTATTATACAAATGGCGATTGCCTTGTTATTACATAGGTAAACGACCAATCTGTTACATCAACCAATCTAAAGATTATATAGATGTTGGATTTTGGCATTCTGCTCATTTATCAAAAAAGTGGGCTGCTTACTTAATTACTGAAAACCGTAAAGTTGTTAAATCGTTACGTTATAAAACTCTAGATGATATTGATGACGCAGTTTTTATTTCAATTTTAAAAGAAGTAGGGTCTTTAAAAGATGAAGGTTTTTACAAAAGGAGTTAAACCCTTTACCTTGAGGACATTTCCCCAAAAGGGAAAGTGGATGCAATATATTAACAATTTCGAATTTTTTCTTTGCGTCTCTGTGACTTTACGAGAAAGTTCAGATTTTAACTAAAGGCCCTTTACAGTTTTACGAATAGCCACCAAATTACTTAACAAACCTTCCAAATTATCTAAATGCAGCATATTAGCTCCGTCACTTTTAGCATTTGCAGGATCAAAATGCGTTTCTATAAATAAACCATCTACGTTATTTACAATACCAGCTCTTGCAATAGTCTCTATCATATCTGGTCGTCCGCCTGTAACACCAGCACTTTGATTTGGCTGTTGTAAAGAATGCGTGACATCTAAAACCGTTGGTGCGTATTGACGCATCGTCGGAATACCTCTAAAATCCACTATCATATCTTGGTAGCCAAACATCGTGCCTCTGTCTGTAATCCATGCCTTTTCATTACCTGCATCTTTCACTTTTTGTACAGCGTGTTTCATGGCTTCAGGACTCATAAACTGTCCTTTTTTCAAATTGACTACTTTTCCTGTTTCTGCAGCAGCAACGACCAGATCTGTCTGACGTACTAAAAATGCAGGGATTTGCAAAACATCGACATATTCTGCAGCCATGGCAGCGTCAGATGCTTCGTGTATATCTGTTACTGTTGGTACATCGAATGTTTCAGAAACTTTTCTCAGAATTTTTAAGGCCTTTTCATTTCCTATACCTGTAAAACTATCAATTCTACTTCGGTTTGCTTTCTTGAAGCTACCTTTAAAAACGTAAGGAATGTTGAGTTTGTCTGTTATAGAGACAACTTTTTCAGCAATACGTAGTGCCATATCTTCACCTTCAATAGCACATGGGCCACAAAGCAAAAAGAAATTATCAGAATCAGTGTGTTTTAATTTTGGAATGTTTGTCAAAATTTTTGGCTTAAAATTAAATTTCAAAGATACAATTTGCTAAAAGAATAAACTAATAAACAAGTCAACTCATCAACTCAATTTTAAAACACCTTTTTAATACTATTCCTAACAATCCAAAGCGACATTATAAAGTTGCCAACTACGAGTAGCCCACCGTAAAAGAGTAATTTTTTCGAGGATTCCGTCCATTGTACTATATTTAGTAAATCAGATAAATAAGCGAGAATTAAATAGGATGAGAGGCAAACAAACACAATGCCTAAGGAGAAATTTAATTTTCTACTTGGTTTTATGAGCTGCCATAAAAAAGGAATACCAAATAATAAAATTGGATATGCTGAAATACCATCACTTTTATTAACATCTGTAAACCAATATACAATTACGGATATAAAATAAAAATAGGGAACAAATTTGGTGTACTTGCTAATTATATGCATCTGTTATTGTTTTAGGGTTCAGACGTAAATAGCCCAATTAGCGATTGGTTTTTAGGGTAGGCTCTTTACTATTAATCAAATTTATAACGACAAGGTACAAACTCAAATTGCTCATATATTAAATTATAACATATAATTAACGAAATGAGGATAATTACACGTACCTTTGCGCGCTTAAAATCTGCATTAGTTATGGCTAAGATTAAAAATATCGCAATTATTGCGCACGTCGATCACGGAAAGACCACTTTGGTAGATAAAATTATGTATCACTGTCAATTATTTCGTGAAAATGAAAACACAGGTGATTTAATTCTAGATAATAACGATTTGGAGCGTGAAAGAGGTATTACTATTACTTCAAAAAACGTGTCCGTTGTTTATAAAGACACTAAAATAAATGTTATTGATACACCTGGTCACGCCGATTTTGGCGGAGAAGTAGAACGTGTGTTAAATATGGCTGATGGTGTTTTACTATTAGTTGATGCTTTTGAAGGTCCAATGCCGCAAACACGTTTTGTATTGCAAAAAGCGATTGATCTAGGTCTAAAACCTTGCGTAGTAATAAATAAGGTTGATAAGGAAAATTGTACGCCAGACGAAGTACACGAAAAAGTATTTGACTTAATGTTTGAGCTTGGAGCAGAGGAGTGGCAGTTAGATTTTCCAACGGTTTACGGTTCAGCAAAGAACAATTGGATGAGTGATGATTGGCAAAACGAAACCGAAAATGTAGAACCATTGTTAGATATGGTTATTGAGCATATTCCTGAACCAAAAATTGAAGAAGGTACAACACAGATGTTAATTACATCTTTAGATTTTTCTTCATTTACAGGTCGTATTGCAATCGGGAGATTAACACGTGGAAGCTTAAAAGTTAACCAACAGATTTCTTTAGTAAAAAGAGACGGTTCAATAGTAAAAAGTAAAATTAAGGAGCTACATACCTTTGAAGGCTTAGGTCGTATAAAAGTAGAAGAAGTGCAAACAGGCGATATATGTGCTATTGTAGGTTTAGAAGGTTTTGAAATTGGTGATACTGTTGCTGATATAGAAAATCCTGAAGGGCTTAAAACAATTGCTATTGATGAGCCAACAATGAGTATGTTATTTACTATAAACGATTCTCCTTTCTTTGGAAAAGACGGAAAGTTTGTAACATCTCGTCATATTAAAGACCGTTTAAACAAAGAGTTAGAAAAGAACTTAGCATTACGTGTTGAAGAAACTGATAGTGCAGATAAGTTTATGGTTTTTGGTCGTGGTGTATTGCATTTATCGGTATTAATAGAAACGATGAGACGCGAAGGTTACGAACTACAAATTGGTCAGCCACAAGTAATCATTAAGGAAATAGATGGTGTAAAATGTGAGCCGTTTGAAGAAATGACAATTGATTTACCAGAACACGTTTCAGGTAAGGCGATTGAAATGGTGACGTTGCGTAAAGGAGATATGTTAAGTATGGTAGCAAAAGGAGACCGTATGGTATGCGAATTCTTGGTGCCATCTCGTGGTATAATTGGTTTGCGTAATCAATTGCTTACAGCAACTGCTGGTGAAGCGATTATGGCACACCGTTTTAAAGAATATTTACCTATGAAGGGTGGCATTCCAGAACGTCAGAATGGTTCTTTAGTATCTATGGAAAATGGACAGGCAATTCCTTACTCAATCGATAAATTACAGGATAGAGGTAAGTTTTTTGTAAATCCAGGAGAAGATATTTATGGAGGTCAGGTGATTGGTGAAAACTCACGAGGTGATGATATGGCAGTTAATGTTACTAAGACTAAAAAGTTGAGTAATGTACGTTCGTCTGGTGCAGATGATAAAGCTAAGATTGTACCTGCAATTAAATTTAGTCTAGAAGAAGCTTTAGAATATATTCAGAAAGATGAGTATGTTGAGGTTACTCCAAACCATATAAGATTGCGTAAAATCTTTTTAAGTGAAGTAGATCGAAAGCGTAACAAGCATACATCTTAAGCTTAGAACTTATATAATTTTAAAAAGAGAAATACTGAAACGTGTTTCTCTTTTTTTATTTTCTTGTAATATTGAAGCGAAATTCAAAACCTATTACATGAAATTTCTAGATCGATTTTTAAGAGATTGGCGTATAAAGATGACTAAACCTTATGTAAGAACACATGATAAAGTTCTCGATGTTGGTTGTTTTGATGCTACACTATTTAAAAAATTATCGACTAAACCCATAACAGAAAGCATTGGTTTAGATCCTTTGCTAAAAGAAACGATTCAAACTAAATATTATACGTTATTACCTGGGAAATTTCCTAATGATTTACCAGAAGATAAAACCTTTAATTGTATAACTATGTTGGCTGTTTTAGAGCATATGCCTACAGCAGAGCAGCTTCAACTTAATGCCAATTTTTATAAGTATTTAGAATCTAAAGGTCGTGTAATAATTACAGTTCCATCACCATTTGTAGATCACATTTTATGGGTATTGTCTAAACTTAGATTAATAGATGGGATGTCTTTAGAAGAACATTATGGATTTAAAGCTAAGGACGCACCAAATTTGTTTCATAAAACTCAGTTTAAACTCATAAAACATAAATCCTTTCAATTGGGTCTCAATAATTTATTTGTTTTTGAAAAACTAATGTAACGCTAGAAGTTTTATATCTTTACAAAAATATACAAAAATGACATTTCTTTATTTTGATCCAGGTTTAGGTGCTATGATAATTCAAACTATTATAGCAGCTGTTGCAGGTATTATTTTATTTTCTAAAAACTTAATGCACAAAATCAAGGTGTTTTTTGGAATGGCAAAGCCAATTGAAGATGATGTTTTTGATGATATTGAAATTAAAGATTCTGACGTAGAAAACAATAATTCTAGTGAACGCTAAAAACGCGCATTCGTCTTCATTTAGAGATCCCTCTGGTTATGTTTTTATAGATAACGGAGACATTAAAAGAACTATCCTTCCTATTTATTTTAAACAATATAGAGCACTTAATGATAGTGGTTTTTATAATACATTGTTTCAAAATGAACTATTGATTCCACATAAAGAACTTTCAAGCTCTGACGAGGAAATTATTATCAAAGCAGAAAAAATTCCCTTTATAACTTATCCTTATGAGTGGAGTTTTAATATGTATAAAGAAGCGGCTTTATTAACCTTAAAGCTTCAAAAATTTAGTTTAGAAAATGGTTTCTCATTAAAGGATGCTTCTGCTTTTAATATCACATTTTATAATGGGAAAGCTATTTTTATTGATACGTTATCTTTCGATTTTTATAAAGAAAATACTCCTTGGCGCGCTTACAAACAATTTATAACTCATTTTTTTGGACCCTTAGTTTTAGCACATTATCACGGTGCGCAACAGCTAAAGCTAATCAGTAATTTTATTGATGGGATTCCTGTAAAAATGATAAGTTCTATGTTGCCTTTTAAAACTAAATTAAGTCCAACATTATATTCTAATATTCACTTATTGGCAAAATTAGAAGACAAACATAATGAAGACTATGAAGGAGAATCAAAAGAAGCTTCCTTATCTAAGCAAGGGCAACTTAATATCATTAAAAGTCTATACGATTATATTAAAAAACTAGACTTAAAAGAACAGTCTGAATGGGGAAATTATTATAATAAGACCAATTATACAGACGATGCTTTTATAAAAAAATCGGATATTATAAATACTTGGGTCAACACCATACAACCAAAATCTTTAATTGATGTTGGTGGTAACGATGGCACATTTGTAAGAAAGCTAAACAATCAGGCTAAAATAGCTTTGGTTTGCGATATAGACAACAACGCGGTAGATTTTAATCATAAAACTATGAAGCTTAACAAGGAGCAATTTATGCTACCTTTTGTGCTCGATGTTTTAAATCCGTCAGCTGGTATTGGACTAAACAATAAGGAGCGCGATTCTTTTTTAAATCGTGTTAAAGATTTTGCTCCAGACGTTACTTTTGCTCTAGCGGTAATACACCACATGTCATTATCTGGTAATGTACCTTTTAGCCAATCAGCTAAGTTCTTTAGTTCATTTTCCAAGTATTTAATTATTGAATTTCCAAAACGCAATGATTCTTGGGTTCAAAGACTTTTAAACAATAAAGCTGATTTTAAGAGTCACTTTGATTTTTACAGTCAAATGAATTTTGAAGTCGCTTATTCTAAATATTTTAATATAGAAAGTAAGGAATTAATTGAGTCATCAGAACGTGTTTTATATCTATTAAAAGCGTTATGATTAATGGATTACGAAAGTTTATTGCGGGTTATGTAAATAGTGAAAAGCAATTCCCTACGCTTGCAGCAATAGCCTCAGGTTTTTATCCATTATTACATTACTATAATGGTAATTTTTTAATGGTTAACTCATGGCCACAACTAATATGGTTTTTTTCGATATTTATTATTATTCCTATTTTAATTTTCAACATAGCTGCTTTTTTGGTGAGAACTTTATCTGTATTTAAACCTATTAAGCCTTACGTTTTAGTTGGTCTAAATAGTTTCACTTTTGGAATATTATCATTATTTATTACTATCGGATTAACAAAAAAAAGTATTCTTATAATTGGGTTAATTGCAATTCTTTTAATGGTTCTGCTTTATAAGCATATAAAAAAAGTTGTACTTATTCAGTTAATGTTAAGTGCACTTAGCTTAGGTTTTTTTATTCCAAAGGTTATTAGTTATTTGAGTTATTCAGATCATTGGATGCAACTTACTGATGATATAGATGACACAGTGCTTAAAGAGGTACCCAACATATATGTAATTCAACCAGATGGATACGTTAATTTCTCGGAAGTAGAGAAATACCCATATGATTATGATAATTCTCTATTTAGAACTTATTTAGAGGATAATAACTTTAGTGTATATGACCAAAACAGAAGCAACTATTTTTCTACCTTAACATCGAATGCCTCCATGTTTGCGATGAAGCATCATTACTACATGAATCACTTAGATCCCGACAAATCTCATTATGATTATCGTAAAGGTTTGGCAGGAGATAATAATGCTATCAATATACTCAAGCAGAATGGCTATAAGACTTTTATGCTGTTAGATTATCCTTATATAATTATAAATAGACCTAAGCAGGTATTAGATTATATAAATTATGATTACAATACCATGAGCTATATAGGTAATCAATGGAAAGGTAAAGAACCGTTAGATACGTTAGAGGATCTAATTAAAACCAACAAAGAATCTTCTAACTTTTTCTTTATTGAAAAAATATCACCAACTCATATTGAAAATTTAAAAGCGAAAAGTAAAGGAATAGAAGGTGAGCGTTTAGCCTATTTAGAGCGTTTAGAACAAAGTAATATTTGGTTAAAGAAAACTATTGCAACTATACTAAAGCATGATTCTAATGGTATTATCATTTTAGTTTCAGACCATGGTGGCTATGTAGGTTTAGAATCGGCAGAGGACCTTTATGCTAAAATCGATGATGCAGATCTTAAAAGGTCCATTTTTTCTTCATTACTGGCTATAAAATGGTCCAATCACAAAGTGGCTAATATTAATAGTGAAATAAAAACTAATGTAAATTTATTTAGAGTTTTGTTTGCTCATCTGAGTAAAAATAAATTTTTACTAGAAAATAGAGAAGAGGATAAAAGTTATATTAGTATCAATAAAGGGTCTGATAAGGGTGTGTTTGAGTATTTTGATGGACATAATTCATCTGTTTTTAAAATTAAAGAATGAGACTTAAAAAGGGTGTTATAAATTATCTAAACAATCAAAAACAATACCCAACTGTAATTGCAATTGCTTCAGGTCTATACCCAATGCTCTATTGTTATTCTAAGAATTTTTCACTAGTAAATTCGGTGAGTCATTTTATTTATTTTACTTGTATTTTTATCGTAATTCCTGTAGTTCTATTTAATCTTGTCTATTGGTTTCTAAAAAAAAATGAATTAGAAAAACATAGTCTATTTATTCTAGCAACTCTTAATGTATTTACGTTTCTATTTCTAATCAAAACTATTACTTACTCTAGTGCTCAGCGTAAAATAACATTACTTGTAGTTGTTTTATCTTTTTTATTCTCTTGGTTTTTAAGAAGGTATTTAAAGAGGTTGGTCGTTTTACAGTACTTATTAGCTTTATTAAGTTTTAGTAGTTTACTGTTTATTATTTATACTAATTTGACCATTTCTAATGGTTGGCAGAAACAACCAGATTCGATTTTAAGTGCACAGTTTAAGAAAAATCCAAACGTATATGTTATTCAACCAGATGGCTATGTTAATTTTTCTGAATTAAGTAAAGGTTTTTATAATTACGATAATTCACAGTTTGAATCTTTTTTAGAAGAATCTAGTTTTACCATGTACCCTAATTTTAGAAGTAATTACTCTACCACCTTATCGTCTAATTCATCCTTTTTTATGATGAGACATCATTATTATAATAACCGTATTTCTAATTACGAGCTTTATAATGCTAGAAATATGATTGTCTCTAATAACCCAGTTCTAGATATTTTTAAGTCTAATAATTATAAGACTTATTTTATCACAGAAACAGGATATATGATGTTTAATAAGCCTAAAATGGGTTATGATTATTGTAACTTTAGTTATAATAACATTCCTTATATAAGACCAGGAATAACAGATCCTATTGATATAAAAAATGAATTGTCGGTCTCAATCTCTGAGAACATAGATCAGCCAAAGTTTTTCTTTATACAAATGCTAAAACCATGGCATATTAAGAGTAAGTCGTCTAACTCTAGTAACGATAAAAATATTGAAAGAAAAAAATGGTTAGAAAATTTAGAGAAATCTAATGATATGTTAACCGAGACCATCAAATTAATTAAAGAAAAAGATAAAAATGCTTTGATTGTTATTATGGCAGATCATGGTGGTTACGTTGGAATGAATTATGCTGGTGAAAGCGATACAATGACTACAGATAGAGATTTAATCTATTCCATTTTTAGCAGTCAGTTATCTATTCATTGGCCTAATAATGATAAGCCAGATTTTAATGAAAAATTTAAATCTTCAGTTAATGTATTTCGTTTATTATTCACGTATCTATCTGAAGATGAAACCTATTTATCTCAACTACAACCCGATTTGAGTTATAAGGTGTTGAGAGAAGGTGTTGCTGAAGGCATTTATGAGTATATTGATACAGAAGGCAAAATTATACTCAGAGAACATCAATAATTAGCTATTACTTTTTAATCCTAAAACGCTAAAAAATAAGCTAAACAAAATAGTTTGAATGCCTAGTTGTAATGCTGTTATAGCTGGTATAATTAATCTTAAGGTTGTACTTGTGTCTAAGATTCCATAGTCTGTTGCACTCCAAGATGATAGCCCTTTGAAACTCAAAAACATACCTGTTAATACCAGCACAAAACCAATGATAAGTCCTTTTTCAAGATTTATAATTTTAAAAAGTGAGTTGTAGCGATTCGATTTTGGAAGCAGTTGGTTTTCAACTGCAAAAATCTTTGTTAAGCCATAAAATATAATAAATTGAAATCCAACCAGTAAAAATGCAGATGTGTATAATAATGTATGCACATCTAATGTAAATGCTTCAAATTTTAATGGTCTTATAATTAGAAGTGTGGACAGTATAAATCCAATTAATGAGAGTAAAATTCCAGGATAGAGAAATAACCAGTTTGGTGCATATAACATTAAAAAGCGTAAGTGCCTCCAACCATCACTCCATGTTTTAAGATGTGGTTTTCTGGTACGACCATCTTTGTGCAGTTTTGTTGGGACTTCGGTAATTGATAGATTATGTAACTTAGATTTCACAACCATCTCAGAGGCAAACTCCATTCCTGAGGTTTTAAGATCCATAGTCTGGTAAGCTACTTTAGAAAAACCTCTTAAGCCACAATGAAAATCTCCAATATCAATTTTAAAAAAAAGACGTCCAATAAAAGACAACACAGGATTGCCCAAATATCTGTGTAAAAATGGCATCGCATCTTTTTCAATACCGCCTTTAAAGCGATTGCCCATTACCAAATCATTGCCGTTTCTTAGTGCAGTTAAATACGGCATTAGGTTAGAGAAATCGTAACTATCGTCAGCGTCTCCCATAATAATGTAAGTACCGTTTGCAGCTTTAATTCCGGCTTTAAGTGCACTTCCGTAGCCTTTATGTTCTGCATTAACTACAATGGCATTATGTGACTTTGCAATAGCGATAGAACCATCTGTACTTCCGTTATCTGCAATAATAACTTCGCCATTTACAGTATTATCGCTAAAAAAAGATTGCGCTTTTAAAATACAAATAGAAAGTGTCTCTGCTTCATTTAAGCATGGCATAACAATAGAAAGTTCAGGTTTATTATTCACGTTTTAAAAGTTTAACTGTACTAATAAATAACAAAAATAATAAAGCATAATTATAAAAGAGATAACGCATTATAGAATGGCTGGCAAATGCAATAAACAAAGCATTAGAAAGTATTAAGGACGATAGTAAAAATAGTATAGCATATTTTTTCTGATAATAAAATGTTGTTCTTATTAAACTAAAGAGAAACATAAATACCACAAAGAAAAGGAGAATTGGAGTATAAAATCCATACGTTAAATTGGTATAATATAGCGCTATCCATTTATCAAAGTTCTTAATAATTAAGGTCTTAGTGAAAACTTTGCAAGCTGCTTCAGCCTCAAAAAACGCATACGAGCGCAATTGTTTTTCAGATAGTCCTTTTGGCAAATTGTTTAAATAATAATTGACACCTTGGGCACGTATGGTTTGATTACAAATCTTGGGCAGATTATTATGAAAAAATATATAATTTTCTTTGACGGTTTGGTTAGGCTTAGGTAATAAATCCTTTTTAGTTAAACTGTCGTAGCTCAATTGAAAAATCGTTCTGTAGTCTTTTTGTTCTATAAGCGTATCATCAGATCTATCTGAAAGATATATTGGTGCAGTTGATGCGCTCGTATAGCCTAGCGGAGTAGGTTTAAAGAAACCATCTTTTAGTTTGTGATAGCTACGCTCTGTTAGGCTTGCGATACCAATTATACCGCATAAAATAATGATGCGTAATAAATTTTTATGTTTAAAAATGGATCTTCGAAATATTAAAAAATAGACTCCAGCGAAAATTAATGTCGAAAAAATAAATTGACTTCTTACAAATACCAATCCGAGATAAACGATGATGTAATACTTTAAATGGTTGCGCTTATTATTGAAAAGAAGGTCTAAACCAATAGCAATAAATAAGAGATACAAGCCATAACCTAAACCTTCTGAACATAAATTGTTTGCAATAAGCATTGGTGGGAAAAATGGAAATAATAAAATGACAAGTAATGGTATTTTTAAAAGCGTATGTAATTTGAATAATGAAACCGCTCTTAAATAAAAGTAGTGTACAGCAACTAATGTAAATACGGTATGAACAAAAACAACAACTACATCAAAATAAGACCCGAATACGAAATTAAGACCTTTCATAAAAAACACATAACCCAATTGTCTAAAAGGCATGGCACGCAGATAACTATAAGTATCATGAGAATAAATAGGGTCAGTGAAAATGCAAAAAAGAAAAACACCTAAATAGACAGAAAACAGAATATATGTCTTTGTACTAAGTGTTTTGAAGTTAAATTTTAGCATAGATGTGTGTTGGTCAATAGTTGTAAAAATAGTAAAACGATTGAGTAAAGGTAACGCTTATATAGGTTTTCTAATTGATTTCGATAAGGCTAAAATGCACATCAAATTATTTTTTTGCTATAGTATAAGTACTTATTCCAAAAGGGAATTTTAAATATTTGAGTGTCTTATTTTCTAAATTTAAAAGTGCCAAAAGAAAGGTGTTAAGAAAACCGATACGGTAAAGATTACCATTGCTTTGCACAGATCCTTTATTTAAAAAAAAATTACTGAGATGTCTTAGGATATACACTGGTATGAATAAACTAAAATTCCAATAGCCAGATTTTTCAATTTTTAATGCATTATCTTTTAATAAATCAACGAGTTGTTTCCGAGAATATCTTCTGCAATGCATATTCACTTCATCGTGGTGACTCCATAAACTTTTAAAGGCTGGTACAAATACGTAGAGTTTTCCTTCAGTTTTAAGGTTTTGTTTCCAGCTTTGTAGAGCAGCGCTATCATTTTTAATATGCTCTAAACAGTCTGATGCAATTATAATATCAAATTGTTCTTCTATAGTTATGGTTTCACCAGACATAACAAAACAGTTTTTGAGACCATTTTTTTTACAGTTTTCAATTGCTTTTTCACTTATATCAATTCCAAATAAATGCTTTGGATTAAAACCAATTTCAGCTAAGTCTCTCAATAATAAACCAGATGAGCAACCCACATCTAAAATTTTACTATTACGATTTGTAGTTTTGAGGAGTTGAATGATATAATTTCTTCTAGCCTTAAACCAAAAATGATGATCCTCGAATTCGTGATATTTTTTTTCGTAGTTTTTATCCACCAGTCTATTTTAATCCGTTTTGTTTCAAATGTATTTATATTAATTCGGAATACTTTAATCTTACACTTATATTAGCAATAAACAATTTCTGAAAATATTAATTATAAATGATTTAAGAGGTAACTACTGTGATTAAAAATCATTTTTTATTTAAAAGTAAGTTTAATCTAGCACTACTTATTGTGGTTTTAGTTCAGGTTGTTCTTATGTTTCAAGGTTTTGATATTTGCGATGATGGTTTTGTTTTAACCTATTATCAGCAAATATTTACACATCCAGAAAGTGTTGAGTATAATTTTTTATACTGGTTTTCGGGCATTTTAGGAGGCATATGGTATCGGCTATTTGAAGATGGTGGTATTTTGTGGTTCAGAATTTTAGGTGTTATTCTTAACACAGCGACGTTTATAATAAGCTATAAAATTCTGAAAAAGTATGTATCAGAATTAGTTTTAATTTTAGCATTGACAATGGTTCTTTTTGTTAATGACTATGGGTTTTTAACTTTTTATCATAATCAAATTACTTCTTTTTTTACGGTCTTAATGATCTATTTATTGAGCCGAGCACTATTTAAAGATAAGTCAATGCTCTTGGTCTTTGCAGGATTTATTTATGTATTAAACGGTTTAACGAGATTACCAAATTTTGTTTTGGGTTGTCTTTTCCTAGCAATACCTGTCTATTATTATTTAAACAAAACGTCATTAAAAGCGTCGTTAAAGCCTATTGGCTTTTGTGTGTTTGGTGTGTTATCTGGTTGTCTTTTTGTTTGGGTTTTGCTATTTGTAACAGGGCAATTACAAGTTATGGAAAATGCAATTTATACTATGATGGATGTTGGTAAAACTGAAGGTAGCTCCCACAATTTTAAATCTGTACTGATGGCACAGTATTATAATTTTTATAATATTTTGATGGCATTCGGTGAAGTTTTAGTAGTCACAATACCAACTATTTTAGCATTAAAAATCTGTTACAAAAATAAAATTATCGTTTATGCTATTTATATAGTTTTTATGGCCTTAATGCTCTATTGGTTTCAAAAAAATGGCATATTTTCTATATATACTTTAGCGTATATTGGAGCTGTTTGTTTTGTGTTATCTAAAAATGCTGACATCAAATTAAGGGTTGTTGCATTTATGGCATTTTTAATGTTGCTAACCATGTCTCTAGGTTCTGGAGGTGGCATAAAAAATAGTGGATTTATGGCTATTTGGTTAGGTTTCCCGTTATTTTATTTAAGTTTCCCTTTAATTACTAAGCGGCTTAATTTGGTGTTAGATTTTTTTAATATTGAAGAGAAGGAGAATAGTAATAACGTTTCAAAATCACTAATTTATGTAATCAGCATCGTGTTTCTACTTTTAAAAGCCTATCATATTTCTGATGGTGCTTATTTTGATCCTGGCAGTAGATTAGACAAAAGATTTGTTATAAATAATATAAAAGCCAGATACATTTATACCACAGAAAGAAGAGCTGAAATTGTAAATAATTTACTGAATAATTTAGAGGATTATGTAAAACCAGAGGACTACCTTTTTGCTTACGACCATATACCAATGATTCATTTTTTAACAGAAACAAAACCATATACTTACAATTCTTGGCCAGGTATTTACGACCACTATTCGTTTGATAAAAAAATAAGAAAGGCAGAAAGTACCATAAAGGATTTGCCTATTGTTGTTATTCAAAAGTTTGAAACCATTATAGATTTCTCTGAGCCTAGACCCAATTATATGATTCCAGAAGAAAATACTGCTATTTTGCATGGAAGTAAGTCCATTTCTTTAATGAATGCATTTTTAGAAAGACACCAATACAAAGAGGTTTGGAGTGATAATTATTTTATCATTTATAAATCTTACAGCGCTTCTAAAAGAGTTAACTGATTTGCATTATCTTAGCAAAGTTTAGCAACTACAAACCAATGACCGAAAATAGTATAGCTATTATTATTCCTGTTTATAATGAGGCCAAAAACCTTTCAGAACTATATGCAAGGGTTAAAAAGACTATAGAATCTTTATCAGTAGATTATCAAATCATATTTGTGAATGATGGTAGTAAAGACAACTCCTTTACTAAAATCCATGACTTCGCTACTGAGAACCCAAATGTTTTTTATATAAACCTCACCAGAAATTTTGGGCATCAGGTTGCGGTTTCTGTTGGTTTAGAATATTGTAATGCAAAATGTACAGTAATTATAGATTCAGATTTACAAGATCCTCCTGAGTTAATTTCAGAATTATACGCTAAGCATAAAGAAGGTTTTGATGTGGTCTATGCAAAACGTAAGAAACGAGATGGAGAATCTTTTTTCAAAAAATTTACTGCAAAACTATATTACAGATTATTAAAAAAATTAGTGTCTTTCGAGATACCATTAGATACAGGCGATTATAGATTAATTTCTAAAAAAGTAGTTAATGCGATTAATTCTATGCCAGAGCAAAATAAGTTTTTACGAGGGCAAATTGCATGGTTAGGTTTTAAACATACCTCTGTTAGTTTTGATAGAGAAACACGAAAACACGGTAAAAGCGGTTACTCTTATGGTAAAATGTTTAGTTTGGCTTTTGATGGTATTACAGGGTTTTCTGATAAGCCTCTACTATTTGTAAGTCGCCTAGGATTTTTAATTTCTATCTTTTCATTTCTACTAATTATATATGCAGTATTCTCTCACTATATACTAGATAAAACGATTACAGGTTGGACATCTTTAATCATTAGTTCTGCATTTATTGGTGGTATTCAACTTTTATCTATAGGAGTTATAGGCGAATATATTAGCAGAATTAATAATAATGTAAAAAATAGACCTTTATACGTTTTAGATTCCACCAATATAAATAACAAAACATCTGTAGAGCGCTAGCAAGATTTAGATATAATGAAATGCATTAAAATTTGTACTTTCACAGCTATTAAACTATAAATATTCGTACTATTTACTTAGTTAAAACATACCAAGCTACAGATAAAGATCTCTGGAATAATTTTGTTGTAAAAAGCAATCAAGATACCTTTTTATTCCATAGAGATTTTATGGATTATCACAGTGACAGATTTCAAGATTTTTCCTTAATGGTTTACAAAAAGGAAAAACTTATCGCTTTATTGCCAAGTAACAAGGTTGATAATCACTTACATTCTCATCAAGGTTTAACTTATGGAGGTTTAATTTGTAATAAAAATTTAAAAACTAAAGATGCTATTCTCAGTTTTGAAGCTATTTTAAAATTTCTTCATAATCAGAAAATAAATACCCTTTCACTAAAAGAATTGCCAAGTATTTTTTTACATAACCCAGTGAATAACCCAATGTCCTATCTGATGTTTAAAACTAAAGCAGAATTGTATAGAACAGACTTACATTCAGTTATAGCCAATACACATAAATCGTACTCTAATAGCAGAAAGGAAGGTGTAAAAAGAGGACAAAAATATAATTTGAAAGTTGAAGAGTCTAAGACCTTTGATGTATTTTGGAATACCATTTTAATTCCTAACCTAACATCCAAACATGGTGTAAAACCAGTACATACATTAAAAGAAATAACACTGTTGAAATCTCAATTTAAAAATAACATAAGACAATTCAATGTATTTAAAGGTGAAGCGCTTGTTGGTGGTACCACAATTTTTGAAACCCAAAATGTAGCACATTGCCAGTATATTTCAGGTAACGCAGATAAAAATGAATTGGGTAGTTTAGATTTTTTACATCATCACCTTATTGAAACTGTCTTTAAAGACAAAGCATTTTTCAATTTCGGAACGTCTAATGTTAACAACGGTCAACAGGTAAACGAAGGCTTGCAATTCTGGAAAGAAGGATTTGGAGCAAGATCCATTACACAGAGTTTTTATACTATTGAAACAAAAAACTACAAATTCTTAGAAGGTGTTATGGTATGATTAAATTCTTAGATCTACATAAAATCAATAATAGGTTTCGTAAAGCGTTTGAAGCAGCTTTTAGCAAATCTCTGGATACCTCTCATTATATTTTAGGCGACAATGTTTCAAAATTTGAAAGCGAATTTGCAGACTACTGTGGTACTCAATATTGTGTTGGTACTGCTAACGGTTTAGATGCCTTAACGCTTATTTTAAAAGGCTATATTCAACTTGGTAAACTCAATAAAGGAGATAAAGTTATTGTGCCAGCAAATACATTTATTGCTACAATTTTATCGGTTTTACATGCCGAGTTAGTTCCTGTTCTGGTAGAACCCGATTCTGAAACTTATAATTTGTCTAACAACAATGTAAGAGACCATTTAGATAAAACTGTAAAAGCTATTATTATGGTACATTTATATGGACAGTTGGCAGATGTAGAAGGGTTAAACCAACTTGCTAAAGCTAATAATTTACTGTTAATTGAAGATGCAGCGCAAGCGCATGGAGCAGCTACAAATTCTAAAAATTTAAAAGCTGGAAATCTTTCTGACGCTGCGGCTTTCAGCTTTTATCCCAGTAAAAATTTGGGTGCTCTTGGTGATGGAGGAGCTGTGACTACTGACGATTTAGATTTAATTGAAGCCATAAAACTATTGCGTAATTATGGGAGTAAGGACAAATATATAAATCAAATTATTGGCTATAACAGTAGGTTAGACGATATACAAGCTGCCTTTCTTAGTTTAAAGTTAAAGTCCCTAGATAATGACAATACAAGGCGTAGGATAATTGCAAAAACTTACTTGTCTAAAATAACCAACCCGAAACTAAAATTGCCATTTTATAATGGTTCTGATAATCATGTTTTCTATGCATTTGTTGTTGAGGTAGAAGATAGAGCTGGCTTTATTGAACATTTAAAAGATAATAATATAGAATTTCTCATACATTATCCCATTCCTCCTCATAAGCAAGATGCGTTAAGGTCGCTATTAAACTTACAATTACCAATAACTGAGAAAATTCATAATAGAATTATAAGTTTACCAATAAGTCCTGTTATGGTAGATTCTGAAGTGGATACCGTTATCGATGTTTTAAATACCTACTAATTGAAAAAGTTTTTTAATTACATAAATAGTGAAGTACTTGTAAAAGCTGCAAATTTGAATACGGCTAATATTAGTATTAAAATTATTACAGGTATCCTTATTTCTAGATTTATTGCGGTTTACATTGGCCCAGAAGGCATGGCATTGATAGGTAACTTAAGAAATTTTTTAAGTGCTGTACAATCTTTTGCAATTGCAGGTCTTTATAAAGGAGTTGTACGATTAATAAGTAAATTTAAAAACAATAGCTCTGATTTATCAAAAACACTTTCTACAGTATTTTATTCTGGTTTCTTCACATCCTTATTTCTAGCGTTTGTATGCTATTATAATGCAAAATATATTAACGATATTCTATTCTTTAATAGTGAATACACTTATGTTATAGAGGCTTTAGCTATCGTTTTGCCATTCTATGCACTCAATATGTTTGTTTTTGCTATTATGAATGGTTTTTCTAAGTACAAGATACTTCTTGTAATCAATATTATTGGGCAAATTTTAGGCCTCCTTGTTACACTTATTTTAATATGGCAAGATCAGATTGATGGTGCTTTGGTAGCAGTAGTTATAACACCTGCACTTAACTTATTAATTTCTATTGTAGGTATAGCATTTAGGAAAAACCTAATGTCTTATATTAAAATCACGCATATTAATTTTTCCATATTACAGAGGTTGAGCCCATATATGATAATGGCTTTGGTTTCTGCTATTGCTTTACCCATTGTAATGATTATAATTAGAAATTACCTTATTACAGAAATAGGCATGAAAGAGGCTGGTTATTGGGAAGCTATAAATCGTGTTTCAGATTATTACCTCATGTTTATTAATTCCTTAATGGCACTTTATATTTTACCGCGTTTTGCAGAACTAAAGTCTCAAAAGGAATTTAGAAAAGAAGTTTTTAACTTTTATAAGACTATTATGCCTGTGTTTGCAGTAGTTTTACTTGTCATTTATTTAAGCCGATCACTGTTAATTACAGTAGTATTTACAGAAGAGTTTAGACCCGTAGAAGATTTATTTGGCTATCAAATATTAGGTGATTTTATGCGTGTACTATCTATGGTTATTGCGTATCAATTTTTGGCAAAAAAGATGTTCGCACATTTTATAATTCTTGAAGTATTTTTATTTGTTATAATGTATGTGTCTAGTATTTACTTAATTGATGTATTTGGATTACAAGGTGCGGTAATGGGACATTGTCTCAGCTATTTTATGCACTTTGCGATAATATTATTGATATTTGGTAGTTCTCTCTTTGGAGTACTAACACCAGAGAACACAGATACGTATTAAATAACTTAAAGTGAGACTTCCAAAATTTCTTAGTGGTAATTTAGTGCTTAAGATTACATCGCTTAATGCTGTAGTTATTACCATAAGATTAATTGTGTCCGTTTTTATACAGCGTTTGCTCGCACTTACAGTTGGTGAAGCAGGTATTGCAAGTATTGGGCAGGTTCGTAATGTTATAGGAATGCTTACCAGTACAGCAACACTTGGCACATTCAGTGGTATTGTAAAGTACGTTGCTGAGTTTAAAGAAGACCAGCCCGAACTTTCAAAATTATTTTCTACGGTTACGCTTTTTATAATCGTTGGTTCATTGGTATCGGCTCTTATTTTGTTTTGTGGAGCAGCATTTTTTTCAGATTATCTTTTTGATAGTATAAGCTATAGTTATGTGTTTCAATTACTAGCTGTAATTGTACCCTTCATCGCAATTAATCGCGTAGTAAATGGTGTGGTTAGTGGTTTATCTGAGTATAAAAAATATGCAAAAATTGAGTTAATTAGTTATCTAATAGCTACTGCAGCTGTCGTTATAGGACTTTACGGTTACAATTTAAAAGGAGTTATTATTGCCATTGCCTTAGCTCCAGTTATTCAGTTAATAGTCTTAGGTTTTGTGTTTGGAAAAACACTAAAGCGTTATGTACCATTTCATACTCTAAAACTAAATCTAAATTACAAAAAACAGCTATTAGCCTTCACGTTAATGTCTTTTATATCTACATTTTTACTCAATTATATTGAGTTAGATATTAGAACTTTAGTTACTGACAAAATTAACATTGATGAAGCTGGTTATTGGACGGCCGTAACATTTATTTCTAAAAATTATATGGTATTCGCCACAGGATTATTCACCTTGTATGTCTTACCAAAATTTGCGAGTATTAATGATAAAGCTGAATTTAAGAACGAAGTTTTAAATATATATAAGACTATTTTACCAATATTTGGTTTGGGAATGCTAATTGTCTATCTGCTCAGAAATCTTATTATAGAAATTGTATATCCAGAATTCACAGGTATGGAGCCGTTATTTAAGTGGCAATTGCTAGGTGATTTTATAAGGCTTTGCGCTTTGGTATTGGCACATCAGTTTTTGGCAAAGCGATTAGTAAAAAGTTTTGTAATTACAGAAATTATATCACTAGGTTTGTTTTTTATACTCAGTAAACTATTTATTCAACACTATGGAACTGAAGGCATCGTCATAGCACATTTTGTAAGGTACATTATCTATTTTGTGATTGTAGTTTTTGTTATTAAGCGCTATTACGATGTTAAGTCTACGGAAAAAGCCTAAGACTCTTTATTGTTTTTTTGCCAAACGTTTAAATACTGTTGAGCGCATTTCACAAAATTATGATGTGTTTCAATAAACTGTCTGGCGTTATTAGAAATGGTAATAATGTTTTCAGGATTGAGAATTAGCCACTTTAATTTTTTAGCAATCTGCTCTGCATCTGGCAAGGCATTAATTGCGATTGTGTCTTCTTTAACATTATAATAGTCTAACCACTCTGTTTCTGCACCAGTAAAGACTACTTTTCCTTTAGCCATAGCTTCTAAGGCATTGTAGCCTTGGTCATAAGAATACACTTGGTCTAATACAATATGAGCTTCGTTATAAGCTTCTATGTAGGTTTTGTATGGCACGCTTCTTACAGTTACTATTTTTACTTTTTCAAGAAATTTTTCTTTTATAATAGTTAAAGCAGCTTCAAAAATATCATTCCCTTTTTTGTAATAGTTAGCGGTATTGATACCATGAAATATTACAATGGAATCCTTAATAGTTAAGTTTTTAAATTTTAGTTTTTCTGTGTTTATAGGATTAGGAATTAAGCCTAAATATTTAGAATTCCCTAGAAGTGGCAAATGGTAATCTAAATCGGAAGCTATTACACCTTCAATTGTACTATAAATATAATTGTGTAACGCTATAAAATTGGGTTCTAAAAATTTTAAGCCGTAAGCAGATGAGGACACTTTATCCTTTCCGTTTGTATATGGAGTTAAAATGGAATATCTAAGTTTATTCTGATTGGCATATTTTACACTAATGTAATCTGTGCCACAAGACAGCAGAAAGGTGTTAGCGTTCCAGCTAGAAATTAAACTAAATATGTCTTTTTCAATTTCAGCAGTACAACCAAAAGGAGCTTCGTTTATAAATTGAACAGTGTCGTAGTCACTAAGTTTAGGTTTAAGTTTAATGATTTGCTTTTTAATCTGAAGCGATTCTAAGTCAACTTTAAATAAGCGATACAATCCATTTTTTATTTTCTTGTGTAATCCTTTTTGGTACTTTTGCTTTATAGGAAGATCTACAGTATAATTCTTAAAACCATCTCCTGTAGCAACAATAGTAACGTGATGGTTAAGTTCTAACAAGCCTTCTTTTAAAGAATTATGAAGTCTGCTATATTCGCCAACCAATAAAATTTTCATTTATATCGTTACATTTGTTATCAAAAGTAAATGAATTTTTTTATTTGAAATCTACAAAAACCAAATGAAAAAATTACATGGACTCACAAAGTGGTTATAGAAGTAAAATTGAGATTATCATATAAAAATATAAGGAGTAATGATTAAAACTGATGCCAAAAAGGTGTGTATTGTAGTTTCGTCTCTTGGTATTGGTGGTGCAGAACGGTCTTCTGCTTTGTTATCTGAAATTTTATATGACATAGGTTATGAGGTGCATATCGTTTCAGTTTTAGACCACATAGACTATCCTTACAAGGGTAAATTGCTGAATCTTGGTAAGCTAAAGTCTCAAAATGGTTCTGCTTTAGGCAGATATAAACGCTTAAAGATTTTTAAGGCGTATTTGAAAACATACAATTTCGATTATGTTATTGACAACAGAACACGCATTGGCTTTTTCAAAGAATTTATAATATCTAATTGGCTTTATAATGCAAAAAAAACGATGTATTGTGTACGCAGTTATAAAACAGCAGTTTATATAAATCCAAATCGGTTTTTGGCTAGACAGTTATATGCTTCATCTTGTAAAGTAGTAACCGTTTCTCATGCTATTTCTGAAAAAATTTCAAACGCATATGGCTTCAAAAATTGTGTTGTCATTCATAATCCTGTTGCAATAGATTTTGATACTATGTCAACGGATGAAAAAAGCGAAGACCGTTATATTTTATTTTATGGACGATTAGATGATAGTGTAAAAAATATCACATTGCTATTAGAGGCGTATTCAAAATCTAAGTTGCCTCAAGCTCATATTAAACTGAAAATTTTAGGTAATGGTAAGGATGAGATGCTGTTAAAACAAAAATCTAAATCTATGGGTTTACAATATCATGTTCAATTTTTAGATTTTCAACCGCATCCTTATGAGTTTGTAACATCTGCTTTTTTTACGGTATTAACGAGTAAATATGAAGGGTTTCCTAGAGTTTTGGTAGAATCCTTAGCTTTGGGTACTCCAGTTATTTCTGTAGATTGTAAGTCTGGTCCTAACGAAATTATTACAAACGAGCACAATGGGCTTTTAGTAGAGAATTTTAATCCTGAAGCTTTGGCAAAAGCAATGGATAGATTTTACGAGGATAATAAATTATATTTACATTGTAAGCGCAATGCGAGAGAAAGTGCTAAACCATTCTCAAAAAAGGAAATTGGTTTGCAATGGAAAGCGATTTTAAAATAATGCGGATTAAATAATGAATACGATAAAAGACACCAATATAATTGAGATTCCAAAAGTACATGATGAGCGTGGCGCACTTGCCGTTATAGAAAAAGATGTAGTGCCTTTTAGCATAGAACGCGTGTATTATCTGTACGATGTGCCGAGTGATAGCTATAGAGGTGGACATGCACATAAGGAGCAAGAATCTGTGATAATTGCGCTAAGCGGAAGTTTTGAAGTTATTATAGACGATGGCAAATCTCGCAAACGTATAATGCTCAATAAACCAACCCAAGGTTTATATATTCCTACAGATATCTGGCGCGAAATTGATAATTTTTCTTCTGGTGCTGTTTGTTTGGTTTTGGCTTCAACCGAATATAATGAAGCTGAGTACGTGAGAGATTATGATGATTTTAAAAATCAATTTTAAGAATAATACACTTTTTCACCTCCCAAAGATTTTAAACCAAGCATAAGTTTAAGTAGCCATTTAGGGCTTTTAAGCAACAAGTTCTGCCTGAGACTCATATGTTTAGGGTTGAGATGAGATGTATAATATTTAAAATTTTCAGTATCGTTCTGCAACTTACTTAATAGTGCCATAGAATAGCGATTTCTATCTAAATACAACTTTAAATATGTGTTGTCTTTCTCCTCATTAAAATACTTATTAAACTTTGGTTTTTTACTGAGCTCAAAACTAGTATTAGATAAACTCAAAGGATTATAATTATAAATAACGAGCTGTTTGTTTATAAATACAATAGGGTAATGCAATCCAAATCTAATCCATAAATCGGTGTCTTGCCCAGAAATTATGGAGGTGTCAAAAGTTCCTGTCTTATCTAAAACAGATTTTTCAAAAACTATGCTAGAGCTTGTAATTAGTGGATACTTTTGGCTAGCTTCAAAATAATTATGTATTCCATAGTCTTCATTTTGACTAAAGCTATAGGTCACAGGAATAGTTCTGTTATTATATTTTTGAGAAATAGCAGTTGTAAACACTTTTATATCAGTAAACGTTAGAATGGCTTTATGTACAGAATTAAGATAGTCTAAATCCCATAAATCATCACCATCTAAAAGTGCAATAAAGTCGCAAGATGCATTTTTAATTCCAGTATTTCTTGCTGTTGAAGCACCATTGTTTTTGGTAGAAATTACCTTTATTCTTTCATCATTAAAGGTGTCAATAATTTGAACACTATTATCTGTAGAACCATCATTTACTATAAGGACTTCAAAATCTTTAAAAGTCTGATTTAAAACACTATTTAAAGTGTCTTTGATATAGTCTGCTTTATTATAAACAGTTATTATGACGGATAAAAATGGCACTAGGCGTTGTGTTTTATAGAACAAAAGTAGCCTAACTTATAAAAATCGAACAATATAATCGAAGGATTATCAGAATTAAAGTTTTTTACAAGAATCGGCTTTGTAATTTTAAATACACTTGATACGAACCAACTTAATCCAAAAGATTTTAATTTTGAATAATAGGTAATCACGCTATTGTCTTTTAATAAGTGTTTTTTTGCTTTTAGTAAAACCGCTAAGTTGTTTAAACCATCTTCTGTTTTTTTAAGGAAGGAATTGGCATCATCCATACCATCATGTATCACAGGATTATTAATAAAATGAATCGCTATGGTATTAACTTCTAGATTTTTGAAAAAGATAAAATCCTCATAACCATAAGTTGTAATGGTTTCATCAAAAGGGTAAGATAAAATAATCGATTTTTTTATCATAAAGTTAGCAGAAGTTAAAACATGTTTATTAAAATCTGCTTCTCTAGTTTTGGTATAGAGCCATCTTAGTTTATAAGGTCGTTTTGGCTCTATAGTCTCATTTACCATACCTCCAATAACTACGTCTTTATCTAGTTGATTTAAATACTCACTGATATACGTTTTTGATTTTGGAAACGTACCTGCATCTATAAAGAGTAAATGGGAAAAGCTAGCTTTATTTGCTAATACGTTTCTAATAGCACTACGTCCAATATTTTGTTTTAGAAGAATTAGCTTTGTGTTACTGAATGTATTAATCTTTTGCGCATCAAACAGGATTTTTTCAGAAGCATCATCAATTACTATAATTTCAAAAACACAATGGCATGCTGTGGCTTGCTGATGAATTTCTTCAACCAACTGAAGCACATTATAATTATAAACAGGTATGAGTATAGATAGCATCTTATTTTACCTTCTTTGCAACAATTACAGTCTCATTTTGTAAACCATTATAAAAATTACCTTCATATACAAGGCTCTGAGTTTCTAAACCTGCAGACTCAAGTCGTTTCTTTAAACTATCTACAGTGTAAATTCTAACATGGTCTTCTTGTCCAAAAGCTGCTTTCCTTTCATCTGGCCGAGTTATATTGAAATCTTCATATAAATCACCAGCCTTGTACGGTGTTTGTATATAGCATACTCCAGATGTTTTCAAAACCCTATATAATTCCTCCATAGCTTTTTTATCATCCTCAATATGTTCTAAAACATGATAGCAAATGATGAGGTCAAAAAAATGAGCTTCAGTAGCGATTTCTGTAATATCATACTTATAATCTGCTGTAAACTCATTTTCAAAATCAGAACTAAAATAGTTCAGATCAGTTCGTTTCTTAAAATTCTCATATAAAGAACGTGGTGGTGAAAAGTGCAAAACAGTCCCTTTTAAGGCATGAGTTTCATTTAATAATTTATATAATCTCCTCGTACGACTTCTACTGCCACATCTCGGACATAATAAATCCTTATCTTCTAATTCTACGAAGTGATGTAATTTAAAATTACAAATAGTGCATTGATGGTTATTTCCTTTATACCTTAGGCTAATGAGTCGTCTTAAAAAGAATTCGTGCTGCTGTAATAGTTGTTTTGGAACACTAAACTGTATAATACGCTTTATGCTTTTGTACATACTTTAACTCTTACGTTGTACAACTTCAAACACCTTGTTCTCGTCACATTTTAAAGTCTTACTTGGGTATTTTAAAAGCAGTGCATAATCGTGAGTTGCCATTAAAATGGTGTTTCCATTCTTATTGATGTCTTGCAAAACTTCCATAACCTCTACGCTCGTTTGTGGGTCAAGGTTACCAGTAGGTTCATCTGCTAAAATAAGTTCTGGATCATTTAATAAGGCTCTAGCAATGGCAATACGTTGTTGTTCTCCACCAGAAAGCTCATGAGGATACTTAAAACCTTTGGTTTTCATAGCAACTTTATCTAAAACACTTTCAATACGGTCTTTGATTTTTTCTTTTTCTTTCCAGCCAGTGGCTTTGAGTACAAATTCTAAATTTCCGTTTATAGTACGATCTGGTAACAGTTTAAAATCTTGAAACACAATACCCAATTTTCGTCTTAAAAAAGGAATATCCTTTTCTTTCATAGTTCTTAAATTAAAATCTACGATAGAACCTTCTCCTTCATTCAACTCTAAGTCGCCATATAGGGTTTTCATAAAACTACTTTTACCGCTTCCTGTTTTACCAATTAGATAGACAAAATCACCTTTTTGCATTTCAAAATTTACGTTAGCGAGTACCAAACTATCGCCTTGGTAAATAGTTGCATCTTTAAGTTGTAAAACCGTTTCAGACATATTTTTAATCGTATTTTAGGTATATGTAAATGTATCGCTTAAAATTTCAAATCCCAAATTGAAAATTTTATATTGGCATAGTAATTGGAATATTACGTATATGAGAAATCTAATTAGCTTTATACTCTTATTAATCGCAACAACTGCTTTCGCTCAGAAAGAGTTTCATGTGTTTCCTGTTAATGGTAAAAACATAAAAGGCGCGTCTAGTGGCAATGGTAGTTTAGATAAACCTTGGGATTTACAAACTGCCTTATCACAACCTTCAGAACGTGTAAATGGTGGTGATATTATTTGGTTGCATGCAGGAATTTACACTGGTAGATTTCATAGTGTTTTAAAATCTTCTAATTCTGAACTCATAACGGTTTCTGCTTATAATAAGGATAAAGTAATACTAAATGGGAATGTAGAGAGTAATGCTGGGCAAGTCTTAAAAGTTACTGGCAACAACGTTGTCTTTAAAAATTTTGATATTACGCATTTAGGAGATTACTCGCGTGCAAGGACTGATAAAGATTTTAGAGCTTCGGCTGGTATTTTTCATACTTCTGGATTTGGCAAATTTCAAAACTTAAGAATTTATAACAATCCTGGCTTAGGTTTTGGGTCTTGGAAAAGTACTAAAGGGTCTATCATAGAAGATTGTTTGATTTATTATAATGGTTTCTCTGGTGAAAAGCGTGGAGAAGGAGAGGGTATGTATGTACAGAATAAAAGTGACGATTTACGTATCATTAGAAATAATATCATATTTAATAACTACTACAAAGGCGTAGAGGTCTGGTCTGCAAGTTCTGGTCATGGTTACGAATTCGTAAAAAATGTTGAGCTTTCTGATAATATATTTTTCAATAACGGTGAGCCTTCAGGTATAAATAGAGATAACCTTATTGTTGCAACTAATGATAATCAAGGCGTTAATATCGCCAAAAATATTAAAGTGAAACGTAATGTGTTTTACCATAATATAGATTTTAACGATTCTAAAAATTATGGCTATGGTACTTCACTAGCTGTTGGTTATAGAGTAAAAGCGTTAGTTGAAGATATTTTAATTACTGATAATGTGTTATTAGGAAGAAATAATCCATTGAATTTAATGTATATCGAATCTCTTGAATTTCGAAATAATATAGTTTATGGAGGTTCTGTAAATTTTCATAAAACGTCTATGCCAGCTTTAGAGTCTGGTCGTTTTAAACTAGATTATAATAAGTATTATACTAGAAAAGTTGATGCATATAGAATTAAAGGTTATAAAAATTATAATTTTTCAAACTGGCAAAACACGTTTAATGTAGATAAGAAAAGCACAAGGCAAAGCTTAGCTTCTTTTCAAATAAAACCGGTTTTAAAAGTAAGTCCGCTTATAACTAATCCAAACATTTTTAACGTTGCACTCTTAGATAAGGAAGGAGATAACGTCGTTGTAGATTTTAGCGCTTATAATATTGAAGAAGGTATGTCATATCAAATAATTGATATCGAAAATAGTGGTGTAGTGATCAAATCTGGTACAGTCTCAACCAGCAAGCAAATTGAATTTCCCATGGGATTAAAAGCCTATGAAATGCCACTACACAATACCATTTCTACCAAATCTGTAGATAATTTTGGAGTTTACAGAATTGAGTTCAGCGCTAATAAAAAGAAGCGTTCGTTATTAGACCGTCTCTTCGGTTGGCTATTTTAACATTTAATAAGTCTTATATAATTATACTTAATTTCTAGCGTTATAGATTTTGTATTATATTATTTTTACGTCATCAATAAAAAACACACTAAATGTCATTATTAAAAAGACAGTTCATCATCGTTTTTCTTACCTTTTCTTTACTTGGTATTGCCCAAAAATCTGCAGTTTATACCAGTGACTTAAAAGACTATCAGAAAGCATTGACTTTATACAATAATAAACAATATAAGGCAGCACAGTCTTTGTTTGACGATATTAAGTACAATACAGAAGATGCTACTATTAAGTCTGATTGTGCATATTACATCGCTAATTGCGCAGTACGTTTAAACCAGAACAATGCTGATGATTTAATTTCAGAATTTGTTGAGGACTATCCAACAAGTACAAAACGTAATACAGCATTTTTAGATGTGGCAGACTATTATTTCGAAAACTCAAAATACGCGTACGCACGCAAATGGTATCAAAAAGTAGAAGAGCAGAGTATTGCAAGGTCAGAGCGCGATAGATTTAACTTTAATTATGGCTATAGCTTATATACAACCAAAAGCGAGAAACAAGCCACTAAATATTTAAACAGAGTTGTAAACTCTAAAGAATATGGCAACCAAGCAAAATATTATATTGGTTACATGGCTTACGAAGGTGACGACTATGATACCGCTAATGAGTATTTTGATCAAGTTAGCGATAACGAAAAGTACAAAGAGAAACTCTCTTATTATCAAGCAGATTTAAACTTTAAACTCGGAAAATTTGAAAAGGCGATTGAACTCGCAGAAGAACAATTACCAAAAAGTAGAGGAGTAGAGGAATCAGAACTATCTAAAATTATAGGTGAAAGCTATTTTAATCTCGAAAAATACACAGAAGCTATTCCATATCTAAAAGCCTATAAAGGAAAACAGGGTAAATGGAACAATGTAGATTACTACCAATTAGGCTATGCACATTACAAACAAAACGATTTTGAAACTGCCATATCAGAATTTAATAAAATTATAGATGGTAATAATTCCGTAGCTCAAAATGCCTATTATCATTTGGGCGAGAGCTATATCAACTTAGATAAAAAACAAGAAGCATTAAATGCCTTTAGAAATGCATCAGAAATGGATTATGATACTAAAATCCAAGAAGATGCGTGGTTAAATTATGCTAAAATAAGTTATGAGATAGGTAACCCTTACCAGTCTGTACCACAAGTTTTGGCTGGCTATTTAGAAAAATATCCTGAAACAAACTACAGAGAAGAAATTGAAACTTTACTGATTGACTCTTACATCACATCAAAAAATTACAAAGAAGCACTTGAGCTATTAAAAGGTAAAAATAGTTTTGAGAATAAGGTGGCTTATCAAAAAGTAGCATTTTTTAGAGGAGTGGAATTATATAATGAGACAAAGTACAACGAAGCTTTAAAATTATTTAGCAGCTCATTAAAAGAGCCAAGAGATCCTATTTTTGTAGCCAAAGGAACATTTTGGAAAGCTGAGACAGAATACAACCTATCTAATTATAACGATGCTTTAATTGGCTTTAAACAATTTAAGGGCCTGGCAGATGCATCTCTTTTACCAGAAAACGAAAATCTAGATTATAACTTAGCTTACACCTATTTTAAACTGAAAGATTACACCAATGCTTCCAACTATTTTGAAAAATTTATAAATCAGAATTCAAGTGATAGATTAAGAAGAAACGATGCATATTTGAGATTGGCAGATGGTTATTTTGTGTCTAGCCAATATCAAAATGCTATTACTGCATACAATAAAGCGATTCAAATTAATGAAATTGAAACCGACTATGCTGCATTTCAAACTGCGATGAGTCAAGGCTATTTAGGTAAGGGTTCTAGAAAAATTTCAGAATTAAATACTTTTATAGAAAGTTATTCAAAATCAGCTTTAAGAGACGATGCCATGTACGAGTTGGCAAATTCTTATGTAAAGGCAAACGATACAGATAAAGCTATGCAGATGTACGACAGACTAAATTCTGAGTACAGCCGTAGCGCATTTACCTCAAAAGCATTATTGCGTCAAGGTTTAGTACATTACAATGGTAACGATAATGAACGTGCGTTGAGCAAATTCAAGAAAGTAGCAAAAGATTTTCCGGCTTCTGGTGAAGCCATTCAAGCAGTTTCTACAGCACGTTTAATCTATATTGATTTAGGTCGCGTAGATGAATATGCACGTTGGGTGAAATCTTTAGACTATGTTGAGGTTACAGATGTAGAGTTAGACAATACGATGTATTTGGCAGCTGAAAAGCGTTACTTAGACAATGATGCGGATAATGCAATTCGTCAGTTTAATAAATATTTAAATCAATTCCCAAATGGAATTCACGCTTTAAAATCACATTTTTATTTGGCACAGATGTACTATCAAAAAGATCTGTTTGATACTGCACTACCACATTACAAGTATGTTGTAGAAGCTTCAAAAAGTGAATATACAGAGCAGGCTACGGTAAAATTATGTGAGATTTATTTGAATGATTCAGACTGGTCTAAAGCCATTACGGTTTTAAAAACTTTAGAAACTGAAGCAGATTATCCGCAAAATGTGATCTACGCACAATCTAATTTAATGAATGCCTATTACCAGACTAATGCGTATAGTGAGGCAGAAGCGTATGCAGAGAAAGTACTGACCAAATCTAACTTAGATAATAAAGTAAAGCGTGATGCAAAAATCATCATTGCACGCTCTGCAATCAAAACAGGTAATGAAGATAAAGCTAAAACGGCTTATGCAGATGTTGAGAAAATTGCAACAGGTAGTGTTGCAGCAGAAGCCCTATTCTACAATGGCTATTTTAAAAATAAAGAAGGTAAGTACGAAGCGTCTAATGCTACAATTCAAAAATTAGCAAAAGATTACAGTAGTTATAAATATTATAGCGCAAAAGGACTAGTCGTAATGGCAAAGAATTTCTATGCTTTGGGTGATGCATTTCAGGCCACTTACATCTTAGAAAGTGTAATTTCTAACTTTCCAGATTTTAATGATGTGGTGCAAGAAGCCCAACAAGAATTAAACAAAATAAAAGCTGAAGAGGCTAAAACAAATTCATCAATCGAAACTGGCGATAACTAAAATCCCTTTGAAAAAAGAGATCTCACTAAGCGTCAAATATTTTTAATCAAAATATTATATATGAAAATTAAATTCTTAATCTTTATAATTGCTATATCAAGCGGCTTAACATTTGCACAAGAGCGCACTAAAGATACCATTGACGATCAAGTTGTTAACGTGGTAAAGCCATACACACCTACAATTTCAGATGCTTTTAAAATTAAGGATACTCCAAAGTTGAGCGATTCTAGTGCAGTAAAGAAAAAAGAAGTGAAGTATAATATTTTTTCTATTCCAGTGGCTTCAACATTTACACCAGCAAAAGGAAAAGCGGCAAATGTAGATAAGGCTAAATTTGTAAAGCTCTACGATAATTATGCATCCTTAGGAGTGGGTACGTACACAACGATTTTAGGTGAAGTGTATCTAAATCACGAATTGAGTAATACCGAAAATGTTGGAGGTTATTTTAGTCATCATTCCTCAGCAGGTGGTATTGAGAATGTGGTGTTAGACGATAATTTTAGTAAAACAAATCTAAACGCACACTACTCTCAAAAACTAAGAGATTTATCTTGGAAAGTAGATGCAGGTTTTGACTTAATGACTTATAATTGGTATGGATTACCTCAAGAATTTTTCACGCAAGCTGATGCTGATATGATAGATCCAGCGCATACTTTTAATAGCTTTTATGTTGGTGGAAAACTCAACTTCGATGATGCTATTATAAAAGACGGAAGTGTTCGTTTTAGACGTTTTGGAGATGATCAAGATTCTGGTGAAAACCGATTTCTAGCAAAAACAAGTTTTACTGTTCCAATTAGTGGAGAAGACATAAGTACAGAACTTTACATTGATTACATAGGTGGAAGTTTTGACAGAAATTATAATACCGCAGACGAAATTAATTACGGCAATATAACTTTTGGTTTGGCGCCATCGTATCGTTTAACGCAAGATGATTTAACTGTAGATTTAGGAGTAAAGATTGTGTATCTTAATGATACGGAATTAAGCGACAATCAATTTCTAATATACCCAAATTTTGAAGCGTCTTACCGTTTGGTTGATGAGATTTTAATTGCCTATGGTGGTGTTGTAGGAGATTTAATTCAGAATTCATATTATGATTTTGCAAACGAAAACCCATTTGTCTCACCAACTTTATTTATCACACCTACAGACCAATCTTACAAAGGCTTTTTAGGCTTAAAAGGTAAATTGTCTAATAATGTAAGCTACAATATAAAAGGGAATTACATTAGCGAAAATAACAAAGCACTCTTTAAAGCCAATATTGCAAGAGAAAATGCTACGGAAAATTACGAGTATGGTAATTCATTTAATGTGGTCTATGACGATGTTACTACATTTTCTGTTGCAGGTGAATTAAATATAGATGTGAATAGAAATTTTACTTTGGGTATAAAAGGAGAGTATTTTAATTACACATCTGAAAATGAAGCCGAAGCTTGGAATTTACCAGACATTACAGGTTCTGTATTTTTAGATGTTCAGATTTCAGAACAATGGTATGCTGGCGCAAGTGCCTTTTTTGTTGGAGAACGTAAAGATGAATCTTTTATCACTGGTCCTTTGATTGATTCAGTTCCAGTCACAGTGACGCTCGATAGTTATTTCGATGCTAATGCACACTTAGGTTATAAAATTAATGACCAATTGTCTGTTTTCGGAAAGGTTAATAATATAGCAAATCAAGGTTATGAACGTTGGCTAAATTTCCCAGTACAGAGTATTCAGGTTTTAGCAGGAGCTACGTATCAGTTTGATTTTTGATACCTTGTATCATCCTGAACTTATTTAAAGATTTCAGAGTATTGTTGCTATGAACACATTATGAAAAATAATGGGAAAGTAAGAGAACTTATTTTACTTCATATCTCCAACCATGCGGATCTTCGGATACATTATGCTGTATGTTTAATAACGTCTTTTTAAATAATTGACCATAAGAATCTTCGATTTCTGGCACTTCAAAGAGCTCATCTTGATGCTGAAATGCGGAAACCACACTAATAACTGCAGCAGTACCAACTCCAAAAACTTCTTTTAAACGTCCTGCTCTTGCCTCAGTTTTAATTTCTTCTACGGTAATTGGTCTTACCTCACAATCTATAGCCAAATCACTAGCGAGTTGAATGATGCTTTTACGTGTTACACCATCTAAAATGCGGTCATTATTTGGAGCTGTAATTAGCGTATCATTAATCCTAAAGAAAATGTTCATTGTACCTGCTTCTTCCAAATACTTGTGCGTATTAGCATCTGTCCATATAATTTGTTGAAAACCCTGTGCTTGCGCTAATTTTGTAGGATAAAACTGTGCTGCATAATTACCAGCTGCTTTCGCAAAGCCAACTCCACCATCTGCAGAACGACTATATTGCTCTGCAATTAATACACGTACAGCAGCATTATAGTAAGATTTCGCTGGTGAACATATAATTATAAATTTATAAGAATTTGCAGGTGATGCAGATATTGCAGGCTCAGTAGCAATAACAAACGGACGTAAATATAATGAGTTGCCAACACCAGGCTTTATCCATTCACTATCTAACTTCAACAAGGTTTCTAAACCATTAAAGAAATAGTCCTTAGGAAATTCAGGCATTGCCAAACGCGTAGCTGATTTATTAATACGTTCAAAATTTTCTTGAGGCCTAAACAAAAACAGTTTACCATCATTGTCCTTATAGGCTTTCATACCTTCAAATACCGCTTGGCCATAATGAAAAACTCTAGCCGAAGGTTCAAAGCTCAATGCTTGGTATGGCATAATTTGAGGTGTTTGCCATTTCCCATCTTCATAATCACAAACAAACATGTGGTCTGTGAAAACACGACCAAAATCTAAATTATTAAAATCAACCTTGTCAATTTTAGAAGTTTTAGTTGTTTCTACCGAAATATTGTCTGCGTTATTAGCCATAAGAACTCAATTTATTTGCAAAAATACATAATCAGAAGCGTTAAAAAAAGGTAATATTGTTTCAAAATTGAAATGATATAACATTCCTATAATTTGTGTAAATTTGTTATTGAATTCAAATTATAATAAAATGAAAAGAATAGTATTATTTATAGCCATCGGTTTAGTTGTAGTGTCTTGTAAAAATGAAACGCAAACTGCTGACACTAAAGTAGAAGACGTTAAAAAAGAGATTGCGTACGCATCTTACGGAATGGAAATTAATGATGCGGATGCCTTAACGTCTGAGCGTATGATGGAGCACTTCAAAGGCATGAAAGCTGGCGATACGGTAAACTCAAAAATGAAAGCTAAAATTATAGAAGTATGTTCTGCAAAAGGCTGCTGGATGAAGTTAGATATGGATGGTGAAAACCAAGTCATGGTAAAATTCAAGGATTACGGATTTTTTATGCCATTAGATGCTGAAGGTGATGTGGTTGTAAACGGAAAAGCATTTATTACAGAAACTCCTGTAGATGAATTAAGACATTATGCAGAAGATGCCGGAAAATCTAAAGAAGAAATCGAAGCAATTACAGAACCTAAGTTAGAATACCGTTTTGAAGCAGACGGAGTTTTGCTTGAAACAAAATAATTGATACGAAAAATAATCACAACCTCAGATGGTTCTAAAACCATACAGATAGAAGATTGGAATGAGCAATACCATTCCATTCATGGTGCCATACAAGAAGCAAACCACGTGTTTTTAAAACAAGGTTTGCTTTTTTATTATGATAGTCTTCATCCTGAACGCGTTTCAGAATCTCATGAAGAGGCTTTGCATGCAGAGCATCTCACTAAGTGTAGTGAATGTGATAGTGAAAATAAAAACATTAATATCCTAGAAATAGGTTTTGGTACAGGTCTCAATGCCTTTCTTACTTTAATAAAAGCTGAAAAGCTCGACCTAAACATTAACTTTGTTGGAGTAGAGGCCTATCCTGTAAAAGCTAGCGAGATAAAACAACTTAATTATGTTGAACTTATTTCTGATGCTCACAAATCTCAATTCGAAACCATGCACGAGTTGTCATGGGAAAGCGTACATAAAATTACATCTAATTTTAAATTAGAAAAACAAAAGAAATTTTTCAAGGATATTACGTCTGAAGATACTTTTAATATCATCTATTTCGATGCGTTTAGTCCAAGGGTACAACCAGAACTTTGGACAGAATCGATTTTTAAAATAATGTACAAGGCACTAAAAGACAATGGCGTTTTGGTAACCTATTCCGCAAAAGGAAGCGTAAGACGAGCCATGCAATCTGTTGGATTCACCGTAGAACGACTACCAGGACCACCTGGCAAAAGAGAAATGTTGAGAGCGCGAAAAAATTGGACGAAGTGAAATGAATTAAATGTTTCTAATGAGAAAAGAGCTAACTATCCGCTTTTTGTCATTGCGAATTTCACCTTTTTGTGAACTGCGGCAATCTTATAAAGGTTAACAAAAAAATTTCTAAATCTTAAGATTAAGACCCTTTCAGTTTGCATCTCTGTGCCTCCGCGAGAAACAAGTACTAACCAAACGTTAAATCCAAATTAAATTCCGCACTTACGATATCATCCTTTCGTATCTTTACATAAAAAAAAGATGACCGTTCTAATTACAGGAGCAACAGGATTAATTGGGCAGGAGATTGTAAAAAAATGTCATGCAGATGGTATAAATGTGCACTATTTAACCACATCTAAATCTAAACTCAGCTCAGAAGATAACTACAAAGGTTTTTACTGGAACCCAAAAGAAAATCAAATAGACCATAAATGTTTTGAAGGAGTTACGACAATCATCAACATGGTTGGAGCTTCTATTTCTAAACGTTGGACGAGCTCATACAAAAAAGAAATCTTAGAAAGCCGAACTAAAACAGCACAGCTTTTACAAAACACTATAAAAGCGCATAGCTATACTATAGAACATGTGGTTTCGGCTAGTGCTATTGGGATTTATCCAACCAGTTTAACCAACTATTACGAAGAAACAGAAGCTAAAGTTTCAGATACGTTTTTAGGTAAAGTTGTGGAGCAATGGGAAGCTGCAGTAGATGGTTTTGAGCCTCTTGGATGTAAAGTAGCTAAGATTAGAATTGGTTTGGTATTAGCAGAAGATGGTGGAGCATTACCAGAATTAGTAAAACCCATTAAGTTAGGAGCAGGTGCAGCATTTGGAAATGGAAAACAATGGCAAAGTTGGATACACGTCCAAGATTTAGCAAGCCTATTTGTCTTTGCAGTAAAACATAATCTTAAAGGTATCTTTAACGGTGTAGCATCAAATCCAGTAAGCAACGAAGACTTAACAAAATTAGCAGCGAGTGTTTTAGACCGTCCTTTAATTTTACCGAACATTCCAAAATTTGCAATGAAGTTGGCTTTAGGAGAGATGCACATTCTGCTTTTTGAAAGCCAACGCGTCAGTTCACAAAAAATTGAAACTGAAGGGTTTGATTTTAAGTTTGTAAATATTAGACCAGCTTTAGAGGATTTGTTGGGTTAGTTAATCTATGCAATAGTATATCTCTATTAAGTTATCTATTTAAAAATTGAAAGTAAACATGGTTCCATTTGTTTCTGAGGAAAAAATAGAAGGAAACTATTGTGTTAACGAGCAGTTATTTATCCATTGAACTGTTCTAAAAATTCGGTCAACATTTTTTGTTGTTTTTCCACTTTTGGAAAAAATTCTAGGCCTACATATCCTTTGTAACCTGTTGTTCTAATAGCACTAAATATTTTGGCAAAATTAATTTCACCAGTACCTGGTTCGTTACGACCAGGATAATCTGCCATGTGATAATGCCCTATAAGGTTCTTGTAGGCATTGATGTTATTGATTATGTTGCCTTCGGTAATATGTTGATGGTAGATATCAAATAGCATTGACACATTGGCGTGATTGACTGCTTTAATAATTGTTGATGCATGTTTGCTTGTTGATAGGAAATACCCTTTATGATCCACAAGTAAGTTTAAAGGTTCAATGCAGAGATTGATTTCCGTTGACTCAAGAATCTTAGTGCATTCTTTTAATCCTTCAATAATAGATTTTGTTTGCATTTTACGCGAGCGTTCTGGCAGTGCATCGCCCACTTGCGAAATAATGGTATTACAATTTAATTTTTTACAAACGTTTAAGGTTTCATTTAAACCTGTCAGGTAAGCCGTACGCTGAGATGCATCTGTTAGTGAAACAAAACGGGTACAAATAGCAGCGACTTCAATGTTATGCTTTTGTGCAGCATTGGCAATTTGATCAATATCGGTTTCCCACCAACCCCAAAGTTCAAAAGCTTTGTAGCCCATTTCGGCAAAAGTTTCAATGCGTTTAGAAGGTGATAGATGTTGAAGTAAGGTATTGAAGTGCGCAGAAAATTTCATTTCGGTAGATTGGATATTTAAATTGTCAAATATTTAGGTTTTCAGCTAGCTTTTATTGTCTATTTTTTGAGATGTTTTATACCATTTCGAGAGTTTGTTATAGTGATGGCTAACTTTAGTGATATGAGTCTATTTTAATACTTTGACTTCGCTCAGTAAAAGTTTTATATCAGACTTTAGCGAATTTAGTTGAAAATTTTTAGAAAGGCAAGTCTTCAAAGTAAGGATAAAAGCGACTTAAAATCTTTAAATTTAATAAGAGTAATACAATAAAAAAAGCACCTACATTGCTGTAAGTGCTTTCAATTTAAAATTAGCTTATTTAAGCTTTATCAGCAACTAAAGTTACTTTTAATTCAATATCATCATTAATAAACTTTTCGCCCAAATTATCAAAGAATGATTTAGAACCATACTTAATGTTCCACTTAGAACGATCAATTGTAAAAGCTTCGCTTGTTAACGTCATAGCATTACCATCCATAGATGTACTTACAGGAATGCTTATATTATTAGTAGCATCTTTTAAAGTTAAATTTCCAGAAAGCATCGTTTTACCGTTAACAGTTTCAATACCTGTAACTTCAAACTGAGCAACCGGATAGGTTTCAACATCAAAAAAATCTGCACTCGTAAGATGCCCTTTTAATTTAGCGTTTCCTTCATTTTCTGCAGGAATGTCTGTTACATTAATTGTCGTCATATCAATAACAAATTTGCCACTAGTAATAGCTCCGTCATTAAGATTTACTTTCCCTAGTTTAATCCCAATTGTACCAGAGTGAGAACCTGTTGGTTTAAAACCTTTCCATTCTATCATAGATTTATCAGTATTGGCATTAAAGGTAACAGCTATATCTTCTGCAACAGCAGCATCTTTAGCATCTTTAGTCTCAGCTTCCTTGGCCTTATCGTTACAGCTAGAAAATGTAATTACCGCTATTAAAGTAAAAATTTTAAAAAATGATGTTTTCATGTTAGTGTTTCTTTTGTTTTATTTTGAAGATGCAAAGTTACAAATTTGAGAGCTTATATCATTATAAAAAAATGTTAATGACATTTTGACATTTTAATAATAATGGCAGTACTTTTGCAAACTATAAATCGAAGATTTAATATAAGAAACAAAAAAGTAGCTCAAAATGAGTAAAAAAGATAAAAATAAAGAGGTTGAAGAACCACAAGTAGAAGATATAACAACTGCAACAGCAGAAGCTAATGCAGAAGAATCACAGGAAGAGCAAAAATCTGGCGAAGAACAATTGCAAGACCAATTGGTTGCTGAGAAAGATAAATTTATGCGTTTGTTTGCTGAATTCGAAAATTATAAAAAACGAACAACTAGAGAGCGTATTGATTTATTTAAAACAGCAGGTCAGGATATTATGGTATCTATGCTGCCAGTTTTAGACGATTTTGAACGTGCGCTTACACATATTGAAGACGACAAAGAAGCAGAAGAATTGAGAAAAGGGGTTTTGTTAATTTACAATAAGCTCTTAACAACCTTAGAGCAAAAGGGTTTATCTAAAATAGAAGTGAAACAGGGTGATGTTTTTGATGCAGATAAGCATGAGGCTATAACGCAAATACAAGCACCAAGCGATGATTTAAAAGGTAAAATTATTGATGTGGTTGAGCGTGGATATAAATTGGGTGATAAAGTAATTCGCTTTCCGAGAGTGGTTATCGGACAGTAAAAAGTCCTTATTTACTAAGACGTCACACTGAGCCTGTCGAAGTGTTTATCTTTGTAAAAACAGTAAAATAATTAAAAAGACACCCGATTTCTCGGGCAGTACATATGAAAGAAGATTATTACGAGATATTAGGAATAAACAAAGGTGCATCTGAAGCCGAAATAAAGAAGGCCTACAGAAAAATGGCTTTAAAGTATCATCCAGATAAAAATCCAGATAATAAAGAAGCTGAAGAACAATTTAAAAAAGCAGCTGAAGCTTACGAAGTTTTAAGTAATGCCGATAAAAAAGCACGTTACGACCAATTTGGTCACCAAGCCTTCGATGGTGGTGGTGGCTTTGGTGGCGGAGGCGGTATGAATATGGATGACATCTTCAGTCAGTTTGGTGATATCTTTGGTGGTGGCTTTGGTGGAGGAGGATTCAGCGGCTTTGGTGGAGGTGGAAGACAGCGCGTTGTAAAAGGCAGCAATCTGCGTATTAGAGTAAAACTTACTTTAGAGGAAGTGGCTAATGGTGTAGAAAAGAAAATAAAGGTAAAGCGTAAAGTCCAAGCAGAAGGCACCACATACAAAGCCTGTAGCACCTGTAATGGTTCTGGACAAGTAACTAGAGTTACCAATACTATTTTAGGTCGTATGCAAACCGCATCTGCTTGCCAAACTTGTGGTGGTGCAGGCCAAGCGATAGATAAAAAACCATCGGATGCAGATGCTCAAGGTCTAAAGGTTGCAGAAGAAACCGTATCAGTTAAAATACCAGCAGGTGTTGTAGATGGTATGCAGCTGAAAGTAACTGGAAAAGGTAATGACGCACCTGGTAATGGCATTGCAGGAGATTTGTTAGTGGTAATACAAGAAGAGGATCACGAGACTTTAAAGCGCGAAGGTGATAATTTGCATTATGACATGTATGTGAGTTTACCCGACGCTGTTTTGGGAACATCTAAAGAGATTGATACCGTTACAGGGAAAGTGAGAATTAAAATTGAAGAAGGTGTGCAATCTGGTAAAATCTTGAGATTACGAGGTAAAGGTATTCCAAGCATCAATGGTTACGGAAAAGGAGATTTATTGGTTCACGTGAATGTGTGGACGCCTAAAACATTAAGTAAACAGCAAAAAGAATTTTTTGAAAGTATGCGAGAAGACGAACATTTTTCACCAAAACCGGAAAGTACAGACAAATCTTTTTTCGAAAAGGTGAAAGATATGTTTTCATAAAAAGGATATAATTAATAAAAAATATTATATTTGAATTATCGCTAATGCTAATTAGCGGTATTTTTCTTTTTCATAGCAATTTTTTCCCATCCTTATCTAACCATGAGGGTGGGTTTTGTTTTTATACAATGTACGCTTAGTTTGATGAGACAATTTCTTATTTCAAAAGAGTTGAAAAAATTTAAAAATTGTATAAATAGTAGGTCTTTAGCATTGGGACTGTCTAACATTTAATATATTTACATACTAACCCTCTCTAAAAAATCGAGTTAAATATGAATGACCTATTAGTCGCTGATTCCGTGTCTAAAAATTTTGGAAATTTTAAAGCACTAAATCAAGTATCTATTGCTGTTCCTAAGGGTAGTATTTTTGGATTACTTGGACCAAACGGAGCAGGTAAAACCACCTTAATTCGTATTATTAACCAAATTACAATGCCAGATGAAGGCGCTGTACTTTTAGATGGGCAAGCCTTAAAACCAGAGCATATTAGGGATATTGGGTATTTGCCAGAAGAACGTGGCTTATATAAATCGATGAAAGTTGGAGAGCAATGTCTATACTTGGCACAATTAAAAGGTCTAAGCAAGTCTGAAGCTAAAAGCAGATTAAAATATTGGTTCGATAAGTTAGAGATTGGAGATTGGTGGAACAAAAAAATACAAGAACTTAGTAAAGGGCAAGCTCAAAAAATTCAATTTATAGTGACGGTTTTGCATCAACCGAAATTGTTAATTTTTGATGAACCTTTTTCTGGTTTCGATCCAATTAATGCCAATTTAATAAAAGATGAAATCTTACAATTAAGAGACGAAGGTGCAACTGTGATTTTTTCTACACATCGCATGGAATCTGTTGAAGAACTTTGTGACCATATTGCATTAATTCATAAGTCTAATAAGGTTTTAGATGGAAAATTAAATGATATAAAACGTCAATACAAAACCAATACGTTTGAGGTTGGATTGCAGTCCAGTAATGACCAAGCCATTGTCGCGGATATTAAAAATAAGTTTGAAGTCTTACCTGCAACTTTCAAAAACTTAAATGATGATATAAAATTGAATATTAAAATAAATGAAACTACATCTTCTAATGATTTGTTGTCGTTTCTAACTTCAAAAGCAGAAGTTCATCACTTTGTAGAAGTGATACCAAGTGCTAGCGATATTTTTATTCAAACTGTAAAAAATAATTAATAATGAATCATTTACCACTCATCATAAAGCGCGAATATACAACTAAGGTTAAGAATAAGTCATTCATTATTATGACCTTTTTAAGCCCTTTAATAATGATTGCACTTATAGCAGTCGTTGCCTATCTGTCGCAATTAAATAACGATAAAAAGCGTACCATATCAGTTTTGGATGAAACAGGTTTTTTAGAAGACGTTTTTATAAACTCTGAGAATACACATTATACCGATCTTAATGGATTAAGTTTCGATGATGCCATTGCACTGGTAAAGGAAAAAGAAGATTATGGGTTATTACATATTTCTGAAGTAGATAGTTTAGATGATATTTCTAACAATATTAAATTTTATTCAGAAGAATCACCCTCTACGTCTGTGATGTTAGGATTAGAGCGAACCATTGAAAAACGTTTGCGAGATATGAAACTTGAAAAAGATGGAGTGACATTAGCGCAAATCGAAGCAGCAAAAACGAATATTAATATTGCTCAAGAAAGTTTTGATGGAGAAAAAAGCTCTAAAGTAGATAATATAGTAAAGCTAATTTTTGGTGGTGTTGCAGGTTATCTGCTATTTATGTTCATTATTATATATGGCAATATGATAATGCGAAGTATTATAGAAGAAAAAACAAGTCGAATTATTGAGATTATTATTTCTTCAGTAAAACCTATTCAACTGATGATGGGTAAAATTATAGGAACTTCTTTAGCTGGTATAACACAATTTGCAATATGGATTGTTTTAGGAGGGGTTTTGATGATGATTGTTTCTATGATTTTTGGTATTGATATGACCCAAGCATCAGCGCCACAGCAAGAGATAATGAATCAAGCAATGCAGTCTGAAGGGTTACAAGGAGTGGTAGAAGATGGATTTGTGGCAGTTAGAAATTTACCATTGACAAACCTTATTATAGCGTTTATGTTTTTCTTTATAGGAGGTTATTTATTATACGCTTCTTTGTACGCAGCTATTGGTGCAGCAGTAGATAATGAAACTGACACACAACAATTTATGTTACCAATATTAATGCCACTTATTTTAGCGGTTTATGTAGGTGTATTCACCGTAATTGAAGATCCGCACGGAACCGTATCTACAATTTTCTCATTTATTCCTTTTACATCTCCAGTGGTAATGCTAATGCGTATCCCGTTTGGTGTTCCTATATGGCAACAAGGTTTGTCGCTGTTACTTTTAATTGGTACATTTATGTTTGCTGTTTGGTTTGCAGCAAAAATTTACCGTGTTGGTATATTAATGTATGGTAAAAAACCGACCTACAAAGAACTTTTTAAATGGTTAAAATATTAGCCTATGACTCAAGCTTTAACTGAAATAGAAGATAAAATAACAGAAAGTGGCGCTTGGGAAAAGACGAAACAATTTCTTGGCTGGCACATGGATATTGGTAAAGATATCAGTATTTCAATTTTCGACATTATTGTAGTTCTAACAGCAATATTTATAACAACAATAGTTTTAAGACTTGTATTACGAATTATTACGCGCAATCTTCCTGAAAATGATAAAGGAAAGTTTGGAGTGGTCTATGGCTATTTTAGATGGTTAGTTTATTTAGTAATATTATTAATTACATTAAACTCTGTTGGTGTTAATGTGACTGCAGTTTTTGCAGCATCTGCTGCACTTCTTATTGGTGTAGGTTTAGCGCTTCAAACGCTGTTTCAAGACATTATATCAGGTGTATTTATTTTAATAGATCAATCTGTTCATGTCGGTGATATTATTGAGCTTGAAGGCAAAGTAGGTAGGGTTGAAGAGATAAAGCTAAGAACAACAAGAGCTGTAACCATAGATAATAAAGTATTAATTATTCCAAATCATTTATACTTAGAAAATAGTCTCTACAATTGGACTCAAAATGGCACAATAACAAGAGAGAGTGTTTCCGTAGGTGTGGCTTATGGAAGTGACGTAGAATTGGTTAAAAAATTATTATTGCAAGCTGCCAACACGCATCAATCTGTTATAGCTATACCAGCACCAACAGTAGTCTTTACTGATTTTGGAGATAGCGCTTTAAATTTTAAAATTGTATTTACCTTGGCAGATAGTTTTAAAGCGCAATTTCCTAAGAGTGATATTCGTTTTAAAATTGACAAGCTTTTTAGAGAAAATAATATAACAATACCTTTTCCACAGCGCGATATTCATATTATAACTAAACAAGATTCATGATAAACTTTCAGAAGCTAAAAACTGCTGTCATTGTAGTATTTATATTTGGGTTTTGCTTACAGACTGCAAATGCACAATTAACAGATTTAGCGCGTTTAGAGTATTCGTTTATCCCTAAAAGTAAATCTGAAGATCAATATACAAGGCTAAGAGCATTGATTAATTATCCTATAGAAACAAGTGAAGATTGTTACTTAATTATTGGAGTAGAATACAATAGAGTGATTCTAAAGTTAGAAGATGATTATCCCTTTGATACTTCGCTTTTTGAAACTATCAATATTATAGACTTAAATATTGGTTACACATTTAAAACTAGTGAAAAGTGGAGGCTTGGATTGAAATTTAATCCTAGAATAGCGTCAACATTAACCGAAACCCTATCGTCAGATGATTTTTTCTTAAATGGTGGTTTTTTTGCCATTAATGATAGAACAAAAGATGAGAGTGCCAAAAAACCTTACCGACTAATTCTTGGTCTTACGTTTAACTCAACTGCAGGAGTTCCCTTTCCTTTACCCTTTGTTAGTTATTACAGACGTGTTAATGAGAAATGGTCATTCTCTGCTGGTGTACCAAAATCTAATTTAAAATATTTTTTCAATGAAAATAGTATACTACAAACTTTTGTAGGTTTAGATGGTTACTTTGCGCATTTACAAAGACCACAGTCACTAAATGGAAAAGGTGTGGATAACATATCACTCTCTGTTGCTGTTGGCGGACTTGGGTACGAATATTGCTTTACAAAACACTTAGTAGCTTATGCATATGCAGGTTATACCTTAAGATTAAATAATGTATTACGAGATACGGATAGAAATGAAGTTTTTAAACTAGATGATGTAAATGCGTTTTACATTAGATCTGGACTAAAATTTAAAATATAATTATGTCAAAAATATTAATAATAGAAGATGAAGCGGCAATCCGCAGAGTATTAGTTAAAATTCTTTCTGAAGAAAGTGAATCGTATCAGGTTGAAGAAGCTGAAGATGGTTTAGCAGGAATCGAAAAAATTAAAAAAGAGGATTACGATTTAGTACTGTGCGACATAAAAATGCCAAAAATGGATGGTGTTGAAGTTTTAGAAGCTGTAAAGAAGATAAAACCAGAAATACCCATGGTTATGATTTCAGGCCATGGTGATTTAGACACAGCAGTAAATACAATGCGTTTAGGTGCTTTTGATTATATTTCAAAACCACCAGATTTAAACAGACTCTTAAATACCGTACGTATTGCGCTAGATAGGAAAGAACTCGTGGTAGAAAATAAAATGCTGAAAAAGAAGGTTAGCAAAAACTACGAAATGATTGGTAACAGCGATGCTATTGGTCGTATCAAGGATATGATTGATAAAGTGGCACCAACTGATGCAAGGGTGTTAATTACTGGACCAAACGGAACAGGTAAAGAGTTAGTAGCGCATTGGTTACATCAAAAAAGTGAACGTTCTAAAGGCCCAATGATAGAAGTGAACTGTGCAGCAATACCGTCTGAGTTAATAGAAAGTGAATTATTTGGTCACGTCAAAGGAGCATTTACGTCTGCTGCTAAAGACAGAGCTGGTAAGTTTGAAGCCGCCAACGGAGGTATTATTTTCTTAGATGAAATAGGCGATATGAGTTTATCTGCTCAGGCAAAAGTCTTACGTGCATTGCAAGAAAATCGCATTCAGCGTGTAGGAAGTGATAAGGATATAAAAGTTAATGTTAGAGTTGTCGCTGCAACTAATAAGAATCTAAAAAAAGAAATAGATGACGGAAAATTCCGTGAAGATTTATACCATAGGTTAGCCGTAATATTAATTGAGGTGCCTGCTTTAAATGATAGACGCGAAGATATTCCTTTACTAATCAATTATTTCACTGATAAAATTGCAAGTGCACAAGGAACAGCAAAAAAGGACTTCTCAGCAAAAGCAATTAAATTACTTCAGAATTACGATTGGACGGGTAATATAAGAGAATTGCGCAATGTCGTGGAGCGTCTAATTATTTTGGGAGGTAATGAAGTGAGTGAAAGTGATGTAAAAGCTTTCGCTTCAAAATAAAATTGAAATATAATAGTTATGGATTCAATAAATTTCGATGATTTTAAAGTTTCATCAAAAATAAAACTCAAAGATCAACCAACAAAACTCAATATCTCTACTGACGAAGATGCTGTAAAGGCTGAATTAAAATCTGTTCGTAAGAAATTAGGGGAACTTCAAGATACGATTTACGCACACGGTAAATATGCTGTATTAATATGTTTACAAGGTATGGATACCTCTGGTAAAGATAGTCTAATAAGAGAAGTTTTTAAAGATTTTAATGTGAGAGGCGTTGAGGTGCATAGTTTTAAAGTACCAACAGAGTTAGAACTTAAACATGATTATTTATGGAGACATTATATCGCACTTCCTGCACGAGGTAAGTTCGGAGTTTTTAATAGAACCCATTACGAGAATGTTTTAGTAACACGCGTTCATCCTTATTACATAATGGGTGAGAATATTCCAGGAATAGATGATGTGTCTAAAATTGATGATGCCTTTTGGGATCAGCGTTTTGAGCAAATAAATAATTTTGAAAAGCATTTAGCCGAAAATGGAACAATTATTTTCAAGTTCTTTCTAAACCTTTCAAAAGCACAACAAAAATATAGATTGCTAAGACGTCTTAGAAAGAAAGATAAAAACTGGAAATTTTCTTCGGGTGATTTAAAAGAGCGAAAACTTTGGGATACCTATCAAGAGTGTTACGAAGATGCTATAAATAGAACATCTAAAGACCATGCGCCTTGGTACACTATTCCAGCAGATGATAAACCTGTGGCACGTTATATGGTGGCAAAGATTTTATACGATGCCTTAAACGCTTATTCAGATATTAAAGAACCAGAGTTACCAGATGATGAAAAAGCTAATATTCATTTATATAAAGAACAATTAGAAAATGAAGGCTAGAGTTTTAACTTTATTCTTAGTGTGCTTCTTCACATTCAGTAATGCACAATCGGATGAAACAGTTTTAAAGATAGTTTATGACACCTCGCTGAAAAACGGAAAAAGTTACAAATGGTTAGATTATCTGTCCAATAAAATTGGAGGACGATTATCTGGCTCAACAAATGCAGAACTGGCAGTACAATACACCAAAGCAGAACTTGAAAAACTAGGTTTAGACAAGGTTTGGTTACAGCCTGTTATGGTACCAAAATGGGTAAGAGGTGAAAAAGAAATGGCTTATTTTATAACTTCTGGTGAACTTTATAAAGTGAACATTTGCGCACTAGGAGGATCAGTTGCTACACAAGGAGGAGGTGTAAAAGCCAAAGTGTTAGAAGTTGATAGTTACAAGGATTTAAAAGCGTTAGGTGAAGAAAAAATAAAGGGTAAGATTGTATTTATAAACAAGGCACTACAGCCAGAACTTATTAATACATTTCAAGCTTATGGAGGTTGTTCTTCAGAGCGTTATAATGGTGCAGCAGAAGCGGCAAAATATGGTGCAGTCGGTACAATTATTAGATCGTTGAGTTCTAGACAAGACGATTATCCGCATACTGGTGCAATGGGTTATGGTGAAACACCAGTTGAACAACGTATTCCGTCAGCAGCAATTAGTACCAATGATGCTGTAAAATTAAGCGAATCTTTAAAAAAGGATAAAAATCTAGAATTTCATTTTGAAATGAGCTGTCAACAGTTTGATGATGTACTGTCTTATAACGTGATTGGTGAAATTACTGGAAGCGAATTTCCAAACGAATACATCATTGTTGGTGGTCATTTAGATTCATGGGATCTGGGAGATGGTGCTCATGATGATGGAGCAGGAGTCGTGCAATCTATGGATGTACTTAGACTTTTAAAGGAAAGTGGCATAACTCCAAAACGAAGCATTAGAGTAGTTTTATTTATGAACGAAGAAAACGGATTACGAGGTGGGCGCAAGTATGCAGAAATTGCTAAGGAAAAGAACGAAAAGCATGTTTTTGCATTAGAAAGTGATTCGGGTGGCTTTACACCAAGAGGTTTTAGTTTTGATTGTAGCGATTTGCAATTTGCGAAAATTGAAAGTTGGAAACCCTTATTTAAACCCTATTTAATTCATTATTTTGAAAAGGGTGGAAGTGGAGCAGACATCGGACCATTAAAAGATGGTGACATTCTTTTGGCTGGTTTAAGACCAGATTCGCAACGTTATTTTGACCATCACCATGCAGCAAACGATACCTTTGAACACGTCAATAAGCGCGAATTAGAATTAGGTGCCGCAACAATGACTTCTTTAGTATTTTTAGTCGATAAATATGGAACAGAGACCATTACTATGACTCAAAAAATTAAAGACTAACATGACTTAAAATGAGATATACACTACTATTTACTTTATTTATAGTGTCTTCAGTGTCTTTTGGACAAGATACAAAAGAGATGGATTTACCATACTACGAAGTACCAGATTATCCTGAAGAATTTACTGCAGGGACAATGGCTGCACGCATGGTAGATGCTTTAGGTTTTAGATATTATTGGGCTAGTGATAGTTTAACAGAAAAAGACCTAGCTTATAAGGCGAATGAAGCTGGCAGGTCAGCAGAAGAAACTATAAAACACATCTATGATTTGTCTAAGATTATTGTGAATTCAACATTAAAACAACCCAACCCTAGGGAAAAAGAAGACTTATCTTATGTGGAGATGAGAACGAAAACCTTGATGAATCTCAAGACTGCAGCAGATGTTCTTAGAACGAGTGAGGATATTTCTCAGTATAAAATTATTTTTGGGGAACAGGAAATTCCGTTTTGGAACCAAGTCAATGGGCCAATAGCAGATGCCATTTGGCATTGCGGACAGTTGGTTATATATAGGCGCACTACAGGTAATCCTATTAATCCAAAGGTGAATCATTTTACAGGAAAGGTTAGAGTTTAAATTGGGTTTTAGTTACGTGACAGAGCAATGTCATCACTATTTCAAGATTAATTTTAAATGAAATTTAAGCACATATTAAGTATCATAATTCTTTTGAATTTTACAGCATATACGCTTGCTCAAAATACAAAAGAAGTACTTTGTAAAGTTTTGGACGCTGAGACTAAATATCCTGTGTCTTATGTTACCGTTAAATTTGAAGATATTCAAAATGGCGTTATTGCTGATGAGGAAGGTGATTTTAGATTACCATTAAATGATACGACGGTGGATAAAAATATCATTATCTCTTCAATTGGTTTTGAAACGCTTATCGTATCGGTAAGTTCGTTAAACAGAAATACTATTAATACTATATATTTAAAACCTAAGGTTGAATCCTTAGGTGTTGTGTTAATTACTGGGTCGACCAACTCTAAAAACCAAACATCATCTGCAAAGGATATTATTGAAGAGGCAATTAAAAAAATTCCCGTTAATTATCCCAGAACACCACATTCTTATATAGGATATTACAGAGATTATCAGCTAGTAAAGAATAAATACTATAATCTCAATGAGTCTATTTTAGAAACATTTGATGCAGGATTTCAAACGAGCAAATACAAATATAGCGACAATCTTACCGCGTTATATTCGTATACTACAAATAAAGACTTTTATCTCGATTCTTTACTTCTTAAAAGTATTTATAACGATTCTAAAATCGTCAACAAGGATGAGAGTGCAAAATTCGTAACAGCGTTACAGAACGAACTAGAGATTTTAAATGTGCACAACCCAATTAGAAATTATAATAAGAATAGTTTTTCATTTATAAATACATTTAGGAGTGATTTTGTTGAAAATCACCTATTTAAATTAGAAGATCTGAGTTATAATAATACTATTCCATTATATCGAATATCCTTTGTGTCTCAAGGTGCGGATAATTCTAAATTTAGGGCAATTGGTGAAATCTATATAGCAAAAACCAATTACGCTATTTATAAGATTGAATATAAAATGATTGAAAATGACAAATTTAAGAGTTATCAAATTAATAAAGGTAGCCTTGGAAGTGGAAAACGTTTGCAGACAGTCTATGAAGTTACGGTAGAGTATAAAGAAATAAACGACAAAATGTATCTTAATTATATGACATTCAACAATAAGTTTATAGTTAAAGAACCAAATCCGTTTGATGTTGTCGATTTTGAATTTGACCCAAAAGATAAAGCGTTTTATATCACTTTTAATAAGCCAGTTGACAAAAGTTCAATTGAGCGAAAAAGCAGGTTTCGATTATTATATAAAGATAAAAAATTGATAATAAAGCAAATAGAACTAGTTGAGAATACTATTGTTAAAGTACAGGTTGTAGATTGGGCAGCTGGCACTAAAGCCAAATTGAATAAAGTAAAATCTGAAGACTTTTCATATAAACTCAAGAGAATTAAAGATGTATCTGGTGTAACAATCTATAAAGAGTCTAAACTTTTAGGTTACCAATTTAGAGAGTTTTTTACGCAAGAAGTTTTCCAAAATAAAACACCATCTGAGGATTTAATTTATATGTTGAAGCTCAATCCATTATCTGATGCAAAAGTGAATGAAGCTAAGTTTGATATTAATACCTATTGGATTAATTCACCACTAAAGCAAACAAAAGGAGATAACTAAAAGTACAAGAGTTAGCATACCAACATAACAATTTGTAAATACTAAAAATAAAATGTTAACGAATGCCATCTTATGCTAAAGACATTGTAATTTACTTTATGCGCATTTTTTACTTCACTTTAGTTCTCACTTTAAGTGGTTTTTTGGAGCTTTAGCTCAAGAAAAAACAGCACTTATTATTTAGAGTTTTAGATGCTGAATCCAAGAAGCTAGTTCCTTATGCAACCATTAATTTGCTAATACTAAAAATGGTACCATCTCAAATATTCTTGGTGATTTTAGAATTCCTATACGTTATAAAAAAGAAGAAGATACACTCATAATAAGTTGTATAGGCTATAGTACAACAAAGGAATGTACTTAAACCACATTACGTTTAATAATAATTTTTTTATTACTCATAATGATGCTTTAAAGGTTAAGCGTTTTTATTATGATAAAAAGAAGAATTCAATTATCATCAATTTTAATAGAGCTTTAGATATAAGATCTATAGCGAAAACAAGTAATGTTAAACGTTCCTTTAAAGGTGTAAGGATACCAACTTATAAAGTTAATCTTATTAAACCCAGAACGGTAGAAGTGAAGTTTAAAAAGAAATATACAGATTTTTTAAATGAACACAATATCTCAGATGAAGCCTTATTCAATCTTAAGATTAAAAATTTTTAAGTTGTACTTGGGTTTAAGATGGAAAAATCTAAAGTTGAAGGCTATCAATTTAAAGAATTATTTGTCCAACGCGTATTTTTAGACTACACATCGAGCCCTAATTTATTGTATATAAAGAAAGGTGAATCACTTAAAATTGCTCAATAAACAAAATTGATATTAAGGATTATTGACTAAACTCTCCATTGAAGGGAAGAGAAGAAAATTAAAGAAATTACAATAGGGATTAAGCCTTGTTTTTAGCGTCACCTTCATTATTCATTTTAATATATCTCGTAACCAAACGCACACCTAATCTCGCAAAAAGGATAACAGTAAAAACCATTACAATATCTAATCCGTCTATTTTTATTATCTAATTACCTTTTGCTGGTTTTGAAAATTGAGGTGCTTTAATCTCTTTTTTAATACCCAGTTGTTTCATTAATTCTTCAATAGCTCTTTCGAGTTGAGGATCGTTTCCATTTGACAATGCTTTTGCATCTTGTCTAACCTCAATATCTGGTGCAACACCAACATTCTCAGCAATCCATTTGTTGTTAATTGGATCAAAGACCGCGTTGTCTGGTGCTGTTAATCTTCCTCCGTCTATTAAACCGTAATGTGTCGATGATTTTACTAAGCCTCCCCAAGTTGTCATACCAATTAACTTTCCGGCTTTTTGTTGCCTAAAAACCCATGGAAAGAAATCTCCACCAGAACCAGCGAGCTCATTAATCAATAATACTTTTGGACCTAATATACCAGCAGGAAGTGTCAATGGCTTACCATTTGGAACTTCGTTAGTTAGACCAGCTCTAAGGCTACGTGTCATTAAATCTACCATATAATCATCTAAGAGACCTCCTCCATTAAAACGTTCATCAATTACGGCGCCTTCTTTATCTTGTTGAGCAAAATAATAGCGATTGAAGGATACAAAACCAGGTCCTCCAGTATTTGGTACCCAAATATACCCTAAGCGACCATTAGATAATTTGTCAACCAAGCGTCTATTGTCTTCAACCCAAGTACGTTGTCTTAAAGAATTCTCACTTCTAATTGGTTCTACAATTTCTGTCCAATGGCCTTTAAATTCTGGTTTATCATTAATATGAAGAATGGTTTGTTTTCCAGAAGTACCATCTAAATATTGGTAAAAATTCTCATCTCCTTTTATGTCGTTGCCATTTATACCTACAATATAGTATCCTTCATTAATGTTCAGACCAGGCGCATCTAAGGGACCGGTTAATCCAGGATTCCAATTTTCGGTGGTGTAAATACGACTGATTTGCCAGCGACCATCTTTTGGTACCATATCAGCGCCAAGTAAACCAATTTTAGAGCGATCAACATCAGGGAAATCACCACCTCCCACAAAACTATGACCAACAGATAATTCACCATTAACCTGATCTAAAACATAGGTTAAATCAGCACGATGCTTTATAAATGGTACTAATGGAGCATATCTTTTATAGACGAGCTTCCAATCCCGACCGTGCATATTTGGATCGTAGAAATAATCACGTTCGTACCTCCAAGCTTCTTCAAATATTTGCTCCCATTCTGCAGTACGGTCTAATTTCATTTGTAGATTTACTTTAAGACTTTTTGCGCCTTTAGCATTCGCTCCTCCAGTTTTAATAACCTTCCAGCTTCCGCCTAAGCGAGCTAGCATATGTTTACCGTTCGCGCTTACGGAAACAGAACTAGCACCAGACGTAAATTCTTTACTTTCTTGATCTTTTAAACTAAATTTATGAAGTGTTGCACCTCTACCGTTAGGAACATATTCTGAAACAAACATACTGCCCTTAGGACCAGCAATGATATAACCATAATTTCTCGATGGCATTGGTAATGCTAATGTACGACGCCCAATATTTTCAAAACCAATAACTATTGATTTATCTTTGTCTTGTTTCTTGTCTTCAGAATCCTTGTCTTCTTTTTTATCATCACTTTTTTCGTCACTATCTTGCGTTACATCTTCTTCATCACTCTTTGGTTTAAAAGGAGAATCGTCATTAGGATCTAGATTAATAACGTAAGCAGCATATTCAGGATTAGCAGTCATAGAACTTGTGTTAGCCCAACCAGAACCTAGAGCGACCTCTGTACTTGCCAAAAAGTAAAGTTGTTTCTTATTTAAATCCCATACTGGTGAAAAAGAATCTGCAAATGGATCTGTAATTACTTTTGAAATTTTGTCTTCTACAGAATAAATATAAATCTGTCTAAAGTTATTAGAAGCAGATTTTTCGTAAGCAATCCAATTACTATCTGGTGACCATTTTAACGCAATACTTCCGCGCTCTAAATTATTACCACCAATATCAATTGTTTTTATTTTTTTAGTTTCTAAATTCACATAACGCAACCTCACATCATCATCAACAAAAGCAATATGTTTTCCATCTGGTGACCATGTCGGATTCCATCCTAATTTAGATTCTCCTATTGAAATTGCTTCTGGTTGAGATAAACCATCTTGTGATGATAACATTAAAGCATACCCTTTTCTATCCGTATCAGAGAACCATGCAATTCTATCTCCTTTTGGTGACCAAATTGGTCTTCTGTCTGCAATACCAGAGCTTTCTGTTATATTTCTAGCATCTCCAAATTCAATAGGTACCGTAAATATATCTCCGCGAGATTGCATAATTGCGCGCTTACCATTTGGTGATAAAGAGGCTGAGCGTGTGCTGTTAGAAACGTCTTCCCATTTAGTTTCAGCCCAAGGAAAATCACCAACTACAGTAATGTTTAATTGTGTAGATTTACGTGTTGCAATATCCATAGTATGTAAAAAACCATCACGTTCATAAACAAGTATATTCCCATTTCCACTAAGCCATTTAATATCAGAGCCTTTAAATTTTGTGATTTGGTTTAATACTTTTGTAGTAGGATTAAATGACCAAATGTTGGCTACTAAATCGCTATCAGATAGAAAGTAGATGTTATCTCCGAGCCACAATGGTTGAATGTCTGTTGTCTTTTCATTAGGTAAAAGTATTTCAGTCTGGCTCTCTAAATCTAAAATAATAAGTGGAGTATTTTGGCCACCTTTATAATTGCGCCATTCTACATCCCATCGGTCCATTTTATCAATAATTAATCGCTTTCCATCAGGTGAAAAAGTACCATCATGACTCCATTGTTTGGTTAATAATTTGGGTACACCACCTTCTATAGATATTGTATAAAGTCTGTTATACGGTCTTGGGGAAGTTGCTCTATTACTAGCAAATAAAATATGTTTTCCATCATTGGTCCATCCTCTGACTGTTGATCCGCTAGGATGCCAAGTTAATCGTGTTGGCTCACCACCATCTTTTGAAACGATATATGCATTGTTAGATCCTGCACGATTAGAAGTAAAAGCAATCCAGTTCCCATCTGGAGAAAAGTAAGGATTAGATTCTACAGCAGCTGTAGATGTGATACGTTTAGCATCTTTAGAGTTTAATTCTGAAACCCAAATATCACTACCATAAGTATAAGTGATATGTGTAGTACTTATATCTGGCTGACGTAATAGACGCGTGCCTTGAGCAAATGCTAAAAGCCCTGAAAAAAGAAACAAAACGGTAAAGGAAATGACTAATCGATTTAATTTGAATTGTGATTTCATGCTTGGTGGTTGTTTTTTTGAACTTATGATTGAATGAAGCTATAAATTTACAAATAACTGAGCCACCATTTGCCTTTATTGTTGGCTTTATAGTTCATGTATACGTCGCAGATAGGATAGAGGATGAGTATTACAAGAACCCAGACTATGTAGGTAACCCAAAGATCAAAACCTATATTAAATAGATAACCACTTTGAAATCGGTCTACCGTTAAAATGAGTTCTTGCCAGTTTTCACCTAAAATTACAAGACCTACCATTCCTATGAGATGGATAAGGTATAAATGTAGAATATAATAGAAGAAGGGGACACGACCAAAAACGAGTAACCAATTAGTGACTTTATTTTTGACGGATTCAACGGCATAAAGAAATAGAAAAGCTGACCCAAGAGTCATTAATGTATAAATTAATGAAGGTGGATATTTAGTGACGCTAAAAAATGAAAAAACAGTATGCGCGAAGTCATCTTGAGAAGCCCAAGGTGTTAAATCTCCATAGATATTTATAAAGCGCAAAATGAAAAATAAAAATATTGAACCAATTCCTAGTCTAATTAACCACGTTTTTCTAATAGTTGCATCGAATTCTCTTTGATAAAAATGACCAAAGCAGTAACCTAAAATAATAATGCCCAACCACGGTAAGAATGGATAAGCTATTGCTAACATACCTTGTCCTTCATTGATAACCTGAAAATTAAATTGGTGAACATAATACCATAGAAGAGACAGTGGTTCTGTACCTTGTTGTGTAATTCCGTCTAATAAATTATGACCAAATACAATTATAAGTCCTAGGCCTAATAGTAGCTTTTTTGGAAGATAAATTAAAGCAGCTAAGAGCATCATACAAATACCGATAGCCCATATCACTTGGAATATATGAACACTAAGACTAATATCAAACGTCCAGGCAAAATTTACAATAGTTAATTCTACAAATACTAGCCAAAGTCCTCGAGTAAATAAAAATTTAGCAAGACTTTGTTTTGATTTCTTTTTGCTTCCATATAAAAAAGCAGAGGTTCCTGCTAAGAATACAAATATTGGTGCGCAGAAATGCGTTATCCATCTGGTAAAAAATAGAGCAGGAGTTGTAGTTTCAAGATTCATTGGGTCTGAAAACATATAGCCTGTATTGGTGTAATCTCTAACATGGTCTAGAGCCATGATAACCATAACTAGACCTCTTAGAATGTCTATGGATTCTATTCTGGTTGATTTGATTGATGTCATTCGTCTTTAATTTTAGGATTAAAAGACTTAAGGTGAGTTAAAGATATAAAAAAAGCGTTACTAAATACGTAACGCTTAAATCCTTAAAGTGAAATCTCTACTTGATTATGCAGTATGTCATCAAAAGTCTCTCGTTTTCTAATAAGATGCGCTTTACCCTTGTGTAATAAAACTTCGGCAGGTCTGTAACGTGAGTTATAGTTGCTAGCCATAGAATAGCAATATGCTCCTGCATTTTTAAAACAAATAATATCTCCTTCGTTAATTTCTGAAATTCTTCTGTTATTGGCAAAAGTGTCTGTTTCACAGATATAGCCAACAACAGAGTAAAAACGTTCTCGTCCTTTTGGATTAGAAATGTTTAGAATATCGTGCTGAGAACCATAGAGCATTGGTCGTATGAGATGGTTGAATCCAGAATCAATCTGAGCAAAAACAGTAGATGTTGTTTGTTTCACCACATTTACTTTGGCTAAAAATACACCAGCTTCACTCACCAAAAATTTACCAGGCTCAAATGCTAAGGTTAAATCTCTACCGTAGTCTTTACAAAACTCATTAAAGCGTTTAGATAGTTTTTCACCTAATTCTTCAATATTAGTTTCAATATCTCCTGTTTTGTAAGGTACTTTAAAACCAGAACCAAAATCTATGAAATCTAAGTTTTCGAAATTCTTAGCGGTTTCAAATAAAATTTCACTGGCATATAAGAACACATCAATATCTAAAATGTCACTACCTGTGTGCATATGAATACCATTAATATTCATTTTGGTGTTTTTAACCGTACGAAGTATTAACGGAATCTGGTGAATCGATATCCCGAATTTACTATCAATATGTCCTACAGAAATATTAGTATTTCCACCAGCCATGACGTGTGGATTGATACGAATACAAACCGGAACTTTGGGATATTTTGCACCAAATTGCTCTAGTATTGAAAGATTATCTATATTAATCTGTACACCAAGTTTTGAAACTTTCTCAATTTCCTCAAGAGAAACACCATTAGGAGTAAAGATGATGTCTTCTGATTTAAAACCAGCTTTTAGTCCCAATTGTACTTCTTGAATCGAAACGGTATCAATCCCAGAACCTAGTGTACTAAATAGCTTAAGTATAGAAATATTAGAAAGCGCCTTAACAGCATAGTTAAGTTTTAGGTTTTTTACCTTTCCAAAGGCCTTTGTTAATCGCTTATACTGTGTTATAATTGTATCAGCGTCGTAAACATATACTGGACTTCCAAAGTCTTTAGCAATTTGTAATAAGGTTTTATTCGTCATGAGTGTGAAATCTTAATTTTTAAAATAGTTGAGAAATCAAATGTATAAGCAATCCCTATTAAAAACATAAAAATAAAAAAATATTGCTAAATTTGCACAAAATGTTAAATAATTAACATAATGAAATAAGTATTAAAACATTCAAATGGTCTTTTACGACTATTATATTTAAAATTTTTATTGTGAGAACAAAGTGGTTCCACACATTCTCAATTTTAGAATATATTTATTTTGAAAATTATCAAAATTTAAACGTGTGAAAACAATTGCGACTTGTGTACAAGAAATAATAGTTTCTAGTCCGTTTTTAGAAGAAGGTTTATCTCGAGGTATCATTAATTTTTCGGCCTTGGCCAAAGATTTAAATCAACCGATTTCTGAAATGCTGCGGAAACCCGTAAAAGATGGAGCTATAATGATGGCCTTACGACGCCATCAACAGCCTTTAAATCTCGAAAATTCTATACGTCTAAAAAAAGTATTTAAAAACTTAGGCGATATTACTGTACGTTCTAATTTAAGTGATTTTACATTTCAGAATTCTTCAACCTTAATAAATAGTCATGCTCAAGTTTTAGAGCGCATAAGTGTTAATAACCAAATCTTCTATGCCTTTACTCGTGGGATGTTTGAGAGTAATATTATTATTTCAACTTCTGAAAAAGAAAGTATTCTAAAGGCTTTTAAGAATGAAGCATTGATTGGCTCACAAAATAATTTATCTGCTATTAGTATATATTTACCCAAGGGAAATTCGAAAATAGCTGGCTTATATTATCAAATTTTTAAGCGCTTGGCTTGGGATAAGATTACCCTATATGAAGTTGTTTCTACTACCAATGAATTTACTATAGTTGTTGAAGATGATTTAGTTGACAAAGCATTTTCAGTGATAATGCGTTTAAAAGATTAAATTTTTTTAAGGCACTTCGATTTGGCTAAGTGTGACAAAGAATAAAAACTATTGGTGAAAACGTTTTAGTATGCTTATTTTTGTGACACTAAATAAATTTGAGAGATTTCCTTTTTCAAGGAAACTATAAATTGAATATTTATTATGAATTTACACGAATATCAAGGAAAAGAATTATTAAGCAGTTTTGGAGTACGTATTCAACGCGGAATCGTAGCTCAAAGTGCCAAAGAAGCTGTTGATGCAGCTAAGCAAATGACAGCTGAAACTGGTACAGGTTGGCATGTTATTAAAGCTCAGGTTCACGCAGGTGGACGAGGAAAAGGTGGTGGAGTAAAACTGGCTAAAAGCCTTCAGGAAGTTGAAGAAATTGCAGGAAAAATTATCGGTATGGATTTGGTAACACCTCAAACTTCTGCAGAAGGAAAGCGCGTACATCAGGTTTTAATTGCTGAAGACGTGTATTATCCTGGTGATAATGAGCCAGAAGAATATTATATGTCAGTACTTTTAAATAGAGGTACAGGTAAAAATATGATTATGTATTCTACTGAAGGTGGAATGGATATTGAAAAAGTTGCAGAAGAAACTCCGCATTTAATTTTTCATGAAGAGATTGATCCTTCTTTGGGATTACTCGGATTTCAAGCACGTCGTGTAGCCTTCAACTTAGGGTTATCTGGTGCTGCTTTTAAAGAAATGACAAAATTTGTTGCAGCTCTATATACGGCTTACGTAAAATCTGATGCCTCTTTATTCGAAATCAATCCAGTTTTGAAAACTAGTGATGATAAAATAATGGCTGTTGATGCTAAAGTAACTTTAGATGATAATGCCTTATTTAGACATAAAGATTTAAAAGAATTACGCGATTTGCGAGAAGAAAATCCTATCGAAGTTGAAGCTGGTGCACTAGGTTTAAACTATGTAGATTTAGAAGGTAATGTAGGTTGTATGGTAAACGGAGCTGGTTTAGCCATGGCGACTATGGATTTAATTAAGCAAGCAGGTGGAGAACCAGCTAACTTCTTAGATGTTGGTGGTACCGCTGATGCCGCAAGAGTAGAAGCAGCTTTTAAAATTATATTGAAAGATCCAGCAGTAAAAGCTATCCTAATAAACATTTTTGGAGGTATTGTACGCTGCGATAGAGTGGCACAAGGAGTTATTGATGCCTATACAAATATGGGTAATATTACAGTGCCAATTATTGTGCGTTTACAAGGCACTAATGCGGATATCGCTAAAGAATTAATTGACAATTCTGGTTTAGATGTTATGAGCGCAACCGAATTTCAGGAGGCTGCTGATAAAGTACAAACCGTTTTAGGATAAAGTATTAGGACGTTCTGATGTTTTATTATAACGTTTCAGTATTTAATTTAAAGGATGGTATTAAAATAAACTGAAAGAGCAACAGAGATGTTGCTCTTTTTTATTACTAATTAATTTATACTCATTTTTCCTTATTACTTGTAATGATATATTCCCTTTATAGTATTAGAGGTGTCTTTAATAGTTTATATAGGCTATATTAAAAATAAATATTAGTTTCAATTTATTGTTTTATGTATTAATTCTGTATGGTTTTTGTTGCATTCGTAAGTGATAATTACCTAGTTTTTAGTACTTTTGGTAATTCATACAATCCTGAATTATTATGAAAATAAAATTACTTTTTTTGAATTTTTGTGCTTTGACGTTATTAGCAAATGCACAAGCTCCTATCAATAATTATTTTAGTACAGCCATGTCGGAGTATGCAGCGGTCACTGGTACAATAGACCATAGTCCATCTGGTGCTGGTGCTTCGTGGGTTTTTGACCCTCTGTCACCATCTGGTACTAATGTAGATACATACATGGCACCTACAGCAGCTCAGTTAGCAACGTATCCGAACACAACAGAAGTGCTTACCATAACTGATGGTAGTATGAATGAAAATCAATTTTTTTATGAGCTGGCTGGTTCAACTTTATCATTAACTGGTGCAAGTAATGCGGAGTTTTCTATAGACTATAATACAGATAATGCACTTATCGGCACCTACCCATTAACCTTTGGTACTGCACCGACTGTAGATGCTATCGCAGGTCAGCTAATGGCCCAAGGACAGTCACCAACTTATACAGGTACTATAACTACAGAAGTAGATGCCTATGGTATGCTAGATCTTGAGGTCACTGGACTAGGCAGTTATAATGGTAGTATTACACGTGTAAGAACGGAGCAAAATATCGGTTTCACTATTGCAGGCTTTTTTCCTGGTACTTTAGATATTGTAAGCTATAATTATTATAAAGATCATGATGGTGCATTGGTTTTTAGATCTACTGATGGAGCTATTGTAGTGAATGGACTAGGTATAAACGAAACTTTTGCCACCAATGAAGCCTTAATTACTAATACATTAACGACGGATGAGAACCAACAAGCATTAGGTTTAGTAAAACTGTATCCTAATCCAGCTGATGTGTATTTAAATGTAGAACTAAGTGCAAGTGAAACTATTGCATCCATAACTATAATAGATGTTAATGGAAAAACAGTATTAACTACAATCAACAAAACAATTTATATTGATGATTTAACAGCAGGATTATATTTTGTAAACATTACTACAAATAAAACAGCTGTCACTAAGAAATTTATTAAGAAATAAGAATTTACTTTTATACTATAAAGCAAAAGAGCAGCAATTATTTGTTGCTCTTTTGTTTAGTAATTCGACAACATTTTAATTTAATCATTTCTACGTTAAAGATAAATTAAAATGTTAGAACTTGTGGCTGACAAATAACGTTATTTCTTAATTCCGCTTTTTTTCTTTGGTTGGTTTTTTTCACCTTTTTTGGGCATTGGTCCTCGTAAATGAATAATTAATCCATTTAGAAAATTTCTAAGAATCTGATCACCACATGCCATATATTTAGGATGATCTTCATTTCTGAACATAGCATTGAGTTCGCTTTTTGAAACTCTAAAATCAACTAATGTTAAGATTTTTACGATATCGTCATCTCTTAGTTTGTGTGCAACTCTAAGTTTTTTAAATATGTCGTTGTTCGTCATGTTTACTTTTTTTTGAATTTTGATAATTTTAAGGTACGCTAATCTAAAAATGTTTTAGAAATTCTAATAATTAATTAATCTCAAAATATAATTAAGTTGCTTGTATTCAGGTATTTAAATTTTATATATTCAAGTTAAAAGAAGAGAAATATACTTAAATCTTGTGTAATATTTGCGGTTTAGGAATGATAAAAGTTTAAAAAAATCGACTAAGTACCCTAAATTTTTCGACAAGATACAAGATATCAACGACAATAAAATAATACATCTCTGTAACTTTACAATATAAAATAATTCCCTCTGAGTCATGATTAACCGTGCTGAAAAATTGAGCTTGCTTTCTGAAATGATTGCTTTTGCCCAAACAGATGAAAATATAAAATCTATAGAATATAACTTTCTATTTAGTATAGCTAAGCAATTAGATATTTCTAAAGAAGATTTTGAGTATCTTTTTGAACATCCTGTAACTTACGTACATTTAAAAACACATAGTGAGCGTATTGTTCAGTTCCATAGGTTGGTACTTTTAATGAATTTAGGACATAACGTGTCGCCTAAACAATTGGTTAAAATTCACAACTTCGGATTACGAATGGGTTTAAGTCACGAATCTATTAATCGTGTTTTAGATTTAATGAATAGTTTTCCTAATAATATAGTACCACCAGATTTTTTAATAGATATCTTTAAGGTTCAGTATAATTAAGTGAAACTCAAAATTGAAAAGCTTTTGTGGCGCAATCAATTTTGTAAGTTGTCCCGATAGCTATCGGGATAATGCCGCTGAAAAGCGGTATCTCATAATTAGACAATTAGCATGTTATTTGAAATATAGTGAAAAATCTTAGTAAAAGATCTGGAAGTATGAGAATCCTCGTCGCTTTGACTTCGACAAGCTCAGCCTGACAGCTCTGTCGGAATGACAAGAACACTTCCAATCGTTATTTTACCTTCAACTTTTCAAGCTTACTCTGATAAGCTGTAATCTCATCTCTAAATCTTGCTGCTTCCATAAAATCTAAAGCCTTTGCTGCTTGCTCCATACTTTTACGCTTTTCTCGAATTTTCTTTTCAAGTTCGCTTTTAGTTAAATATTTACTCTCTGGCTCAGCTGCAATTTTGGCATCTAATTCTGTTCTGTACGTACTTACAGAGTTCTTTGCTAATGCACTGTCTAAACTTTTGTTTAAAGCCGTTGGTACAAGATTATGCTTTGTGTTGTAAGCTATCTGTTTTTCGCGGCGATACTCAGTTTCGTCAATGGTTTTTTGCATACTTCTTGTTATCTTATCGGCATACATAATGGCTTTTCCATTTAGATTTCTTGCTGCTCTACCAACAGTTTGAGTTAGTGAACGGTTAGATCGTAAAAACCCTTCTTTATCTGCATCTAAAATAGCAACGAGGGATACTTCTGGCAAATCTAAACCTTCTCGCAGAAGATTTACTCCAACTAAAACATCAAAAACACCAGCACGTAAATCTTGCATAATTTCAACACGTTCTAGTGTATCAACATCACTATGAATATAACGACAACGAATAGAAATTCGAGTTAAGTATTTTACTAACTCTTCAGCCATACGCTTGGTTAATGTCGTCACTAAAGTACGCTCGTCTTTTTCAACTCTATCTTGAATTTCTTCTATTAAATCATCGATTTGATTTAAACTCGGTCTAACGTCAATAATAGGATCTAATAAACCTGTAGGTCTAATAATTTGCTCTACATAAACTCCATCAGTTTTCTGCATTTCGTAATCTGCAGGAGTTGCACTAACGTATATAACTTGGTTTTGCAAGGCTTCAAATTCTTCAAACTTTAAAGGTCTATTGTCCATTGCTGCTGGCAAACGAAAGCCATAATCCACAAGGTTCACTTTACGACTTCTATCACCTCCATACATGGCATGAACTTGCGAAATCGTAACATGGCTTTCATCCACAACCATTAAATAATCATCTGGAAAATAATCTAATAAACAGAATGGTCGCGTTCCTGGAGCTCTGCCATCTAGGTATCTCGAATAGTTTTCAATACCAGAGCAATATCCCAACTCACGTATCATTTCTAAATCAAATTCGGTACGCTCTTTTAAGCGTTTGGCTTCGAGATGTTTGCCAATATCTTTAAAATAATCGTGCTGTAAAACTAGGTCATCTTGAATTTGATGAATCGCACCATGTAAAACATCTGGTGAGGTCACAAACATATTTGCAGGATAAATATTCAAACGGTCGTAACGTTCTATAATTTCATTAGTTCTGGCATCAAAGGCTTCAATTTCTTCAATTTCATCACCAAAAAAGTGAATTCTAAACGCATTATCCGAATAGCCTGGGAACACATCTACAGTATCTCCTTTAATTCTGAAGTTCCCATTTTTGAAATCGGCTTCAGTGCGCGAATACAAACTCTGTACTAATTTGTGTAATAAAGCAGTACGGGAAATCACCTGTTCGCGTTCAACAGAAATCACATTTTTCTGAAATTCTACAGGATTTCCAATACCGTATAAACACGAGACTGAAGCAACCACTATAACATCACGTCGTCCAGAAAGCAGGGAAGAGGTGGTGCTAAGACGCATCTTCTCAATTTCTTCGTTGATAGATAAATCTTTTTCTATATAAACACCTGAAACTGGGATGTAAGCTTCAGGTTGGTAGTAGTCGTAGTAGGATACAAAATACTCCACTGCATTTTCTGGGAAGAATTGTTTAAACTCAGAATAGAGTTGAGCTGCTAAGGTTTTGTTGTGTGCTAAAACCAATGTTGGTCGTTGCACGTCTTCAATTACATTAGCCACGGTAAACGTTTTACCAGAACCCGTTACACCTAAAAGTGTTTGGTATTTTTCATTACTTGTAATCCCTTCAGCTAATTGCTTTATAGCCTGTGGCTGATCACCTGTGGGTTTAAATTCAGATTCAATCTTAAATCGCATAGGACAAAGTTACGATAAAGAATAGAGGAATTCAATGCTATGTAAAGACTTAAGAAAAGTTTAAGTATTTAGTTTTTTGCAAATCGTTTTTTAAGCTCTTCTAAATCTTTTTCAATCTTATCTAATCGCTTTAGTTTTTCGTTTTGCAATTCTATAATTTTCTGTTGTTCTTGAATCGCTTTTGTTAAAACAGGAATAATATCAGAGTAATAAACACCTAAACGTTCAAGCTCAAAAAGCGCTTTTTCTTCTTTTATACTGCCATCTTTATTACCTGTAGTATTAATTTTGAAATCGTGTGTTTTTACAACTTCAGGTAAAAGTTCTAATAGATCTTGTGCAATAAACCCAATTTTGGTTTGTTTCTGAAAACTATCTTTCCATTGAAATGTCACAGGTTTTAACTTTAAAATAGTTTCTAAACCATAGTTTAAATCCCGAATATTTTCTTTATCTCTTCTGTCTGAAGTATTGATGATGCCATTGGTCGCATAAACATCATCCCAACGGTATGTCGCATTTCCCAAATCATAAAAATTATTAAAGTATGGTATTACATTTCCTCTAGACTGAATCCTGCCGTTTGCTCTAAAAAGCTCACCACCAGAAAGGCCTACAGCTAAATCACCATCTTGTACCATTACTCCATTTTGATTGGTGCCATGTCCGTGATACATAAACAGATAATCATCTGTATGTTGAAATCCCATTGCACCTTCAAACAATCCATTTTCTTGGTAAATGACTTCAGTTGTTGAGCCAGCAGCATTACCATCTAAAGTTATTCGCGCATGTGTTGTATTATTCTGAATTTCAAGGTCTGCAGTTGGTGTTGTTGTACCAAAGCCTATGCGATTGGTATTTGCATTGAGGAAAAACATATTTGGGTTATCATCAGATTCTATTCTGAAATCTACATCTATACCTTGGTCATTAAATACAGTTGTAAATCCTGCATCTAGTATATGTTGTGGAGTACCATTTCTATAAAGATAAAGTGCACCTTCATCATTAAATATGTTGAAAAGTCTTGCTATGGTATTACCATTAATATCATTATTAGTAGTTACGATTGCCTCACCACCAAAATAACTATTTCCGTTATCACGAACTTGAAAATGCGTTGTTCCATCATCTTGAACATTGAAATCTCCTGAGTTTGATAAATTAAAATTTAGATCGAAAGTACCATGGTCTATAGAAGTAGTTTGGTTTAATGCTCCACCTAGTCTAACAACTGAGGTAGTTTCAGTGAGTCCATTTTCTACAGTAATAGTACCTGAGTTATTGGCCCAAGTAACGTTTCCTAATCCATCGGTTTGCATGACTTGGTTTGCTGTGCCGTCTAATATTGGTAATGAATACGAGTCATTAATTACCATTTCACCACTTTTATAGATTAGCAAAGCATTACTTTCAGATCCAGCACCTGTCCCATTCCCTATTGAAAATAGTCTATCTGCAATATCCCAGCTATTAGTTGAGTTTGGTGTGTAAATAGTATTATATAATCCTAGTGCTGTTTCTCCAAAAGAAGGAGCATTAGTGACAACACCACCACTAAAAGATGATTCTCCAGTCGCATTTGAGCCAAATCCGGCTGCAAATGCGTTTTCACCAGAAGCAGTAGTTCCAAAACCTGTTGAAAAGGAATAATCACCAGATGCTAGGGAACCAATACCTGTAGCTAATGCAGAATTCCCAGAAGCAATTGATCCTTCCCCTAAAGCGGTTGAACTCTCGCCACTCGCAACAGTGCTATTACCCATGGCTGTAGAATAATCTCCAATATTTATATCATCCCATTGTGTATTAAAGACAGAACCACTTCTAAAGGCAGCTTTATTTGGATTAAAGAACATCCTTGTACCTGCACCAGTTATTTCTGGTGTATCACCACTACCAAAAGTACCAGTAATTAGAAAACCATCTTCACCATTTATTAATACTGCTCCGTCTGTTGCGTTAATGATTCTACCATTACCTAAACCTCCTTCATCATAGGCTTGGTCTAAAGTGTTGGCACCACTAGCTCCAGCAAAAGCGACCCAATTAGGAATACTTTGATCCCAATAATAAAAGCCTTTGGTTGGTGCTCCATTACCTGTAATGAATATGAGCATGCCGTCTTGAGCTGCTGTTGGATTTGTAGTTGGAAAAATATCTGCTTTAGGAATTAGGATACCATCTGTATTTGCTGGTGTTGCTTGGTTGCTCGACCTTATGTCTAACTGAGCTTGTGGATTTGTAGTATCAATACCAACTTGAGCATTTAACATACTAGTAATGAGTGTGAAAATAGCACATAATAAGAGTGACTGTTTCATGGTGTTTAATTTTTGAGTAACTAATATTTTAAAGAAAGCCGCTCCCTACAGCGGCTTTCTTTTATTAGAAAAATACGCTTTGCATTTATCTAGATTTATTTTTTATGTTAATATCACTCTGGGATATTAAGTCTATTTTAAATGTAATAGTAGATATCACGTTATTCCTATTTAAAATGTTTAATTGGTATGATCCTTCTTTAAGATGATCTACAGCAATATAAAGTTGTGATAAAAGTGTCTTTTCTACTTTAGCCATTTAGATGCAATTCTTATTCTTGCAATTACAAAGCTATTTTAGAAGAGTGATGATGGCTTGTACAAATGTTTCTATATCTATAAGATATGTTACACGGCCAGAAATATCCGTAAAATTAAGCGTTATGACGCTCTACAAATTGTGAAGGGGTTTCGTTGTAAGCACTTTTAAAACACTTAACAAAATAGCTTACAGAATTAAAGCCAACTAGATAAGCAGCCTCAGAAATGTTACCACTTTCTTTTCTTAATACATCTTTAGCAAGAAGTAGTCGTTGCGATCTAATAAATTCTGAAGTTGACATACCAACAATAGCTTTTAATTTTCTGTGTAAGTGTGTTCTACTCATTAACATAAGTTTGCCAAAGGAGTCTGAAGTAAATTCGGGATTCACTAAATGTTCATCTAAAACTTTTTTTAAATGCTGCATAAATTTTGCTTCTACTGAAGTCACTTCCAACGCTTCGGTTAAAATTGGCTGCGCGTTAAATCGTTGTTTTAGTAGCACTCTTGTTTGGATGAGTTTATCAACTCTAATTTTTAAAATATCGGCATTAAAAGGTTTAGTGACATAAGCATCTGCACCAGTTTCTAAGCCTTCACGTAGTTGGTCTTGTGTTACTTTTGCTGTCAATAATACAATAGGAATATGACTCGTTAATTTATCTTTTTTAAGTTGGTTACAAAGTTCTATACCATCTATATCTGGCATCATAATATCACTTATAACCAAATCTGGTAATTCTTTTCTAATGTGTTCTATTGCTTTTGCAGACTTGGTAGTTTTAATTACGTTATAGGTACCTTTAAATATAGAAGCGACAAAATCTAAAATATCCTTTTCGTCATCAATAACGAAAATGGTAGGTTGCTTTTTATTGAGGCTTGGTTTTACTTCGGTAAGCGGTGCATCTTCTTTATGGTCTAGTAATTCAAAATCTGAAAATGCTTTTTTACTTATTGGTAAATTAACGCTAAACTGAATTTGATTATCGTTTAACGTATTAGCTAAAATAGTGCCTTTCGATAAGGTTACTAAATCTTTTACTAATGCTAAACCGACACCAATGCCTTCTGAGGTTTCATTGTTTTGGTAAAAGCGTTCAAATAATTGTCCGAGCTTATCAGCTTTTACTTTGTCGTTATTATTGATGATAGAAAGCTGTAATTGCTCATTTTGTTCTTCTGCTGTAAAATAGATTTTGCTTTTGCTAGGTGCATATTTTATCGCATTAGAGAGTAGGTTAGAGCCAATTTTTTCAAGAATATCTCTATCGAACCAACAGCTGTCTAAATCTGTTATAGACGCAGTAATAGTGATGTCTTTTTCGTTGGCTTTATATTGAAATGCTGCTACGAGTTGCTTAAAAATAATACCTAAATTACCTTCTTCTACCTTCAGTTTTATTTGTCCTGCATCAATTAAAGATAAATCCATCATTTGATTCACCAAACCTAATAAACGCATAGCGTTTTGTTTTACTAACTGTAATTCTTGCTTGTCGTTTTTATTAAGTCTTTTATTAGTTAGCTGTTTATCAATAGGTCCCGAAATTAAGGTTAATGGAGTTCTAAACTCGTGAGAGATATTTGTGTAGAGTTTAGTTTTAAATTCGTCAAGTTCTTTGAGACGTTCTGCTTCTGCATGTTCTAGTCGAAGTTGTGTTTCTAATTTCCATTTAAATTTAAAATAGCTGTAAATAGCATACAATATTAAGAGTTGTAAAATTATATAAATGATGTATGCTAGATTGGTTGTATACCATGGTTTTGAAATAGTGAACCTATGCGTTGTTGGAGTTGCATTCCAAACGCCATCATAATTACTAGACGTTACTAAAAATGTATAATCGTTTGGTGGCAAATTGGTGTAATGTGCTATATTACTATAGCCTGGAAGCGACCAATCCGAATCATGATTCTCGAGTTTGTAACTGTAAAGGTTTTTGTCTGGCTCAGAAAAATGAAGACCAGCAAAGGTAAAGGTTAAAGTGTTTTCGTTATGTTTAAAATTAACTTCAGAATTTAAAGTCTGTTCTTTGTCAAATAATTCTAACTTAGAGATAATCGTTTTTGGTTGAGCTTGGTTGCTCGTAATTTCATCTGGTTTAAACCAATTAACTCCTTTTAAACCTCCAAAATAAAGCGTGCCATCGCTATCTTTATAATAAGCACCTGTATTAAATTCAAAGTCTTGTAGCCCACTGTTTTGAGTATAGTTTTCTATATTTTTTCTGTCTGTGTTTAATGGATTAAACTTGCTAATTCCTTTATTAGAACTTAACCATAGGTTACCTTCTGTGTCTGGTAGAATACCATAAATAACGTTATTTGCTAGACCATCATCAGCTGTGTAATTTTTAGTGATTCCATTTGAAATAGAATAGGCTGTTATACCATTTCCATTGGTGCCAATCCATAGGGTATTTTCATTAAAATAAAGAGACTTAATTTTATCAGTTATATCATCAATTTTAAAAACGTTTTGGGTTTCGTTATCTAATTTAAATAAGCCATTAGTTTCTGTGCCAATCCATAGTGTGCCATTTGTATCCTCTTCAATAGTTCTAATATTATTGGTCGTTAATCCAGAATTATCTTGATTAATTCTTTTTACGATTTTGGCATTTTGATCTACCTTAATTAGACCTTGCTCTTGTGTACAGAGCCATATAGTATTATAACTATCGGTATAGATTTTCCAGATTGTTAAATTCTCTAAACTAGATATGGTTTTAAACGTTCCGTTCTTCTGTTTTATTTGTAATCCTTTATTCTGAAAGCCTATCCATAAATCATCGTTTACTATACATAGACTCATAATGCGGTCGCTATTAATGGCAGCGTTTTTTGTTGTAAAGGTTGTATAATTTTCCTTAAAAGGTTTAACAGATGTAAGTCCTTTACCAGAAGTACCAAGCCATATGGTTTTCTTACTATCTACAACAATGGCTCTTACTACATCTACACTTACATTATTTGGGACTTGTTTATTGGTTATTACATTGAATTTTGATAAATGCTCATCATAATAACTAAGACCAGCACCATCCGTACCTAGCCAAATGACACCTGTGTTATCTTCAAAAATGGTTAGGACATCATTATAATGTAAAGCGAATGGATTGTCTTTTTTTTCTAGAAAGTGTTTTACGGCTTTGTCTTGAGTTTCTTTAACAAAGACTCCATTACCATAAGTAGCCAACCATAATCTCGATTTAGTATCAATTAATATATCTTGAATATTAAGTTGTTTAGGAAACAAGAAAGACCATTCATTATTTTTTTGTTTGCTAATGAGATTATAACAATGCAAACCATTTCCGTAAGTTCCAGCAAAGAGTAAATCATCTTTAATAGCTAAGACACTAAAAGGAATTGGTTCTTTAGAAAAAGATTGGATAATTTTATTCTCATTAATTTCATATATGCCGTTTGATGTGGCTAAGTAAACGTTTTCATCTAGACTTATAATATCAAAAACACTCACGGTATTCAATGTGTTTTGAAATTTTTTTATAACTGTCTTAGTTTCTATATCTACTTCATACAATCCATCAAGCCCACCAATCCAAAGCTTACTTTTATTATAACGATAGATTTTTGTTGTCAACGGTATTTCAACAACAGGTTCAAAAGTTTTAGTTTTATAGTTGTAATGTTCTAGCCATCCGTTTAAACTATAGATCCAAAAATCACCAAAGTCATCTTTATATAATTGTCCTAACTGACTATACGTAGGTCTTGTAATATCATGAAACTGTTTATTGTAATACGTAAAATTTTTACTATCATATTTATTAAGACCATCTTGTGTAGCAAACCATATATAACCAATAGAGTCTTGTGCGATGCTAACTACGCTATTTTGCGAAAGACCTTCATTTACAGTAAGATTTCTAAATGAAAATTGTTTAATCTCTTGGGCCACTACCGAGCCAACAGAAACTAAAAGATTAAAAAAAAATAACTTTGCCTTATAAAGTCGCATAAAGCAAAGTTACGATAAAGAATAGAGGAATTGAATTCTCGTTTGAGACTTAGGTAAAGTTTAAGTACTTAGCTTTTAGTCTTTTGCTTTTTTAGTTCTTTTAAATCTTTTTCAAAGCGATCTATTCGCTTAAGCTTTTCGTTTAGTAATTCTATAGTTTTTTGTTGCTCTTGAATGGCTTTTGTTAATACAGGAATTATATCGCTATAAAAAACACCTAAGTTTTTATTTTTTGTTTTGATTGTGGTCTTTTCATCAGCAGAATATTCATAATCGTGAGTTGATACTACTTCTGGAATTATGTCTAAAAGTTGTTGTGCGGAAAACCCAATTTTTTCCTTATTGTCTTTGGCATCCTTCCATTGGTAAGTTATGGTTTCTAATTGTAATATCTCTTTCAGTCCATAGTTCAATGGTTTTATGTTTTTCTTTAAAGTTATATCACTGGTTTGAATAGTTCCATTTATGGACCAAACACTATTCCAACGTTGCGCAGAATTCCCTAGACTAAAAGGTGCTGTTGTACTCATTGGGTAATATGGCAACCAACTGCCATAAACAGACATTTGTAAATTACCAGAATCCATAATGTATTCTGTAGAGCCAAGTTGTACAGCAGTTCCGTTTGTTGTGCCTTGGTAAAAAGAGGCTACATAGTCTACAACAACACCATTAGGCATTGTATCTCCATTGTTATTAAGTCCGCCAACATTCGCTGTATTTGAACCAATAAAGACAACATCTCTACTGGCATCTACAAATAAAGAGTAGGCTCTTCTGTCCGATTCTACTCTAAAATCAAAATTCCCACCAAGTTGATTAAATATTGTGCTTCCTCTAACATCTAATGTCGCATTAGGAACAGCGGTTCCCATGCCAATTCTATTTGTACTAGCATCTACAAAGAAAGCATTTTGATTAGTGTCCGATTCTATTCTAAAATCAAAATTACCGCCAAGTTGGTTGAAAATTGCATTTCCTCTAACGTCTAAAGTAGCGTTAGGCGCAAAAGTTCCAATACCAATTCTATTTGTACTGGCATCTACAAAAAGTGTTGTATCATCAATACTTAAATCACCATTATTACCATTTTGTAAAAACAATTCTGAATTTGTATTGGTAACGACTTCATTTCCGTCTAAACGTAATGAGTTACTGATTTCTAAAACACCGGAATTTGTGGTTCCAGTAGCTTCATTCGTATGGATTAATTCAACTCTTCCATTACTTATTTCCAAAGCACCATTTGAGGCATTGATAAATCGTCCTGCACCTGGACCACCTTGGTTATAGGCTTGATTTAAAGTGTTACCACTTCCCAAAGGAATCCATGCTGTTGTAGTTATATCCCAATAGTGAAAGCCTCTAATTGGTATGCCTTCACCTGTAAGAAAAATGAGCATACCATCTTGCGCTAATGTTGGATTTACGGTTGGGAAATTATCAATCTTTGGAATAAGGATACCGTCAGTATTAGTTGGAGTAGTCTGGTTTGAAGAGCGAATATCTAATTGCGCTTGTGGATCTGTAGTGTCAATACCAACTTGAGCATGTAATGCCCAATTGGTTAGTATTAATGTAATACATATTAGTAGAGTGTTTTTCATAGATTTGTTTAATTTAATAGCTAATATTTTAAAGAAAGCCACTCCCTACAGTGGCTTTCTTCTATTAGATAGCTGCGCTTTGCACCTGTCTAGGTTTTTATTTAGAAATCATTAAATTTTGTTGCGTAGAATAAATTATAGCACACTCTAATCAAATCACTTTGCTCTATTTTAAATTTTCGATTAGAGCACTATTTTAAACTGTTGTTTTATTCTGATACAAATCTAGATATGAAGTTATTATGTTACTATGAGACATGTAACAAAGTCTGTAATATGTGTAACATTATGTTTATTTTGTTTTAATTTTTAACTCCAAGTGCATTATTGTTATACTATTTTGAATAGTAATTGCATATAATGGTTTATTAGGAGTTTTTTAAATTAAAGTTTAGAGTTATTCCTTAATTAATCGTTTTGTTACGGTGGTATTTTCTAATTCAATTTTCAACAGATAAATACCAGAATTTAGATGACGAATATTTATGGTTTTACTTTGATAAGTGTTAACTAACTTACCTGTAATATCAAACAATTCAATATTTTGAATAACTGCGTTGTTAACTGAGATATTGATATAATCTGAAGCTGGATTAGGAAATACAGAAACTTCTGCATCTTGTAACGCATTTGCTTCTGCACTCAGCACATTTTCTGAAAATTCATCAATTGCACCAGCTGTAGTAATAGTGAAGAACTCTGATCGTGCATTTATACCCATCATGCCAGTATCTGTTGAATTGGGATCAGTGTCATTTTCAAAAAGTCGTGCCCCAGAATTACCATCAGAAGGAGTAAATGTCATCCAAAGCACTTCAACATTCGCATTTAAAACACCAATATAGCTGGCACCTCCTGTTGAATTAAATACATAATAATCATTACCTGAAGCTGCGCCAGGACTCCTAATAACTCCAGCAGGATTATAAGTTGAAACACTTTCGCTACTGTGAGCTAAACTTCTCGTCCCAGAAACACCATCTGTTGGAAAAACAATAGTTACAGCAGAAGTACCACCAGTTGTAACTGGAGCTGCTGCTGTGAGATCTCTTGATACGTAAAGTTCGTACAAGGAATTGCCAGAATCCCAACGCAAATCGTAGGTAATGTTCTGTGCAAATAGTGATGTTGTGCAAATTAAAATTGCTAATAGTGTAATTGTATTTTTACGCATCATATAATAGTTGTTTTGGTATTGGTGAATATTTGATTTCATGTCTAATTATTTAAATTATTTAATATGTCTTTGGCTTGCTCTTTTCTTATTTGATCGCGCTGTAATTGTAAGGCACTTCTAAATGCTGATGGAGAAGGTAATTGCTCTAAAAACAAATTATATTGCGAACTAAAACTTGTATTTAATGGATATAGAAGTACTGATAACAATAGTTGGTTTACTTCATTGGTGAAGGATACATTACCATCGAGAAAAATATCGGACTGAAAATACCCATCAACAAAATCATAACTCGTACTAAATTCTGTATTTGCTGGAAACAAAATAATATCTGTGATCACAGTATTTACATCTGTTGAATAATTTACAAGACCATCTCCATTAACATCTCCTGCCCAAAGTGCCATATCACCAGATGGCAATGCGGCTTGTGCTTGGATACCGTAAGTTGTTGTACTTGTATCTGTAAAATCTACAATAGTTGGTGTTGACGACGCTTGTATATCAATTGGTGTATCCGTCATAATACCTAAGTGATTTTTGTGGTTAACGACAACGTAATATTCATCTGCCAAAATATTTGGATTAATAGATGATACACCATCTGTGTCAACTACATCACCATCGCGTTGTAGTAATGCAGACTGTGCTAAAATAACAGCCGTATTGTCAGTTTTGTCGCGTAGCTCTACCCATACCCAATCTACAATGGCGTCATTTCCAGTAGCATTGAAGACAGAAGCATTACAAGTTAAAGCATCTGTATATGGACTGGTCGTAGGGATATAACCAGCAGCTCGCAAGTCGTCATTCATTAATCCCGCGTTTGCAGGAAACAGAATTGGTCCTTGTAAAAATAATTTAGGGTTAATTCTAATGTTAAGACTTGGATTAATAAATCCTTCGGAAATGGAAAGGGTAGGAGTGCTGTATTCTTGAACAAATACTTCACCAATCGTATATAAAATTTGAATACCTCCTTCAGAAGCTGAAGCTCCGCCAGAATCTATACTGAATTTTTCTAAGGTTTGTGCATTTCCAAAGGAAATGGCAAAGAATAAACTGAATAAAGTTAGTATTGTTTTCATAGTTCTATTGTTTGTTAAGTAATGTTGTTACTAAACCTTTAAGTTCATCAATTTGTTTTTGTTGACTTTCTAAAATGGTTTGTTGTTCTTGTATTGCTTTAACTGCTACAACACTAAAGGCAGCATAATCAATCCCATATAATCCATCAGATTCTGAAAAATGTACTACTTCAGGAAAAATAGACTGAACCTCTTGCGCAATAAATCCTAATGCCTTGGTTTTTGTGGTATCATCCTTATAATAATAGGTTGTGGGTCTTAGCTGTTTCACGCGATCTAATAGTGAACCTATATTTTTAATATTACTTTTAAGACTTGCATCAGAGGACTGCGTGTAGGCTCCAGTGGTGGCACTAATATATCCCCTTAGACTACCACCATAATGAAATCGCAATGCAAAGCCATGTGTGATATCCCAATCTGAATTATCCGTATTATCAGTAAAACGCAAGCCTGTACCAACACTTTGGCTTCTCTGATGTAGATGTAAGCGTGCTGTTGGAGTTCCATTTATACCCACTTCTCCATCACCTGTAATAGTCATTTTATCTGCGGCTCCAGATGGATTTCTAAAGTAAAAATTTAATCTTGCGCTAGATGTGGTAGAAGATGGTAAACCAGCGACTTGCCAGTAAGAATCACCTGCAACACTATTAGTTAGTTCCAATCGAGCATAATCATTACCAACTTCTTCAAGTTTAAGTTGCGGTTTGTTAATAGTTGAATTGTTTCGAATATGCATCCAAGCAGAAGGGCTAGAAGTAGTTCCCATTTGAAATTCTCCTCCTTGATTCATTCTAAAACGTGTAGTAGTTGTATTACTACCATCTGGTTTAGATCGAAATTGTAAATTTGCTCCGCTTCCAATTGTATTTATAGTCCATCGATTACCATTATCTGGGAATCCAAGAAAAAGACTTCCCAAATTTGTTTGAATAAATGCGTCACCTGCAACATGAAGTTTATGTTCTGGTTCACCAATGCCAATACCAACATTTCCGTTACCAGTAGTCAAGGCAGCGACACCAGAAGATGTTGTATAAAAATGGCCTCCAACGCCACCACCAAATCCGTAGCCTTGTACACCTACGCCTTCAGAAGAGTTTGAAACCCCTTGTACACCTGCCCAAAAGCTCGTAGCTGCAATACCATATATACCATGAGCATCAACTCCATGACCTAATACACCTGCGTTATTACTTGGAAAATTTTCAGCATTAACTCCTACAGAACCAGCAATTCCGTAACGAGCATTGACACCATCGTTTTGTATATGAAAGGCTGCACCATTATTTTCATTAGCTTCCTCATAATAAGGTAACTCAATAGTCTCGGTTGTTAAGGCTTTGTCTGCTGCATAAGCATAAGGCATATGTTTAAAATCCGAAGTTCCCATATCTACTAAACCATCTCCTATATCGACATGGACGTTTAGTGATTGATTACCATCTTCCCAATCTATGGTTGAGAAGTTTCCAGAAACTGGTGTGCCTTCTCCAATGTTTAGAATAATTATACCGTTAGCATCTGTAGTTCCTGGGTGCGTTTCTCTGTAAACGATACTTGCACCTTCGAGAATAGTAAATTGTACGGGAATATTAGCGCTTGCAACAACATTGCCTAGATCGTCTTTAATCACTGCTTTATAGTTAATACCGTTTTGGGCAAAACCTATACAGGTAATTAATAAAATGATTAATGTAATTTTTGCTTTCATAATTTTAAATTTTGATTATGTTATTTTGTGGCTCTTTTCAAATTAGTTAAAATGTTTTTATTGAATTATATTCTAACTTGATAATCACGAAATTACAACCTACTTAACAATCTTAATATCACTATTGTTACAAATGTTACAACGTATGTAACATTGCCTATACTTATTCATTAGTTAATTCTTTATTACAACTAAATATTAATAACAATGCGTTTATTAGAACTAAAAAAGTAATTGAAGAACTGATATAAATTATGGTTGTCATTTTAGTTGTATTTATCTATCAGTGTTTATTTTTTTATAAAGTAAACATGGTTTTAAACCTTTATTCAAAATTAATTATGATTAGCAATAGAGAATTAGTCTATTGTTACAAATATTACAACGTATGTAACATTTATATTTTTTGTGAGTTAATTACTTGCTGATGTCCCTTTAGAGCCAAATAGCTTACCAGCTTCTGAGTAGCCAATACCCTTAAAGGTTATATATTCAACAGTGATTATTTTATCGACATCATTTTTTATTTCATTTTTATCAAAGCGCACATCTAAATCTGAAATTTCAGCATTACCAGATGCGTTACTTGGATGAGATAAATCTATAGTCCCAGAAATTTTAGCCTTTGGATGAAATTTCTCAGTATTAGGATGGTAGATATACATGGCTGTCATGCGTTTACCATCAGTTTTTGGTACTTTTAAATGAATATTTACTTGCTCTAATTGATTAGTGTCACCATCATAAAATAGCTGAACCGTTTCTTTGGCTTTGCCTATTTGCTTGGTAAAGGTGAAAATAGCTTCACGTTTATTAGTTTTTTTATGTCTGCTTACAATACCTGAAGCTTTTGTGTAAGACCAGTCTTTTCCGTTTATTTTGCAAAGCAGTGTGGTATTACTTTTTGTTTCAGATTTATTAGATTCTTCCTTAATATTTAAATTAGGTACCTCTATTACTGGTTTTTTTACCGTGATATCTTGCTTAGTATCTTTACATGATGTTCAAATACATTTTCTTTGTTAAACGCTGTTTGAATGATAATGAGGTGCAGACAAGCTTTTTCAAAATTTCCGAGATTATAATACACATTGGCAAGAATAACTTGGGCTTCATATTTATTTTCCTCTTTAACAAAATAATTATGATGTATTTTATATTCATAAATTTGTCAATAAAGCCATTTAAATATAAAGCAATATTATGAATATGAATTAGTTAACTCTGGTAATTATGTAACATTTTGTGTTACATACATTACAGTTGTTTATAAATGAAAGATTTTCAATGTTCTAAAACGCTGAGGATTATTTCATCGCTTCAAAGCAAAATGACCAGTATAGGTTCTGCTATCAATAAACTTCGCCTTAAACCAATAATCATCACTCGGCAATTTATTACCGTTTAGAGTTCCATCCCAACCTCTTTGCAAGGTATTTATTTCTGTAATTAGTTTGCCGTAGCGATTAAAAATTCTAATATATTCAAGTTCATTAAATGGTGTATCAAAGCCTAAAACTTGCCATACATCATTTATAGCATCACCATTTGGTGTAAAAAATCTTGGAAATCCTATTACTGAAATTTGTTGCTTAACGATTCCGCAGCCATTTTTATCTCTCACATAAACCGTATAAAATCCTTGAGATATATTCGTAAATACGTTACTATCTTGGTAAAATACGTTGCTTTCATTCAAAGCATATTCATAATCGCCATTTTCAGATACATTAATAGTAACCGTATTATTTGGCGCAATACCTTCTACAGATACACTTTCTATACTGGCCGTTTCAGACGGATTCACGGTAATGCTTCTGCTTGATGAGCAACCATTGGGATCTGTTACTATAACCGTATAAGTTCCTGTTTCATTAATGTCATTAAAAGAGGTTGTTACCGTTGTTAAACTACCATTATAAAACCAATCATAAAAATAATTGTTTGGAAAGTCGTTTAAGACTCCTCCAAAAATTGTAATGGGTTCTGGAAACGTATTTAAACAATAAATTACAGTTTCATCTGCTTCTAAAATCGGCGTAAAAAGTACGCTTAAGTTAGCTTCAGAAATACTGAAACATTGATTGTTACTTTCAATCTTTACAAAGATGGTTTGAAAATCTGCCACAATATTTTCGTAATTATCTGGTAAAGGATTAGATGCGCTAAACGCATCTGCAAGAGTTTCATAATAGCTCACTTCTGCACCTGTAGGGATTTGAGCGATTATTGAAGCCTCAATACCACTTAAATTAAAATCTGCAAAACCGTCTATGGTGTCTCCATCGCAAGCTTCTAAATCTGGAATAATTATAGAATTATTAGACGTTTGTAATTCCAATGCAACACTATCAAAACAATTTGCTGGATTAATAACGCGCGCATAGACAATTTGAAAAGGTGTTGTATTTTGAAAATTGGTTGGATTTGTAATGGGATCAATATTATCTATTGCATTTTGCTCGGATAAATAAAAATCTAGAATTGCCAATGCAGTATTATTTCCTGTTAGGTCACTTTCTGCATCAAATAAATTATACGTCGTTAGTCCATCAGTATTGATGTCACATTCAACTAAAACAGCATCTTGCCCAACGGGATTTGGTGCATATTCTATAATAACCTCTCCAAAAGATATACAGGAATTGTTTAGGCCAACTTCTACGGTATAAGTTCCGGCTTGTGTAACTTCGTAAATCCCACAGTCAATACAACCACTTGGAGTAGATTGGACTAAAACGCCATCTCTAAACCAATCAAAAGATGGTGAGCCAGCTTGGTTAGCATTAAGTTCTACAGTGTCTCCGTCGCAGAGTCCGTTACCAGTTGCAATGAGTCTATTTGGTCCTAAATCTGTTGAGAGTTGAAAACTACCTGCTTCTAAAAACACAGCAGAATCGAATCTAAAATTTTGTTCATCTGCAATCACCAACTTCACATGATAAGATTGGTTAGGAACTACGTTGGCAGTAGCCGTTAAAATAGCTGTTTGCCCATTAAAATTTATAGGAGAATTGACTCCGTTATAGTTGCCAAAATACGTTTCGTTTTGTGGAGGACAAGACCCAGGAACACCTGGTGTAACTGTTGTTGCCTTAACAGGAATATTAGTGTCTGGCACTAATGCAATATTTTCATATTGATTTTGTCCATCTGTAGGCCGAATTAAAAAACCAAACAAATCTGAAAAATTACAACTGTTTGGATTGTTTTCTTGGTATTCTTCTGAAGCAAATAAATACCTAAAGCTAACCTGAGGAGCAACAGTTACAAAATCGAATTCTAAAATGGTTGCATTAAAAGTATTGGTTTCATTCAGCGCAAATTCTAAATCTGCATCACCTATCCAGTCTGATGCGTCATCATCACTTAAAGTAGTATTTGGACCAGGAACATTAGCCAATCGACCTGTACTCATTACAATACCGCTCTGAAATGGGAAGGTAGTACCAGTAGCATCAAAAAAACCATAGCTTTGATCTGTAGTACCAAAATCACCACCAATGACGTTAGTAACCGTAATGTTGGTAATACAATCACTATCTATAAGTATGTCTTCTATAAGTTGTTGTGGAGTAAAGGTTTGACTATCTACTGTTATATTCTGAGAATAGGCAAATAGTGAAAAAAATAATATGAATAGGGCTAATAGTTTCTTCATTTCTAATTTAAGGGAATGTAAAGATATGCACCACGTTTTAATTAGAATTTATAAAAGATGTTAATGTTGGGTAATAACTAACGTTTCAGGGAAAAATGCCCTTTAATCTGAAAGCGTTCTCCATTCTGCATCACATTAGCAACATACCAATAATCATCAGGAGGCATAGGTTTGCCATTAAAGGTGCCGTTCCAACCCAAAGTATTGTGGCCAATTTGTTTTAGAAGTTTCCCATACCGATCAAAAATATGAATAATAGTGCCTGGCAATGTCTCAACACCAGCGATATGCCACGTATCAAAATCACCATCGTCATTTGGTGTCATATGCTTTGGTGCATCAATAACTAAAACATCTCGTGTGACGCGTGCACAACCATTCTGATCTATAATAGTAATGGTATTATACCCAATTGGCACATTTACAAAAACATTAGAAGTCTGAAACGGTAAATCGTTGAGTTGATATAGATAATTCCCAATGCCATTTATGGTTACTATAGTATTATTTGGATCGGAGAAATCTATGGTCTCAACCACATCGATTGTAGCAGACTCAGATTCGGTAACGTTAAAGGCACTTGTACTTTCGCAACCAAATTGATTGGTAACAGTAACAGAATACGTACCTGTTTCTACAATGTCAATTTCAGCAGTTGTTGCATTGGTTGACCATAGATAGGAATCTAAAGTATTGTTGGTCTCAGCAGAAACAACTAAAGGCAAATCATTAAGACAGAGTACTTGGTCTTCAATAAAAACATTTGGTAACGGATTTATGACCATTGAAAACTGAGTAATGTCGTAGCAACCAGTAGTATTATTTTCTATTCTCACAAATATAATTTCACCATTAAAAGCCGTGTGGTTAACAGCCAGTGGCTGAAGTGCTTCGTTGGCATTCTCTAACGAGCTGTAATAGTTTACTGAGAAGTCATCAGGATTTTGACCGCCAAGAATTGCTGAATCTTGATCTGATAAATTAAATGTCAATAATCCATCAAAATCATCATCACAAGCGATTACATCGTTAGGTTGATTTGCAACAGGAAGCGGATTTATAACCAGTTGAAACGGATACGTTGCATAACATCGTGTCGTACTAAATTCTACTCTTGCAACCAGATTTTCTATGGTATTGGTATAGGTGTAATCTGTATTCAATGGATTTTCATTAGAGTCAGCATCAACTTGGTTCGCATGGTAGCTCACCAGAATGTTAAACGTGTTTTCTAAGAGAACGTTGTTGATATCTAAAAGATCAACAGAATTAGTGGCGTTGTCGCAAACTTCAAAAGTTTCAAACGGAATGATTTGTGGTGGACTGTTAATAATCAGCTCGAATGGCACAGAAGTGAAACATCCCGTAACTGTATTTCTAACGCTCACAAAAACGGTTTGTGGATTAGACGTATTACTGTAAGTTTCTGGGTCTATTATAGGGTCAGTGTCGTTTTGTAAATCAGTTTCGGACTCGAAATAGGTAAAATCAATACCAAATTGTCGTCCTTCTAAGATAAAAAGCTCTATATCAGTTAAATTCCACTGTAATGTAAGATCATTATTGTTACCACAAATTATCAATGACTGTCCGTAGTTGACTTCTGGTAGTGAAAGTGTATTTATAAAGAACGTTTGAATATCATAACATTGAGAATCTACATTTTCAATCTTAGCATATATTAGTTGCGGATTGCTTGTAGGTGAAAAATCTAATGGAATGTTGGCAGTGCCTAATTCAGCATTTAGAGCGGTGAGATAAAATGATATATTTAAATCTGTTGGACTGTTAAGACTAATTTCTGTAATTTTTTCATTCAGATCTGTGGATGCCAAACCATTGTTATCTATATCACATTCAAATACATCCGAAGGCAAGTTGTAAATTGGTGCTTGTCTCACTTCAATCTGCAGAGGTGCAACTCTAAAGCAACTAGTTTCTAATTCATTCTCAAGGCGAACAAAAATAGTTTGCGGATTCGTTGTGTTTTGGTAGGCTACAGTTTTATCAATGTTTCCAATGCGGTCTATGGCATCGTTTTCGGTTTCAAAATACAAGACTTGCATATTCTCTTGCCCATTTATGAGGTCCGCATCTTTATCTTCAAAAACGAAATCAGCTGCATTATTTGTATCATCGGTACAATTAATGAAACTCAGATTGTTAGCTAGTACTGGATTGTCGTAAATAAGAACTTCAAAATCGACTACAGTATAACACTCTAAGTTAACACGCTGTAACCTTATATATATATCTTGAGTTTGGGTATTGAAACTTTCTGGATTTGGAATAGCATTTCTATCATTTGCGGCATTTGCTAAGGTTTCATGAAAAGAGATGTCAAAATCATTGATGTCTATCATTAATTCATCAATAACATTTTCTAAGTTAACAATCGAGAAGCCATCTTGGTCATTATCACATGCGATTATTGGAGATGGAGTGTCTATATCTAGAGTTTCTAAAATGTCTATATCTAAAGTAGTTACAGAAGAGCAACCCGTTAGAATATTTGTTATCCTTGTAAATACCTGAGCAAAATTGCCTACAACCTCAATACTAGCGATATTATCCTCATTGTTTTGAGCATCGTCTGCTGTGGCAAAAAAGGCTGCACTTACACCTACCAAACCTTGGGTCATTTGCCCTATAAATGGATTCAGCTGAATAGTGGTTGTATTTAATTCTGAATTAAAGCTTCCACATGCTTCTACACCTTGAGGCAGAACTATTGGAGCTTCTATAATTTGAAACATAACTTTTGATGCATACGTGCATTCGTCGTGGCTTGAAGTAAAAAATAGCTCTTTAGTTGGTGTATTTACTGTATATGGTAAAAGCGGATTAATTGGGTTTTCATCAGCATCTCTATCATCTTCTGTTTCATAAAATTGAAACTCAATATCATAACCATCGCTTAGTGTGTCTCCGATGTCTACAAGATCTATGTCTACAATTCCATCGTTTAAAGTATCGTCACAGATATCGATACTATTATCACCACCAAGTACGTTGAATAATAGATTTTTGTGAAGCTCAATAGTTATTATTTCTTCACAAAATGTTTCGTCAAAAGACACGCCTATATCAAAACTAAAAGACGTAGGATTTGTTACGGTCCATATTCTTGGCAGCGTAGTAAGACCTAAAAACGTTACAATTCTTACATTAGCTCCAGGAAATGTATCTTGGACATCGGCAAGTGCATCTTCTAGATTAAAAGGTAAAGGCACTGAAGCGTATGTGTAGTTTTCTGAACCAGGAATTATTTCTATATAATTAGGGTCTAAACAGGCATCTATGATAAAACGATCAATACCTAAGTCTGGGGAATTTTGATAATTAAAGTAAATACGGACTAAAGAAAAGCAACCGTTAAAATTATCTTCTACGCGTCCTATAAAATATGGAGGCTCACTATCTGATATTGGAATATCATCAAGAGGGTTTACCTGATTTAAGGCATCGTCTTCAGTAAGGTAGTATGTCACAGTTCGATTGAATTCAGAATTAGAAACGCGAAAATCTAAGCTGCTTAAATTTATAATTCCGAAGTCTGAAATAATACCATTGCACATGTTAATTGTAAATTCTAAAGTATTTGGTGCTACATCTACCATAATATTAAAACTACCCAATTGTAAACAATCACCAGTAAGACTTTCTATTCTTACAAAAATGGTTTCAGCTGATTCGGTGTTTTGGTATATGCCTCCAATAGGATTATTACCATTTTGTGCATCCTCTTGAGATAAATGATAGGTTATTGTAAAATCTGTTGACGGTAGTTCCGCTAAAATCTCATCGTCTTTTAGTGCACTAAAATCAAAATCAAAAATACCATCACTTGGTGCAGGATCGCAAACGGCAAGATCCTCGATAGGAGCTGCATTTTGAAATGGTATAATTTCAATGTCTATAGAATCGGTAAGTACGCAACTTCCTCCTGTTACAGGTAATGTTATCTCTATACTATAAATCCCAGTTTCATCTACTTCTAGTATTGGATTGGTTTCACCAGCAATTGGTGTACCATTTAAAAACCAAGCATAAGCTGCAGCGGCATTACTAATATCTGCATTGAGCGTAATGTCATTTCCACAAACAGACTGATCTGGACCTAAATCTATAGAGTTTCCAAAGCCTTCTGCTTCAATAAAAACAGCAGAATCAAAACGCTCATCAATGTGGTCTGCAATGATAAATTTTATGTGATATGTTTCATTAGGTATAACATCTGCATTAGCTGATAACACTGTGGTTTGTCCATTAAAATTAGAACTGCCAATATTATAACCTTGAAAGTAATCTTCGTTTTGCGCCTCACAAAATCCGTTGATGTTAGGGTGTATGGTATTGGTACTTACCACAGTTGTAGTCTCTGGCACCAATGCAATATTAACATAAGGATCTGCTGTGCCAGCTCTTTTAATAAGAATGGCAAACACATCTTGAAAATTACAAGGATATTCCTGCTGGTATTCGTCGGAAGCAAATAGGTATTTAAAGGCTACGAAGTTATTGGCAGATACAAAATCGAATTCTATCGATGTGGCATTTAAGGTCTGGTCAATCCCAAGAACATCTAAAACATCAGCATCTGTTGTCCAATCTATTTCTCCATCACTTAAATCTTCACCAATAAAAGTGTTTCCTGCGCTGGTAACATTTCCTGTAGATAAAACGATACCACTTTGTAAAGGAAAGTTAGAGGTACCTCTATCAAAAGACCCAAAACTTACAATGTTGTTTATACTACCGTTAATTTGTGAAGACACATTAGAAGCCGCAGCACAATTGTCGCCTACCAGATTTTGAATAAGCTGATTTGGTTGTAGAGAATTATCCGTAGTTAGTTGCTGTGCATATACAAAACATATTTGCACAAAAAGAAAGAGAAGTGTGTAGGAACTTTTCTTATTCATTGCTTTTTTTAAGTGTTATAGCGATTTTATGCTAAAAACAACCTTTTCAAAGGTAAAAAAAAGCTAAAGAATGTGACTAAAAATAAATTATATAGGTTTAGCTATATAGTTTTAACGACGAATGGTAAAATGACCTTTAACCTCAAAGGCAATATCACCGCGTTTAACCTCTGCCAAGAACCAATAATCACTAGCTGGCATTTTGTTGCCGTTATAATAACCATTCCAACCTGGTGAATTATGGGTAAGTTTTTTTAGAAGTTTTCCATAACGATCAAAAATATGAATTATAGTACCTGGTAGTGTTTCTACACCTACTATATGCCAGGTATCAAATTGTCCATCGTTGTTTGGTGTCATGTGTTTTGGAATATCTATTACCAAGACTTCCTTAGTAACCTCTGCACAACCATTGACATCGATAATTGTAACAGTATGATAACCCATTGCAACATTCTCAAAGACATTAGATTCTTGTGGTTCGCCATCATCTAACTGATAAAGATAATCTCCAATACCAGATATGGTAATAGTAATATTATTTGGGTCAGAAAAATCTACAATTTCTGTGGATTCTATAGTAGCCGCTTCAGACTCAGAAACTCCAAATACTTCTGAGCTTTCGCAACCAAACTCTGTCGTCACTGTAACCGAGTAAGTACCTGTTTCTGTTATTTCAATTTCTGGCGTGGTTTCGCCAGTGGACCATAAATAGCTGTCTGATGAGATATTTGTATTTGCTGAAACGATTAATGGTACATTTTCTAGGCAGATGACTTGATCTCCAATATCTAAAATAGGTAAAGGATTTATGAGTGCTGAAAATTGTATAATTGAATAACAAGCTGTGCTATTATTTGTAACCCTCGCGAAAATAATTTCACCATCAAAAGCTATATAAATGGTGTCTAATGCTGAATTGTTTTCATTTGCTTGAAGCTCAGTACTGTGATAAGTTACTGTAAATAGATTAGGATTTTGACCTCCTAAAATATCAGAATTTTGTTGCATTAAGTTAAACTCTAAAAGCCCATCGGAATCATCATCGCAAGCCATTAAATTGTCTGGTTGATTTGCAATTGGTAACGGGTTGACGTTTAAGTTAAATTCGTAAATAGAATAGCAATGTGTTGTGCTAAATTCTGCACGCGCAAATAGTGTATCGTTAGTTGAGGTATATGTATAATTTGTATCTAAAGCATTTTCATTAGCAATAGCATCTCCTTCAGTTTCATAATAACTAAAAAGGACATTAAAACTTTCGTCCATTAAAACGTCGTTAATTTCATTTAAGTCAAAACTATTTGTAGCGTTATCACAAATATCATACGATTCAAAATCATTGACTACAGGTGGAGTATTAACCTCTAGTTCTATTGGTACCAAAACATAACAATTAGAAATGGTATTGGTTATTTTAATGTAAACGGTTTGGGGATTACTGATGTTTGTATAAGCTTCAGGATTTGAAATTACATTATTGTCTGCTTCTGCATCTTCAAAATTTTCAAAATAAGAGATTTCAATATCATCTTGTCTCACATCTAAAATTTCAACTTCGGCTGCGGTAATATCAAATTCTGTAAAACCATCGTTATCAGCATCACAAGTTACAAGAGGTACAGATGGGTTAACATCTGGCACTTGCACAACATTCAACTCAAAAGACGCATAAGAATTACAAATTGTTCCATTATCTATTTGAACAAAAATAGTTTGTGGATTTACAGTATTTGTGTAGTCTAATGGTAAAGCATCTATACTATTTTCAGCATTAAACTGAGAGGTATAAAAAGTTATGGTTAAATTTTCTGGTATGCCTTGTGATATTTCTGTAATCTTTGTGGATAAGTCAAACGTTTCAAAACCATCATTAGCGATATTGTCACAAACAAACCAATTGCTTGGAGTGTTGAATACTGGATTTGTGCCAACTTCTATAATAAAATTAGACGTGCCGTAGCAATCAGCATCTGTTAGGTTTTCAACTCTTACAACTATAGTCTGCGGACTGCTTGTATTTTGAAAAGCGACAGTTTTGTCTATTGCGTTTACGCGATTATCAGCATCAGTTTGATTGCGATAGTATAACACTTGTTTACCAGTTTGCCCATTTAAAATTTCGGCATCTTTGGTATTAAAAATAAAATCAGCGAAGCCATCGCTACTATCCTCACATATTTTATAATTATCTATTGCAGTAAAAACAGGAAGTGTGTTAACGGTTATAGATAATATTTCTGTGGAAAAACATCCAGTTGATGTATTCTCTACTCTAATGAATACAGATTCTGTTTGTGCATTATAGGTGTCTACATCTGTATACGCATTTACATTAGTATTGGCATTATTTTGATTGGCATGAAAACTAATAGAACGGTTATTGGTTGTACTCGTAACTTCTGGGATGACGTCCAATAAATTAATAGTTGAAAAATTATCTTGGTCATTATCACAAATTATTATTGGTGATGGAGTAGAAGTGGTAGGTGCTTCTAAAACTGTAATTTCAAATGATGTAACATCAGAACAACCTGTTTCATCTAGCTGAATTCTTGGATACACACGAAACGGATTTGTTGTATTATTGTAGAAGTTTGATAAAGCATTTGTATTGTCAGTCGCATCTTCTTCGGTAGGGAAATAGGTGATACTAAAACCAGCTTCACCATTAGTTACTAAATCATCGAATTGAGATAAATCAGTAACTGTAAAACCATCTTGGTCTTCATCACAAACCGTTTGGTCTATAATAGATTCAAATTCTACAACAGGAAATAAAATCAATTCAATTTCAGCAATATCAGAACATGTTGGGCTTGCTAAGCCTAAATATATGGTTTGCGGATTGCTCTGATTTTCATACGGTAGATTTTGATTTATCGCATTGATCTCATTATTTCTATCGTCTTCAGTTTCGTAAAATTGAACAGTAATATCTGGAATATCATTTATAATTCCTAGAGCAATAGCAGAAAAATCAAACTCTTCAACTCCATCGTTATCAATATCACATAGTGATACGTCTTGTATCTCTGTCGCAGTAAGTAATAGGTTGGTATGTATTTCAATCGGTGTTACAGAAGCACAACCTGTAGCATTGCTTTCTACACGTATGTAAATAACTTGTTCTGCGTTAACAATATTCTCGTAATTGGTATCGTCAGCAATTGGATTTTCACCAGAAAGTGCATCTTCATTCGTTTCGTGAAAAGTTACTGTAACACCAGTGAGTCCTTCTAAAACTTCAGGAATAATAGTAGTTAAATCGAAATCGGCAAAACCGTCGTGGTCTTCGTCACAAGCATCAATATAATGATCTTCGGTATTTATAACCGGATTTTCCGTAACAGTAATATCTAAAGTCGTTATACTAATACAACCTGTTTGCGGATTCTCTACACTCACAAAAACTTGCTCATTAAGATTTGTATTTACGTAAGGCATTGGTAAAGCATTACTCCCAGAAGCTGCATCAGCTAATGTGCTATGATATGACACTACTAAATTGGTTTGCCCATTTGTAATGTCATCATCTTTTATACTTAAATCTATAGTTGTAAAACCGTCTGCGGTTTGGTCATCGCAAACTTCTAAAGGTGTTGGCTCGGTTATAACAGGTAATTCATTAACCACTAAGTTGAAGGTAGAAAATGCTAAACACCCATTATTGGTGTCCTCTATTCTTACATGTATTAACTGTGGATTAGTTGTATTTTGAATCGGTGACGTAATCGCATTAAAACCTGTTTGTGCTTCGGCATCTGTATAATGATAAGAAATAGTATATGTAGAGGCAGGTACTGAAGCTAAAACTTCAGCATCTTTGGTAGCTAAATTGAATGTTTCAAAGCCATCGTTGCTTATATCATCACACAATTCATAATCTAAAATAGCACCCGAAGACTGTGTAGAACTTAAGGTAATAGTAATATCATCTTCTATAGTACAAGTACTTCCTGAAAGTGGAATTTCAATTTCAACACGATAATTTCCAGATTGTACAGCGTCAAAACTTGGTTGTGTTGCTGTTGGGATAAGTACATTATCTAAGTACCAAGAATAAGTGGCTTGCGGATTTCCTATGTCTCCATTTAACAGTACATTACTTGCACAGGTAGAAAAGTCCTCGCCTAAATCTACTGCTGCGTTAAAACTATTTCCTTCGATAAAAACGGCAGAATCGTAATTCTCATCGGTTTGGTCTGCAATGATTAATTTAATTTGATATTGCACATTAGGTTGAATGGCTGCTGTAGCAGAAAGTACAGTTGTTCTACCATTATAGTTGGTGTCTCCTAAATTGTAGCCTTCAAAAAACGTTTCGTTTGAAGCGTCACAGAAACCAACAATTTCATCGTGAACCGTATTTGTGTTTACTGGTGTTGTTGTACCAGGAACCAAAGCAATGTTTACATAAGGATTGGTAGTACCAGCTTCACGAATTAAAAATGCAAAACCGTCAGAATACTGACAAGGGAAATTATTAAAATATTCTTCTGAAGCTAATATGTAATTAAACTGAATTTGATTGGCTATAGATGTAAAATTGAATTCTATTGAAGTGGCATTAAGTGTGCCCGAAATTCCGAGTGTAGTTTCTAAATCTACGTCTGTTGTCCAGCTATCATCACCATCATTTAAAATAGATGTGTTTTGTCCGTTTCCTGCTGCGTTTGCATCTCCTGTAGTTAACATAATTCCATTTTGAAAAGGGAAATTTGATGCTCCACGCTCAAAATAACCGAAACTACCTAAGCCTACCACACTTCCGTTTGAAGGTGAAGAAATGTCAGAAACTTCTACACAACCTTGAATCAAGGTGTTTTCTATTAAATTTTGCGGTGAAATTGTATTATCTACGGTAATTTGTTGCGCAAAGCTTATACTACAAATCAGGCATAGTATAATACTGAGGGCTCGGTTCATACAATTCATGTGTTGAGGTTAAGATGTAAGGCTGAATGGAGATTAGATTTGGGACTAATAAGAATCAGCATTATTATTAAATGGAAAAATAGACGTAATAAAGTTTAAATACAAAAAAACACGACCAAATACACAAAATGTTAACTTACTGAAAGAATATTACTACAAATTAAAATGAAAAGACCTCTAAAAAAGAGGCCTTTTCCCCAAATTGAATTTGTAGAAACAGCCGTGCCTCAATACAAATGTTTCTAACTCAACCCAAAATTGTTGTTCTATGACGGTTATATCTCTAATAATTAGAAAATATAACAAACAAAACAATTGATTTATACGATGACACTAAAGTTAATTGATCTACAAGTGTTAACCAACTAAATAAGACGAACGCACAAAAACCTTAACAAATTCAGTAATTTACGTACACCCAACCTACCATTGGTCGATAGTTAGAATCATTAAGATTTAAAATATAATAGTATGTGCCCACAGGAACTGTGTTACCGTGATTGTTAAGACCTCTATTTATCTTACCAAACCAGGGTTTTTCATTGTTACCTTCAAAAATAATGTCGCCATAGCGGTTATAGATTTTGAGTGTATGGTCGGTAAAAATATCATACAAGCCTTGTATGTTAAACGAATCGTTAAACGTGTCGTCATTTGGTGAAAACCCTTCTGGTATTTCTGGAGGACAATTTTCAATTTCTAAATTAAATTGAAAAATCTCGTAGCATGGAGCGCTTTCTAGTCGGACATAAATCGTTTAAGGATTCGAAACATTATTATAACTAGTTGGAATTGCAATAGGACTCGATGCGGTTTCTAAAGCGTTGAGAGACATATAAAAAGAGATATCATCCTCATTATAACTTAAGCTTTCAAGAGCATCAAATAAATTGAAACTACCAACTTCAAAGCCTTCATTACATGCTGTTAAACTCGGTAGATTAATACTATCTGGAATGATTAGCAATTCAATATCTATACTATCGGAATTGTTGTTCTCATTCGTCTCATTTATAATTCCGTTCATTGTACCATCATCATCAACGCTTGCAATTATGGTTGAATTAGGATTATAATTCTCTGGTACTGTTACAATTATGGTGCTAGTTTCGCTCTCACCAATTTGGAGAATGTTGGCCGTTAGGCTTTGCCCAATTAATAGGTCATCTAGATAAAATGCAATAGGTGTATTGGCAGGTAGTGCAGCAGTACTATTAAAATTGTTTACAGAGTAAAATAGTTCTATAGTAGTGTCTCCACAATTTAAGAAACTATCGTCTATGACTATTGTGGCATCTGGTAACTGACTATTTAAAACCGTGATAATATTATTAATCATTACAAAATCTTGTCCAGAAGTTAATGTGATAGTTGCCGAAGTGTCTCCTATATTTATATTATTCTGAATATTGTAAACATCAATATCCATATTATACAAAGCCGTCGCACCTGTGAAAGAATTAGTGCCATTAAAAGCATTGTTAGCAGGATTTAACGGGAAGTTACTTATTACGTTTCCGTTAATGGCAAGTTGCTCATTAACAGCTATACCACTATCTCCTTCCCAAGCTATAAAACCTATTTTAGCACCTTCATTATCTAATACATTTAGATTATTGAGGGTAATACTTAAAAACGTTGGTACACTTTGCAAACCATCGTAAATATTCAATTGATTGAGTGGTAAATCAGTATCCTCGTAAATCACTGTGATCGCCCAACCACCAAAATTGGCACCAGAAGAACAATATGGAGCAATAACCGAAGTAAGATCAAAATCTGAAATTGTGTAAGTGCCGTTTCCTTGACTGATTACAGCATCAGTAATATCTGCATAAGCTGCAAAAAACACACGAGACGCATCTAGTGCATCACTAAAGGTACGTTCTGCATTAATAATTGTTCCATTTAGACTGATATCAAAATCACCAGTGCCAGAGCCTGCCCAATATAAATAGGCAGCACTAATAGTTTGGTTGCTATTGAGGTTTAAATCTGCTGAAGACGAGCTCTAAATTTTACATGCGGTTAATAGCCCATTTTCTTCCAGATTTAAGGTATTGCCAATAGCAACATAATCGCGACGACCATTAAATTGCTGAAATAATGAGATATCTTGTGCGAGTAAAGGGATAGTTACACCAAACAAGCCGAAGCCTAATATGTAGTGTGCGCTTTTCAAGATTTTTAGTTTGGTAGGACTAAATTACGATTTTAAAATGAAAACTTTTATTTTCAATTTAGCGCAGATCTTACAAGGTTCTAATTGGTTGTGTAATAATTTAAAACCTTAATCTTAAACAGATAATCATATTTAGCTTGTACTAAATCAGATTCTGTTTTAATATAGTTAGACTTACTCTCTAAAAAGTCAAAACTCGTCATTAAGCCTTCTTTATATTTATTCTGATTAATATTAAAAGCTTCTTTCTGAGAATTCGAAGCCGAAAAAGCAGCATCTAAACTTGCTTTCGCAGTTAATACATCGTTATAGGCTATTTCAATTTTATTTTTAAGTTGATTTTTTTGATTTGTAAATTCAATTTTGTTAATCTTTAAATCTATTTTGGATTTGTTAAAGTTTGTTTTTGTTGCAAACCTGTTGAAAATTGGCACCGTTAAATTAAGGCCTATAAAATGCGTTCTGTTATTGTTAAGCTGAACAAAGAAACCATTATCCTCAAACTGCTGCGTATCTTGATTAAAAACTAAATCTTCTTGACCTAAAATGTGATAATAATTGCTACTGTAACTGTAGTTAAAATTAAGTTTAGGGTAAAAATTCGCTTTGGCGATTTTGATATTTTTTTCATTGATTTCAGCATTTAATTCCGACGATTTTAATAATGGATTAGTCTTAAGCGCTTCATTAAATATGGACTGAGAATCAGAAGTAAACACGATGCTTTCAAAATCATACAAATCGATTTCTTCTATATCAAAATCGTCAATATCATTTATATCTAATAGTTCTTTGAGTTCTATTTTACTATTGCTTAAATTATTTTTAGCAATTAATACTTCTTTTGTATCTGAAGCTAAAGTAGATTCCATTTGTAAAAGCTCACTTCTTGAGTTTAAGGCAGATTTAAAAAGTTCTTGTAGTCGGTTTACTTCTTGCTCACTGATTTTAACTTGCTCTTCAGCTACAACTAGGAGTTCTTTGTTAAATAAAATAGTGAGGTATTTGTTTGCAATATTTAAAGCTAAGTCTAAGTAAATCTGATCCAAATCAGCTAAGCCTTTTTCAGAATTAAGTCTTGCTTTCTGTAGATTATATTTATTAGTAAACCCATTAAATACATTTAGAGAAGAGGATAAACTAAAGCTATTAAAACTACTCTCTAGCTGACCAACTCCAGTAGAGACATTAAAAGAATTACCAAGACTAAAGCCTTGTGATCCATTAAAATTTGCGTCTGGATAATAATTGCCCTTTGCAGCTGTAATGTCTTCATTAAAAGACTCGTTTAGAAATTGCTGTTTTAAAACATCAATATTATTTGCTTTGGCGTGGTTGATGCAGTCCTCTAATGACCATTTGGTTTGGGAATAACCATAAATACTAAAAAAGACTAAAAAATATAAAAGTAGGTTTCTCATAAATTACTTTTTACTCAATTGATAATACATTAAAGGTATAAAATACAAACTAATAAATGTACCGAGTATCATACCTCCAATAACGGTTAAAGCTAAAGGTTTTTGTAACTCCGCTCCAAGACCAGAAATAAACAGAAAAGGGGTTAAAGCTAATATTGTGGTTAAGGATGTCATTAAGATAGGCTTTAATCTTAGTTTGCCGCCTTCTTTTATAGCGGCTTCTATTGACATACCTTTTTTACGCAACAAATTAATGGTATGGATTTTTAAAATACTATCATTAATAATAACACCACTCATTACAACGATACCAATAGCAGCCATTACATTGATAGTACCACCAAACAACCATAATAGTAACAATGCTCCGCCAATATCTATAGGGATTTCTAATAAAATGATTAGCGGTTGCCATAAGGACTCAAATTGAGCTGCCATGATAAAATAGAGTAAAAGTAATGCCACAATAATTACAATAATTAGTTGTGCATTTAGTTCTTTTAGCGCTAACCAACTGCCAGAAAAATTTACATTAAAGTCTTCACTGTTTTTAAATGTATTTTTTATGTTATTGATATCATCTTCAATATTAGCAGTTGTATTAATAGCATAACCTAAATACTCACCATTTCTGTTGGCTTGTATAGTTTTGTATTGTTGAATATTGTTTACTTTAATTAAGTTTTTTACAGGAATATTGACATTGTTTTCGTTTCTAACAAATAATCCATAGATAATATTCTCAAAAGTTTTTGTTTCGTAATTAAGTTTTATAGGAATAAACTTCTGAGCCGTTTTTAAGTTATCTACAAAGTTTTCGTTAAACGCTGTTTTTAGCTCATTGATAAGCGCATCGTAACTAACATTGTACAACAATACATTTTCGTGAATGATCTGTATAGAAGCCGTTTGTTGTAACGGAATATCTGAACTTGTTTTGCTTGCTAAAAGTGAATTGATTTCAGTTAATTTACTTTCAGTAGGCACTTCTAATGATGCTTTAGAGGTTACCTGAGCTGTAAGTTTACTTTTATCAGTTCCAAAAATATACTCAAATATGTTTTTTGGAGTTGAAAACTTGAGGTTACTCTCTGGATATATGTTTTGAATATTAGCAAATAACTTAGATTTAATGTCATTAAGTTGATTAGCACTGTTAGCTTTTATATAAACAGAAGCTTCAGAAAAGCTTTTGGTATTATCGCGCTGTAATAAAAATTGCTGCTCACCAGTTTGTGAAAACTGTAAATCTATTTGGGGAATATCTTTTAAGAAATCTTGAATTCGATTTTGATTTTCATGGACGTTGATATTCTCATTCCAATCGATGTTAGCTATGGTTTCATTCTGATTAATCTCTGGTAACTGTGTATAATCCATAATCTGAAATAATACAACCGCTATCACTATGCTTATGATAGAGATACCATAAACCAGCCATTTGCGACCAAAGAAGAAATGATACCCTTTTTCGTACCAATCTTCAATATGTTGTGTTTTTGAATTAAATTTTAGCCATTTTTCAAATCTGAAACTCTTATTTTTTAGTTGCTTATAAATTACAGGAATTAAAAAAATGGATACTATTAGTGATGATCCTAAGCCAATAGAAACTGCTAAAGCTTGGTCGTAAAATAAAGCTCCAGTAATACCACTTAAAAAGAGTAATGGTAAAAACACTGAGCAAGTGGTAAGTACCGAACTTAATAGAGGTGTAATAATTTCATTTGTGCCTTCAACACATGCATCAAAAAGATTAAGGCCAGTTTCCAGTTTTTGAGTGATGTTATCAATTACGATGATAGCGTTGTCTATCATCATCCCAACTCCGAGTATTAAGCCAGATAGCGAAATAATATTTATAGATAACCCAGAGACATACATTAACAATAAACTAACAATTAAAGACACAGGAATGCTAATGGCAATGATTAGTGGTGATTTTACATCCTTTAAAAAGAAGAACATAATTATTACAGCCAATAAACTACCAATCCATAAACTAGATTTTAAATTATCTATAGATAGCTTTAGTAAAGTAGTTTGGTCTTGGTTGGTAGAAAACTCTAAATCAGGATAGTCATCTTTAAAGGCTGTAGTTAAAACCTCCAAAGCTTCTTTTAACTCATAAACTCTAGCATCTGCTTGTTTAATAATGGCTAGTGTTATGGCTCTATTGCCATTGAGATAGACTAAACCTCTATCTTTTTCTTGTTGTAAAACAACAGTAGCTAAATCTTTGAGCTTAAATAGCTTCTTATTAATATTGAGATAGATATTCTCAATATCTACTTTTGTTCTCAATGGGTTTGAGAACTTAAAATTATATTGATAGATGCCATTTTGTACGACGAGGTTACCTAACTCAAAGTTATTTTGCTTTATCGCATTGATAAGCGCGTCATTCGTAATATTTAGGCTTTGTAATGTATTTTTATTTGGAGTGACTATAATCTCAGATTGTGTTTGTCCACTCATATCGGCCAAAGCAATATCTGGTAATTGCTCAACACGTTTTTTTATAACGGTTTCTGTAAACTCACCTAATTCTAAAAAACGTTTATCACTATAACTATCTTTTAAAGACAGCGTTAAATTTAAAATAGGAATATCTGTAGTTGACGCTTTTATAACTTTAGGTCTGTCGAGGTCTCTTGGTAAATAGTTAAGAGACGCATCTACTTTCTCGTTGGTTTCTATAAACGCATAATCTGTATTGGTACCATACTCAAAAATGAGTTTTAGCGTGGCAAAACCATCTCTTGTTTCTGTTTCAATGTCTTTGAGATTAGCGACTTGTAATAATTGATTACGCAATGGTCTAACTACATTAGTTTCTAATTCTCTAGCGGTATTATTTTGGTAAGTAAGTTGTACAGTAATCTCAGGTATGGCAATATCTGGCATTAGCGACGTTGGTATGCGTGTGGAAGCCACAATACCTAAAAGTAAAAATGCAAAAGTTGCCATAAATACAGCAACTGGTCTATTGATTAGGAATTTTACCATGCCACAATTTACTTAATTATTGGCACTATATGTCACTTTTACCTTAGCATCATGTGCAAGGTTCATATTACCAGAAACAATTACGAAATCACCAATTTTAATTCCTTCTTTTAAAGCATAGCTTGTGCTATTTTCATCTAATACTTTAACGTAGTTCCATTTTGCTAGTCCATCCACGTACGTAAAAACAACTTCTCTGTTGGATCTTAGTACTAAAGCTTCTTTTGGTATAACGACCACATCTTTAATGGGTTTACTTGCAGTAATCTTAACATTCATTCCATCAAAGAGTTTGACTCCTCCTGTATTAATTTTTGCTTTTACTTGTATTAATCCGTTTTCATCAACCAAAGGATTGATCTCAGTGATAAAGCCTTTATAGCTAATATCTGCATCCGTAAATGGGTTTATGGTAATTTCTTGTTTGAGTTCTAAAAAAGTAAGCTCATTTTCTAATACAGAAAAAACCACTTCTAAATTTTTGCTATTAATTAATGTACAGAAAATATCAGCAGAGGTAATAAAATCACCTATTTTAACTTCTATATTGGCTACAACACCAGAAAATGGAGCTCTAATAACGGTTTGGTTATAAAGTAATTGTGCGTTTTCCAAAGCATTTTCTGCTTCGTACACACCACTTTTTATTTTAAGATTTTTTAGAACTGTAGCATTTATGGTTTCATTAGATTCGCTACCAACACCATAGTTTATTTTCTCTTCTTGTAGTTTGTTTTTGGCTTTGTCTAGGTCTATTTTGGCTTTATTAAGCTGGTTAGCTAATACTGCATTATCTAAAACGGCTAATGCTTGCCCTTTATTTACTTTTTGTCCGTTTTTAACTCTTATAGAAGCTATACGCTCATTGGTTTTAAAACGAATTTCTGATTTTTGAAGGGCTTCTATTATGCCGTTAGCTATTATTTCTTTTTTAAAATCTATAGGTTCAATAACTTTGGTTGCTATGGAAACACCTTGTGATCCAATTTTATTGGAAGCGATATCTTGAGAAGATTCTTCAGAATTTTTATTGTTACAGTTATAAACTAAAAGGAATAAAACGCAATAGAAAAATTTGATCATCTGTTTTGCAACTTATTTAATAAAGATAGCAAGATAAATATTTATCTTGCTATCTTTATTAAATCAATCAATTATATTATAAAATCATATACTAAAACATCACTTTTTAATATGAAATTCAATATATGTATTTTGGGTCTTTTTTTAATCTTATTTTCATGTAATAGAAAAAAGATAGTAAACGAAAAATTTGGACAACTAGAGAATAAATATAATCTAGTTAGGACTGATTTAAAAACTTTTGAATTAGATAGTTTGACAGCAACACGAGTTAAATACAGCCAAACTCTTTATGATGTCAATGGAAAATTGATTTTAACTTTTATGAATAGCTTCGATAATTCGATTTATCTCTATGACTTTTATGATTCAAGAAAGTTTATGAAAAAAATTAAATTTGAAAAATCTGGTGAGAATTCAGTTAAAAAAATTGGAGGTTATTTTTTTCATTCACTAGATTCTCTATATGTTTTTGATGAATTGGATTTTAACCTTAAGTTGTCAGATACATCAGGGAGAATTTCTAATAATAAAATTAATATAGCTTCAGAGACACAACTTAAAGACCCTTTCTATTTTTTAAAATACCCTGCTTATCCTTTTACAACATCAAATGCAATAAAAAAATACAAAAATACTTTATTGCTAACTGGGATATATCCTTGGGCTATAAATGATACTATGATTGATAAATTCAATATTACTCAAAAAATTAATTTAGAGAAGCCGACAAATAAAAACTTTATGCACCATTATCCTACAGAAATCTATGGGAAAGGTTTTTATTGGGGTGACCCAATTTTTACCAACGTTTATTCTACGTTATCATCAGATGGTAAAAGCTTAATCTACAGTTTTCCTGTTTCTCATAATCTATATGTGGCTAATATTGAGGATTCGTCTTTTTCACCAATCTTTGCAGGTAGTAATACTGCCAAAGATTTTGATATAATAGATAAGAAATTTTCAGAAAAAAGAATTAATATGCATAACTATTATTTAAGTAATGATTTTTATGCAAATATTTTGTTTGATGGGTTTAAGAAAATTTATTATAGGTTTGTGTTGCGGCACGTTGAGAATGTAGATTATAATAACTCTATTACTGATAAGAAATTAGGTGTAATTTTAATGGACGAAAACTTTAAATATTTAGGAGAGTCGACTATCGGCTCATTAGGGGAATATCATTGGGAGAATGCTTTCGTGACCGAAGATGGTTTAAACGTAGAATATCTCGACGATAACGACTTTGAAGAGAAATACTTAAAATTTCACACTTTTGTGCCAAAAAAAAATGATCAATGAGAAGAATATCAAGCATTATAATGGTAACATTAATATTTCTTGCTTTTAATTGTCAAGAAAAAAAAGTAAGCGATTTAAATATATTGTCAGAAAAAATTGAAGAATTAGAGATCAAAGATTCAGTTAAATATATAGTTGTTTTGCCAGAAGTTGGATGTCAAGGCTGTATTCAAGAAGGTGAAAATTTTATGATTCAGCATTTTAATAATGATGATTATTTCTTTATTTTGACCCGAATAAAGTCATTAAAAATTTTAGAGCAGAAAACGGGAATTTCACTATCGAAAGGGGAAAACATTTTTATTGATAGAAAATTATTGTTTGCCCTTAATTCAAATGAGTCTATCTACCCAATAATAGTTAAAATGAATGGAGGTAAAGCTATTAGTTTAGAATACCAGTCTCCTGAAAATGATGCCTTCTCTAAATTAGCTCTTAGCGAGTTAGAATGATAAAACTTGAGGCTTTGAAAGGCAAGGGCAATAACTACTTAGTAACTTTAAATGTCTGTCTTGAGAACCCAAGGAATCTTTTATTGTCTATTCCTTCTATAATTATAATAAACTTAGACGTTATATCTGAGGTGTAAAAGTCTAAATGCGCTTTTCCATTATTTACGTTTAAGATATTCGGCTCCCAGAGTAATGTTTTTCTGTAATCAGAAAAAGCATTATTGTTAATCTCATCAAAACTAGGCTCATAAAATTCTTTTTGTGGCTGATAACCTATAATTTTCTTCATGTTAAATTTTCTCAACAACTCTTCTTCACTATATTTTTTATAGGTGTACTCTACCTTTCTGTGACCGGTAACTTTATAAGATCCTCGTGACTGATCAACCCATTCGAAACCTAACATTTCTACATAAGTTTCGCCAGCTATTGGTTTTTTACTTCTATCAAAGTTATGAATAGGACAATTTAAACCTCCACACGTAGCTATATAATCATTGGTTATTGTTAGATTGGCAATACTATCTAATTGAGCTAAATACTTGTTTTTATGTCTTGGTGAATTTTTACCTGTAATTAAGACTTGTTCCAGCTCAACACCATCATCCATCGTATAAGGTTCAGCTACATACTCTCGATCTAATCTTCTTGGTAAGGGGTAATTGATATAACCGTTATTAATTTTCTCAGGTAATTTCTCTAAAGACTCGTTGATTCTTACGCTAATCTTATCTTTTTTCTCTTTGAAGAATTGAACATAAAAAGTACTAGCCAATTTTAAATAGGAGGGCTCTAAAGTAAATCTAGATTGCTCATTTAGTGATTCAAAAAACTGTTGATCAGTTAAGGGTTCTGTAACCAGTATGGAGTTACTGTTTGAGGTATTATTGACATTAGTAATTAATTGCCCTGATACGCCATTCTGCAATACCTTCTCAAAATTTTGTTCTGGTATATAATCTTCACACCAAACATACCTGCGCCAACCTTGGGTTAATAACAATAAATCTAAATGTGCCAAGCGCTCTGTATTTGCTTCATTGAAATAATACTCAGGATTGTAAATCCTGCCCTTCAACTGCTCCGATAGATAATAGTGCGTAATAATATTTTTAGAATCCTTTAAATTTTCATAGTCAGCATCAAACACTGATGCCCATAGATAGGCATTTGTTGGATTACCATTTTCGTCTTTTACCGATATGTCCAGCGATACTTTTTCTCTAGTTGAATAAGTTTCTTTTGTAAGTTTAGAGGAAATGTATAATTTCTTATGGCTGTTTAGAAATACTAAACGTTCAGCAACGGGCTCTAAATCTCCATTTAATAAGGTGATTTCATAAAGGTCTTTAGGTAGCTCTTCAATAGGTAATTTTATGGTTAATGAATCTTCTAAAAACCCAGAAGCCATATTATAAACCTTACCTCTGGTTTGGAAGCGGACGTATATATTTTGAGGTTTTATATTGCCACTTACATTTATAAGCAAGTTTTTGTCGTTTAAGATTTTGGCTCTAAGCGTCATGCCTTTTTTCATGACATCTGGAAATTGAAAGCGATAGTCCCAATCTTTATAATATCCCGAAAGTTCTATTGAAAACGTGTCGGTTGCTTGAGGCATAATTTCAATTGCTCCCATACCAGCATAATCAGTCACTAATGGTATTGGCTTGCCATTTTGAAATAGGGTGCCTTTAACATTCATGGGATTTCCAAGACTGTCAACCGCCTTAAATGCAACTTTCGATTTTATACCTTGGATTAAATAACCACCTTCTGGAAAAAACCTTAGGTTAAAAGTCTTTTTCTGTACGCTATCATTAAAAAATCTTTTAGAACTTATCTGATCTACAATTTGGATTGATCTTACATTTTCGCGTTCTGTATCATTTGGGTTATATGAGCTCTTACTGTAATATTCCAAAAAATAATCACCTGTTCCGAATTCATCATTAATGTAGATATGCCCTGAAACAAAACCATCTGCCAATTCATATTTACCTTGGAAAACGACAGAATCTTTGGCTTTACTCACAAGTCTAACATAAAGAGTTTTATCTGCTTTAAAGGGTGTTAGGTTTCTTGCATTTAGGTTTATGGTTTTAAACCACAGGTCTTCACCTAATTCATAAACACCCTTGTCGGTTCGCGTATATAAAATGGATTTTTGATGAATTTGGGTCTTGGCATGATAGGTTTCTGTTATGTTATCCAACATTTTTTTATCTTGTTGGCAGAAGATGTTGTCTGTGACAAAAATCAAGCAAAGCCCACAAAATATTTTTAGTATTTTTAAATACATTGCTGTTGAATTTATTTTAAATATAAGAAATAAAAAGAGCAAGCAACTCATAAAATCACTTGCTCCAATTAATTGAGAGGATTTGTTAATTACCGCCGCCTGGTGGAGGTGTTGTAGGCCCACCTTTGGTAGTGTCACAATCCGTCACACCACCAGGATTAGAAAAACAAGTACCAGAGAAACTGCATTTACCATTATTAATCGCTGTTGAAACGCAATCTGCATCAGCATTTTCAATACCAAATAAAGAATTCACTTCAGCATTTTCGGATTTTACTGCAACCATAGATAATAGTCCGATTGAAATACCAGTAATTACTAAAAGTTTAATTTTTTTCATAATATTAAATTTAAGTTAAACAATAATTTTTTAGATAGTAAGGATGCAATTTTTTAAACCATTATAATTCATTGATGCAAACTCATAACTTTCAGGAAGTTACAAAAAATATTGATTAAAAATTTTTTTTTGACAAATTTTTTATTAAATAATTTAACATTACGGATTAATTTATACTAAAAGTTTGTTGAAAATGTAATTTTTTTTGTTAGAAAGTTTAATTACCTTAATCTCTTTGAAAAACTAAAAAGTGAGCATGTTGGGCTTATGAGTTGAACTCAACAAGCGTTAAAACAAAATAAATTGATGAGAATCCTAGATTGGCTTTTTTTTAAATTTATTAAACAATTCATTCTGTAATTTTTATTAAGCACAATGATTCCAAAATAAGTGTGAGTAAACGGTCAGCATAATTATTAAGGTTTAATAAGATCAATAGACCAAATACATCTTATTTTTTTATGTTTACATAAAATTGCCACAATTGAAATTATCTTCATTTAAAATATTTGTAGTTTTTATAATACTTACCATTATAAGTATATTTATTATACCACAGCTCTCGGTAAAATTGAATCCAAGCAGTAGGTTACCTTCAATTACTATAGCATATAGTTGGGCAAATGCGTCGCCTTATGTTTTAGAACGTGATGTTACTTCAGTTTTAGAAAGTGGACTTAGCACCATTAAAGGCTTAGAGAAGTTGGATTCTAGATCGTCTAAAGGCGCAGGCTCAATAACCTTAAATTTTGATAAGTATACCAATATAGACATCGCCCGTTTTGAAGTAGCAACTATAATAAGACAGCTATACAAACAATTACCAGAGCGTACCTCTTATCCGGCAATTAAAATTAATAGACCAAATGCAGATGAGCAACGTGCTTTTTTAAGCTACAGTATTAACGCTGATGAAAGTCCATTTAATATTCAAGAAACGGTTAAAACTCAAATTGATCCTATAATTGGTGCCATAAAAAGTGTGGATAAAACCGTGATTTATGGAGCAAACCCTAAAGAGTATCTCCTTAATTATGATACAGCACTTTTACGAACCTTAAAACTAACACGGAATGATTTAATTACGGCTTTAAATAATGTGTTTAATAAGCAAGTATTAGGGGAGGTTACTTATAATGAAGATTATATTACTTTATCCGTACAGCCTGAAACTGATAACTTAAATTGGCATATTCCTGTAAAAAAGATTGGCAACAGACTTGTGTATTTAGATGAACTTGCTACCATAAAAGAGCAAGAACAAGAAGCCCAAAATTACTATCGCATTAACGGTAAGAATGCCATAACCCTTGCTATTTATGCAACTAAAGATGCCAATACGATTCGTTTAGCGCACACTATTGAAGAGGAGCTCAATGTAATTAAACAAAATGTGCCAAAGAATTATAGTATAATAAAATCTTACGATAGTACAACTTATTTAAAAACTGAGCTTGATAAGATTTATAAACGTTCGTTTTATACTGTAATTATTCTATTAATTTTTATCCTTCTCGTAATTAGAAGTATGAGATATTTAGTGATTACTTTTATAAGTTTAGTTGCTAATATCGCTTTTGCATTTCTATTGTATTATGCGTTTAAAGTAGAAATTCAACTGTATTCTTTAGCGGGTATTACCATATCGCTTGGGCTGATTATAGATAACAGCATTGTAATGATAGACCACATAAGGCATCAAAACAATAAAAACGTCTTTATCCCTATTTTGGCATCTACATTGACTACGATTGGTGCGTTGTCTATCATCTACTTTTTAGACGATAAGTACAAGGTTAACCTCATAGACTTTGCTTTAGTCATCATCATTAATCTTAGTGTCTCATTGGTGGTGGCATTATTTTTAATTCCTTCCTTACTAGAAAAAATTAAATTGCCTTTAAAAAAGAAAAAACAATGTAGTCTAAAGCTTAAAGAAAAGTTTTATAGGTTTTATTCCAAAATTATTGGTTTTCAATTGAGGTTTAAGAAGTTAAGCATTATCATCATTATTCTCATATTTGGTCTGCCCATATTTATGTTACCTCAAAAGCTAGAATCTAATAACACGTGGTATGAAAAAACTTATAATACTACGGTAGGTAATGAGTGGTATAGAGAAAACGTAAGACCACATTTAGATCGCTATTTGGGAGGTTCGTTCCGTTTATTTTCCTATTATGTTTTTGACAGTGCTTATTATGGGCGTAATGAAGAGACCCAACTCTATATTAGTGCATCTATGGAAAAGGGTGCTACTGTACACCAAATGAATACGGTTTTTATTGAATTGGAAAACTATTTGGCGCAGTATGGTGAAATAAAACAATACAACACATCGATAAATAGTGGTGATTATGCACGTATGGAAATTACATTTAAGGACAAATATGCAGAATCTTCGTTTCCCTTTATGCTCAAATCGCGATTGGTTAGAAAAGTATTGGATTTTGGTGGTATTGATTGGAATATTTATGGAGTCGGTAATGGTTTTAATAATGGAGGCGGTTCTAATGAACCTATAAACTTCTCGATTAAAGCTAAAGGTTACAACTATGATGCACTAAATGTTTGGGCAGACACTTTAAAGATGGCTTTATTAGAGCATCCAAGAATACAGAGAGTATTGATTAGAGAAAATAGTAGTTATTATTCAAAAGAACCGTCTTATGAGTATCGTTTTACATTAGACAAAGAACGATTGGCATTGGCAGATGTATCACATACAAAATTGGTTAACGAACTTAAAGATTTAACACTCTCAAAATTTGAAAATATATCCTTAAATATCATGGGGAATTACACCTCAATACGTTTTGAATCCAATGAAGCAAAAAACTATGATATTTGGAGTATAAAAAATGCACCCTTGGATGGTTTAAATAAACCTATTCTGCTTAAAGACATTGCCGATATATCAAAAGAACGTGAAGAAGAAAACATCTACAAAGAAAACCAAGAATATATAAGATTGGTAGAATTTCAATATACTGGTGCGGCAAAATTTGGTTCTAAGTATTTAGATGAAAAGCTCGAAGAATTAGAGATTAAATTACCACTAGGCTATACCTTTGAGCAATCTGAACGGCAGTGGTTTTTTAGCCATGATAAGAATAGTAATTATGCTTTTTTATTGGTATTGGTTTTAAGTATTTTATACTTAATATGTTCTATTTTATTCGAATCTTTGAAGCAGCCTTTTATAATTCTTAGTGTGATACCTATTTCCTTCATTGGTGTTTTTCTAACCTTTTACTTATTCGATTTTAACTTTGACCAAGGTGGTTTGGCAAGTTTTGTATTGCTGAGCGGTATAACCGTGAATGCATCTATTTTTATTATAAATGGTTTTAATAAGCTGATAAAAGAATTTCCAAATCGAAACAATATTCAGTTATATCTTGAAGCATTTAAGCAAAAAATATTTCCTATAATGTTAACTATTATATCTACTATTTTAGGGTTCATACCTTTTGTTAAGGATGGACAAAATGAAGTGTTTTGGTTTGCTTTGGGAGTAGGGATTATTGGTGGTTTGGTATTTTCTTTGGTGGGAATTTTGTTTTATTTGCCGATTTTTACTTTGAAGCATTCTAAAACTTAGCAACCATCTTTCCTTGAATATAACTTTCTGGTACAAAACCATAACTTCTTGAATCGATTGAGTTATGGCGATTATCTCCCATCATAAAATAATAATTTTTTTTGAAAGTGTAATTTTTTTGTTCTCCTTTTCCTAGTTGAAAAATCTCTTTTTCGTAATATTTAATAATGGCTTTGTAAAAGTCATAATTCTCTTTAGATAATGCGATTGTCTGTCCCTTTTTTGGAATAACTATTTTACCATAATCATCACGAGTCCATTTGCTCTGTTTAGAATAAGGGAAAATAATGTAACTATTAGAAATACTATCGATCTTCTTATTAAGCATAGACTTTTGTTTAGCATTCAAAGCATTAAACTCGTTATTGGATAAGTTTTTAAATATACTAAATAGGCCATTATTTATCTTTATATAATTATAACAGTAATTTTCTCTTTGGGGTAACTTAGTATCATTAATAAAGACATCTGTATCCTTAATTTGAAGTGTGTCACCAGGAAGACCAATAATTCGTTTTACTAAAAATTTAGTATTGATTTCGGTAGACTTAAATACTACAATATCTTCTCTAGAAAAGTCTTTAAGAGCTTTTAGTGGGGTATATAAATCGTAATAATACTCAGTGTAATTGTCTTTAAATAGGCTGCCTATAATTGGCATATCCCTCTTATAAATTGGAATTTTTACTCCATATAAAAATTTGTTAACTAAAACATAATCGTTAGGTGATAAGGTGCTTTCCATAGAGTTCGATGGCACAAAATAAACGTCAAAAAAGAAAATCCTTATGAAAATTGCAAAAAAGATAAACAAGGTTAATAAACCACAATATTTGATTATTGCATAACCAATTTTAGGAAGTTTTTTCTTTAAAAAAGTCGGAATATAATGTAATGATATAAGATCGGCTAGTATCACCAAACATAAAGACACTAAAAATAATCTAGACCAAATATAAAATAAAACAACTACAACTAATAGAAGTAAAAAAAAACAGGTTTTAAATCTAAATTTATTCATTCTAACAAAAATAGCACAATCAATGGGAAAAAATAATTAAATATAACCTCTTTCAGGTGCGACTAAAATTAACTCCCTATCGGAGTCATCTTTAGTGTTAAATTATAGTTTCAATAGACGTTTTCTCTTCTCAATACTAGAATTTTGATATAGGTGCATATAGAGGTAAATCTCTTGCCTTAGTTCCGTTAGAAATTTCTTTTAAAATTTGATTTGTTCCTGCTTTTTAATATTTCATTTACTATTTTTTCATAGTGTAGTTTGTTTTCTAGAATACGATGTACAGCTGTGACTAAATCCATAGCGCACATTTCTTATTTTAAAAGAAAGCCTTCAGGGTTGAGTTCATTTAGGACATTGTTAATTCTAGTGGTATCATTGTAAGATGTAATTACCAATAACTTACTTTTAGGTACAATAGGTTTTATCCATTTCCCAAAGTCCTCTCCACAATTCATTTTATTTTTCTCACATGGAGGTATACTCAAATCTAAGACAATAAGATCATAGGGTGTTCTCTTAATGGAGCAGTTGATTTTTTCAACGGCAGTTTTAAAATCAACAGCATAATCAATGTCTAAATTGGCATCACTAAAATTAGAGAAACCAAATTTTAAAGCAGTTTTATAGCCCTTAATAATCATTAAATGATCATCGACGATTAGAATCGAATCTTTTTTTCTCATTTTGATGGTTAGGTATTTAATTTTGAAACCTTAGGGGATTTTAGAATTATAAATGAGTTAATTAATAGCAACTATTATAAACTTAAATGTACGAAATTTATTAAAATTTTAAATAAAAATTTTCAAATTGGCAAAGTATTTTATCATATTTATAATTAGTTTAAGAATAAATTAAAAGTAGCAAAAACCATGTCTGCTTTTGTAAGTTATTACCGCTTCAAAGTAAAATGACTAGTAAACGTTCTGCCATCTTCTAGCTCAATCTTAAACCAATAATCATTTGTTGGTAATTTAGCACCATTAAAAGTACCATCCCAACCAGCACCAAGCGGATCTAATTGTTTTAAGAGTTTTCCGTAGCGATCAAAAATATAGATAGAAGAATTAGATTGAAATTGACTATTTATGCCTTTAACTTGCCATAAGTCATTAGTATTATCATCGTTAGGTGTAAAGAACTTAGGAAAACCAACCACTGAAACCAACTCTTCTGTAATGCCACAATTGTTCTTATCGCGAACATATACGGTGTAAAAACCAGCCTGAACATTTGTAAAGGTATTACTATCTTGGTAAGGACCATTTATATTATCCAATGAATATTCATAATCACCTTCACCACTAACAAGTATAGATATAGAATTGTTTGGTGATGCATCTATAACTTCAATAGCTGTAATTGTAGCTATATTAGAAGGTAAAACCGTAATAGATCTATTTTTAGAACAGCCATTACCATTGGTAACACTGACGGTATAATTTCCTGGTGCATTAATTTCTATAGTTGCAGTGTTTTCACCAGTAGACCAGTCGTAGCTATAATTACTAGGTAAATCATTAATAATACCAGCATCTAAAACTATGGACTCAGGAAAAAAGTTAAGACAATAGCGTGTTTCAAACTCAGTTTCAATATTTGGCAATTTAAAAACAGTGAGTTCTATTTCACTAATACCATAACACGCATTAGCATTTTCTACGCGTGCATATATGGTTTGATTATATGGAGTTGTATTGGTAAAAGTAGGACCAAGTGGATTGCTTTCAATAAGTGCATCTTCGTAGGTCTCGTAGTAGTCTAAATCTAATCCTGCTGGTGCACCAGCCAAAACAATAATGTTAGCATCTGCAAGATTAAAAGCCATAAACCCATCTTCTGTACCATCATCATCACATACCGAAAGATTAGCATTATTAGATGTTGTAGTGCTCACTTCTAACGACACTTCACTAAAGCTCACACAACCTGTTGAGGTATTTGTGACTCTGGCAATAACAATTTGAGGGTTAAAGAAATTGTCAAAGGAATTACCGTCAATAGCATCATCTTGGTTCTCTGCATCCATTAGTGAGAGATAATATTCTACTGAAGTATTAGGATTGTTATTAGTAATATCATTTACAATTTCATTGATATTAAATGTTGTGAAGCCTTCTGGTATGCCATCTTCATCACATTGTAATAATGAAATATCATTAGCGATAGGTTTTGCCGTAACGCTAATACTAAAGGTGGCTAAACCAATACAGCCACTATCTATATCTTCAATACGAACAAAAATATCTGTTGGTGTCGGAGCGGTATTTTCATAATTAGTTGGGAGTGGAGCAGTGGAAGTTTCTGCATCAGACAGACTTAAATAATAGCTGATATCATAATTTACTCCAGCAATTCCATCACTAATTTCTTGTGTTTTAATATCGAAATTGAAGGTGGTAATACCATTTTGGTCATCTCCATCCGAGTCATCGTCACAAACATTAAAAGGCGTTGGTGTATTGAAATTGCTAAGTAGCGTAACGTTTATATTAAAATCATTAATAATAAAACAACCCGTTGTTGTGTTTTCAATTCTTATAAATACATCTTGATTGTTTACTGTTGTATTAAAAATGTCACCTAAAGACCCTGTATTAATATTAGCATCACTTTCAGAATTATGATAAGAAACGGCAACATCACTTTCCCCATTAATGATATCTTGAGTCAGAGTTGTTAGATCTATTTCTGTAATACCATCATTAAAGGGTGCTGAAGCATCACAAACATCTAGGTTTGGTAAACTTGTAGTATTAGGATTGGCTAATACAGGATTTGAAGGATTTTCAGGAAATGTTGCAGTACCTGTCCACTCTAAAGAAAATGGGCTATTACCAATAGGTCTATCAATGACCAGAAGATAACGTTCACCAGCTAGTACATCAATATCACTTACAAAACTATTTCCGTTTTCACCAGGTCCTTCTGATGTTTCGGTTTCTGTAGAATTTAATCCTGTTAAATTATTACCTTGGTTTGCTGCTGCCGGATTGGTGGTAGAACAACGTATAGCTTGCCCAATATTACCACAGGTAACATCTGGCCCAAAAATAAAAAAATCGTAATCCTCATTGATACTTGTACTACTTGGTGTTAAAGTAAAGGCTAAAGTGCCTGAGGTTGCAATAGTAACTTCTAGCCAAATACTATTATTTTCTTGACTAGCACACGTATTAGAACCATTCAGTTCTTGTGTACCTATACCATTTACATCTAAACTAAAACTAGAATTACCACAAACAGTTACAGCATTTACACAATCGTTAGGCTGTTGTGCACTAATTGAAGTTGATATACTGAAGATAAAGGAAAACAGAATAACTGACTTGGAAAAAAGATTTAATATTTTGTTCATCGTTTTAGTGTAAAATGACTGGTAAAAGTTCTTCCATCTTGTAGTTGCACTTTAAACCAATAATCGCTAGTAGGCATTTTTTCATTATTATAAGTACCATTCCAACCAATTCCTAAAGGATCTAATTCCGTTAATAATTTTCCATAACGATCAAAAATGAGAATTGATGAATTAGGCTGAAACTGACCGTTTATACCTTTAACCTGCCAAAAATCATTGGTATCATCTCCATTAGGTGTAAAAAACTTAGGAAAGCCAATCACCGAAACCAAATCTTCTGTAATTCCACAATTGTTTTTATCTCTAATATAGACTGTATAAAGTCCAGGCTGAACATTTGTAAACGTATTGCTATCTTGGTAAGGACCATTTATATTATCCAATGAATATTCATAATCCCCTTCACCACTCACAAGTATAGATATAGAATTGTTTGGTGATGCATCTACAACTTCAATAGCTGTAATTGTAGCTATGTTAGAAGGTAAAACCGTAATAGATCTATTTTTAGAACAGCCATTGCTATTGGTAACACTTACGGTATAATTTCCTGGTGTATTAATTTCTATAGTTGCAGTGTTTTCGCCAGTAGACCAATCATAACTATAATTACTAGGTGAATCGTTAATAATACCAGCATCTAAAACTATGGACTCAGGAAAAAAGTTAAGACAATAGCGTGTTTCAAACTCAGTTTCAATATTTGGCAATTTAAAAACAGTGAGTTCTATTTCACTAATACCATAACATGCATTAGCATTTTCTACGCGTGCATATATGGTTTGATTAAATGGAGTTGAATTGGTAAATGTTGCACCAAGCGGATTGGTTTCAACCAGTGCATCTTCGTAGGTCTCGTAGTAGTCTAAATCTAATCCTGCTGGTGCGCCAGCCAAAACAATAATGTTAGCATCTGCAAGATTAAAAGCCATAAACCCATCTTCTGTACCATCATCATCACATACCGAAAGATTAGCATTGTTAGATGTTGTAGTGCTTACTTCTAACGACACTTCACTATAGTTCACACAACCTGTGTTAGTATTGGTAACTCTGGCAATAATAATTTGAGGGTTGAAAAAATTTTCAAAAGCAGCACCATTTATTTCATCCTCTTGATTTTCTGCGTCAGTTAGTGAGACATATAATTCTACGGTTCTATTTGGAGTATTACCTGTTATATCTTCGGCAAATAGATAAATATTAAAGACAGTGAAACCTTCAGGAATGCCATCCTCATCACATTGTATTATTGATACGTCATTGGCAATAGGAGCATCATTTATAACCAGTTGAAAACTATCAATACTATAACAGCTTGTATTGCTGGCGTTTTCTATTCTAACAAAAATAGTTTCGCTAAAAGCTGTAGTATTGGTATAGGATAATGGTAGCGACGCTGTATTATCTTCTGCATCGATTTGTGTTGGGTGAAACGTTACAGTAGTGAGGCTTGCGTTTTGGGTACCACGTATAATCGGAATTAAATCACCAAGTTCTGTGGTTGCTATACCATCCATTGGGTCACCTTCGTTATCACAAAATTCAACTGTATTAAGTTGTACAATTTCTGGAGTATCAAAAACTTCTATCTGAAACGAATTGACATCAAAACAATTGGTGTTTTCCCTAGCATCTACTCGCACAAAAATTGTTTGTGGATTTTCAATATTTGTATATGGAAAAATAATTTCATTTTCTAAATTATTAGCATCATCACTATTTTGAAAATAACGTACATTATAGTCTAGTGGGTCTTGCGCTAAAAGTGCTTCCGAGTCTTTGTTGCTAAAATCGAACTCAAAAAAACCGTCATTATCAATATTATCACATACAGAGAGATTGGTTGGTGGATGAGCAACCGGAATTTCATAAATACCAACAACTGCACTACCTTCTATAGGACATTCTCCATTATTAGGCTCTATATAAACTTCATAAAAACCAGGAGTATCTATAAATAACGCTGATGAGGTTTCTGCTAAAGGCACTCCATCTAGAGACCATACATAATCAGCGCCAACAATATCATCTGCTTGTAGTGTATAATCATCACCAGTACAAAGCCTTAATTCTGTGGTACTTAAGCCATTTCTAATAATATCTGTTTGCGAATTAAACAGCGATTGAATAAAGGGAGGTAAACCGATTCTACTTGTGTTTTGATTAAATCCATTGATGTCTAATAATACGCCTTGTTCATCATAGTCTGTAGCTAAGCCATCCGCTTCAGGATTATTGATAACACCAAGATAACGCAAAGCATTTGAGCCACCACCAAAGGCAAATTGAGCTCTGTAGATTCTTCTATCGATACCTAGTTGCAAAGCTCCAGCGCTAATAGAGTTTGATTGGTGTATAACTTGAATGGAATTAGGAATATCTGCACTTTGCAAATCCCACTGCAAAACTTGGCTCGCTCCGTTGCCTGAAATACCTATGCCAACAGTTGCGTAGGCTTTGCGGTTTTCAGCAGAAAATTCTACGCCATAAGGACTGTTATTATTTTGCGGACTGTATAATTCTAAACTATTAGTAACCACACCAGTGTCATTATTAAAATCGAACAAATAAATACCACCACCAGCGTTACCAGCAGTTACTGTAGATTCACCAAAATGAGATACAATTAATTTTGAGGCATCTGGTGATGCTTTAAGGTAACCCAATGCATTCCTTCTATAACCTTCAATAGGAATGTAAGGACCAACTTGAGAGATTACCGGAGTTTCATTCACTCCTGAAGCACCAACTTTAAAGGCATAAAATTTATCTCCAAAATGAGTAATAACCCAAAAAGATGAACAATCTTCTGCTCTAACGGCTGTTATTTTTTCTGAAGACTTATAACGAACCTCTAAATCATCAGTAGGATCATAGGTGATTAACGGTCTATTTTTATCAACTAAATCTACATCACCTAAGCCTCCGTTTAAAGTCATATCTACTAATGAATAGTTAAACCCATTATTAAAGCCATCGTCAGAAGTTGGCACAGATCCTCCGCTATCATATGTGCCAGTGAACTGATTTGGATAAACAGCCGCATTATTATGATGCGGTTCATCTACCGTGAAAATGTAATATTGACTTGGGTCTTCTGGTTTTGGTACAATAAGACCTGAGGATGTACTAGATGGATCACCCAAAAGACCTGTACCATCAAAATAATTACCATTAGCCATAATTTGATGATTTCTGTTCCAAACGGTTCTTCCATCAGAATAAAATAAAAGATTACCATCCGTATCAGAGATTGAGGTACACCCTTCTAATGTATTAATTTGTCCATCTGTAATTGCTGTAACTGTTCCATTTTGGGTATTAAAGCGCAGACCAGCATTTTGACCAAAATACCAATAGGAGGCCTCGTTTTGCGCAAAAGCAAAAATAGAGGTAAAGAGCAAGAGGATAACGAAACCTATCTTTTTCATAACAACTCGAAGTGCATTGCATACACAAGTCTTACAATATAACAACTAGAACTTAAAAAGTCCTAGTTTTAGTATTGATAATTATATTGAAAACTACATAGCAATTATTCCAAAGTTATTATAAATCTCGCTTTTTTAATAATCTATAAGATAAAAAGATAAAAAGGGCAGACCAACCAAGTACAACAACAATTTCGTACCAATGTACAGCGTAGTCGTAATTTAATTCGCGTTGTTCCGGAAATTTGGTCATCATAATTCTACGTCCTGGCTCGTCGATAAGCTTATACATTGATTGAAGAGGGAAAAAATTATAAATCTTATCTGGAATATCACCATCAATGTTAAATTCCATTATCAAATAAATTATTCCTTCTACAAACCACGTTAAAACTAAAAAGCCAAGTGCAAATGCAGAACGTTTCAAAAGCATTCCAAAGAACAAACATAAACTAAAGAAGCCGACAAGTTTAATGAAATAAGCTAATAAGAATTCTACTTCTCTAAAAATAATTGAAGCTTCAGTATAACTAGAGTAGATCATACCAATTATGAAAGTAGTTATTCCTAATAATATTGTTGCACTCAGAGAAAAGAATACAATGGTATAAAATTTAGAAAGAATAAACTCTTTCTTACTTAGACCATCAATAAGGTTTTGTTTTAAAGTTTTATTACTGTACTCATTACCTATCATACTTACTACTACAATAGCGAAGAAAAATTTAAAATACGATGCGAAAAATGTTGAAATATGCCAAATTATTGGAAAATTAAAGATGCCTAATTCCCCTAATTCTAAAGTAAATAAACCAAAAAAGTTGATTTTTATAGATGATAATATTAAGACCGTAAAAGGCAAAATAAAAGAAATGATTATTAAGATCTTACTGACTTTATTGAGCCAAAGTTTTTGAAGTTCTAATTTTATAAGACGTAACATAATGTTGGTTGGTTTTATTTTGATAGGTTTTGAAATGTAAATGCACTTTGATCAACGCTTCCACAATTATGGAAGTAATATTTAGAATTTAATTTCAATTAATTCTCTTGGTTATCTGTTAATTGCAAGAATTGCTCTTCCAAACTTTCTTTTCGCTTTACTAAATGCGAAAGCAGAATACCTTTATCGAACATTAATTTATTAAAGTCTGAAGCGGACATTGGTTCATTTAAAAAGGCCGTAATCAAATCTCCTTCTTCTTTTATATTGCCAATATTAGTATGAGCTTCTAGCACACTCAATAGTTCTTGATGTTTTTCAGTTTTTAATTCAAAAAAACCATGACTACTAATCATTTCATCTACACGACCAGAATATAACTTTTCACCTTTTCGTAACACCACGACGTGAGAACATACTTTTTCAACTTCATCTAATAGGTGAGAGGCTAATAAAATGGTAGTTCCATTAGAGGCAATGTCTTTTATGATTTTTCTAATTTGGTGAATCCCTTGTGGATCTAAACCATTTGTAGGTTCATCTAAAATTAAAATTTCAGGATCATTGAGTAGTGCGGATGCAATAGCTAAACGCTGTTTCATACCTAATGAATAGGTGCTGAATTTATGATCTTTTCTATCTAATAAACCTACAACTTCTAACTTTTCTAAAATTTTACTATGATCTACATCTTTTATTCTACAGACTAATTTTAGGTTTTGTTCTGCAGTCATATACGGATAGAAATTTGGTCGTTCTATTATGGCACCAACTTGCTTTAAGGCGTCATGTGTTGTGGTATTACCATCAAACCAATGGAAGTCTCCATTTGTTTTATTAACTACATTTAGTACAATACCCAAAGTTGTGGACTTGCCACTTCCGTTAGGTCCTAAAATACCATAAACGTTGCCTTTATTAATGGTGAAACTTAAATCTTTTACAGCTGTAAGATAGCCGAATTTCTTTGTAAGATTATTGATTGTTAGGATTGGCTCCAAAATGTGATTGGTTTTAAAGGTTGATTGGTTTACAAGATACTGAAATACCTTCAGCACAGGTTAGTTATGCAAGTAAGACGATTGATGTGTTTAATTGTTACAGTAAAAATAAAAAAAGCATCGAAAGGATGCTTTTATATAGTAAAGAAATTAGTTGTTAATTCCAGTTTTCGTCAAAATCTAGATCTTGATAATCGTCTATATCAACGTCATCTTCAAATTCGTTAAAATCGTCATTAGTTTCCTCTGCTTCAAATACTTTCTCTGGTGCTTCATCTGGAATTTGACCATGTACAAACATTAAATTTGGATAATCTGTACCTTGAGCTTCTTCAACAATTTCTCCAAGCTCAACATAGAACGTCCACATGTTCATAAAATCATAGACATAGATTAATTTGGTTGCCGCCTCATGGATAATTTCATTAATAATGGTTGTACTCATCATTTTTACTTGGTTACCATTTTCGCTGATATCCATCATAGAAATTTCTTCACCTTGATTCCATTGATCATCACTTACATAAAAAGATGCCATTTGCAAACCATCAAATCCAAAGGATTGTGTAATGATATTATGCAAATCTTCCATCGTGTCACCTTCACGGATTTCTAAATCGCGGAACACATCATCTTCTGTATTGTTATCTAGGATAACTCTAAATCTATATATCATACTGCAAAGATAAGGTTTCAAATTCTCAAATTCCAAGAACTAAATTCCAAAAATTAAAATTTATTTTTGTCTGAATTATTTGTTTAGATTTTATTTTATTTACTGAAACGATGTAAGCTAAATATCATTGCACTAAGTAATATAAATGCACCAACTTGATGAAGTACACCTAACCAAACAGGTACTGCATAAACCAAGGTAAAAACACCTAATAAAAATTGAAATCCTACTATAAGAAGAAGGCTGTTAACACCAATGTTTTGCCATGAAGATAATGCCATTCGCTTGGCTTTATACCAAATTACCAATATAAATATCACAACAACATATGCTAATGTTCTATGTACAAATTGTACACCACTTCGGCCTTCTAAAAAGTTAAGGTATGTAGGATTTTGCTCTGTGTAAACTGTTTCGTGGATTAATTTACCTTCATTCATAAAAGGCCAATGGTTGTGAATCCATCCTGCATCTAAGCCAGCAACAAAGGCTCCATAGATTATTTGAATAATTAAAACAACCAGACCAATTCTAATAAAATTTCTAAACGTCTTATCAACCAATTTCTTAACAGGAAACATCAAATCTAGCGCAACCCAGAACGTGTATGCAAAGGTTAAGAAGGCTGTCGTTAAATGTGCTGCCAATCTGTAATGACTCACATCTGGTCTATCTACCAAACCACTTTTTACCATATACCAGCCAAGAAACCCTTGAAACCCTCCCATAATTAAGAGGATGACTGCTTTTTTTATAGTCGATTTAGTAAGCCGTTTTCTAATTAAGAAATACAAAAATGGTATAATGAAAACTAATCCAATAAACCGTCCTATAACTCTATGAATCCACTCCCAAAAATAGATATCTTTAAACTCATCTATATTCATGTTATAGTTTAGTTTTTGATATTCTGGGTATTGTTTGTAAAGATCAAAAGCTTCATTCCATTCCACTTCATTCATTGGTGGAATTGTACCAGAAATTAGTTTGTAGTTGGAAATCGAAAGCCCAGAATGTGTCAGTCTCGTAATACCACCAACAATGACCATAATAAAAATGAGAATACAACCTATGAGTAACCAATAAATAACTGCTTTATTATCTTTTTTCATTTTGCAATATTTTTTTCAAAGCACAAACTATTATCCATATCTATATATTGACCATAGTTTGGGATGATTTTATACAAATTCTTTTTATAAAATTGAACGGCTTCAGTTTGGCGAATTCCTGTTTCTAATATGCAAGAAGTATAACCTAATTCGCTAGCCCAATTTTCAAGTTCTTTTAGTAATAAAGTTGCAACACCTTTTCCTCTTGTTTTAGATAAGGTAAACATGCGCTTAATTTCAATACTTGTTGTCTTAAATTCTTTAAAAGCACCACAACCAATAGGCTTTTCGTCTATATAAGCTACAACAACATGTTTTAAAACAGAAATTGAATTAAACTGATTGTAATACTCATGTTCATCACCATCTGTTATTTTTAAATAGTCATCTAGCTGTTTTATTAAAAACACAAAGTCAACGTTCTGTGAATCTGTTCTAATAAGTCTTGCCATTACTCACTTGTTTTTAATCCTAAATCTTTACCCTTTTCTAACATGAGTTTAAAAGCTGCCTCATGCTCGTTTGGTATGTCTCCTTCTAAAATCGCTTCTTTTATAGCTTCTTTAATCACACCTATTTCTCTCGATGGTTTTAAATTGAAGGTTTTCATAATCTCTTCACCAGTAACGGGAGGTTGAAAATTACGAACCTGATCGCGTTCTTCTACTTCAATTATTTTATCTCTAACAGTTTTAAAATTGTTATGATATTTTTTAAATTTCTTAGGATTCTTTGTGGTGATGTCGGCTTCGCAAAGTGTCATTAAATCATCGACGTAATCACCAGCATCAAATACCAAACGACGCACTGCAGAATCTGTAACATCAGTTGCTAATACAATTGGTCGCGAACTCATAAATACCATTTTTTGCACAAACTTCATTTTGTCATTAAGTGGCATTTTAAGGCGTTTAAATAATTTGTAAACCATTTTAGAGCCAACAAATTCATGCGCATGAAAGGTCCATCCAATTTTTTTATGAAATTTTTTTGTTGGAGCTTTACCAATATCGTGCAGTAAGGCTGCCCAACGTAGCCATAAATTATCAGTGGTTTTACAGATATTATCTACAACTTCTAGCGTGTGGTAGAAGTTATCTTTATGGCGTTGCCCTTCAATTTCGTCTATACCTTTTAAAGCAGTGAGTTCTGGTAATATGTAATCTAAAAGTCCGGTTTTTTCTAATAACATAAAACCGATAGAAGGTGTTTTGCTTTCAAGAATTTTATTAAGCTCTACAACAATACGTTCTTTTGTGATAATAGTAATGCGGTCTTTATTATCGGTAATGGCTTTAAGAGATGCGTCTTCAATTTTAAAATTTAATTGTGTAGCAAAACGAATAGCTCGCATCATACGTAATGGATCATCACTGTATGTAATATCTGGATCTAATGGAGTACGAATGATACCTTTATCTAAATCATTAATACCTTTAAAAGGGTCTAGTAAGTCTCCAAAACTGTCCTTATTTAAACTTAGAGCTAAGGCATTAATTGTAAAATCACGACGATTTTGATCGTCTTCTAAACTGCCATTTTCAACGACAGGATTTCTACTGTTTTCAGTATAACTTTCCTTTCTTGCGCCAACGAATTCAATGTCTATATCATCGTAACGCAGCATCGCTGTTCCATACGTTTTAAAGATTTGAACTTTTGGTTGGCTTGGTAGATTTTTAGAAACTTGCTTAGCGAGTGCAATGCCACTGCCTATAGCTACAATGTCAATATCTTTAGCATTTCCACGCTCTAATAAATAATCACGTACAAAGCCGCCAATAACGTAACAATCTACCATTAATTCTTCAGCAGATTGAGAAATGATATTGAATATTTTATGTTTTAAGGCTTGTTTGTATTTCATATTTATATTACCACGAATACACGAATTATCTTTTTTAATTCGTTGTATTTCAACTTTATTTATAAAACTACTCTTTTATGGTCTAAAAAATCTTTATGAAAATTAACCAAAAGTGCTAATTTACATTCTGAGACTTTTTAGATAATTTATACATTGGGCTAAATGCTTATCATTTAATAATTGAACTGTTTTTACTTCTAAAATAATCTTATCAAAGACTACAAAGTCTGCATAGAATTTATGTTTTAAAACAATATTTTTATAATTTACAGTATATGATTTTTCTCTTTCAAAGGGAATATTTCTAGTTTTAAACTCATATTCTAGGGCGTCTTTTTAAACTATTTCTGCAAAGCCACTTCCTAAATTATTATATACATCGAATAAAGCTCCTATAATCTCGTAACTTTCATCTTTATATATAATCTTGGACATTATTATTCGTGCATTAGTGGCAAAAAAAACATTAGACTAATTTTATCGACTTTTAGCTGTGCAAAGATACGATACAGCATTAATCTTTTAAAATCAATTCTCGTTAAAAGAGAAAACTAATTGTAATTTTGTAGTATGAACTATGAGGTTAATTCAGACTATTTAGATTTAGAAAATTTCTTAGAAGATTGCGTATTAAATTTTGAAACTAAAGGCGTTCCATTTGCAGATCAGCAAAGGAACGCGCTAAAACTTTTTGAGTACACTACCTATACCTTAAATATTAAATCTTTTAAAATCCCTAACGTAGTTAATCAAATTGCTTACAACTTTTTTAGGAAGAGTAAAGCGCAGCGTTCTTTTGAGTATGGATTAAAACTAAAAAATTTAGGAATTGGAACGCCAGAACCAATAGCTTATTACGAATTTAAAAGAGGTTTACTTTTTAAGAAGAGTTATTATATATCAAAACAATTAGACTGTGATTTAACCTACAGGGAACTTACAAAGGATTTAAATTACCCAGATCACGAAACTATTTTAAGAGCGTTTACAAGATTTACTTATAGCCTTCATAGTAAGCATATTAATTTTTTAGACCATTCACCAGGAAACACCTTAATTAAAAAGACTAATAATGGCTATGATTTTTTTCTTGTAGATTTAAACAGAATGAAGTTTGAACCTATGTCTTTGGAGACTAGAATAATGAATTTTGCTAGATTGGCAACTGACAAGTCCATGATAGAGACTATGAGTGATGAATATGCCAAATGTACAGGCGAATCTTACAATGTTATCTTTAACTTAATGTGGAAATATACAGAAGCGTTTCAGTATAGATATCACAGAAAAAAAAGAATAAAGAAGCGGCTAAAGTTTTGGAAGACGTAAAAGGTTAGTTCTTATTTTTATGTAATTCACGTAATTTAGAATACTTTAAAAAAGTAACATGAGCTGTTTGTACACAGATTACAAAACCATTAAAACCATCTAAAAAGCCTAATCTTAGAACATAAGCTTTAAAAAACGCCCAAGTTGGTCTGTAAATTATTTTCCAAATAGATGATTTTTTGTTTATATCGTAATAGGCCTTTGCAGCTATAGAAGAGAATTTTTCTACCTTTTGATTGTGTTCACTATACGTACTATAAATCCAGTGTAAAATGTCTCCTCTTAATTTCCCTAAACTTTTAGGATTATTTAGCGTATACCTATCGTGAGGATTTATACCTTCCCAAGATCCAGAATTTTTTTTGAATAGACGTAATTTTCTATCAGGATACCAATCGGAGTGTTTTATCCATTGCCCACAATAATTATTTAGTCTATAAGAATAGTAACCATCGTAAACCCAGTTATTTTTAACGTCTAAAATAGAGGATTTTAGTTCTTCAGATAAGGCTTCATCACCATCTAAAGATAGGATATAATCAAATTTAACTTGGGTTAAAGCAAAGTTTTTCTGCTCTTTATAACCCAAAAAATCTTGTGTAATGATTTTTGCTCCATAACTTTTACAAATAGTAATGGTACGATCTGTAGAGTGAGAATCTACGATTACGATTTCATCTGCAACTTCTTGTAAAGATTTAAGACATTTTTCAATATGCTCCTCTTCATTAAAAGTTATTATTACCGCAGATAGTTTTATCATTTAATCATAGATTATAAGCAAAAGTAATTTTTTACATTAATTCTATACCCAAGTAATATGTTTTTTTTATAATTTCAGTTTTAGGCTTTATATGTACCTTTGTTTTTTAGAACTAATTTTTATTAGAATGTCACAAACTAAAATTACCGTAATTATTGCTACATATAATAAATTAGATTGGTTAGAGAAAGTACTTTATGGTTATAGTGTGCAAACCTATGAAGATTTTGATATTATAATTGCAGACGATGGTTCAACTAAAGAAACCAAGGAATTAATATTAAGTTTTAAAGAAAATTATCCCGTAAATATAACGCATGCATGGCATGAAGATAAAGGCTATAGACGTCAAAAAATTTTGAATGAAGCTATAGTAATGGCTAAGCACGACTATATTTTGTTTACAGATGGAGATTGTATTCCGCGAGAAGATTTTATAGAAACTCATGCTAAGTATGCAGAAAAAGGCTATTTCTTATCTGGCGGTTATTGTAAATTACCGATGGATATTAGCGAAACTATTGCAGAAGGTGATATAAAAGCGAAACGCTGTTTTGATGTAAAATGGTTAAAATCTAAAGGCGATTTAGGAGGTAAAAACAAGTTAAAACTCTCTGTTAAAGATGGATTAGCTAATTTTTTAGATGTGGTAACACCAACTGGTGCGACTTTTAATAATTGTAATTCTTCCGCTTGGAAAGCTGATCTAATTGCAATTAATGGTTATGACGAGCGCATGCAATATGGTGGACCAGACAGAGAGTTAGGTGAGCGTTTAGTAAACTACGGTATTAAACCAAAACAAATTCGTTACAAAGCAATTTGTCTGCATTTAGACCATGCTAGAGGTTATAAAACACAAGAATCTCTAGATCGTAATTTAGCAATTAGAGCTAATGTTAAAAAAGAAAATTTAAAGTGGACAGCCTTCGGAATTAAGAAAAGTTAAGACATTCTTTCTTTAAGCCAACCTAATATATAATCTAATATTTTTGGAGGACTTTGATCTAAACCTTGTAAGCCCAAAAATAATTTTCCTTTAGATTTTAAGTTTAATTTAAATTTATACCAATACAATGGTTTTTTATAAGATCTAAAATACATTAATTGCAAGTCGTCTTTAAAGTAGCAGGTCTTGTTTTTTATTTCTAAATGGTTGGCTAAACCTTGTGGTGTAAATTGATTAGCGTTTCTAAATCTATATTTTATATTTTCTAAAAATAGAGCTTCATTCTTTTTAAAGTATTCCTTAAAAGTCGATTTTCTGAGCGGATGAGGTGTGTGTTTAAAGTTATAATAGGTGTTGAGTCCAACAATTTTTGCTGCTAATTGTTGAGCGGTTTTATGACCAATTCTTGGTTTTTTGAATTTTTTGTAGAGTTTATCTTCATCAAATTTCAACCATTTCCCTCTTAGAATAGGTAACCCGTTTTTGAAAAAATCTTCAGGTTCGGTTTTGTCTATTAAAAAGAAATCATCATTAAAGTAAATAAAATGTTCAGCTAAATTTGGGATTCTATGCATACAGGTTTCTATTGGTCTGCAATTAAAGGCTGGTAGATATTCTTCATAGCCTTTAAAAATAATACTATGATCAATTATTGATACACTATTATAAGCGTCTGTATTGGTTTTATCTTTTAAAAATTGAGGGATTTGGTTATCTGTAATTAGATATACATTTCTAATGTATGGTGCAAATTTTATAATAGAATCAATAGTAAATTTAATCTCATTGACCTGATCGTATTTAGTTCTAAACTTTTCTGATGTAACAAGAGCCTTATTTTCTAAATAAGGTAGCATTTTAGTTCTATGCTTTTCGTCATTACCATTAACCCATAGAATTACCGCATCAATAGTTAGTTGTTCACTGTTATTTACATTATTTACTTCCATTGAATAAGCTTGAAAACTAAAGTTAGTCTATTTCAGTGATAACCTCTTGTCCAGGTTTTAATTTAGGCAGTTTAATATAATCACCTATTATTTTATTGTATTCATTGGGAACAATATCTTTTCTTCCATCAGAAGGGTAGAATGTCATTTCTCCAAAAATAGTTTTACCTTCTATAGAATAAAAATCTACGCGCACATAGGGGAAATTCGCTGCTAAAACTTCAGATAATTTTATCATCTCTGTAAGATTACTTGGCTTTTTAACGTCTCTTGAGATACTCTTTTTTAAAGACACATAGCGATAAGGTAATGGATTAAAATCTAAATCATAAAATCCTCTTTTGTGGTCATCCGCTCTATCTAAATGGACTTCTAAAAACTTGGCCTCACCACTGAAACAATAAAACTTATAATCTATAAGCGAACCCTCGTCATCATCCTTCAAAAACTTTTCGGCGATTAATCGTGGTGGTACATTTTTATAAGCCCATTCTTGACCGATACGATAATACTGATTTTTACCTAACCATTTTCTAAACGATTTAATCGCTTTTGATTTATTAAGATCGTTTTTGTTTGTTACAATTAGATTGTGGCTACTTGTATGTGTCGCTTTTATTACAAATTTATTTGGAAGTTTATCAAAAGGAACGTCTTCTGGTTTGTCATAAACACCATAGATTTCATTAAGATATTGACCTCCTATTTTTTCTTCAACATAGGTTCTAACAGCATATTTATCAACTAATTGTGTTAAAATATCGGGATGGTAAAACACCTTCATCCATTGAATTTTTTCATTAAATTCTATAGGATTTTCTAAATCTAATTTTTTGCCAGTGTAATACTCATAAGATATACACGTATAAATTTTTGGAGGTAAAGAACGCATTTTTCGTAAATGCCTTAAAAAGAATCGACGTATTTTATTTGGCATTATTGAAATCTTTATAGTATAAAAATACAGTTGTTATTTTTGTTTCCAAAGATTTTCCCAGTTTAAATCTTTAAAGCATGGTCCTGTAGTAGCTTCACTAAATTTTATTCCATTATTAATTGCATTCAGTTCTATAAGTTGCACCTGTTCTAAATTATCAACGGTTAAATCCCAACCTATGCAACCCATAAACGGGATAACGCTATGCATCTGTATGGCATTGTCTACACATGCATTAAAACTAGGGATAACTTTTTGCTGAAATGAAATCTTACTATCAGGATGTGCATCAATTTCTGCCCAATTCATAGTACCTTTAGCGCAAAGTTCTCCAGTTTTTATGTTTAATGGAACGCTTACTGCAGTGTTAGACATAATATGCGTGTCTTTATTTCGTCCAAATCTTATATATGCTGCCTTAGCAGTTATATTTCCTTTTTCGTCTGATGCTGTTGTAATTCTAATAGTAGCAACAGAATTATCTGTGAATTCCGAAAAAAATGGATGTTGTTGAATAAATTTTTGAAATACACCATTACTATTACCATTTAATAGATATACCGATGGATCAAAATTATTTTTATCAAGTACAAAGACGCCTTTTCCTCGTTTAGAGTTTTCTAATTTGTAAACAATTTTATCGTTTTTTTTAAAAAGATGGTCTTTAACATTTTTGTGTGTTAAAACTTTACTTTTTGGAGTGCAGAATTTGCCATTGATGAAGTAAGCAATGTCTAAAGTTTCAACCTCAGAAAATAAAAATGGAATCATAAAGTTTCTATCTGCAATTTCACCATAATACCCATTAAGCTTAGGTACAACTTCTTTATTGTAGTAGTTATCAGGAATCCAACCTTCCTTAAAATCATTTTGAAAAGCAGAATACACGTAAAGCCATGGAGCATACATCTTGTTTCCTAAGACTTCTTTTGCATATTCATCTGATAGTTTACGGAATTTAGGATTAATCGTACCTCTGTAATTTTCAACTTTTTTAAGAGCCTTCATTGCACGACTGTTAGATCTTTTAAGTTTAAAGTGCCAGTATATGTTATATTTTAAATTATCCATTTATCGATTTAATTTTAATTCGAAATATCATAAATGTTCTTGAGAAGTCAATAAAATATAGCGGCTATAAAAAGATTTTAATATTTTATCTCCAAAGATTTTCCCAATTAAGGTCTTTAAAACAAGGTCCTGAAGTGGCTTCGTTTAATTTTATATTATTATGGTTTCCGTTCCATTCTATAAGTTGTACATCTTCAGATTCATCAACAATAATATCCCAACCTATACAACCCATAAATGGAATGGTATTGTGCATTTCTATGACTTTAGCCAAGCATTTTTGAAAATTAGGTATTTGCTTTTTAGTAAATGCTATTTTACTGTCTGGATGCTTGTCAATTTCTTTCCATTTAAGATAAGCTTTAGTGTCTAGTTCTCCTGTATTGATTTGTATTGGCACACTAACTGCAGAATTTGATAATATATGTGTATGTGTATCACGACCAAATCTTATATATCCACAATTTACAGAGACTTTGCCTAGACTATCTGATGTGGTTGTGATACGTATTGTAGCTAAGGAATTAGATGTGAAATCTGAAAAAAACGGATGTTGCTTTATAAATTTTTGAAACACACCATTATTATATCTTCCTGTTTTGCACACAGAAATATCAAAATTATCTTTATCCATTACAAACACTCCTTTTCCTTGTCTTGAATTCTCTAGCTTATAAACTAATTTATCACAATCTTTGAACAAATAGTCTTTTAAAGCTTCTGTGCTTATAATCTCATTTTTAGCTGAACAAAATTTACCATTTAAATAATACCCTAAATCCAATGTGGATAAATTAGAAAATAGAAAAGGTGTCATAAAGTTTCTATCAGCAAGCTTCCCATAATCTCCTTTAGTTCTCGGAACAACTTCTTCTATATAATAGTTCTCAGGAATCCAACCTTCTTCAAACTTATTTTGTATTGCAGCGTACACGTATAGCCAAGGTGCGTAATTTTTACTGCCTAAAACTTCCTTTGCATATTCATCAGATAGCTTTATTAATTTGGAGTCTGTCTTACCTCGATAGTTTTCAATGGTCTTTAATATGTTCAACGTTCGTTTTTTTGATCGTTTACGCTTAAAATGCCACTTTATATCCTGTTCTAAAGTATTTATTCTTTTCATTTACAGTATTATACTATTCTAAATAGCCACATCATACTCACGTAAAGCATCATTTAAAGAAGTCTTCTTATTTGTACTCTCTTTACGTTTCCCAATAATTAAAGCACAAGGCACCTGAAATTCACCAGCCTGAAACTTTTTGGTATAACTACCAGGAATCACAACAGAACGTGCAGGTACAACACCTTTTGTTTCAACAGGCTCATCACCAGTAACATCGATTATTTTTGTACTCATAGTTAACACTACATTAGCACCTAAAACAGCTTCTTTTTCGACACGTACACCTTCAACAACTATACAACGACTGCCAATAAAAGCACCATCTTCAATAATTACTGGTGAGGCTTGCAGCGGTTCTAAAACACCACCAATACCAACACCACCAGAAAGATGGACGTTTTTACCAATCTGAGCACAACTACCAACGGTTGCCCAAGTGTCTACCATAGTTCCTTCGTCAACATAAGCTCCAATATTTACATAACTAGGCATTAAAATTACCCCTTTAGAAATGTAAGCTCCATGCCTTGCAACAGCATGAGGTACAACTCTAATACCTTTGCTTGCATAATCTTTTTTTAGAGGAATTTTGTCATGGTACTCAAAAATACCAACTTCAAAAGTTTCCATTTTTTGAATAGGGAAATAAAGCACCACAGCTTTTTTAACCCACGCGTTAACTTGCCAGCCACCTTTAGTTGGTTCTGCAACTCTTAAAGTACCTTCGTCTATAAGATTTACGACACTTCTAATAGCATCTATGGTCACACGGTTATTTAAAAGGGAACGGTCTTCCCAAGCATTTTCTATAACAGATTGTAGTTGTTTCATACAGAAATTTAAAATTAATTATTCAAAGATACTTTTATATTAATTGACGCTAAAATTCTTTTTGTAAAAATATGTGACTTCACAAATTGTGTTGTGTCTTAATAGTAATTGAATGGATGATAATTTATTTCTTAATAAGTTTATCTGAGAATTTAATTAATAGCTAATTATGAAAACCCCTCTCCCCTTAAAACGAGGGGTTTTCTTTTTTTTAGTATTTATATGTGAGAAAATAGTGACTTATCTAAAAGTGTTGGGTCTTATAAATAATTAACTTGATTTACTTATAGAGGGTAAATAATCATAGTTTAATTAAAGCTAATTTTTTTTGAAAACGTCTCTTTTTATTAAGAGGCGTTTTTTATTGCACTATCTTTGCACCAATGGGAAGAATTTTAGCCATAGACTACGGTACAAAACGAACAGGTATAGCCATAACTGATGAGATGCAGATAATTGCATCTGGTCTAACAACAGTTAATACTAAAGAATTAATTACATTTCTAAACGAATACATAGTAACTGAAAATGTTGAATTATTTATAGTAGGTCTGCCAAAACAAATGGATAATACAGCTTCAGAGAGTGAAGTTGATATTCAAAAATTTTTAAAAAAGTTAGAGGTAAGTATTCCTAATATTCCTATTGCTCGAGTTGATGAGCGTTTTACTTCTAAAATGGCATTTCAAACTATGATTGATAGCGGATTAAAGAAAAAACAACGCCAAAACAAAGGACTTATAGATGAAATTAGTGCAACCTTGATACTTCAGAGTTATCTTTCTAGGAAGCAGTAATGAATTTAAATTTTTAGCCTTTACAGGTTTACACCTATAAGTCTTTGTAATTTCGCATCTTCAATAGAAACTTTTTGCAAACCATAGCCACTTTGCAATTTAGTTTTTGAAATCTTCAATATAGTTTTTGAAATTTAATACTTTTGCATCCGAAAATAATAAAACATGATTTTACCAATCGTTGCCTATGGCGATACCGTTTTAAAGAAGAAAGCTAAGCCCATAGATAAAGACTATCCTAAGTTAGATGCACTTCTAGAAAATATGTACGAAACTATGTATGGAGCTTTTGGTGTAGGTTTGGCAGCTCCGCAAATAGGATTGCCAATTCGTTTGTTTTTAGTAGATACAAGTCCTTTTGCTGAAGATGAAGAATTTACAGAAGCACAGCAAGAGGAACTTAAAAACTTCAAAAAAACCTTTATTAATGCTCAAATTTTAGAAGAAAGTGGTGACGAATGGGCTTTTAATGAAGGCTGTTTAAGTATTCCAGATGTAAGGGAAGATGTTTTTAGGCAACCAACTATTAAGATTCAATACCAAGATGAAAACTTTAAAACTCACGTTGAAGAATACGATGGGTTAATCGCAAGAGTGATTCAACATGAGTACGATCATATTGAAGGGGTTCTGTTTACTGATAAACTATCCTCGTTTAAAAAGCGTTTAATAAAAGGGAAGTTGACTAATATTTCAAAAGGTAAAATTAAAATAGATTATAAAATGCGTTTTCCTGCGATGAGTAAAAAGCGTTAATACAATATATATGAGTTTAGATAAAATTTTATCCGTTTCTGGGAAGCCAGGATTATACCAAATCGTAACACAGACCAGAACAGGTGCTATTGTAGAATCATTGATTGACAAAAAACGCATCACAGTTGGTGCACACAGCAACATTAGTATTCTTAGCGAAATTGCTATTTATACCTTAACTGAAGAGGTGCCTTTAAGAGATGTGCTTAAAAAAGTTAAGGTTAAGGAGAAAGGACAACCAACTGCGATTAGTCATAAAGACGGAAAAGATACCTTAGAAGAATTTTTCTTTGAGGTATTACCAGATTATGATGAAGATCGAGTGTATCCTTCAGACATTAAGAAAGTGGTGCAATGGTATAACTTACTTCAAAAAAACAATCTATTAGATGTACTTGAGGAGTCTAAAGAAGACAAAGAGACTTCTGACGAAGAAGAATAAACATGTCTAATAAAGCGATACAATTAAAAGCCTTTGAGCGTTTGTTAAATATTATGGACGAGTTGCGTGAGCAATGTCCATGGGATAAAAAACAAACTCTAGAATCGCTACGTCATTTAACCATCGAGGAAGTTTACGAACTTGGAGATGCCATTTTAGATAATGATTTAGACGAGGTCAAAAAGGAATTGGGTGATGTATTGCTTCACATTGTTTTCTATGCTAAAATAGGGAGCGAAACCAACGCTTTTGATATTGCAGATGTTTGCAATAGCATTAGCGATAAACTCGTTGATCGTCATCCGCATATTTACGGAGATGTTGTGGTTAATGATGAAGAAGATGTTAAACGCAATTGGGAACAGTTGAAACTTAAAGAAGGTAAAACAAGTGTGCTAGAAGGTGTGCCAAAAAGTTTACCAGCAATGGTAAAAGCCAACCGCATACAAGATAAGGTATCTGGAGTTGGGTTTGATTGGGAAGAACCAGAACAAGTGTTTGCAAAAGTAGAGGAGGAGCTAGCTGAACTTAAAGTTGAAATTGCTAAAGGAGACCACGACGCTATTGAAAGTGAATTTGGTGATGTGTTATTCTCAATGATAAATTATGCAAGGTTTCTTAAGGTAAACCCAGAAAATGCCTTAGAACGAACTAATAAAAAATTCATCAAACGCTTTCAATATCTTGAAGGTAAAGCCAAAGATTTAAATAAATCTTTAAAAGATATGACGCTTTCTGAAATGGATGTGTTCTGGGAAGAGGCTAAGTTGCTTTAATTATTGTTTTATTATTCCTGCATCTTGCTTTCGCTAAAGAATAACGCCGTCTCATTATTACTTGAGGGACTAAAAGCCATTCGAGATTTGGTCTGTAACTTCTATCAATTTGTTAAAATTCTCCAAAAAATTTAGAACTAAACATCCAAAATTAATGTCTGTGCGTAAATACTGTATATAAAGTCAAAAAGAGATTTTATAATCTTAGTAGGAGATCTTAATTATTATTTTAAGCGGTTGTAATTAAGGTTAATTTAGTTTAGTTAGGGCAAAACCCATCTGTTAGTAGCAGATGGGTTTTGATTTTTATAGAATATAGTATTTAAAAATTACGAATACATCCCACGAACCTTAGTTAATTTAGCTTTCCAGATATCTAATTGTTTTTTGTGATTTTCAATGTTTTTATGTACATCCTTAACCAACGGATTATCAGAATCCACATTAGAGAAAAACTGAAGATTGTTTTCTAACTGTGTAATTTCAGATTGAACATCTCCAATCTTTTTACGGATAAAATTCTGCTCATTATCTAAAAGTCGTGTATCATCAGGATTAGCTAAATTTTCGAGCTTGCTATCAAATTTTATCATTTCTAGCTTCGACTTATCCATTTTTAATTTATCAAACGCATCATCAATAGCTTTGTAGAATTTACCATCTATGTAACGTTTATTTTGAGGCACATATCCAATGGCTTTCCATTCAGAAATCTTAGCTTGTAATGTTTTTATATCTGCTTTTGGGTCTTCGGTAAGTTCTAAGCTTTTTAAATTATCTAAAAGCTTTGTTTTCTTATCAAAGGCATCGTAAAGATGTTGGTCTTTAGCTTTGCGCTCTGCATGCATTCTATCAAAATAATGATTGCAAGCTCCTTTAAATTGCTTCCAGATTTTATCACTATCGCGTCTTGGTACATGACCAATTTTTTTCCAATCACCTTGGATTTTTTTCATTAAAGGAGTCACAGTATTAAAATCTTCACTGTCTTTATTATCCTCGGCAATTTTTATTAAATCTTTTTTCTTGGTAAGATTCTCGTATTGGTCTTTCTTTAAATCTTTGTAAAAGCGATTTTTACTACGATTAAAAGTTCTGACAGCATCTTTAAACTTTGTCCAAGTCGCTTCATTTTGTTTAAGCGGTACTTTACCAGCATTAAAAAAAGCTTCACGTAACGCTTCCACGTCTTTTATCTTTTTTTGCCAAGCACTGTGAGCATTAGATTGATCTTCTGCAATGACTTTTATTTGCGCGATCAGTTCTTCTTTCTTTTCAAGATTTTTTTTGTGAGCTTTGTCTACATCTGCATAGTAAGCTTGGCGCTTATCATGAATGGCTTTTGTGGCATTACTAAAACGCTCCCAAATTTCTTCTCTATGTGCTTTGCCAACAGGTCCAAGTTCTTCCTTCCAAAGTTTATGCAACGCTTGTAGTTCTCTAAATGATCTGTTGGTGTTTTCGTCTTGAGCCAACTCTTCTGCACGTTCTATTATTTTTACTTTCTGATCATAATTGTGCTTAAAATCCATATCTCTCAAATCATTATTGAGATGCAAAAAGTCGTAAAAACGTTCTACGTGGTGGTGATAGGTGTTCCAAGCATTATTGTACTTATCTCTTGGAATCGGACCAGCATTACGCCATTTTTCTTGTAATGCTTTAAAGTTTTTATAAGTCGTACCCATGTTTTCTTCAACACTAAGTAGGCCTTTTATATCTTCGATTATGGTTAATCGATCCTCTAAATTCTGTTTTAGATTTTGTTCTCTTTCTTTATAATATGCACCGATAGATTGTTTATAATCTTTATATAGCGAGTTGAAAAGCTTTTTGGTATCATTGGTGTAATAAAAGTCTATTTCGTTACCTCCATCTGCTACAAATTCTTCTTTTTTCTCGTCTAATAATGCACTATACTTTGAATTGAATTCACCTTTAATAGAATTCACGTGCTTAGAAATAGTCTGAATTTTATGATGCTTCAAAAGTCTGTTTAGTTCAGTATTCAACTCATCCATTGACATTTTTTCATAGTCTTTCTCCTCTACATCGTGACGCTCTGCATTGGTTGCGTCTTCAGCATCTTCTGCATTTGAAGCTTCAATCTCATCAACATGCGCATCTTCAGTTTTCTTGGCTGTAACTGTTAGATCTAAGTTTTCAGATTCAATAGTGTTTTCTGTTTCAGTAGTATCTTTAATTTCAGCATCACTATTCTGAGTTTTAGGCTCAGTATCAGTGGCTTCAACTTTAGGCTCAGTTACAGATTCAACTTCAGATTTACCATCAGCAGTCTCAACTTCATTTTTGGTTTCTATTTCAACTTCTTTCGGAGTTTCTGCTATGTTTTTTCCATCTGCATCTTGCAGGTTATCATTCTCAGACATGTGTCAATATATTTATATAGATTGTTAAAGATAGTAACAAATACGGACATACAGCGAGAAATTGAACTATGAGCTGTATTCTTGTGAGAGTTTTAGGACTTATTCCAAATTTGCCAAGATTTTTCAGCTTGCAATTTCAACATTTTCAATCCGTTTATAGTAGTAGCGCCTACCATGTCACCACAGCTTAAAAATTTAGTTTGTTCTGGGTTGTAAATAAGGTCGTACAGAATATGCTTATCAGTTACACCTTCATAAGGAATATCGGGACATACATTAACATTAGGAAATGTGCCAATTGGAGTGCAGTTAATAATAATTTGATAGCTCGAAATGATGTCTTCGGTTAAATCTGTATATAAAAATGTCACTCCTTCTTTTTGAGAACGTGATACGTAATCGTACTTAATTTTCAGTTTTTTAAGCGCATAGGCAATCGCTTTAGATGCACCTCCTGTACCTAAAATAAGAGCACGCTGATGATGTGTTTTTAAATGTGGTTTGAGAGAATTCTTAAAGCCGTAATAATCTGTGTTATAGCCAATCAGTTTCTGGTAACGTGTAATGCGTATGGTATTTACTGCTCCAATTTTCTTCGCACGTTTGTCCAAATCATCTAGTATAGGAATAACCGCTTCTTTATATGGAATGGTTACGTTAAGCCCTTTTAAATTAGATGTATTTCTAATGATGTCATCTAATTGGTCAATGGATTGTAAATCGAAATTTACATAAGAGTGCGGTAGATCCTCTGCCTTAAATTTTTTTTCAAAAAAACCTCGTGAAAATGAATAGGAAATATTCTTTCCTACCAATCCAAATTTAAACTTTACTTTTTCTTGTGCGTTGTCCATACCATTCTAAGCCTAATACTATAACGATTCCAAAGGCAATATAAGAAATTGCTATATAAGTTTGTGTGTTCCATTCAGGGAATAAACGTTGGTAATTTTCAATAATTTGTTTTCCGGTTGAATCTAAAATAAAAGAACCATCTTTATTTGTTTTGTATAGCGTTTCTTTCCATGGCCAGACTACACCAAGAGATCCCACAATAAAGCCAACTATTGTAGCTAATGTAATATTTTTATAATGCTTTAAAATATAATTAAGAATATGTGAAAATGTCACCAGCCCAGTCACAGAGCCAAGAGTGAACACGGCTAAAACCTGAAGCATACGTAGTCTTGCTTGGTTTTTTATAAATTTAAAATCACCGCTAAAAATATCTGCAAGCGTATCGTAAAGCGCATTAACAGAATCCACTAAAAGCAAAACATAATTGCCAAGCAAGATAAGAATAAATGAACCTGAAAAACCAGGTAGCGTCATTCCGGAGACACTAATTATACCGCAGAAAAAGACAAAAGTTAAGTTATCATTTTCCATCGCAGGATCTAGAAAACTAATACTAATTCCTGCAATAGCTCCAAGTGACGACGCTAAAATTGTTTTACTATTCCATTCGCCAAAATCTTTACTAATGTAATAAATGGAGCCTAGAATCATCCCGAAGAATGTGCTCCATACGTAAAGTTCATAGTTAACGATTAGATAATTTAGTATTTTAGAGACACTGAAATAACTGACAATCATTCCTAAGAAAAGTAAACATAAAAATTTACCATTTATATATCGGAAGAAACTTTTAAAACGACCATTTAGCAAGAACTTAAAGGCGATTTTATTAACGCGTTGCAAAGAATAAATAAATTCTTCGTAAAAACCAGCAACAAAAGCCACAACTCCACCAGAAACACCTGGAACTTTGTTGGCAGCACCCATAGCCAAACCTTTAATGACCAAAAAGAAGCGATCCGTAAAGGTTCTAGTGCTTTGCATTAACTACTCTTTTTTTGATTGCCTAAACGTTCTAAAATGAGAATTACTGCGAAACCTATAACTGCAAATATGAGAGCCATTACGAGTCTATTATCACCATCATAAGCGGATGGTAAAATACTTTTGTCTAATAAAGTGACTTCTTCTCCTTCGGAATTAATACGTGTCTTAAGAATGTCTTTCCAAGGCCAAATTTTATTTAATGAGCCAATCATAAAACCTGTTAAGATGGCTAAGGTCAGATTTTTTTGATGTTTAAACATCCAATTCAAAGCTTTTGAAAATACTTTAAGCCCAATAATAGCACCAATCGCTAACAATAAAAATTTTATAAACGCATCTTTAAATAGTTCTAAATCTGCATTAAAAACACCATCTCTTAAATCGTTTATAGTGTCTATTGCAGTTTGGTAAGCTCCAAGAATAAGTAGAATAAACGCACCAGAAACACCAGGTAATATCATAGCGATTATAGCAATAAAACCACAGAACAGTAAATAAAATGGACTATCTGGTGACGCAAAAGGTTCTGCTAAAGTGATGAAATAAGATAAGACAGAGGTTATTAGTATTGCAATTATAATTTTTACATTCCAATTTTTAATTTGTTTGGCAATGTACAGAATACTTGCTAAAACCAATCCAAAAAAGAAAGACCAGAGTAAAATAGGTTCATTGTGTAGAAGCCATTTTATAAGTTTTGCTAAGGAAAAAATACTGATAGCAATACCAGAGAATAAAGCGAGTAAAAAAGGACCATTAATAGATGCCCAAGCTGACTTAAAACCTTCTTTTTTCCAAACTTTAAAAAAACCGAAGTTGACATTGTCTATGCTCTCAATTAATTCTTCATAGATACCAGAAATAAAGGCTATTGTACCACCAGAAACACCAGGCACTACATCTGCTGCTCCCATAGCTATACCCTTAAAAGTAACGACTAAATAGTCTAAAAAACGTCTTTGCATTTACAGAAATTATAAGAAACGCTAAGGTATGATTTTTTTTAGTTTGAAGTCTTTTTAGATTCTGAAATTATAGCCTTAACCAAAGGTCTTTGTTTAAGCTGAGGAAATAACTCAGAAATTATAAAGCTATAGTCAGTATTTAATCGTACCGCATTTTTAAGATGAAAACGGCCTTCTTCTATTTTGTGCATAATAAAATAAAGACCACCTAGTCGGTATTCAATTTCAGCATTTTCAGGATAAAATTCAGAAGCTTGTAATAAGGTGAAGGTCGCGGCTTCGTATTCACCTAAAGTGGTAAGTACATCTGCTCTATTTAGCCATGTGTCTAATTCATAATTACCTAATTCTAGTGTGCGTTTATAACCAAGTTCAGCTTCCTCCAAAAAATTTAAGCGTTTATTAATGGTGGCGAATAACTTCCAGTATAATACGTTTTCACCATCTATATTTACAGCTTTATTGATATAATGCAACGCTTTTCTGTAGTTTAAGCGTTTCATGTAAAATTTGGTAATGGCTATCCAGCCTTTATCCAATAGCGCATCCTCCTCAACTGTTTTTTTAAAAAACTGAATAGCTAAATCATATTTTTCAAGTTTATCGTAACAATGGCCTATTCTTAATAATGCAAAGGAAGTGGGCTCATCTAAAGCGAGTGTAATTTGATAATTTTCAATAGCGTCTTCGTAATGCTTTAATTTTTCTAAAACCTTTCCTTTTTCAATATACGCACCAACAAAGGTGTCATCAGCAATTATGGCAAAATCGAAAGCAGCATTAGCTTTAGCGTAATCTTTAATGGTAAAATACTGTCGTCCTAATTGATGCCAAGCGACTTCGCAATAAGGATTGCTGTCTAAATATGTATTAAGATAGGTAATGGCCTCTTTATTCTTATTTAAGAAATCATAACAATACACAATGTTGTGTAGCGCAGAGTAATCCGTAGTATCTGTTTCTAAACATTTTTTGAAGTAGATAATGGCCTTGTCAAATTTATCTAAGAATAAATATTCCATACCAACCAAAGCATACAAATCTGCATTGTCCTCTGGTGTGCTAGACAGATCAATTGCTATAAGCAGTGTGTTTATAGCTTTGTCGTGCTTATCTTGTTTAGATAATACGTTTGCCTTCTGAATAAAGATTTCCTCATTGTTTGGCTCGAGGCTGTGAAGTTGTTCTAAGATGACATCAGCTTGAGTAAATTTATTTTCAATAACCAAAATTTCAACTTTAAACAATCTCAAATTAATAGATTCTGGATGTTGTTCAAGACCTAATTTAATAGCACGCCTAGCTAATGCAATCTTGCCATTTTCGAGATAGTGGTGAATTATATTTTCGAATTCATTAGAGTCAAAAAACAAAATATCATTTGTCTTAAGCATAGATTCAAATCGGGTAAGCGGAAAATTTTCGTCGTCGTGACTATAATTCATAAGCGGTTTAAAGATTCACAGAATAAATTTACAGCTATCCTTTGCACTTCGTCCATTGATTTGTTAATGTTTTTAACAAATTAGTTAACATTGAAATAAAACTTGAATTAAGTATTATTATTTAACTATAAATGAAAAGGTTGAATTGTATTCAATACTTTTAAAAAGAATCTAAAATAGAAGTTATCATACGGCAACCTTTAACAATATCTTCTTTTGGTATGTTTAAAGGAGGTGTAATGCGGACAGCTTTGGGCTCAAAAAGAAGCCAAAACAAAATTAAACCTTGGTCTTGTGCACGTAAAATAAGTTGATTTGCGCGTTCAGAACTTTCTAAAATTAGAGCTAACATTAAACCACGTCCTCTAATGTCTTTAATATGTTTGTGCTTAAGATGCTGTCTAATAAGTTGTTCTTTCTCTAGCGCATCTGGCATTAGATTAGATGTGGTAATTTCTTTTAAAGTCGCTAATGCGGCAGCAGCAATGACGGGATTACCACCAAAGGTTGTGATGTGTCCTAACTTTGGATTGTCACTCAAAGTAGCCATCATTTGTTTGGAAGCCGTAAATGCTCCAATAGGTAATCCACCTCCTAAACCTTTGCCTGTAACTACAATGTCTGGTTGGCAGTTGTAATGTTCAAATCCAAAGAGTTTGCCAGTTCTACCGATTCCAGGTTGAATTTCATCTAAAATAAAAACCGCACCAACGGCATTGCATTTCTTTTGTACTTTATGTAAATAATTATCAGTTGGTTCAATAAAACCTGCACCACCTTGAATGGTTTCGAGAATAACCGCAGCCGTTTTTGTGGTAATTTCATTAAGACACCAGTCACAATTAAAAGTAATATGTTTAATGTCTGGAATAAGCGGTTCGAACGGTTTTTTGCGTTCTTCAAAATCCATTAGGCTTAAAGCGCCCATTGTATTACCGTGATAGGCGTTTTTTGCAGCAATAATTTCCGCACGACCAGTGAAACGCCGCGCTAATTTTATACTACCTTCAATGGCTTCGGTTCCAGAATTAACGAGATATGTGGTTTCTAGTGGTTGTGGTAAGTGTTTTGCCAGTAATTTTGAAAGCTCTAATGCTGGCTGTTGAATATACTCGCCATAAACCATGACATGGAGGTATTTATCTAGTTGTTCTTTTACAGCGTTTACAACTTTTGAATGAGAATGTCCTAAATTACAGGCGGAAACTCCTGCTACAAAATCGAGATAAGCTTTGCCGTTTGTGTCGTAAACATAAGAACCCTTGGCATGGCTAACTTCCATAGCCAAAGGATGTGGTGTAGTCTGTGCTTGATATTTTAAAAAGTCGTCTTGCAATTATTGACCTTCTCTTTTGTCTTTAGGTTCTTTATTATTATCGTCTTTACGCGTTTCTGTTTTTTTGACTTCCTTTTCTACCTTTGCTGTCGTTTCTTTCACAGTCTTTTCTTTTCCTGCCCTTTCTTTTGGATTTAATGGCATTACGATAGTTTTCTTTGGTAAATTTCTAGCCGCCTTATTAGGTTTGTTAGGTGTTTCCTTTCCTGCTTTCTCAATACGCTCATTAACACTATTGTCTACAAATGCTTCTGGAGGTACATAATCTTCTAAGCCTTTAATAATTGGTAATTGTAATGGTGGGTCGTTTTTAAATAAATCATCAACAGATAATGGGCGTTCTTCACCTCTCCAGTCAAAACCTCTCAATCGTCTTCCGCTTTTGGGGAATTTAGATTCAGGATATAATTCTCCATCAATTTGTTGAATAAGTCTAATTTCTTCTATCTCCTTATTTTCAATTTTAAGATTTATACTTCCAGATTTCGATTTATTAATTCCGACGAGTTCATTTTCTGCGTTTCGGGAATAGTAAATGACTTCTGCATTTTTTATAATATCCACATTGTAGAGTTCATTATCTCTAAATAAACCGATAAGGCGTTGCCCTTTAGTTTGATTGTAACCATCTTCACTTAAGGTATCCTTACTCACTAAAAAGGCATTATTAAATACTTTGAGGGAATCTAGTTTTTCGGTTTTAACGTCAGAAATTAAGTGAATAGTATCTCCTGTCATTTGATTGCCTAAATTCCAAAGTATAGGTTTTCGTTTGGTTGCGAAAGCATCTGCAGAACTAAATCTACTAAGATTGAGCATTTGCATCAATCCTGTTTTATGATTGACGTGAATAGAATCGGCTTTTCCGGCCAAATCACTTTTGTATAGTCTTGCATTGTGAAAAGCACGCGTAATTCTGTTATCTTCTTTACCAGTAACCATAAGGGTATCTGCATGTACATAAACGGAATCTTGCTCCTGTACTGTAACGGCTAATGCACGTTTTGTAATAAATAAAGAGTCTTTGTCGCGCCAAACTTCAGCATAATGGCCTCGTACAATACTTTTATTTATGGTGTCTGTAATCGTAATGTTATTGGTTGCTGAAGCGAAACTTTTATTTCGATCAAAAAATAAACTGTCTCCCTCTACAATTCTGTTGTCATAGTCAATTTGGGCATTCCTTTGAAAATAACCTGTATCATTATTGGTGTTATAAAAACCACGTTCAGAATAAATAGTACTGGTTTCACCAACAATGGTAGAAGGCCCAAAAAGATAGGCATGGCCATTTTCCGTAAAAAAATCGAGACGCTCTGTATTTAAGGTGTATTCAGGATTTACCAATACAACATCTTTGGTGAATTGGTATTTTTTAGAATTCATGTAAAAACGACCAACCTGACTTGTAATTGTACCAGAAGAATCTCGCACCACTTTACCTTTTGTGTTGTAATAGGCGAGTTGTCGGTTTCGGTCAAAATATAATTTGTCTGTTGTTAATACGGATTGTGGCTCGGTTAAAACAACGTTACCTCTTGCAAAAGCCAACTGTGTTTTACCACTGTATTCTACATATTTAGCAACCATATTAATAGAGTCACCTTGCTTCATTATCACATTACTAAAGGCTTCGATATAATCTTGGTCTTCGTAATATATGGCTTTGTCACACCACATATTTACTCCTTTGTGTATAAAATGGACTTGTTGCGATTCATCTCTTAAGAATACTAAAGCTCCATCTTCAATATCTGGATCTGTGTAGCCTCTACCAGCATATTCAATGGTGATTTTTTGTTTTTCTTGCGCAAAACAAAATGACGTAGCACTGAAGCATAAAACAAAAAGTAGATTCTTAAAACTATTCAAAGTTGTGTTTTTTTACAAATGTAACGACATAATATGAATTTGATTGTGCCAAAATATAAGAAAGTCTCTACAATAGAGACTTTCTTATTACTTAATATTTATTATTCTCGTATGATTACCTGATCGATAATATCATTTTTATCAGAATCCATAAAAATAATATTCTCATAGAAAATACATTTTCCTAAATCCATTATGGGAATTTTTCCTTTAGATGCTTTTAGATTTTCATTTACAGGCATTTTAAGTTTTTCTTCAATATCTCTTATATTAGAGACAACTCCAAAACCGTTTTTTGTTTTGTAAGTGGAACTCGAGATAACTATAGTTTTAACAATTTTAGCTGAATCTAAAATAATTTCAATTGATGATTTATCATATTCTATACCTTCTATAGGTAATCCTATTTTAATATTTCCTAAGCTATTACTTGTTATTAACATATCTTGATTTTTGCATGAAACAAATAGTAAGCATAAAAAAATAATGGTTTTGAATTTCGTACGCTTATAATTTATTTTTCCCAATCTGTTTTTCCTGGCAATTTTTTGATGGATAGTATTTTTTCTGCATAATAAATACCTTTTTCCTTTTTTTGACTTTTAAATTTCACTATTATTTTTTCTTTATCTCTGTCAAGGTCATCTAATAACTCTTTAAGTTTTAAATATTCACTTTCTTCAGCAAAAACATTTATAATCTCACCGTCATAAAGCTTTAATTTAAAATAAGGCTTTTCTAATAAATTATGTTTAATCAAAGAATTAAAATAATTAATAAAAATATCATCTGATTTATTCTCTTTTAGGTTATCACTATTGTTGAGTTTTAATTTTAACTCATCAATTCGTTCTTGAGAAGCTCCATACATACTCCCAAAATCTATTAGCTTGATATATATATCTCCATTAATAGTTTCAAACTCATCCTTATAGTTACATGATAGGATAATTATGGATAATATAAGTAAAATGATTTTTTTCATAATTTAATTATTTAGTTACACGGACCGTTACCAATTGGTCCTGCAGATCCACTCGTTGTATTTACAGTTACGTCAGGGTTACTTAAATTTCTTATATCTTGACCTAGTGAACCAGGATTGCTACCAGATCCAAGTTCTTTAAAACCTATAACTGGAATATCTATTCCCCAAATTCCTTCTGTGTCTGGCAAATTCATTCCCGCAGCATTAGCAATGGTAATTCCAAAATCCGTGCAATTATAATTTTCTAAATCATATTCAGGTGTTGAGTTACCTAGAGTATCAATTTGATTTACAATTTGATAAAAGGAAGAATTATTTAGATTTATTGTAGCACTAACGTGATAATTATGTCCACTATTATCAACAAATAAACCATCTACAACATTATTACCCGTAACTGGATTTACACTGTCTTGTGGATAAAATCCAAGAGTTTGGGTTATATTGTTATCTGAATTCAAAGGATCATTAATTGACATAGATATGAATGTGTGACCAGGGTCAGTCCCATTATTAGGTGCATCAGAATTTGGGATAGGTTGTTCAACATATATTGTTAATGAATAAGTAGCTGAAGGTGAAATTGTGTCAATATTAAGAAAGCAATCCATTAATTCATTTGCTAAAGTTTCATTCTGCGATTGGTCCTCGTACCAATTGTATTCCGCTATTTCTTCTTCAGTGAGTGAGTTAACCCAAGATTCAAAGGAACAATCAAATGGAGTTCCACCACTTAAAATACAAAATTCATAGCTATCTAAGTGACAATCAGTATTAATATCTCCAATAACTGGAGGATTACATGGATTATCTATATTGGTTATACCTATGGGTGAAGTGCCAGAATCTCCTGGTGATGGCGTGCCAACTGCACCTCCACCACCTCCACGTGGACCAATAGGACCTTCAGAATAATCTGCACCTTCATCTGGGCAAGGATAATCAAAGGTATATCTTACAGAATTAGCTGGTGTACCAGTATTTCCATTTTGACCACATGTACAAGGTTCTCCAGGCCAATGACCTAAACATGAGCATTTTGTATCTACCCAAACATAAACTGAACCACAACCAGAGCGGTTGGCTGTGTTACTGCGATTAGCATTATCGGTTTGGATTTCTTCAAATCTTGCTGTGCCGTTAAACTCAGTAATAATTCCATTAGACGTATCTTGAAGCCATTGATTATCAGGAATATACGATACCTTATACGCTCTTGTACCATTTATTCCATTTTCTACAACCAAATTTTCCGAAAAGGCAATATTACTCTCGTCTAAAATAATTTTAAATGTAAAAGACGTGTATTCGTCATTACTTACTTGTTTTATTTGGGTTGTATCAATTATAAAACCGTACAAATTTGAGGTGTTATCTCGACCCATGTCTATAGTGTTACCCATGAAACTACTTTCTAGACTAAAATTACTGACTAAATCTTGAAAAGTTGGATTCTGTTGGAAATCTGAAAACCCTGAAACTGTAAAAATAAAATTATCATTTTCATATTGATTTGAAACAGGATTGTCATCAATTGATTCATTATTTTCAATATCTGTAATTTCTTTGGTGCATCCTACCATGCAAATTAAAAATACGAATAAAATAAATTTATAATTTTCTAAATTTAAGGTTTTAAAAAACTGTTTTTTCATTTCTATTGTTTTTTTGGATTAATACATTCCAAATATTATCAGAAATTTCTTAGTCAATATCCTAAAAAATGTAAAAAACAAAAAACAGGACATTATTTAATTCTATATTTAGTAGGTGTAGTGCTAAATTCTTTTTTGAATGCATTATAAAATGCGGATTTAGAATTAAAACCACATTCTAAAGCAATAGCTACTATTGTATATTTTTCATAGTCTTTATTTTTCAATATTTTCTTTGCTTCTTCCAAGCGTAATCTATTAACATAATCTTTAAATGACATCTCTTTATCTTTATTTATAGTTTTTGAGATGTGACTTACACTTAGATTTAATTTATTGGCAATAAGTTCTAAACTCAATAAAGGATTAAGGTATTCCCTTTCTTCTACAAGTAATTTCTCAATTGATTCAATTGTAGTTTTACTTAAATTAGTTTTAGTATTTTTCTTATTTGCTCTTATAGTATTGCGCTGTTTATAAATAGTGTTTTTTATTATAGAAGTATAACCAATCCAATATAGAAGTATTGAAATACCTATCCATAAAGGGTAAAATGGGTACAGGTCTTGTCCTAGATAATCTTTAAAAAAAATCAAAGAAATAAACCAAACTATACATAAAAATAATCCAAAGATTAATAATTGCTTAAGCCAAATTGTTTGTATAGGTATGTATTTATAGTCAAGTTTTCTAATCTTTAACTCATATTTCTTTATAATATAAAAAATAAAAACTATTAGCGTTATTGTAAAAACTGCTGCAAAATATTCTAAAATTGAGTGTGTAACATTAAGAAATAGATTATTAAAACCTAATATACCAGTTAGAATTTGGTTTAGACTAGCGAATAGAAATGGGAATGTTAATAAAAATAATAACTTGTTAGAGTAACGATTTTGGAGATAATTTTTAACAAATAAAAAAAACATTGGCAGTATTAGAAACTCAAAAGGAATAAAAAAAAATTTTGAAAAAGATTTTTTTAGAATATTAAAATCATAAAGTAAATATTGTAAGTTGCTTAGTGCAAGAGAAAAAACGGTTAAAGCCAAAAACCTATTCGCTTTGCTTTTTAAGTTTTTGTTTACTAGAATAATAGTTCCAAAAATTAATCCGTGAATGACACCTAGCAATATTATTACATTAAAAATATTTAGATTGAGGTTGTCCAAAAAATTAATTTTTCCTAATAATAGTCTGCTTACGATCTGGTCCTACCGATACAATTGTAATAGGAATATTGAGCTCATCTTCTAAAAACTCAACATAAGCGTTTAAGTTTTCTGGCAGTTGAGACGCTTCTGTCATACCAGTTAAATCCGCAGCCCAACCATTTACTTCTGTGTAAATTGGAGTTACATTTTCTGCTTCAATATTATAAGGTAAATGTTGAATCTCTTTACCTTGATATGTATAGGCAGTACAGACTTTTAATTTTTTAAATCCTGAAAGCACATCACCTTTCATCATTATAAGTTGCGTCACACCATTAACTTGGCAAGCATAACGTAAAGCGACTAAATCTAACCAACCACAACGTCTTGGACGACCAGTTGTTGCGCCAAATTCGTTACCAACACGTGCCATAGTTTCTCCATCGTCATCATATAATTCTGTTGGAAAAGGTCCAGAACCTACACGAGTCGTGTATGCTTTAAAAATTCCAAAAACTTCACCAATTTGATTCGGTGCAACACCTAAACCTGTGCACGCACCTGCTGCTGTTGTGTTAGAGGATGTAACAAATGGATACGTCCCAAAGTCAATATCTAATAAAGAGCCTTGCGCACCTTCTGCTAAAATTGATTTCCCTGAAACTTGTGCTTGGTGTATAAATTCTTCTGAATCAATAAATTTTAAAGACTTTAAGGTTTCAATAGCATTAAAGAAGTCTTTTTCTAAATCTTTTAAATCATACTGAATATCGACATTGTAGAATGCAATCATCGCTTCGTGCTTATCTGCTAAAGCTCTATATTTATCTTTCCAATTTGCTAATTCTATATCACCAACTCTAATACCGTTTCTACCAGTTTTGTCCATATAAGTTGGACCAATACCTTTAAGTGTAGAACCTATTTTTGCTTTGCCTTTTGAAGCTTCACTCGCAGCATCCAATAAGCGATGCGTAGGTAAAATAATATGTGCCTTACGCGAAATACAAAGGGATTTTTTATAGTCAACATTTTGGTCATCTAGTTTATCAAGCTCTTTTTTAAAAATTACAGGATCTATAACCACACCATTACCAACAAGGTTAACAGTATCATCGTGAAAAATCCCAGAAGGAATGGTGTGAAGCACATGCTTTCTGCCATTAAAAACTAAAGTGTGTCCTGCATTTGGCCCACCTTGAAAGCGTGCAATAATATCGTATTTAGAGGTAAATACATCGACAATTTTTCCTTTGCCTTCATCTCCCCATTGTAATCCAAGTAGTAAATCTACTGCCATTTTTAAAATTGAGTTAGTCGTCTTTTTTACGGTTACCGTAAAAATATAGTGAATGATTAGTTATTTGAATATCAAAAACGTCTTCGATAGTCTTTTTAATAGATTGAATACGTGGATCACAGAATTCAATGACCTCTCCTGTATCTGTAAGTATAACGTGATCGTGATTCTTATCAAAATACGATTTTTCATAATGCGCCTGGCTTTGTCCAAACTGATGCTTACGCACTAAGGAGCAATCTAACAATAATTCAATGGTGTTATAAAGTGTTGCTCTGCTTACACGATAGTTCTTGTTTTTCATTTTAATATACAAAGACTCGATATCAAAATGGTCTTCGCTATCATAGATTTCTTGAAGTATAGCGTAACGCTCAGGTGTTTTTCTATGACCATTGTCTTCAAGGAATTGTGTAAAGACACGCTTTACAATTTCTTGATTACTTTCTTCTGTGGTTGCATTCATAATTAAGGGGTAAATTTAAGTAAATTTAATAGGATATGAATTATAAAAACAGGGATTAAAAACAAAAGAAATGAACAAGTTTTCAAGAAAAATCAAAACCACTTAGAAACTCAGGTTTAATCCCAACATTTTAAATTTAGAAATTTCTTTCTTTCACATTTAGTGTAGTCGAAATGCCATAGTAGTCTGTTGTCTAAAATTCTCGATTACACTCTATACCGTAGAGCTTAAGTTTTTGACTAAAATCTAGAATTATTACAAATTTTAAACCCTCTTAACTTTATCAATACCATTAATCTTCTTGAGTTTATCGATAAGGTTTTTTAGCATGGTCTGATTTTTAACTTCGACTGTAATTTTTCCATTAAAAATACCATCATCACTAGAAAAACTTATACTTTTCATGTTAACATGTAAGTTTTCTGAAATCAATTTAGTGATATCGTTTACCAAACCGAGATTATCAATACCAGATAGTTTAATTTGAGAGGTGTAAACTTGTTGCGATGAGTCTATCCATTTCGCTTGTATAATTCTATAGGCATAGTTAGACTGAAGGCTCACAGCATTTGGGCAATTCTTTTTATGCACTTTTATACCTTCATTAACTGTAACAAACCCAAACACTTTATCACCAGGAATTGGGTTGCAACAATTGGCTAAAGAATAGTTGAGTGATTCTTCCTCTTTACCAAAAACCAGCATATCGTATTTAGACGTAATTTCTTCTTTATGAATATCTTTTGGTACAGTAGGCTTGTAAATTTTATTTTTAAAATAACTCACAAAAGCATTGCTTCGAGATGCGGCAAAGGCTTTTAGTTTTGTATTATCAATAGTGCCAATACCTACACGATAAAATAAGTCTAAGGAGGTATTTAGTTTAAAATAGCTCACCATTGCATTGATTGAACTTTCGTTGAGCGTAATTTTAAGCTGTTTTAATTTTCGTCTGAGAATTTCTTTGCCTTCTTCGGCAATAATTTTGGTATCCTCATTTAACGCAGATTTAATCTTGCTCCGTGCTCTTGCCGTTGTGGCATAATCTAACCAATTGGCATTTGGTTTGGCGTTTTCGGAAGTCATAATTTCAACACGATCACCACTTTGTAACTCGTGGCTTAAAGGCATTAATTTTCCGTTCACTTTGGCTCCTCGTGTTTTCATGCCGACTTCAGTATGAATGCTGAAGGCAAAGTCGAGTGGAGTTGCACCTTTTGGTAACGACTTTAAATCACCTTTTGGTGAAAACACAAAAATTTCTTTAGAATATAGGTTGAGTTTAAACTGCTCAACAAAATCTACAGCATCTGCTTCGTTATTTTCTAAAGCCTCTTGAAGTCTATTAATCCAAAGGTCTAGATTGTCTTCTTTATCCTCAACGTTTTTGTATTTGTAGTGTGCAGCATAGCCTTTTTCAGCAATTTCATTCATACGTTGACTACGAATTTGCACTTCTACCCAACGACTTTTTGGGCCAACAACCGTAATATGAAGGGCTTCATAACCTGTTGATTTTGGCGAAGAAATCCAATCGCGAAGTCTTATTGGATTTGGTGTAAAGTGATCGGTTACTACAGAATATATTTTCCAAGCTAAGAACTTTTCATTAGCTAAATCGGATTTATAAACAATTCTAACGGCAAATTTATCATAGACTTCATCAAACGATACTCCTTGTTTTACCATTTTTCTACGAATGCTAAAAATTGATTTTGGTCGTCCTTTTATCTCATAGTTTAAACCTTCTTTGGTTAGCGTCTTATCAATTACCTTCGAAAATGCTTTAATATAAGCATCTTGATCTTCTTTGCTTTCTCGTATTTTTCCTAAGATATCATTATAGACTTCGGGTTCGGTGTATTTAAGTCCTAAATCTTCGAGCTCGGTTTTAATGTTATAGAGTCCAATTCTGTGTGCTAAAGGAGCATAAATGTACAAGGTTTCTGAAGCAATTTTTACTTGCTTGTCTGGGCGCATGCTGTCCATAGTCTGCATGTTATGCAAGCGGTCAGCGATTTTTATAATGATTACACGTACATCTTCATTTAGTGTGAGCAACATTTTCCTGAAGTTTTCAGCTTGCATAGAGACATCCATATCTTTCTTGAGCGAAGATATTTTTGTAAGCCCATCTACAATCCTAGCTACAGTTTCGCCAAACAACTGCTCAATATCACCAATAGTATAATCTGGATTGTCCTCAACCACATCATGAAGTAAAGCCGCAGCAATAGAGGTAGCATCTAAGCCAATTTCTTGAGCCACAATTTTTGCAACAGCAATAGGATGAAAAATATAAGCCTCACCAGACTTGCGTCGCTGATCTTTGTGCGCATCTACCGCAACCTCAAAAGCATGACGAATCAATTTCTTGTCCTCTACAGTCAATGTCTGATAGCTAACTTTTAGTAATTCTTTGTAAGCTTTTGTAATGGCTTTATTTTCTATTTCTATGGCTTCCTCAGTCATAGAACTAAAGTAGTGAAATGGTTTTTAATGGGCAATGGAATATTATAGCTAATTTAAAAATTATTGAAGATTTCGTGGTATGGTTGTTTTTGTTGGATTTAGTGTAGAAGTGTTTAGAAGAAAAGAATCTATTCTAAATGCGTTTTTTGATGATGTGTTGTTTTGAAATATGCCTTTCGTTAACGGTTTCGGCTAAACGCAGTAGCGACCGAATGGGAGCTATTGCCGATTTAGCCATTGTTACGTGCTGATTTCATAAGTTTAAAAACTTAATCATCTCTATTGTATGGTATGCAGATTTACCAATACTGCCCTTTAATTCATCAGTTTGCGGAATATTTAGTTCGTTTACAAAAAAGAATTCGCCTCCATTTTCTTTATCAGGAAAAGTATTAAAATAAAAGTTCTCCAAATTTTTCGCTTTTACTTTGAATTTTTCATCAGCTAAGGAAAATGCTATTAATGCTTCACAATGCTGCCACCATGTTTTTCTTTTGTCTGTGACTTTATTGGTTACAGGATTGACTTCGCTGTAAAAACCTTGAGATAAATCCTTTTTTGGAAAAATCGGTTTTTCTAAAGTTATGTTCAGAACTTCAATTCCCAATTTTTGATACTTTAATTGTTCTTGCTTTGTCAAAAAATCCCAATCTTTTGCTCTTAAAAAGACGGAGGCATATTGAAAGTTATGACCTGGAGTAACATTAAAGCAAATGGAATCGAGAGAGGAGTGTTTGCACGGATTCCAACTGTCATCAAATTTAATGTTTACCCAGCCCAATTCTCTATTCCACCCATTGTCAAAAGCAATTTGAATATTTTCTTTTAAATAAGGTTGGTATTTGTTCCTATTGTCAACATCAACCAACCATAAATTTTCCATGTACGCAGTAATAGGATAAATAAGTGCTTGTAAGGTTTTGCTGCCTTCAACTTGTTTATTGTTTTCATAATTGCTAAAAAATCCACCTTTTTTGCTGTCGTAGAATGTTTTTACAAAGCTATCATGTAACCGATGTATATTAGCCAATAAATTTTTATTAGGGGCATTTCTATATAATTCGGTCAAGCCACAAAGTCCATAAGCTTGTTGCCATATATCTAAATTCTTGGAGCTATCAGGCATATTAGTTTTTAAATCAAAGAATGAAGCGAAGTAAGTATTTGACGAATCATTGATAATTAGTTTTTCCATTTGAAAAACAGCCGCTTTCTGCGCTTTTTCTAAATTAGAACCGTCTATATCCTTGGCGTAGGAGAGCCCGTAAATTAGTCTGCTTAGAGCAACATTGAATACTTTATCTGATACTACGTGACCTTCATTGTCAACATCAGAATAATAGGTACCTTGAGTTTCTTGATAGGCATTTTCATTGAAAAAATTTAGTAGGTTTTCTATCTTTTTTTCGTGAATTGGGGTTTTAGTAATTGTCTTCTTACTCTCTTTGCAGGAGATGAATAAAGACAGTACAACCAAGATATAATATGGTGTTTTATTCATTTTTTATTTGCACATAACTTAGTGATATGAGGCCGTTTTAATGCCTTATATCAGACGTTAACGAAGTTAGTTGAAAATTTTCACAAAGTCAAGTGTTATCACTTCCTCAAATTAATAACCCTTTCCAAAAGCGTAGGATGCGAATAATGCATAAAAACATAGGCTTTGTGCGGAGTTAAATTACTCAAACTATTTTTTGAGAGTTTCTTTAAAGAGGTAATTAAAGGTTGAGCTTTATAGGTGTTTTTGGCATAATTATCTGCTTGGTATTCAAATACGCGCGACACATAGTTCATTAATAAGCCTGTGATTTCTGAAATAGGTGAGTAGAGCAGTCCGAAAGCAATTAGCCCAACGTGAAAACTTGGTATTTCTACTCCAATGGCATTAGACAATAAAGGATTGGATATAAAAATGGATAAGACATAAAGTGTAAGTCCTGTGAGTAGAATAGAGGTGACCAAATTAAAAATGATGTGCTTTTTCTTATAATGCCCAACTTCGTGTGCTAAAACTGCAACAATTTCTTCGTCGTTTAAATCATTAATCAAAGTATCATAAAGTGTGACACGTTTTTCACTTCCAAAGCCAGAGAAATAGGCATTTGCTTTTGTACTTCGTTTTGAACCGTCTATGATAAAGATTTTATTCAAATTGAAACCAACAGATTTGGCGTAATCAGAAATTTTATTACGTAAGTCACCATCTTCTAAAGGGGTTTGTTTATTGAATAATGGTACTATAAGTTTTGAATAAAACATATTCATAAACACTGTGAAGACCGTTACAGTTCCCCAAGCATAAAGCCAAAATTGATTTCCTGTGAGTTGATAAAACCAAACGATCAATGCAATAATGCCTCCACCAATAATTACCATCATCGCTAAACCTTTTAATTTGTCTAAGAAGAATAGTTTTTTTGTTGTTTTGTTAAATCCAAATTTTTCTTCAATTACAAAGGTTTTATAATAAGCAAAAGGAGTTGTGATGATATCGCTGGCAATCATTATAATACCAAAGAATATTAAAGCGATCATAATTGGATTTTCAGAATAATTTCTGGCGATGTTATCCACGTATTCAAAACTATCTAGCAGTAGAAAAGCCAAAGTTAGGATTATAGAAAATAATGATGACCAAAGACTAAATCCATAATTTGTGGCTTTATAAGCTTGAGACGTTTTGTATTCCGTCTCGTCATAAACATCTTTTAGTTCTTCAGGAATTGGGTCGTTATAATGTTTAGCATTTACAGCATCAAGTATTTTATCTTTGATGAAATTGATAACTATAATTCCTATTATGATATAGAATAAAGTTTGTGCGGTCATAAAAAATTAAAATTCTAATATTAAAATTCCAAATTCCAATCGTGTTTATTTGGAATTTGGCATTTTGATTTTTTGCGAAATTTTTAGAGAAAATTTCGCTGTCTCTTAGCTTCAAAAATAAGAATTCCTGCAGCAACTGAAACATTCATAGAATCTATATCTCCTTGCATTGGGATACTTATGTTTTGTGTTGCAGCATCTCGCCATTCTTGAGTTAAGCCTGTAGCTTCTGTACCAACTACAATAGCTGTTGGTAAGGTGTAATTTTGCGTATGATATGGTTTTGATTCTTGTAAAATGGCTGAATATATATTGAAATTATATTTTTTTAGAAAAGTGATGGCATCCTCTGAGCTAGACAGCGCAATTTCATTAGTAAATACACAACCAACACTAGAGCGAATGATATTAGGATTGTATAAGTCTGATTTTGGATTGGCTATAATCACAGCATCTACATTAGCAGCATCTGCAGTTCGGAGTAGTGCTCCAATATTTCCTGGTTTTTCAGGTGCTTCAGCAACTAAGATTAATGGGTTTTTAGATTCAAGTTGTAAAGCTTCAAGTTGATGTTTTTTAGAGTTTACAACTGCAATAATACCTTCTGTAGAATCTCTATGTGCTAACTTTTGAAATACTTCTTTTGAGATTTCAATAACCTCCATACCATATTTAGATATAGATTCAGCTTCACTTTCTGAAAATAAATCTGAGAAATATAATAAGGTTTCAATTTCATAACCACCTTTTATAGCTAATGAGAGCTCGCGTTTGCCTTCGATTAAAAATTGATTTGTTTTTTTTCGGATGCGAGATTTTTCTTTTAGCTGAACAAGCTGTTTTATTACTGGGTTTTGTGGACTTGTTATAGATTTGTTCATAATATAGAACAAAAGTAATGTAATTTTGTATGAATTGTATCGTCAAAATACTTCGACTTAAAAACCAATAAATTAAAAACTAATGAAAAAAATAGCACAACTATTTCTAATCGCAATTTTAATAACTTCTTGCAAAAACGAAACAAAATCAGAATCAACAGTCGTAGATGAGGTTAAAAAAGAAGACATTACCACAAGCATTTACCCAGAAGCTATTACTAAGGTTTTTAATGCACATGGCGGAATTGACCAATGGAACAAAATGAAAACCTTAGCCTTTACCATGGAAAAACCTAACGGTAAAGAGGTAACGACTGTAGATTTAAAGACTAGAGCGGAATTGATTGATACTCCGACACATAAACAAGGTTACGATGGCAGTTCTATTTGGTTAAAGAACAAAGGTGACCATAAAAATGATGGAAGCAGAGCTGGTTTCTATCGTGGTTTAATGATGTATTTTTACGCGATGCCTTTTATCCTTGGTGATGATGGAATTATTTATGAAGATGCAGAACCTTTGGTATTTGAAGGAAAAACCTATCCAGGAATTTTAATTTCTTACGACGCTGGAATAGGATCATCTCCAGATGACCAATACATTATTTATTACGATGCTGATTCAGGACAAATGAAATGGTTAGGCTATACGGTTACTTTTGGAAAAGACGGAAAGAGTAAAGCGTTTAAATTTATACGATACAATAACTGGCAAACGATTAATGGTTTAGCTGTTCCTAAAAGTATGGATTGGTATAAATATGAAAACGGAATACCAACGGAAAAAAGAAATACAGTTGAATTTACTGATGTTGTACTTTCTGAAAAAGCACCAGATCCTTCTATATTTGAAGAGCCAGAAGGTGCCATTGTGATTGAATAAATATTAACTTTTCAGAGAAGAAGTTTGGAGATTCTTCGCTTAGCTCTGAATGACAGATTAATAAAAATAAAAAAAGCGAGCTATCATAGCTCGCTTTTTTTATTTACTTATAATTACAATTTAATCTTCTTTATTAAGTTTCTCAGAATAGCGTTTCCAAAGTTCGGTTTGATGAGTTTCTAGACTTAAGTCTCTACCATCAATGAAGGCATGTGTTAATTGATTGGTTCGCATATCTAAAGCATCACCTTCACTTATAAAGAGTGTGGCACTTTTACCAACTTCAAGCGTTCCGTACATAGCATCAATTCCCATAATCTTTGCAGGATTCTGCGTAATTAACTGCAAGGCTTGTTCTTTAGTTAAGCCATGTGCAACCGTTGTGCCAGCATAAAAAGGAAGATTCCGAGAGTTCATACGCTCCATTTGTCCACTTGGTTCTAATGAAACTAAAACACCAGCATCAACTAAAGTCTTAGCAAGTTTATAAGGTAAATCGTAATCATCATCTTCTCCATTAGGTCTGCTGTGAACACGTCTTAAAAATACTGAGACGTTATTTTGTTTTAAGAAGTTTGCGACTTTTCCAGCTTCGTAACCACCAACAATAGTGATTTTTGAAACACCTTGCTGCTTAGCAAAATTTACAGCATCAGTAATACTCTTTTCATCATTGGCATTGATGTATAAATGTTTTGAGCCATCAAATAATCCTGTTAAAGCTTCGTAAGGTAAATGACGCTCGTCTTTATTTCCTTTTGTGTAGCTTTTAGATTCATTCATGTAGTCTGTTAATTCCTTAACTTGTTTTGCATAATCTTTATTAGGTTTCAATGCTGGATCTTCACCTAACCACCAACGACCACGACTAAAACTATTTGGCCAATTGATATGGATACCATCATCCATTTTAATTGCTGCATCTTCCCAATTCCATGCATCGTATTGCACAATAGATGATGTACCTGCTATGCGTCCTCCTCTAGGTACAACTTGTCCAAGTAATACTCCGTTTGGTCGCATGGATTCTACAATTTTAGATTCGGCATTATAAGCAATAATACTTCTAATGTGTGGATTGTAAGTTCCCATTTCAGATAAATCGCTAGACGCTTTAACAGCGTCAACTTCAACCAATCCTAAAGTTCCATTAGACACTATAAATCCTGGATAAACATGTTTGCCTTTCGCGTCAATAATATCCATTGCTTGTTTAGTTAATGGTGTAGAAGCTTCTGGTCCAACCGTAGTTATTTTCCCGTTACTTACAACGATAACACTGTTTTCTATTACGGTTCCGTTGCCAATATGAGCAGTTGCACCAACAATAGCAAAATCTTTGGTTTGTTTAGGTGCAGGTGTTTGTTGTGCAAAACTTAAAGTATTGCAGAGTAAAATACCGAGTATGTATAATATGTAATTTTTCATTTTAATGTTTTTATTTAAATACCTGTCAGGTTTTTTAAACTAGACAGGATAATTTTGAGTTGCTGATAGCTGCGACTGAAAACTGTTGACTAGTCTAATGAGTCGCAATGCAACAATTCTTTCTCTTTCTTTTTAACAGGCTGTGTTTTTAAACCTTTGTTTTTGTCTTGAAGCATTAAATTAATGAGTTCGCTTTTTTCTTTTTTAATGGCTTCCCGCATTTGTTTGTCTCTTTCTAAATCGAAATAAGTAACACCTTCAATAATAGTTTTTTCGGCTTTGGCATAAATGGATAAGGGATGGTCTGTCCATAAAACCACATCTGCATCTTTACCTACTTTAAGACTTCCAACTCTGTCATCTAAGTGTAATAATTTCGCAGGATTTAAAGTCACGAATTTCCAGGCGTCCTCTTCGCTAACACCACCATATTTAACTGATTTAGCAGCTTCTTGGTTGAGACGACGCGACATTTCTGCATCATCACTATTAATAGCTACAACCACTCCTGCATTGTGCATAATGGCTGCGTTGTAAGGTATAGCGTCATTTACTTCATATTTATAAGCCCACCAATCACTAAAGGTTGAACCTCCAACTCCATGCACCTTCATTTTATCGGCAACTTTGTAGCCTTCGAGAATGTGTGTGAACGTATTAATATTAAAGTCGAATTTCTCGGCAACCTTCATCAGCATATTAATTTCACTTTGCACATACGAGTGGCACGAGATAAAACGCTCTTTGTTTAGAATTTCAGCTAAAACTTCCATTTCAGCATCCTTACGATAGGATTTTCCACTTTTCTTCAGTTTATCATAAGCTTTCGCTCTGCTGAAATAGTCCATATACACTTGTTCAACTCCCATTCTAGATTGTGGGAATCTCGAATTGGTTCTACTTCGTGATTGCTTTACATTTTCGCCTAATGCGAATTTTATAAATTTTGGTGAATTATCATATATCAAATTATCAGCTGATTCTCCCCATTTTAGTTTTATGATAGCAGAACGTCCACCAATTGGATTTGCTGAACCATGTAAAATCTGAATAGACGTAACTCCACCAGCAAGATTCCTATAAACATCGACATCTTCATCATCTATAACATCTTCAATGGTAACTTCTGCGGAAGAATTCTGACCACCTTCGTTAATTGAAGCTGCTGCAATATGCGAATGCTCATCTATAACACCTGCCGTAAGATGTTTTCCGGAAGCGTCAATGACTTTAGCATTACCATCTGAAAGGTTTTTACCGATTTTTGAAATCTTTCCGCCCTTAATTAAAACGTCTGTGTTTTCTAAGATGCCCTCTTTTTCGTTTGTCCAAACCGTAGCGTTTTTAAATAGTAGTGTTTCAGATTTTGGTTTTTCTTTAAATCCGTACGCTATATTTGGATATGTGATGGGACTCATGTAGGCATCATCTTTAGATTTAGCATCCATTTTCTTTTTGTCACTATCTTTTTTGTCAGCATCGCTCATTGCTTTCTTAGCATAAAATGAAAGCGCATTACCACTTGGCATAATAGCTTTACCACTAAGGTTATTGCCAGTGTTTGCGTTTGCTGCAATTCTTATATATTCTTTTTTTGTACTGTCTGCTGTTTTAATGGTAAGGTTTGTCCAACCTGCATCATAGCTCATTTTTGTCCCGAGGCTTTTTTCATCAGATTCAACTTTTGCATTTGGCTTACTTGCACTGCCTGATATTGAAAGTTTATAATCATCACCAGCAAGTTTAAAAGTGTAGTCTCCATCAATATCTTTCACATTCATATTTGCTATAACATGTGGAGTCCCTTGAACCCAATTTTCAAAGAGTTTGGTTTTCTTTTCAAAAATATCACCATTAGTGATTAAGAAGTTAGCATAACTTCCTGCTTTTAAAGTTCCTAAAACATCTGATTTTCCTAACAAACTAGCAGGAATTGTAGTTAATGCTTCCAACGCTTTTTGTTTAGAAAGTCCGCTTTCAATGGCCTTCATTAAGTTAGACGAAAATGCTTTTTTAGATTTTAATCCATGCGTTGTTAGTGCGAATTTAATTCCACTTTCTGCTAATAATCTAGGGTTATGAGGTTCTTGATTCCAAGAGCGCATATCGCTTAGAGATAACGTAGAAGCCAAAAACGGATTGTCAACATCGTAGGCCAACTGAAAATTAATTGGGAGAATTACTGTAGCATTGGTGCCTTTTATTTCGCTAATACGTTCGTATTCATCTCCACCACCAACGATAGTGTATTGAATATTATAGGCATCACCAACTTTATCTGCTCGCATTAGATTTGCTCTGCTACCAGCTTCAAAAATTTGAAGTAAATTTTTATTACCATTTAAAGCTTCGAGAGATAAATCTTTGGTTTTTATGTTTCCGGCTGCATACCATTTAGCATCATCATACATTTGTCTTAACATAGCCATACTTCCCATAATTGAGGATGGATACGACTGACGAGACGTTACACTTTTACTGAAAGATAAATGTTGTGAAGTTTCACCATCTACAACACGCAACGAATTATCCGCATTGTTATTGAGCGCAATTAAAGCACCTGTACCACGAACAATACCATCTGGCATATGCGTATTTACAACACCAAATCCAAGTTTGTGCATTGCTGATGCAGATTTTGCATCGTATTTAAAACTAGCCATAACATCTTGCTCTGGCATTACGTGGTCGTTCCAATAAAAGCCACTTCTACCTGCTCCATATTGTGGACCATTACCACCACGCTTAGGTTTTGCTACACCAAAAGTGGTGTAAATGTCAATAAATGAAGGATAAATCGTTTTTCCTGAAAGATTAACAGTTGTCGTATTCTTAGGAATGTTTACAGATTTACCAACACGAACTACTTTTCCGTCCTTAATAAGAAGCGTAGCATTATCTAAAACTTCGGTTGGTGAGACATGTATCTTAGCATTCGTAAAGGCAGTGTAATTGGAATTGTTTGATTTTACACCAGAATTATCAGGAAAATAATCTTGTGCAAATAACGAAAAACTACACATAAAAATGAGTAGCCGTAAATGTGTTTTCATCATAAAAATGGGTTGGTTTAATTAACTTCCTAAATATAAGGATTAAAGCTAAAAAGTATGTTGAAATGGATTATTTTAACGTTTCTCAATCAAATAATAGAGTGTCACACTGAGTTTGTCAAAATGTTTTGATTTCTGCAAGCTAAACAAGACAACACTTGTTTTTATAACGTTTTACCATCGTAATAATTCACCAAAAGCGCAACGATGTAACTGTAACTTTTCATGCCTGCGGATTGGTTATTTACTTTTAGAAAACTATCAAATGTTTTTTCAAAAAACGGTTCTAAAGGATTTTCATAATCTAACCAAAAGATCTGTACCTCTTGAAGATTTTTAATAATGCCCTTATTTAAAGTTTCAATACGGTTATAATATATGTCTTGGTCTCTTTTATATAACTCTGCTAAACAATACCTTAGTGCAAATGTGTAACCAGAATATTTAAAATATATATTATCATTATGTATGGCGGCTATACTTCCTATAAAATTAGCTTCATTTTCTGCGGCATAACCTAATTGATGTGCAGCTTCGTGACAAGCGGTTGTCGGGAATTTGTACGTTGGAATTAATCCGTTGACCTGAGCTTCATTAGTAAATGGATTTAAATAGCCAGAAAATCCCATATAGGTGAGCGGTAAGCTGTAGATGGATTTTTTAATACTTGTCGGGTGATAATCGAGATGAGGATAAGTTTCTGAGAGTCTGTCGTATCCATTTTTTACTCCATCAAAAACCTCAGATTTAGTAAATGGTAATACTACTTTTAATGAGTCGTTTGTTGTTAGCGCTGTGTGGATTGTATTGGATTTTAGAATTAATTGTTCTGTAAATAAAGTTAATTGCTCAGTGGTGTATTCTGGTTCAAGGTTTAAAGATTTGTAAAGTGGTTGTCTGTAATAATTATATGCCCAAAGGATATGAAACGCAAAGTAAGCTATGGAAATAGTTGCTCCAATATCTAATAACCAGTTGAATGTATCTTTGTAAATTCGTTTTCGGTTTATAATTAACCATCTTATGAGATAAACGCCAGCTAAAGTGTAGAATACATCACCAATAGAAAACGGTAACCAACCAAAGGCGTAGCGCATCATTTTTGAAAGAAAAACATAAATACCATTGCTGTAAAATTGTTCAACAAATTCAGGATAATGTTTCAATATGGAAATCATTATAATCTGAAATATTAAAAAAATTACAAGAGCTAATTTTTTGTTTTTACGCATGTTTCAAAAATAGATAATTTCAACAAAAAAGCTTGAGTAAATCAATACTCAAGCTTTTAAAATAATTTCTGATTCAGAATTAATTCACTTTTAGTAATTCAACATCAAAAATCAATGCCATATATGGTTTAATTGCGCTACCTGGTCTAGGATTAGCTTTATAAGCCAGTTCTTGTGGAATAAAAAATTTGTATTTGGCTCCTTCTTTCATTAATTGAATACCTTCTGTCCAACCTCCAACAACCGCATTTAAAGCTGTTGTATAGGATTCTGAACTATCAAATTCAGTACCATCAATAGTTGTCCCTTTATACGCTACGGTGACTTTAGATGTTGGTCCTTCTGGTTGCTTACCTGTACCTTCTTTAACAACGATATATTGTAACCCACTCGCCGTAGTTTTTACACCAGGTTGAGATTTGTTAGCTTCTAAAAAGTCAATACTTGCTTGTTTAACATCAGCATATTGTGTTTCTAATGCTTTCTGTTGTTTTAGTCTTTGCTCTTCTTGAAGTTTTTGTCCAAAGGCTTGAAGAATGAATTGGTGATTAGCTTCAGGAATCTTTAAATCTATCGAATCAGCTACATCTATATAACCTTTCATAAAAGCATCAATATTTAAATCTGGTACTTGGTTTAATAATCCTTTAGCCTGACTTGCTCCAATGGCATAACTAACAGAATCTAGATTTGTAGTTAAATCAACATCAGAAATTGTCTTTCCCTTACTGTTACATGCAAATAATGTAGTTACTAAAATTACGAAGCCTATTTTTATTTTCATTTTTTTTTGTTTTAATTATTCTTTACAAATTGAATGCAAATTTATAATAAATAAATTTTTCTTGAAACATCTATTGAAAAAGAAAATGTTTTTGTTATTAGTTACCTTTGTGATTATTAAAAAAAATATATGAGTTCAGAAATAAGAGCCTTAGAGCCAAAACAACTATGGAATAAATTCGCGGATTTAAACGCAGTGCCAAGACCTTCAAAAAAAGAAGAGCGTGTCATTCAGTTTATGAAAGATTTTGGTAACAATTTGGGTTTAGAAACGATAGAAGATAAAGTTGGTAATGTGATAATTCGAAAACCTGCGACAAAAGGCATGGAAGATCGTAAACCAATTGTTATGCAATCGCATTTAGATATGGTGCATCAAAAAAATAACAATACAGTTTTCGATTTTGATACCCAAGGTATTGAAATGTATATAGAAGGGGATTGGGTAAAAGCAAAAGGCACCACACTTGGTGCGGATAATGGATTGGGAGTAGCCACAATTATGGCCGTTTTAGAAAGTGATACGATTGCACATCCTCCACTTGAAGCTTTATTTACCATTGATGAAGAAACAGGTATGACAGGTGCTATGGGTTTAAAAGGCGGATTATTGAAAGGTGCTATTCTTTTAAATTTAGATACCGAAGAAGACGATGAAATCGGAGTTGGCTGTGCTGGTGGAGTAGACGTTACAGCGACGCGCGACTATAAAGAAGAGGACACGCCAGAGTTTAAGATGGGTTATACGATTTCTGTAAAGGGTTTACAAGGAGGACATTCTGGTATGCAAATCCACGAAGGTTTGGGCAATGCCAATAAAATAATGAACCGGTTACTGTTTGATGGTTTTGAAAATTTTGGACTTCGTATTTCAGAAATTGATGGTGGTAGTTTACGAAATGCAATCCCAAGAGAAAGTAATGCAATTGTGGCAATTGACGCTGTTCATGAAGCTGCTTTTGAATCCGAATTAAAGCAACTCGCTAAAACCATTAAAACCGAATTAAAAACCATGGAACCAGATTTAGAAATTGTGGTTTCTAAAACTGATACGCCAGAAAAGATAATGGATTTAGGCGTGCAAGAAGGTATTACTAGAGCACTTTATGCGGCTTGTAATGGTGTGTATCGTATGAGTGCTGATATTAAGGATTTAGTAGAAACCTCAAATAATATCGCTAGAGTTCTTGTTAAAAATGGGCAGATTAAAATAGGATGTCTAACACGAAGTTCTGTAGAAAGTTCTAAACTAGATTTGGCAAATACCTTGCGTGCTGCATTTGAGCTTACAGGTTGCGAAGTTGAGTTTTCTGGTGATTATCCTGGTTGGGCACCAAATATGGATTCGGATATCTTAAAAGTAATGGTTCCTATTTATGAGCGTTTAAACAATGGTGAAAAACCGCACGTCGCTGCTTGCCATGCAGGATTAGAATGTGGGATTCTTGGGCAGAATTTTCCTGATATGGATATGATTAGTTTTGGCCCAAATATTAAAGGAGCGCATTCGCCAGATGAGCGTGCTCAAATTTCATCAGCACAGAAGTATTGGAAATTTGTTTTAGAGATTTTAGCGAATATTCCTAAGAAATGACTTTAATTTAACTAATAAACCTTTCGGGTTTTTTAAAATCTGAAAGGTCTTTTTTTACTTTTAGATTAAGGTTTTGTTTAATCTTCAAACATTAAGCCTTCGATACTTGAATTTAGTCTTGGTGTTTTTAATGGCTCAAAAATGCCTTGGTCAACTTCAACCGTATTAAATCTATCTGTATTAGAAATATCTGCAATTGCAATCGCTAATAAAGGCTCAGAAATCTGCCCTAAAGTACCAAATGTAGTTGGTGATTCTCTAATTTGCATATCTGGTATTAGACCATTAGTAGGTACCAATTCGTTATCAACGTTTGTTGAGTTTGCAATAAGCGGAATTAAAGCATAATTGTGGTTTGCGTTAATGTTGTTACCGCCAAAATCTTGAGAATCAAAAATTAATCGGTTGGCTTGTGTTTTTCCGGCAGTAGTATCACCGATATGTACAACGTCTATGTAAGAACTTAAACTATTAATCAGTAATTCGCTTGCAGAAGCAGAACTCGACGAGGTGAGTACATATACTTTACTCAGATTTAGGCTACTAATAGTCGTATTGTCAGTTAAAGTCGTTGTAAAATCGAAATCTCTATTTTGGTCTTGTTGATTATTATTATAAAATAATTTTGAAAATACGGAACCGTTAAATTGCCCTGTTACCATACTGCCCAAACGTACCGCAGTTTGAATATTACCACCACCATTATATCTGAGATCTATAACCAATTCTTGAACGTTAGCTGCTTGAAATTGTGAAAAAGCGCTATTTAAACTATTTTCAAAATTATTATTAAAACCATTGTACATTAAATAACCAACATTTACATCTGTAAGACTTATAACTTCTGCGATATGTACGGGATTTTCTGTGTATTCAACTTTAGATAAGCTTGTGCTCTCGCCATTCAGCATAACCATATCATCATCTACTTCTGGTGTGCCGTTAGTATCATAATCTGCAAAATTTATAGTATATGAATTCTGATTTAAAAGCGTACTAAAATTTTCAGTTGTGAGGTTTGTGCCATCAACAGCCCTAAACAACTGTCCGCGTTGTAAATTTAAATCATCAGCAACACTATTATTAAGAACTAATGATATAGCTCCAAATACTTCTGTCTGGCTACCAGGAACGAGATACAATCTAAATTCTATGCCATTGCTAAGCGTAGTGCCTTGTTGCTGATTTAAGATGTCTAAATAATTTGGTACAATAGCACTAAACGGATCTAGCTGTTCAAATATTAAAGTTTCAAACAAGTCTTCTGGTCTAGAAAATTCTTTAAGATACTCAGCGTAGGCTTCAGTTTTATCATATCTATTATCAACTCCATTAATACCAAATCGATCATTAGATAAATTAGGAACATTGTCATTGTATAGATAATAGGCATTCATGCCTTTCCAAACAAAATCTTTGATATCTGAGCTTGCAATTGCATTATCATCTAAATCTTCAAAACAACTTGTGAACGAAAACAGCAGAGCGAATGCCATTAGTAGTATTTTAAACTTTTTCATTTCTTTTTCTTTAAAATGGAGCAATTTTTACTTTAGTTAGTAAAACTCTAAATTTACTTACATTATTGCGAAGAAAAAAACTGAAGTTATTTAATCTTTCTGTTTGTTACCGAGAATAAAGGCTTTTGTAGTGTAATGAAATCTTATTTTAGTTATATAGCCTAAGTAATTGAAGTAAAATATAATGAGTTTAGGGAGTGGAATTAGAATTCGTAGATAAAAGACATATATTAAATTATTTCAGTGTGTAACAAAAGGTAAAGTGTATCGTCGTAATAGTGAAGACCGATAATAAAGTCTTTAACCAATCAACCAAAAGTAATGAAGCAGGCAGATTTTGTAAGCTTAGTAATGCCATTTAAGGATAAAGTATTTCGTTTAGCCAAACGATTACTAGTATCTCGTGAAGAGGCTGAAGATGCAACGCAAGAGATACTATTGAAATTGTGGAAGAATAAGCAGAAGATTAGCGAATACAAGAATGTTGAAGCGTTTTCTATGACCATGACAAAGAATTTTTGCTTAGATCGTTTAAAATCGAAACAAGCACAAAATTTAAAAATTGTTCACAGTAATTACACGGATAATAATTCGTCATTACAAAAGCAAGTGGAAGCTAGAGATAGCATAGATTGGGTCTCTAAGATAATGGAAGATCTGCCAGAACAACAAAAAATAATAGTGCAGTTAAGAGATATAGAAGAATATGATTTCGCAGAAATAGCAAAAATGCTAGACATGAACGAAACAGCAATAAGAGTAGCTTTATCTAGAGCACGAAAAACAATAAGAGAAAAATTAACGAGTACACATAGATATGGTATTAAATAATATAGAAGCATTAATAGAAAAGTATAATAATGCTGAAACAACGCTAAAGGAAGAAGCGCAATTAAAAGCGTATTTCGCAAGTGATAATGTAGCAGCGCACTTAGAGCATTACAGGCCTATGTTTATGTATTTTTCGCAATCAAAACAAGAGCAGTATACTAAAGACGTTCCATTAAACACTAAGAAAACAAAATTGTATCAATGGATTTCTGTCGCAGCTGTTGCCGTTCTTATGCTTGGTTTTATGATTCCTACGTTATGGAATAGTGGACCAAAAACTTTAGATCAATATACAGCAGAAGAACAACAAATGTATATAGAGACTAAAGCAGCTTTAGCAATGCTGTCTAATAATTTTAGCGATGGAGTTTCAAGTTTAAACGCTTTAGACTTGGCTTCAAAAAATTTTAATGTCGGTTTAGAAAAAGCAACTCACATTACAGAGTTTAGTAAAACAACAAATAAATTATTAAAGAATTAAAAATAAAAATTAAGAACAAAAATTAAAAACAAGAAATTATGAAAAAAGTAATTTTAATACTAGCAGTAATGCTAATGTCGGTAAGCGGATTTAGTCAGAGTGTATTTGATAAATTTGAAGACCTTGATGGAGTAACTTCGGTTATTTTAAATCAGAAAATGTTTAAGATGTTAGGCACTATGGGAATGGATGTTGATGATCCTGAAATGAAGGAATATGTAGATATGGTTAAAAACATAACAGGTTTTAAAGTATTTACAACTGGTGATGCCAAAATAACTGCAGATATGACCTCTACAGTTACGAAATATTTAGGCTCTTCTAAACTTGAGGAATTAATGCGAATTAAAGATGGTGCCCAAACCGTAAAATTTTATGTAAAAGAAGGAAAAGACGAGAATCACGTAAAAGAATTATTAATGTTTATTACAGGTCTTAAGGAAATGACTAAAGGACAAAACATTGAAATTAATGGTGAAAAGCGTGAGTTTGAAACTGTGATTATGAGCTTAACGGGAGATATAGATCTCAGACAGATTTCTAAATTAACAAGCCAAATGGATATTCCAGGTGGTGACCAGTTAAAGAAAGCTGGTGATAAAAAGAAAAATTAATCCGATGATAGAATCAATCAAAAAATCAATAGTAGTGTTGTTTTTGGTTGCAGCTTTTACAAGTTGTAACCAAGGACAAACATTACAAACCTATTATGTAGATAATGAATTAAAACCTGGTTTTGCTTCATTTGATGTGCCAACAAGCTTAATTAATGTTGACGATGTTAAAATGACTGATGACCAGCGCGAAGCTTATAAATCAGTAAGCAAACTCAATGTGTTGACCTATATTGAAGAAAATACAGATGCTGTTGAATACAAGGCAGAGCTAGAAAAGGTTAAAGTGATTCTTAAAGATACTAAATATGAAGAGTTAATGCGAGGCGGAAATTCTACTGATGGAAAATTCGTCGTAAAGTTTTTAGGAGATATTGAAAGCATAGATGAGTTGATTATTTTCGGTAACGCTAATAACAGAGGATTTATGATTGCCAGAATTTTAGGTAATAATATGAATGCTGCAAAAATAATGTCTTTACAATCCGTCTTAAAAGATGCAAATTTTGAAGATACAGACCTTAGCGGTTTAACAGATTTTTTTAAATAAACTAATATATCAAATGAACTATAAGACGAATTTAATTAGCCGTTTTAAAGGTCTTTTGGTATTAATTTAAAATGTTAATGAGAATCGTCTTGAAGTTTATCTTCAGGGCGATTTTTTTTGATCTTATTTTTTGACGCATATATAATTGAAATAACTAATAATATTGCGAAACCACCTATTAATAAAACCTTTATAATAAAGTAATCTAAAACCTTAAATAAACCTGCCGCAAAAAAACCAATCGTAACCAAACTAACAAAAAGTAAGGCTATAGAATTTTTATTTAAAGGAAAAAGTTTCATAATATTCGGTATTTATATACCTGTGTAATTGCTTGGTGTAATAGCTTTAAGTTCTGCTTTTATAGTGTCTGAAACCTCTAGAGTATCAATGAAGTTCGAAATAGAACTTTGCGTAATAGCCTCGTTGGTTCTCGTTAATCCTTTTAAGGCTTCGTAAGGATTTGGATAACTCTCACGCCTTAAAATAGTCTGAATGGCTTCTGCCACAACAGCCCAATTATTTTCCAAATCTTGAGCGAACTTAGATGCATTCAGTAATAATTTACCTAAACCTTTTACTGTAGATTTAAAAGCAATGATTGTATGGCCAAACGGTACTCCAACGTTTCTTAAAACGGTACTATCGGTTAAGTCACGTTGCAATCTAGAGATTGGTAATTTTGCAGAGAGGTGTTCAAAAATTGCATTTGCTAATCCTAAATTACCCTCACTATTTTCAAAATCAATAGGGTTTACTTTATGTGGCATAGCAGAACTGCCTACTTCGCCAGCTTTAATTTTTTGCTTAAAGTAATCCATAGAAACGTAGGTCCAAATATCTCTATCTAAATCTATGATAATGGTATTTATGCGTTTTAAAGCATCAAACAACGCAGCCATGTGGTCGTAATGTTCTATCTGAGTGGTAGGGAATGAATGTTGCAAGCCTAATGTTTCTTGTACAAATTTAGTCCCAAAAGCTTTCCAATCTATATTTGGATAGGCTACTTTGTGTGCGTTAAAGTTTCCGGTGGCACCTCCAAATTTTGCAGCACTAGGTACATCATTTAATAGATTAAATTGTTCTTTTAAGCGTACGGCAAAAACTTCAATTTCTTTACCTAAACGTGTCGGAGAGGCAGGTTGACCATGCGTTCTTGCAAGCATTGGGATTTCTGCCCAATCTTTAGCTAGGCTTTCAATTTTTTCTAGTAACACAAAATATTCTGGTACATAAATAGCATTCATTGCATCCTTAATACTCAACGGAATCGCAGTATTATTAATATCTTGAGAGGTTAAGCCAAAGTGAATAAACTCTTTATAATCCGATAAACCTAAAGCATCAAATTGTTCTTTAATAAAGTACTCAACTGCTTTTACATCATGATTTGTAACTTTTTCAATGTCTTTAATTGCCGAAGCATCAACTGAAGTAAAGTTTTTATAGATGTTTCTTAAGTCTTCAAATACAGAATTAGAAACCGATTTTAATTGCGGTAATGGTATTTCGCACAGAGCAATAAAATACTCAATCTCTACTAAAACACGATATTTAATCAATGCTTCCTCAGAGAAATAGTTTCCTAAAGCTTCTACTTTAGATCTATATCTGCCATCTATTGGTGAAATTGCGCTGAGTGCTGAAAGTGCCATTTATGTTCATTTTTTTGAAGCATCAAAGATAACAAAGTAACTTAAGAGTAGAGCGTTATGACATAAGAGTTTTTTAAAGTTTTCAACCATTAATTTTTAATATTCGCTTATCATTTTATCGTCTTCAGAATATGCCTTGCTCTAGCCTTGAAAGCTGCGCTCTGAACATGAAAGTCGCGCTCCAATATAGTGATGAGTTCTGGGTGAACCCAATCATACTCTGTTCCTAATAATTTTAGACTAATCATACTATAGGCTTTAGGTGCCACTTTTTCGTCATTAATCATCCAATCAAAACAAGCTTCTATAATGTTTTCTTTGTGAGCGGCTGTTAAACTTTTCTTGATTTCAGAATCCTCTTTTCCGTAGTAAGCTTTGGTAATAAGTTCGCATACTTTTGCAACAGGCCTAACAGCCGAATCTAAATGAACTTTAGGCAAGTTTTTGGTAAATAGATCTAAATGCGGAATTATAGCTTCTATAGTTTCGCTGCACATAAACTCAAAAACCCATGCTGCTCTGCACGATATTTTGTCATCTACCTCAAAAAGAATCTCGAGAAGAGGTGTAATTAATTCAGGATTATTAATAACCAGATTGGCATAAAGCAAGCGTTTTTCCCGCGAATGATTTACATAATTCAATTCCTTATAAAGTTCTGCTTTAGTCAATAGAAATTCATTAATTTTGAACTTCTAAAATAATCAAAAATGAAGATTTTAAAAAAAATAGGTCTTTTACTTTTAGTTGTGTTCATCGTTGCGCAATTTTTTGGGCCAGAAAAAAATGATGGAGATATAGCCTCAGTTGATGCTTTTTTCGCAGATACCAATCCACCAGAAGACGTAAAAGCTATTTTAATAAACACATGTGTAGATTGCCATAGCGACAGCACACGTTACCCTTGGTATAATAATATAACACCAGTAAATTATTGGTTAGACGAACATATTAACGACGGAAAAAAACATTTTAATGTGTCTAAATGGTCTGAGTACTCTGATAAGAAAAAAGATCATAAACTCGATGAATTAATTGAAATGGTAGAAGTCAAAGAAATGCCGTTAGATAGTTATACTTGGACGCATAGTGAGGCAAAATTATCACAAGAGCAGATTGACGCAGTTATATCTTGGGCCAAAAATGTTAGACTTAAATATGCGTTTTTAAAAGAGCCGCAGTAAACTAAAAAAACTTAATTTATCAATCCCAAACTCCAAAAGTAGTCCTATTGGAATTTGGGATTTAATTTTGCAATTTTCATTTTATGAAAAACAAATTGCTAATAATCGGATTTGTATGGCCAGAGCCTAAAAGTTCTGCGGCAGGAATTAGAATGTTGCAGTTGATTGCACAATTTCAAAATCAAGGTTATGAAATTACCTTTGTTTCTGCAGCAAAAGTATCTAATAAAACGTTCGACTTAGGAAGTATAGATGTAAAAACGGAAACTATTTTTTTAAATGATTCTTCATTTGACGCTTTTATTTCTCATTTAAATCCAACTGTTGTCTTGTTTGATCGTTTTATGACAGAAGAGCAATATGGCTGGCGAGTTGCGGAGCAGTGTCCTGATGCATTAAGGATTTTAGACACTGAAGATTTTCATGGATTAAGAAAGGCAAGGGAACTTGCATTAAAAGATAAGTTAGAAGTTTCTATAGAACATTTACAAAACGACATCACTAAACGTGAAATTGCCAGTATCTACCGTTGCGATTTAAGTTTAATCATTTCTGAAGTTGAAATAGATATTTTAACTAAGCAGTTTCAAATCGACAAAAGGCTATTGCATTATTTACCATTTTTATTGGATTCAATTAAAGATATTGAAATAAAACGATTACCTAATTTTGAAGATAGGAACCACTTCATCACCATTGGTAATTTTTTGCACGCACCTAATTACGACGCGGTTTTGTATCTAAAACAAACCATTTGGCCATTAATTAGAAAACAATTGCCAAAAGCTGAGTTACACATTTATGGAGCTTACGAATCTCAAAAAGTAGTACAACTTCATAATGAAAGAGCAGGCTTTATAATTAAGGGTTTTGCAGAGAACGTTAATGCAGTAATGCAAAACGCTAAAGTCTGTTTAGCAGCATTGCGTTTTGGCGCAGGCCTTAAAGGTAAGCTAGTAGACGCTATGCAAAACGGTACACCTTGCACCATGTCTAGCATTGCTGCAGAAGGTATGTTTGGTGAATTAGCACCAAATGGGTTTATAGAAGATAATCCTGAAACGTTTGCAAATAAAACTATAGAACTTTATACCAATCCAGAAATCTGGAGAAACAAACAAGCCTATGGTTTTGAAATTTTAAAACAACGTTTTAATCGGTTGGATTTCGAGACTGATTTTGCTAGTAAAATAGAAGAACTTTCAAATCATTTAAAATCACATCGCACACTTAACTTTATTGGTAATTTATTACAACACCAAACACTCCACAGCACTAAATATATGAGCAAGTGGATAGAGGAAAAACATAAAACTAAAGCCTCTAAAAGCGCAAAAAATGACTATTAACCTCCATGAGTTATGTTAACAGTGATGGTAACTTCTCCGTTTTGCGTTGCAGGTTTCATTTTCGTACTTTTATAAAAAAAAACAACAATGCGTAATATAATATTTCTTTTATTTTTCTGTTTTGCTGTTTCTTGTAAGAATGCAAACTCTTCTGATGCAAGAGCGCCTATAGAAAATACGGAAACGTCACGAGAGTCTTCAGATTTAAGTGCTATTTCAACAAAAGACTTTAGAGAATTTAAAGTTTTGGATTCTAAAAACTTAACGAAAGCAGAAATTTGGGAAGATATAAATCTACAAATGACAGACTTTAAGGAAGCGGATTACGATAGGCTAAAATCTTTAATTTTAGAAAAGGATATAATGACGCTTCAAAAGCATATTGCTGATGGTAAGTTTAATTACGAGGAATTAACGAAATTCTATTTATACCGCATAAGAAAGTTTGATCGCGAAAATTCATTGTCTTTAAACTCTGTGATAGCTATAAATCCGAATGTAATTGAAGAGGCTATTAAAGCAGATAAAACAAAATTTGAAACTACACCACATTCTATTTACGGAATGCCAATTCTGTTGAAAGATAATGTAAATGCTCAAGGTATGCCAACAACAGCAGGTGCAGTGGCACTAAAAGATAATCTTGCAGATGATGCCTTTATTGTGAAGCAATTGAAATCTAAGGGAGCTTTAATTCTAGGAAAAGCCAATCTCAGTGAATGGGCTTACTTCTTTTGTGGAGAGTGTCCAAGTGGTTATTCTGCCATTGGTGGCCAAACCTTAAACCCTTATGGAAGACGTGTAATAGATACAGGTGGCTCTAGCTCTGGAAGCGGAGTTTCTGTCGCAGCCAATTTTTGCGCTGCAGCTATTGGTAGCGAAACGGCTGGTTCAATTTTGTCACCTGCGAGTCAGAATTCTACAGTGGGTTTAAAACCAACCATTGGTTTAGTAAGTAGAAGTGGCATAGTGCCAATTTCTTCAACCTTAGATACAGCAGGTCCTATTACCAGAACTGTGATGGATAATGCTATTGTATTAGGTGCTATATTTGGCGAAGATACTTCAGATTCGAAATCTTTTATGACGATGTGGCAATCTGGTTTTTATACCAAAGATCTCAAAAAAGCGAGTCTTAAAGCGAAACGCTTTGGTGCACCAAAACGATTATTAACAGATACGCTATATGCTAATGCTTTAAAAGTTTTAAAATCACAAGGTGCAGAAATTGTAGAAATCGATGAAGAACAGATTGGGCTTCCAAATTTCATTCGATTACTTAATTTAGATATGAAAACGGATTTACCAGCTTATATGGACGGTTATGCTAATAAGAGTATAACGTTGAGAACTGTTTCTGATGTGATGTATTTCAACTTAAACGATTCATTAAAAACAATGCCTTACGGTCAGAAATTATTTAAAGGGATTGCTGATGACAAAGGTGATGCACAGTTTTTAGAACGTATAAAGGATACATTGAAAACGAATGGAAGACACTATTTTGATATTCCGATGAAGGCTAATAATTTAGATGGGTTTTTATCTATAAATAACTATCATGCTGCATTTGCTGCTGTAGCAGAATATCCTGCATTAACTGTTCCTATGGGTTATACAGGAGAGGGAGTTCCAAAAGGGTTAACATTTATTAGTAAACGATTGCAAGAAAAACAATTGTTAGAATGGGCTTATGTTTATGAGCAAGCTTCTAAAGCTAGAGTAGCGCCAAAGGATTATAACTAATTAATCACGGCATTAATTTTTTCCCAAAGTACATTGTCAAAACTAGAACTAGCAAGTTCTTCTAATCCAGCGGCATTGCCAGAACGCACTACAACTAAGTTTTGACTAGGAACAACATATATTTTTTGGTCTTGTGCGCCAAGCGCAGCAATCATATCAGCTGGTGCATTTGGAATTAAATAACCATCATTAACAGTTTGTAAACCCGGAATCATGAAACTTTCCTTTCCGTTTAACCACCATAAATAGCCATAAGATTTATTTAGGTTTTGTGAGGTACGAGTCATTTCATTATAATAACTTTCACTTACTATTTCGGTTGTATCCCATGTACCTTTGTTCAACACTAATAATCCAAATCTAGCCATCCCTCTCGTATTACTAGAAAAAATATTTGCGCCAAGTAGTGAGTTCCAACTTCCAGAAACACCAATATTGTCTAAAATTCGAGTTTTTATGTATTCCTTATAATTTAATCCGGTACTCTGAGTAAGCATGTTTTGTAGCTGAGTAAAAGCGCCTTGATGATATTGCCATTTAGTTCCAGCTGTGGCATTATATTGCATACATATTGGTTCTGTGCATGTCCAAGCAATAAAATTTGCTGGAGTATTCTGTAAGCCAGAAGTCATTTTTAAATGTTGTTTTACTGTAATTAAATCTTGTTGTTCTTGAGTTAAACTAGACCAATTATTGCCTAGGTAATCTGATGTTTTATTATTAATGTTTAAAAAATCTTCTTCTTGCGCAACGCCAATAGCTGTTGCTGTTAAGCTCTTTACTGCAGAGAACCACGCCCAATTTGCATTTTCTGTATGACCATTAAAATAACGTTCAGAAACAATTCGCCCATCTTTTAGAATCATAAAGCCTTTGGTATTTTTCTCGTCTAAATAGGTGTATAAATCTTCTAATGCTGTATCATCCCAATCTAATGATGCTGTAGATGTTGTTTCCCATTCATTTCCTGTAATTGGTGGAAAATATAATGAAGCTTCTGTAGGCATATCATCTGTTCCGTTAAAATCATCAGAAGAACAATTAAAAACTAATAAAACAAGAAACAATAGAATAGTAGGCTTCATAAGTAATCATTTAGCTTTAGACTATTTAAAGATATAAAAGTTTAATTAAGGTTGTATCTTTGCCCACCGATTTACAAAACATGCGTACAAAAACTTTAAAGAAAAATAGAATAAATGTTATCACATTGGGCTGTAGTAAAAATGTTTACGATAGTGAAGTTTTAATGGGACAACTCAAAGCTAGTGGAAAAGATGTTGTGCACGAGCAAGATGGCAATGTAGTAGTGATTAACACTTGTGGCTTTATTAATAATGCCAAAGAAGAAAGTGTGAACACCATTTTGGAGTACATGCAAAAGAAAGAAGATGGAGAAGTTGATAAAGTTTTTGTTACAGGCTGTTTAAGTGAGCGTTACAAACCAGATTTACAGAAAGAAATCCCAAACGTAGATCAGTATTTTGGAACAACGGAATTACCAGGATTATTAAAAGCTTTAGGTGCAGATTATAAGCACGAATTAATAGGTGAGCGTTTAACCACAACACCAAAAAACTACGCTTATCTGAAAATTGCGGAAGGTTGCGACAGACCTTGTAGTTTCTGTGCGATCCCTTTAATGCGAGGAAAGCATAAATCAACTCCAATTGAAGAGATTGTTATTGAAGCTGAAAAATTAGCAGCTAATGGAGTTAAGGAATTAATTCTCATAGCCCAAGATTTAACCTATTACGGTTTAGATTTATATAAGAAGAGAAACTTAGCTGAACTTCTAGAGCATTTAGTAAAAGTTGATGGTATTGAGTGGATTCGCTTGCACTACGCATTTCCTACAGGTTTTCCGATGGATGTGTTGGATGTTATGAATCGCGAACCTAAGGTTTGCAACTATTTAGATATTCCTTTACAACATATTTCAGATTCTATTTTAAAGAGTATGCGTCGTGGTACAACGAAAGAAAAGACGACGAAGTTACTGAAAGAGTTTAGAGCAAAGGTGCCAGAAATGACCATTAGAACAACATTAATTGTTGGTTATCCTGGTGAAACACAAGAAGATTACGAAACGCTTAGAGAATGGGTAAGAGAGATGCGTTTTGAACGTTTAGGCTGCTTTACCTATTCGCATGAGGAAAACACACATGCTTATAACTTAGAGGACGATGTACCAGCAGATGTTAAGATGCAACGTGCGAATGAGATTATGGAAATTCAATCTCAGATTTCTTGGGAACTCAACCAAGCAAAAATAGGGCAAGAGTTTAAAGTGGTCATCGATAGAAAAGAAGGGAACTACTTTGTTGGTCGTACAGAATACGATTCGCCAGATGTAGATAATGAAGTTCGCATTGATGCGACTAAGACGTATCTAAAAACAGGGGAATTTGCTAGGATAAAAGTTATTGAGGCCGAGGACTTTGATTTGTATGGCGAAGTTGTTAACCAAGCTATTTAACAACCATCTCTTGGTCCAAAAGTAAATACTAATTCTTGGTCTATTTTTTCTCCTTTAGCATTTTCTGCGGGAGTCCATTTTCCAGGTATAGTTTTTAAGAGTTCAATAAACCTATTATCAATTGAAGTGTAACCAGTAGTCATTGCATCGTGTTTTACATCTTTAACAATACCATCTTTTGAGACTATAAAAGACAGTTTGATTGCTCCAAGATTATCTCCTTTTATAACGTTCATACTTGCTTTACTGTTAACCTTAAGATATTCTATTAGTGCTTCCTTACCATTGACGTAAGTTGCTTGTTTCTCTGGCGCAACAGTAATGTGAGGACCGAAGAAGCGCTCTTCTAATTTACCAGTGTCTTTATTTTTTACTTTAAATTCTGTTCTAATCGTAAAATGACTAAAATAGTCTGTTGATTTTAAAATTTCCTTTTGTTCATCAGTGAATTCATCAGTAGTTCCGAGTGCACTGATTTGTGACAGTTGATTGTCTTTTACAATGATAACATCTACAGAATTGATGTGTTCAATTTGTTCTTTTTCTCCTGCGTTTAGAAAATCATAAATTGTTGTGGCATTGTGTACAGTTGCTTTTTTTACAGCTTCAAATCTTGCATCTACTCCATAATATAAGTTTGTAATAATTTTAGTGTTTATGTCTTTTATATTTTCGTCTTTTAAAGCAAGGTCTTTACTCTGAGATGAATTTACTTCAGTAATATTAGTCTTATCTTTTTTTGTATAGCCAATGATTAATACACTTAGGATAACAAGTGCAGTGCTAAAAATGATAATATTCTTTTTCATATCAAATGTGTTTTGAGATTAATGTTCCTCAAATGTATCGTGTATAGAAGGTAATGAATTTAAATTAAATGTAAAAAAAGTGTCAATTGTTTGTGAAATGCTTCAGTTTAGGGCAATTTGATACTAAAATTTGATTTGGTGAAGTTCGTTTAACGGTCTCGGCTATGAGTAGTTGCGTGGTTTATCGATTAACTTCGCGAGTACGCACCGAGTTGGAAATTCCGCAGGAATTTCCAAAGTAGGCGAGAACAAGCAATTACTTATAGCCATTGTTGTGCACTGGCTTTTATATTTTTTTAGAATTCGAAAATTACATCTTCTTCTAGCATATTATTGACATCAATGGTAGGTAGAAGAAATTCATTATATGGTGTTCCTTCTGTTTTGGCATGTAGAATTCCTCTTGCAGAACCAATTGTCAACACTGCAAAATGAACAGCAAGACCTTTTGCAACTAAATATGTATTATCATCTTGTTTCACTTTATTTAAAAAATCGTCTTTTTCAATTTCAAATAATGCTTGTACTTCAAGTATTAAGAAAGGTTGATCTTTCTTTTTCTCAAAGGAAAAACGAGTATTACAAGTAACAACATGATCGTCAATATCCAAACCAAATCCTAGTCCTGTCATTAGATTTGTTTCGCCAGTTTTTTTGTACGCTTTATCTATTATCGCGAACGATATAGTTCGAAGACCTGTGAAAGCAAAACCTAGTTTATTGTAAGTCATTGTATTCGTTAAATTTGATTTGCTGTATAAGAATATGAATCCATGTTTTCCATACTAGTATTCAAAACAGCGTTCTGTTTAATTATTCTTTTTGAAGTCATATTTTCTTCTATAACTTTATGTTTACGTCTATGTACAATTTGCATAGAATAATGTATGATTGGGGAATGAGAACTTTTGATTGACTTTATTTTAGGCGATGTAATATTAACTTCTAATGCATGAGCTATTTTATCTAATGTTTCAAAGGTTAGGTTAGATTTTGCTCGTAATATTTTATTTACCTGTTGAGCACTTACTCCCATTTTATTTGCTAATTCTGTTTGCTTGATATTATGCAAATCCATATACTCCATTAGCTCTAGAGCAAATGCTTGTGCTCTTGTAATATTTCTTCTATTATTACGATCTTGTTTAGCTCTTGTTTTCCACTGCGTAGCAGTTTTGGTAATTATATTGTTTAAGTTTTTTTCCATTTTATAGTTCTGTAGAATCTGTGATGTTTTCTTGTTTTAACCAGTCTTTCAAATAATTCATTTTATCTAGCTCTAATTTTAAGACTTCAGTATCATTCATTTTGTCAACTAATTTGATACCAGCTCCTGTTATGATAATTGCATCATTTCCAACAAGAACTCCATATAGTCGCAGTAAGGAACCTTTTTCATATGTGTACATTTTTCGTCTTCCAGGATCATCATAACGTTCAGTTTTTGATAGTTCTAAAAACTCATCGAATAAAAGTTCAAAACAATCTCCATTCTGTGAATCTTCATTTATTTCGTCTAATTTATCAAATAAATCTGCAGCTTCTTGAAGTACATCGGTTGCTAAAAATGTTAAGTTATGATTTTTATATGCACCTTTCTTCCATCCTGATTTGGAAGATTTGATAAAATTTCGCACAAATAATGGATCTTGAAGTTGATCCTGTATTTTATCCAATTCTGTTTCATACTCCTCGGGTGTTTGATAAAAAGGACAATTAACAAAGTTTGCTAGATACACACCTTGATATTGTTCTTCAAATGTACGGAATATTTTCATAAAATCAACCTGTAGGTTTATTTTTGTGGCAAAATTAACATTTTATAAGACAATTGACATAATAATTATAAAAAATTATCAACATAATATCATAATTTTTTTATCATAATAAAATTGACGAAATTATTCAATATTGTTCGTTTTTTTGGCTTGTGTACAGCACTTAGATATGGTCAGTTAATATTGACTATATCTTTTGTTAAACGAAGTTAGCTTTTTAAAAATTTAAAAACAAGAGTCTAAAGCTATGTGTAACACTATTTTATTAGCGTTTGTAACAACGTTATTCCGCTAATGTGTAGGCCTTTTTCATCCAACCTATCAATTCTTTATCAAGGTCATCCACAGAAGTGATTTTTACACGATGTGTGCACATGGTGCCAAAAGGACCAGAATTGCCAAGTCTGTCTGTGGTAGATTTGTTAGGTAATTTTAAACCTAAATCTATTCGTGTTTTTGTGGCTGGTTTTATGAGAACAAACTGACGTTTTCTAATCACACTTACACTCGTCTTTTTTGGTGTTATGGTAACGTCGTTTCCAAAATCTTTTAATAGTGGTAATAGCTTTTCGTATATATGGAATAAGGCTTCTTTGCCTTTATATTGATTAGTAACTAAATCGTCATTAGAATTATTTTCTTCTTTGGATAAAGTGACTATAGTATTCGCAAAACCATGTGTTACACCATGTTCTTTTTTTAGAAAATTGACTCCTTCAGAATGTTTAGCAAAGGCCTTTGCTTTTAATATTATCTTCCACTGATCTAATGATTTACCAGTTTTTTCTGGCATATTATTAATCATGGTTTGTAATGCTTTGTCCATCGTAATTAATTTTGTGACATTTACCTGCTTTTCTGTGTCTTATAATTAAACAAAACTATTTTAACCCATGAGAAATCCCGCTAGACATAATAGAATGCAAATTGTATTATTATCCTTTTATACTTTAGTTAGCATATTGATTTGGAATTTTACATTCTAAACCCAACGTTATAAATAGGTTCTTAAAGCTTTTTTTAAAAATAGCTGACTAAGTATTCAATATTATTTAAACTGATTTAAGTTCAATAACACAATCTTTATTCTTCAAAAAAATAAACAATCATCATAGCATTACTAAACTATCTTAAAACTTTAGTACTTCATACTAGGTCATAATTATACATGCTGATCGACTAAAATAGCATTTCCATCTGGGTCTAGAACAACAAAACTCGCAGGACCAGAAGCCGCAGTTTCATCAATCTCACTAGCAAATACAATATTCTTAGATTTTAAATGTGCTTGAATATCACGAACATCATCAAATTGTTCAAGATTATTAGCACCTTGATCCCAACCAGGATTAAAGGTGAGGATATTATTTTCAAACATGCCTTGAAATAAACCAACGAGTGATTCTTCATTTTTCATGATGAGGTAATTCTTCTCAAGTTCTCCTGCAAAAACTGAAAAGCCTAAGGTTTCGTAGAACTTTTTTGAAGCATCAATATCTTTAACCGCAAGGCTAATAGAAAATGCACCTAGTTTCATATTTTCTTTATTTAGTTAGAATCTAAAGATAGTAAAATATTGGTTTTAAACGCTTTGTCCAAAAGTCAATAAATTAGTGTCTGGATCTAATAAAGCAAATTCTTTCTGTTTCCAATGCTTAATTTGTAATTTTCCATTAGGATGAATAGCAACTTTCTTAGTCAGCAGTTGTTCGTAAAATTTATCGATAGCTTCAGTTCTTATATAAACTTGGCCATAATTTTCTTTTGGGTTTAAGTCTTTAAACAGAAAAAAATGTATCTCAATATCATCCTTCTTAAGCATTAAATACTCATCGTAATCTTCGCTGCCTAATTGTTGAAAACCTAATTTATTTATATAATAATCTTTAGTAACCTCTTTATTACGCATTGGTAATTTTGGATGGATTGCTTTTAGCATATTAATTGGATTATTGTTTTAAATTAGGATCACTACCATTTAACAAAATAGCCTTTCCAAACCCTAAACCTTCTAATTTATCTAATTGTGTTGCTGCATCACCAACTACTAAATAAATCATTTGGTTGGGTTTAATGTATTTGTTGGCAAGTGCTTTAATATCGGCAACAGTTAAGTTTTTAACAATGGTTTCGCGTTGTTTTGCATAATCATCTTCAAAACCATAATTACTAATGTTAGAGAGCATGTTTAATTTGGCTCCAAGAGTTTCAAAAGCTCTAGCTGTACTCTTTATGGTAAAACCTTTAGTAACATCTAAATCATCTTCGTCATAATTTTCACTATAATTTTCTAAAATGCTTTTAACTAATTTAGACGCTTCATAGGTTACATTAGTTCTAATACCACTGCTAATTGTAAATTCACCTTGATGAGACGTGCCAGAGAAGCCAGAGCGAATGCCATAGGTATAACCTTTTCCTTCTCGTAATTGTTGTGTGAGTTGAGACGCAAAACTTCCTCCTCCTAATCTGTAGTTCATCACAGTAGCTGGATAATAATCTTTATGCGTAGCTTTTAAAGCTGGATAACCAAAGCGAATTATAGATTGTTTAGCACCTGGCACATCATAAAAATAAACCGCTGAAGTTTTAGGGTATTGTGGTAAAGGTAGTTCTGGTAATACGATGTCTTTTACTTTCCATGATGTATTAATGGTTTTAAGAGCTTTAATAACATCAGTTTCAGAAATTGAACCTACAACATGCAAATTCGCAAGGTTTGGTGATAATTTAGTGTTGTAATAATTCTGTAAATCTATTAAGCTAATTGCATTAACCGATTCCTCAGTGCCGCTATTAGTATGGGCTAATATGTTGTTTTCTCCATAAATTAATTTTGCAAACGCATTACGCGCAATGCTGTTTGGATTTGCTTTACTTCGTTGTATACTACTTATGGTGCTTTGTTTCAGTAAATCGAATTCTTTCTCGTCCCAACGTGGCTCTAATAAAACTTCAGAAACTAAATCCATTGTAGCATCAAAATGCTTAGATAGTGTTGTGCCAGCAATAGTGATATTATCTTCTGTAGCATAAGCATAAATATTTGCACCTAAACTTTCAATAGCGTTTTCGAGTTCTTCTGGTGTTTTATTTTTTGTGCCTTTGGTCATTAGATTGGCCAAAAGATTAGACACACCAACCTTGTCTTTGTTTTCTAGTAGCAATCCACCTTTCATCTGCATTTCAAATTGTACCAATGGCACTTCGTCATTTTCTATACCAAATACGTTAATACCAGAAGATAACTCTTGTTTCCAAACTTGTGGAATGGTTAACTCAGGACTTTCTCCATAGACTGGCTCAATACTTCTATCAAAACTACTTGCTGTTTTATCGTAGGTCGCAACTATACTTGGGTCAAAACTTTCTTCTGCTCCTTCAATAATTTTTTCTTCTACGATAGTTGCCAATTGCGAATTATCTAATACCAAATTCATCTGTCCTTTTGGTACAAAACTGGTAGCAATATAATTTTTGCCTTTTATGTATGTGTTGTAAACGTTCATTACATCTTCTGGAGTGACCGCTAGAATGTTTTTTACATCTTGATTTATAAATCCTGGGTCACCAGCAAAAATTTCATATTGTGCTAATTGAAAGCCTTTTCCTAAAACGCTAGATAAGCCATTGTAAAAATTAGTTTCTTGTCCGGCTTTAATACGATTCAAATCGGTTTCAGAAATTCCATTCAATTCAAAATCTTTGAAGCCATCTGCTATAGCAGCTGCAATACTATTTAAGTTTTTCTGATCAAATGCGGTAACACTAAGCATTAATTGTCCTGCGATTTCAGACGAATTTTGGTACATACTCACATTGCTTGTCAGTTGCTGAGCTTCAACTAAAATTTTATATAGAGGTGCCTTCTTTCCTTGGGTTAGATATTGAGATAATACACGCAATGCGTAAGTATCTGGATGATATTCATAGATTGTTGGCCAAGTCATTGTCAGTCTTGGGGCACGTGCAAAATTATCTTCATAAAATAAACGTTTCGATTGTTTAAGGATTACAGGTTGTTTTTCCATTTTAGGAATGTCTTCACCTTTAGGAATTTCGTCAAAATACTTTTTTACCCAAGCTTTGGTCTGGTCAATATCAATATCTCCTGCAATGGTTAAGGTGACATTATTTGGCACGTACCATCGTCTAAAAAATTCTTTAACATCATTTAAAGTTGCGTTTTGCAAATCTTCCAAAGAGCCAATGACTTCCCAACTGTAAGGATGACCTTCTGGATATAAGTTGCTATTAATTATTGAAGAATTATGACCATAAGGTTGGTTATCTACACGTTGACGTTTCTCGTTTTTAACCACTTGTTTTTCTTTAGCTAAAACAGGTTCAGTTACTGTATTTATGAAATAACCAAGCTTGTCAGCTTCTGCCCAAATCATTTTTTCTAAAGCATCTTTAGGAACGGTTTGAAAGTAATTAGTACGATCTCTACTCGTAGAACCATTTGCACCAGAGCCACCAATACGAGCACTCATTTGGTCTAATCCACCTTTACCTAAATTCTCAGATTCTAAGAATAGTAAATGCTCAAATAAATGTGCAAAACCCGTTCTGCCTTCTTTTTCTCTGGCAGAACCAACATGAGCTGTTAATGCAACAGCTGCTACAGGATCGGATTTATCAACGTGAAGGATAACTTGCAGGCCATTATCTAGAGTGAATTTTTCGAAATCTACTTTAAATTTTGGCGTTGTATCTTTAGTTTCGTTTTGTTTACAAGATGTAATTGTAAATAAAATTAAAAAGCATAAGAGTATTGAATTAAGATATTTCATGATTTTATGTGCGCTTGATTTCTATTCTAAAATATTTGATGTAGCAACTCTGTCAACTCTCCCTCAAAGTGAAATGAGCTTTTACAACTCATAAGCATTATTATTAACAAAGAAGATAGAGTTGACTAAAAACAACTTCCCATTTTCCCAAAAACTTCTAAATAAGGTATTGTCTACCATATAAATAAAGCTTCCTCTTCCCATAGGTTCTTCACCAAATACTAAAGTATTATTTAGATGATTTAATGCGTTTTTACCAGCAAAACCAGAATAGACTTTAGTACTATTTAAATGCACCACATTATAACCACTCTCTAATAAACTGTAAGCAGAACTCCCAAGTTTTAGTGTAAAGTAATTTTCTCCATAACCAAATGCCATAGGATGTGTGTTATCTACTTTTGTTTTAAAAATGGCACCTGTAATAAGTTGGTTAGTATATTCGCGTTCGCGATCTTTATATGACGTTAAGTTGTCCTTTGTTTCTTCATCCTCAATGTCGTCATCTTGTTTATATTTTAAACTAAAACCATCTTTACCAGCGAAGCTTCGTAATGCTCCATCAATAGCAATGACTTTTCCACCAGCACGCACCCAATCTTTTAGTTTTTTCATGTTATCCTCCTTCAGTACACTTCCATAATCACCATTTGGCATAATTAGAACAGTAAACTTATCTAAGTTAGTTCTGCTAAAGTTATCTGTATTTATTGAGGTTATAGGATAATGTAATTGTTGCTCAAAGAAATGCCATATTTCACCATAACTCAATGATGATGTACCTTCTCCAGAAAGTACAGCAATTTTTTGAGGGTTAACCAATTTAATATCCGGAGAGCCAATGTCTGGCGTAGTTTCAGAAAAGCCAGTTTTTATAGTGGTCATAAAATGTGAGTGCTTTTGAGCAATCAGATTTAAAGTTTTCAAAAAATCTTTAATATGCTTATTTTCCCCTTTAGTTATAATTAGTGATCCGCGTTCAAACTTTGATCCATTAGAACTAAACGGTTTTTCAGTAAATCTTACCCTAAAATTATGCTTTAATAAATCCGCTAAGAATTTAGCATCATCTAAGGAATTCCATTTACTTACATAGCCATAGGCATCATAAATAATAGGAAGCGAAATGCGTTCAAATAATCTACTACTATTCACTTTAGTAGTACTCGCTATAGCGTCTAATCCATAAGCATAAGGGACAGACCAAGCTGTGATATCATACGTCAATGAATCCGTTAATTTTGCATCTGGCTCAAATAAAACCTTTACCATTTTTCCTTTAGGTTGATTGGTATGAACAACTATTGCATCTTTGGTTACACTACTATTTCCTTGTTGTGCTGTTTTATAATTATAACCTGAAATTTTTGAAACGTTTGAATTCTCATAAGTAATTTCATGGGTGTTTAAAAGTGTTTTAAGGCGCTTCAATTTGTCTGCATTACCAGACACAACATAACTTTTATATTTTAAATTTGAATTATTGAAAAACTTAGCAAATTCAGAATTTAGTTTTGAAGCATTCTTTGAAGCCATTTCAACGGTTGAAAGTCCAGTTGTGGTGTGATGTGTTAAACGCTCAACAAGTGTTAATACATGGCCTTCGTCATTCAGAATTCCCAATCCAGCTATACCATGTCCACCTTGCTCATAAGTCATACCAATTGCTCCCATATATGTAGGATAGGTATCTCCGTAACTCGGATAAAATAAATCGAAACGTTCGCGGGTGAAGAATAACCAACCTTCGGCATCAAAATATTTAGCATGATTCTTACCTATCTCAGTTTGAAAATTACGTTGCCAATCACTAATAATTTCATGAAACGGTTCTGCTGCTGGAGCAAAATAATACGGTTCGTTGATGCCTTGTTCATGAAAATCTACATGAATATGTGGCATCCATTTATTATATACTTTTAATCGTGATTGCGTTTCTATTTGTGTTGCCCAAGCCCAATCTCTGTTAAGGTCAAACAAATAATGATTTGCTCGTCCACCTGGCCAAGGTTCGTTGTGTTCACTGGCTTTTCTGTCAATATCGTAAGGCTGACTAGCTGTTTCGTTATACCAATTAACATAGCGGTCGCGACCATCTGGATTAATACATGGGTCAATAATCACAACTGTATTTTCGAGTAAATCTTTTCGTTCCGTTAATAACTTGTAAAGTGTTAACATTGCCGCTTCTGTGCTCGACGCTTCATTACCATGAACATTATAACTCAACCACACTATAGCTACATCAGTTGAAGAAGGTGAACCGTCTAGTAAACCAGTATTTTTTAGGTTATTTTCTCTAATGGTTTCAAGATTTTTGATGTTGTCTTCACTAGAAATGTAAGTTACATACAAAGGTCTTCTTTCGTTAGTACTTCCATATTGTTCTAGTTTTACTTGCTTTGGTAATGCATTTGCAACAGATTTAAAATAATCTATAACCTGATGATGACGACTAAATTGCGTGCCAATTTCATAACCTAAAAAGTCACTAGGTGATTCAATATTTTGAGCATGTGTAGTAATTAACGTAGAGAAAGCAATAAAAAAGAGGGAAACCAATTTGCGCATAAGTTATGTGAGTTTTGTTGTAAAGCTAGTAAATATAAACAGGGATTTTTAGATTATTGTGCTTGTTATTTGAATTAACTAAAAATTAGCAATTAGAATTAACTCTTGCCGTATATTTATACCTTTCTAAAATTAATTTATGCCAACTGACTGTATTCCATTTAGAGAAACCCATTACTTTTCTGATTTTATTTGCGATTATTTAGACCAAAACCCAGAGTTAAAGCCTTTGTATAATCGCTTTCCGACTCTAAAGAATTTTAAAGCGCAGATAGAAGAAAAATCAAAAAGCGGTCACCTTGAGTACAGTCGAAAGGTGCTTTTTGATGTTCTCAATGACCAATACTGTAAAATCGGTACTTCAGAAATAACGCTTCAAAACATTGAAAGCCTAAAACAAAATAACACATTTACAATTACCACAGGGCATCAACTAAATTTATTCACAGGACCTTTATATTTTCTTTATAAAATTATATCTACAATCAATCTTACTAAACAACTCAAAGAAACCTATCCAGATTATAATTTTGTTCCGGTGTATTGGATGGCTTCAGAAGATCATGATTTTGAAGAAATTAACTATTTCAATTTTAGAGGAAAAAAAATTCAGTGGAATAGTGAGCAAACAGGTGCAGTAGGTCATTTTCGTACTGATGGTTTGTCAGAAGTTTTAGATGTGGTTGCTGCCGAATTTGGACAAGGTAAAAACGCACAGCAATTAAAGGTTTGGTTTAAAGAAGCCTACCTGAAACATAATAATTTAGCTGATGCGACACGGTATTTAGCAAATGAATTATTTGGAGAACATGGCTTAGTGATTTTAGATTCAGTTCATAGCGATTTAAAACGCTTGTTTATTCCAAATATTAAAAAAGAACTTGTTGAACAAACCGCTTTTAAACATGTTTCTGAAACGAATAAAATACTTGAAAATTTAGACTTAAAGATTCAAGTCAATCCAAGAGAAATCAATTTCTTTTATATACATGAGGGTTTGCGAGAGCGTATTGTTTATGAAGATGAAATATTTAAAGTTCATAATACAAGTATTGCTTGGAGCAAAAGTGAGATATTAAAACACCTCGATGAGGTACCAGAACGTTTTTCACCAAATGTAATTATGCGTCCACTATATCAAGAAGTCATTTTACCAAACCTTTGTTATATAGGTGGAGGCGGAGAGATGATTTATTGGTTACAATTAAAATCTAATTTTGAAGCTCAGAATGTCGCTTTCCCGATGTTATTACTCAGAAATTCTGCTTTAGTTAAAACAACTAAACAAGCTGAGAAACTTGAAAAACTGAATATTTCTGAAAACGATTTGTTCTTAGATCGTAATTCATTCATCAATAAAAAGGTTCGAAAAATCTCGAATATTGATATTAATTTTTCTCAGCAAATTCAGCATTTAGAAGAACAATTTAAAGACTTACATCATCTCGCAGAGCAAACCGATAAATCGTTTTTAGGCGCTGTAAAAGCTCAAGAAGTAAAGCAGATAAAAGGATTAAAGCATCTTGAGAAACGCTTACTTAAAGCACAGAAAAAGAATCTAGCAGATCAAATTAGTCGCTGTACAAAATTGCAAGAACAATTATTTCCTAGACAAAGCTTACAAGAACGAAATACTAATTTTGCGGAGTTGTATTTGGAATATGGTGATGCATTAATACCTGAATTGATGAAGTCTTTAAATCCTTTAAATGGTGAGTTTTCAATAATTACGATATAAAAAAAGCAAGCTTTGTAGAGCCTGCTTTTCTTTCAACTAACTTCAATCTATTGCTTTATAAATTTCAGAGTTTTATAATTATCTAATTTTAAGAAATAAATGCCTTTTTCTAAATGAGAAACCGAAATCTGTGATTCTGGCAAAAACTTTCCAGAATCCACTTTTTTACCCAAAACATCATAAATAGTATAATTTTCTTCAGAATTTAAGTTAGAAATACGGATACTTTCTCTTGTTGGATTGGGAAATATATTGAGGTTTGTTCGGTTATGATTATCAATACTTAATGTTTCTTCAGTCATATTAACGGTAAAGAAAAAATCCCAATCAGAAGTATTCTCAGCACCATTTATATAAGGGTTACCAAAAGGATAAGGGTTCTGGTATAGAATTGAAATATTGAGAAATGTTACTGGAATTTCTATGCTATAGGTTTCGTTTGCTATAAGCGGTAAATTAGTATTTAAATCAAATAACAATTCGCCATCACCAATAGGTTCAATGGCATCAAAGTCTTGACTGTAGATAATAGTGCCAGTTTCTGGGTTGCCTTCGTAAATATTAAAAGTACCTGCAGGTAAGACCTGTTCAACCTCTGGAATTACACGAGCAAAAAATGCAAAGGTATCTAGGTTTGCATCACAATTTGCAGTAAATGTTTGTGCGTAAAAGTCGGTACTATTGTTTCTGCCTAGATTTACATTGGGTGCAGCAGTAATATCAATATTAGAGCATTCACCAATTTCTAGAATCGGATTAAAATCTGTCCATACATTTTCCGCTTCATATAGCTGAACTGTATTAAGTGGAACGTACAACGCTATTGTAGAAATATCTGTATTTGCAAAAGCCAATGAGTTTAATGCTATAGGTGTATTCCAATTAACGGTGACCTCATATATATCAGCGCATTGACTAAAGGCATACGCTCCAATTGCATTGACCGAAGCAGGAATATTAATGCCAGATAGACTATTGCAACGATAAAAGGTAAAATCTTCAATAACACTAATATTTTCTGGTAGTGTTAGAGATGTTAAACTTTCACAGCTATAGAACGCTCTGTCACCAATAGATTGAACAGTTTCTGGAATTTGTATCGTGGTCAAAGCTGTACATTCATAAAATGTACGCTCATTAATTGCCGTAAGTGTAGAAGGAAGTGTTACCGATGTCAATGCTGTACAACCATAAAATGCACGTGAATCTATATAATTAACACTATCTGGAATGACTACGGACTCTAAACTGGTGCAGCCTATAAAAGCATCACTACCAATTTGGTTTATGGAATTTGGTATGTTAACACTAACAAGCTCGCTACATAACCAAAACGCTCCATTGCCAATATTTTCAACGGTGTAATCAACTCCATTAAATGAAACAGTCTCAGGAATGTCTATGGTCTCCATACAAGCAGAAAATACATCTACAGTATTTTCTGAACTCTGCCAATACGTAATATTATCTACTGTAAAATAACTGCTTGATACTGAGATATCATCTAAATACCAATTGTCTTGGTTCTCATCTACATGAACAAAAGCAATATAAATTTGTTGCCCATCGTAAGCTGAAAGATCAATTATAAATTCTTCATAAATTATACCAACAATTTCATTGTAGGTTGCTATTGTTGTAAAGTCAGCGTGTGTTGTTTGAGAATTTGTTGATACTCTAATAGTATACTGAGATGAAAAAGCTCCATATGAATCTGTTGAAAAAAATCTTAATTCTGAATTTGAAACACTAGACAAATCTATCATTTCTGTTACGAGCCAATCCTCAGCAATACCAACTCCATAAGCTGAATAGCGGCTAAAAGCTGCTGTTGCGCCAGTATTGGCAGTCGCAGTTGTTGTCCAGTCATTATTTGGGCCTAAATCATCGATACCTCTAAAGGTTACCCAACCTTGAGGCGGAAAAGTACCGCTTTCAAAGCCTTCTTCTAAAATTGTAGTTTGTGCTGCTAGCGATAAACTAAAAAGTAATATAATTATATATGCTGTAATTGTTTTCATAATATTTTGTTTTTGCGGATTTATATAAAAAAGGAAGTGCAGTTTTTATCTACACTTCCTTTAAGCAGTATTAATTACAATTTGCAGGTACGTCCTGTACATTGCTTTCGGTTTCTATTATTTTATCTAAAATCACTGTGCCTTTAAGTGTTATTACTATAGAGGTAGGCTCTATTGAAGTTATAACACCGTTAAAACCCGTCATATCGAAGAGTGTTTTTATCTCGTTGCCAGTTAGCGAATAATTACCATCTGAAGCAGATACACGCAAACGTTGCGCAAAATTCACTCTTGTGTTTGGGTAAAACTGATAGACGTCATAAACCAAAGAGGCACTTCCAGATGGCACTGTGACTGTTCGTTCTGATGATAAAGAAGTTTGGACTTCTCTAGTTTCGTCGCCCCAATTAGAGCTTTCTGATGTTGAAGACCAACTGTGAGAGTAACCAGCAGTTACAGACATATCATAACTTGCGCCAGTACCAAAAAAACTAGCTTCAAACCCAACACTTACAGTTGCAGAAACATCTACGGTATTAGATGTGCTCATAGATAAAGATTCTTCCCAACCAACTGTATTAGTGTTGGTTTCGGAAGTATTTACACCCACAGTCTGTGTTAACGAACCGTTACCACAATTGGTTAGCGTACTATTAAAGCTTAACCCTGTTTCTGCTGGTGGCAAAATTGGATCTTCAAATGCTGTGCCTATATTAGTAATAGTCCATTGTACATTGGTTGAGACTATACGCCAGCTGCGTGGTTCTGCAGGTACTTGTTGACCATTTGCACTATTGTTTACCCAATTACTAAATGATAATCCAAAGCCTGGAATCTGTTTTAAAGGAAAATTATCGCCCCATTCTATACTTACAATTGAGAAACTTCCATCTTCTAATTGGTCAAAGCGATACTTAAAATTATCGTAATCTGATGCGTTTTGTATTTCAGAAAAATCTGAACGTGTACTTAAGTTTGGTGCTACAAAACTACCAGTGTAACTCGTTTGATTAACGGTGATAAGAGTTGCTTGTACAAAGCGTCCTGAGGCTTTATGTCTAATAGCAAAGGTGTTCATTTCTTCAGGAATTGAAATAAAGTCAAATCCTCTATCAGATTCGTTTGCGTTAAAATCTGTAACATTAGCTGAAATAACATAGTCGTAGGTTGCACTGTCTAAGTATCTCCAAGCACCACTATCTGGTGTACCATCTTCATTCATACGTTGTATGTAATAAGTAGTATCCTCGCTAAGTGTTAAAGTTTGGTTTTCAGTAGTTTCTTCTAAGCCACTAGCATTAACGAGTCTAACATTTGGATTAGCTTGCAATGAAATTGTACCTATTCCTTCCGTAAAAATTACCGTTCCGTTTTCATCTTTATATTCTGTTGTTATATCTACACCAGAGGTAAGCTCGGTTTTAGCATCTTCGTTCAGATCTTCTACCGGAATTTTTAGTTGCCCCATTATAGTGTATTCGTCTATAGGTACTGTTTCAGAAAAATTACCACTGCTTGCATTTACGTTGATGGTAACTTGTGTTGGTTTATAACCTTTACGAGCCAATGGTCTAGCATCTAGCACAACTCCAATTTCACCTTGATAAGCTTCAAAGTCTCCTTCCAAAACTTGTCCTCCCGTTTCAACGAGTTCTCCATCATTTCCATTAGAACCGTTATCCTCTTTAGAACAAGATATTGCAGTAGAAAACAGAATAGAACTTAGTAGTATTGATTTAATAACATACTTTTTAGTTGAAAATAGATGTTGGTAATTTTTTTTTAAAAATTTCATAATTATAGTTTTTTGTGGTTTTAGTTTATCGTTTTGTGCGACTTGCCCAAAAAAGGTCTGCAGCCCTTTTGAACAAGACACCACAAAAACGGTTATGTCAACTTAATGACAAGACAAACCTACAGGATGGATGATGCGGATTAAAAAAAGTACTGGGTACGAAATGGGTACATGCTGTTTTTGTGTTGGGTACAAAATGGGTACAAATAGTAAAGCACCTGTTTTTACAGGTGCTTTGAGCGGTCTATAAAGTTTGATATTTTGACTTAAATGCTAATAACCGTAGCTTCTAAAGAGATATTAGAGTCTAATCCCATCTTTTTACGAAGGCGTTGTCGTGCTTTTTTTATACCATCTGCAGAGATGTTTAAGATGTTGGCAATCTCTTTAGAGGATAGATTCATTTTTAACAGTGCCATTAGGCGTAAATCATTATTAGTAATAGCAGGAAATTGCGCTTGTGCTTTTTCATTAAAGCCTTTATGCACTTGCTCAAAATAGCGTGAAAAGTTTTCCCAATTGTTATCGTCTTGTAGATCGAAATTTATGGTTTGTATCAGCATTTGGTAACCAGGATCTGCATCGGCATCTGCTTTTAAGACTTTGGCTTTTTCTTTAAGGTCGTTAAGAACTTCGTTCTTTTTAGCGAGATGTAAGGCGTGTGTAGTTAGCTCCTTAGTTTTGAATTCTAAATCTACTTCAGCTTTTTCCTTGGCGAGTTTGTTGCGTTTGTTTCTTAGGTAGAATGCGTAGGCAGCAATTAGAGCCAAGATTAAACCTAAAGCTAGTAAAATCCGCTGAAGGTTGCTCACTTTGTTTTCAGATTCTAAAAGCTGAATATCATTTTTTTGAATTTGTATTTGTTGTTCTTTTTTTGCTGTTTCATTAATTATATATAATTCTTCAATTTTTTGATTGTTTTCTAATGTGGCTAATGAATCTTTTATTTTAACATGGGCTTTAAAATCTTTTAGTGCTTGTAAAGGATTATTTAATCCGCTGAAGGCTTCCGATCTTTTACGATAGGCTAGTTGTAGTTCTTCTAAAGCGTTTATGCTATCTGCTAACTTAACCGAACGATCAAAATATTGTAGTGCTTTTTTAGGATTATTTAGTTTTATGTAAGTTGTTCCCATATCGGTGAGTACATCTAATAAAACGCTTTTACTTTCATTACGCTCAGCTATTTCTAATGCCTGTTTATTGTAAGATAATGCTTTGTCGTATTGCTTTCTATTTGTATAGGTTAATGCAATACCTGTTAGTTCAAAAGCTTCGTTTACTTTAGCTTTCATACTTCTAAACAATTTAAGAGCTTTTAAATAGCTTTCTTCAGATTTTTCATATTCTCCTAAAGCGCAGTAAGAGTCTCCCATACTACTAAGGATATAAGCGTCTTGTAACCTGTTACTACTATTCTTATTTAACTGATAGGCTTCTTTTTTATGTTTTAAGGCTTCTTCATGTCTACCTAAATTTGTTTCTATACTTGCTAATCTCGTTAAGATGGGCACCATTTTTAAATCAACAGCTTCTTTGTATTCTGCATCTTCTGTATAGTCTTTTTTCTTTTTTAAGCTTTCAACAAGTTTTTCAGCTAATAGCGTAGTATTTAATGCCAAATTGTAGTAGCCTTTATCCACTAATATAGTGTGCTTTACGCTATAAGCGTTAAGTAGTAGGCTGTTAGAGGATACTTCATTGTTTAATACATCAATATTTTCATTAATCCTTTCAAGAGCTTCATCATATTTATCTAATCGATGATAGATAACAGCAATAGCTTGTTTGCCAGTTGCCTCATCATAAGGGTCTATGTTTTCTCTATTAGTAAATTTCTCGTAGTAGTCTAAAGCTTTATTAAAATTACCAAGTGTTAAGTTGTAGCTGCCTAAATTATAAGTGCCTCTTGCTACACCAACAGAGTAACCAATTTTCTCAGATAATGTTAGTAGCTTTTGATAATATTCACCGCTTTTATCACTATTGTATTGGTAGGTACGTGCTATTCTTTCTAACGTATTTGCTTTTTCTTCATTGTCTGGTAGTGTCTTTAAGACTTGAAGTAAGCTGTCAATTTTTTTCTGGTTTTGAGAAATTGCACTAAAGCTTAAAAGCATAGTCAGTGTTAATAAAAGATATTTTTTAGGCATAAATCATAAAGGTGTTTAGTTAACAACATAAAGATACCAATTAAAAAAAGAGAACAAATTTTATGGGTAGGACAAAAGGGGTACATCATAAAAATAGAATGATTTTAGTATCAATTTGTAACTGTTAAAAACTATTCAAAAATTCTAAAATCCTCAATCGTAAATATAGTAGCAATTGTTATTTTTGCACATGCAACAAAACAAAGTTCTAATATTAGATTTCGGCTCGCAATACACACAGCTTATTGCACGTCGCGTTAGAGAGTTAAATATCTATTGCGAAATTCATCCCTTCAATAAAATCCCTTCAGATTCTGATAGCTTTAAAGCTGTCGTTTTATCTGGTAGTCCAATTTCAGTACGTGGAGAAGATGTTTTGCATCCAGACCTGTCAGGCATTCGTGGTAAAAAACCATTATTAGCCGTTTGCTATGGAGCACAGTATTTAGCTCATTTTTCTGGCGGTGAAGTTGCAGAATCTAATACGAGAGAATATGGTAGAGCACTTTTAAATTTTGTAAAACAGGACGAAGATTTCTTTTCAGGTATTTCAAAAGGCAGTCAAGTTTGGATGAGCCATAGCGATACTATTAAAAAATTACCAACAAACGGTGTACTTTTAGCAAGTACTCAAGATGTTGAAAATGCAGCTTACAAAATTGAAGGAGAAGATACATATGCCATTCAATTTCATCCAGAAGTCTATCATACCGCAGACGGAAAACAATTACTAGAAAATTTCTTAGTGCATATCTCTAAAGTTAAACAAGACTGGACTCCAGATTCATTTGTAGATGAAACTGTTAATGCGCTCAAAATACAATTAGGAGATGATAAAGTCGTTTTAGGTTTATCTGGTGGAGTAGATTCTTCAGTAGCAGCCATGTTATTGCACAAAGCGATTGGTAAGAATTTATATTGCATTTTTGTAAACAACGGTTTGTTACGTAAAAACGAATTTACCGAAGTATTAGAGCAATACGAAGGTATGGGCTTTAACGTAAAAGGAGTAGATGCTTCGGCACGCTTTTTGGATGCTTTAAAAGGATTGAGTGATCCTGAGCTTAAAAGAAAAGCGATAGGAAAAACGTTCATTGAAGTTTTTGACGATGAGGCACATCGCATACAAGATGTGAAATGGTTGGCGCAAGGCACAATTTATCCAGATGTAATTGAAAGTGTTTCTGCAACAGGAGGACCAAGTGCAACTATAAAAAGTCATCATAATGTTGGAGGTTTGCCAGATTTTATGAAACTTAAAATTGTAGAGCCGCTTAAAGCATTATTTAAGGATGAGGTGAGACGTGTTGGTGCTTCTATGAACATGGATAAGCAGTTATTAGGCCGCCATCCTTTTCCAGGACCAGGTTTAGCAATTCGTATTCTTGGAGATCTAACTGAAGAGAAAGTACGTATATTACAAGAGGTAGATGCGATATTTATCAATAATCTTCGTTCTTGGAACCTGTACGATAAAGTATGGCAAGCAGGAGCAATGTTATTGCCAGTAAATAGTGTAGGTGTGATGGGAGATGAGCGCACATACGAAAAATGTGTAGCTTTGAGAGCAGTAGAAAGTACAGATGGTATGACCGCAGATTGGGTAAATTTACCTTATGAGTTTTTGCAAAAAACCTCAAACGAAATTATAAATAAAGTGAAAGGTGTAAATAGAGTTGTTTACGATATTAGCTCTAAACCACCAGCAACTATAGAGTGGGAGTGATTTAATTAAGAATAATCTATAGTGTCAGTTTGAGCGCAGTCGAAAACATTATTAGTAAGTTTTTCAATGCATTTCGAATGCACTCAATGTGATAGGTTCTTAAATTAATTGACGTATAGACTTGAACGAAGATTTTTAATATTATAGAATACATGAAAAACATTTTAACCCTCATACTAATCGTTTTAACATTTAGCATTAGTGCTCAAAATTATATTGAGCATAAAGTGGAAGCAGGAGAAACCATTGAAAGTATTGCAAAGCAATATTTGGTCACTCCTTTTGATATCTATGCCTTAAATCCGGATGCAAAGCGCAAGTTTCAGCCTAATACGATTTTAATAATTCCTAATTCAAAAGTTAAGAATGAACCTGTTGAAGCGGAATCTCGTGAACTAATGGGTTACAAAAAGCATAAGGTAAAGCGAAAGGAAACCTTATACGGCTTATCTAAGAAATATAATGTTTCTGAAGAAGATATAAAGAAAGCAAACCGGTTTTTGTATTCAGAAAATCTTAAAAAAGGAGATAGAATTAAAATTCCTAAGTATAAAACATTTATATCTAAACAAACACTTAACAACACGGTTAAGAAGTATGTTGTTCTGCCTAAAGAAGGGAAATGGCGTATTGCTTATAAATTTGGTATTACTGTTGCAGAGCTCGAAGCTTTAAATCCTAGTATGAATGAAATTATTCAGCCAGGTGATGAGCTCAATGTTCCAAATATTGAGGATAAGGAAGAAAAGGCGATTGAAGCTGCCTATAATTATTATGAGGTTTTACCAACGGAAGGCTTTTTTAGATTAAAGGTAAAGACAGGTTTAACCCAACAACAGTTAGTAGAATTAAACCCAGAATTAGCAACAACAGGATTAAAAGCTGGTATGGTCTTAAAAATACCTGCAACTGTAGATGTTTCGAGCAAGCTTTCTGATGTTGAAACAACAACCTTAAGAACCAATCTAAAAAACTTTAGCAAGAAAAAATTGGCTTTGATGATGCCTTATCAATTAGATAAAATTGATGTTGATGCTGTTGAGGAGACTAAGGACAGAATTAAGGATAATAAAAGGTTATCTATAGTTTTAGATTTTCATGTTGGTGTAATGATGGCTTTAGATTCTGCTAAACGCATGGGTATTTCAACAGATTTAAAAGTGTTCGACACGCGTAATCTACCTTCAACTACAAGAGCGTTATTGGCAGACAATGATTTTTCGAATTATGATGCTGTAATCGGTCCCATAGAAAGTACAAGTTTTGATAGAGTAGCCTCTGCACTCAAGAGTGATCGTGTTCCTGTAATTGCAGCACTCAATATTCCTAAAGAAGTGTATAGTAATGTGTTTCAAACCATACCAGAAGGTAAGTTATTGCGCAAAACTATGATAGATTTTATTAAAGCAGATAGTTTAAAAACTCAGGTAATAGTCATTGCAGATCAAGCGCACAGATCTACAAGCGATCTATTAAAAAAGGAATTTCCTAATGCTAAGCAGTTTTATTCTCAAAAAAATAAAAAAACAGGAAAAGATGATTACTATTTGCCTTTTGTAAAATTAGAGAATGTTTTTCAACCTGGCAAAACTATAGTGTTTTTAGAGACCGACAATGATACATTTGTATCGAGTGTTACTAGTATGATTAATGGATTTATTATTGAAAAAACAGAAATTATTTTAGTGACCTTAGATAAAAATAGAGCCTTTGACGGTAAGGATATAGATAATAATCATTTATCTAACCTTAAGTTTCATTATCCATCTGTAAATAAAGATTTTGACGAATCTAGATCTAATGCTTTCGTCAAAGCCTACAGAAAAGAATACGGAGTGTCTCCAAGTAAGTATGTGGCGCGTGGTTTTGATATTACCTTAGATATATTGCTGCGTTTAGCAACTGAAGACAATCTTTATGAAGCCTCTAGCGATGCTATAGAAACAGAATATGTAGAGAACAAATTTAGATATAACAAAGCGCTATTTGGTGGTTATGTCAATGAAGCTATTTATATTGTTAAATACGATGACTTAAGAATTGTAAAGGCAAATTAAATGCTTTATGTTCTGTTCTGCTAAATGCAATAATTTGCTAATGGTGTGCGTTGTTTTTTAAATAGATATCTAGCATTAAACGTATATTAACGTATTAAAAATGTATATAAAATCACTCATTTTTTGTTTTTTGTTTCTTTTCGTGGGTAATGGTTTTAACGATGAAACCCTGACATGGAATGAAACACGTAAACTTACATGGGCAGATTTTAAAGCCACTCCAAATCCAGATTCTGATGCTGTCGCATTAACGGCTTCTGGTATTACTTTTGGCTATTCAGTTAAAACTTCAGGAAAACGTATTATAGATTTTTCTACTTCTGTTGAAGCACATTTTTATCCCAACAAATCATGGCATCTAAAAGGTAAAAGCGATGCTCATATTTTAAGACATGAGCAACTACATTTTGATCTTACCGAACTATATGCGCGCAAGTTTAGAGAACAACTGACACGTTTAGTCGTTAACCAGAATTTAAAAGTGCAAATGGGCCGATTACACACTACTATTAATGAAGCGCTAAACGCAACTCAAAAACGTTACGACGCACAAAGTAAGCACTCAATGCATGCACAAATGCAACTAAAATGGGAAGCTTTTGTTAAAGAAGAACTAAGGAAGTTAGATACATATAAGTCGCAATAAGGTTGTTTTAAAACCCTATGGTCACGCAGTGCACATCTAATGTGTCTTGACGCACAAACATCAAATACGAGTGTAACTCATAAAACATGAATTTAGAAGGTAGTAAAGAAGCACTAATTGAACTAGCACATTACAAAATGCCATTTGGCAAATACAAAGACAGATACCTAGTCGATGTGCCAGAATACTATTATACATGGTTTAGGCAAAAAGGATTTCCTGAGGGTAAGCTAGGTCGCATGATGACACAGATGTACGATATCAAAATCAATGGCTTAGAGGAATTGATTTATACTATAAAGCGCGATTTTAAGAAGTAAATTTTGAGGATGCGTAAACCTTAGTGATATGATTCAGTTTTAACGTATTATATAAATTTTACTGAAAACAATCTCCGCAAAAGTAAACAAGTTAGTTTATTGCATCTCAATTAGCAATAGCTTATAATCTCTAAAGTAATTAAAATATGCAGCTTAAACAAAACGAGCCGTTAATGTCACTTAGTAGGATTAACTCAACTATTCTTTAACAAATTTTAATGCACGGCCATTATCAAGTTTTAATACATACATGCCATTTGCTAAATTTTGAATATTAATTTGGGACGTATTAGATACGCTTCCTTTCTTAATTTTAGCTCCCAAAATATTATAAATATCATAATGTTCTGGTGAAGAAATACCAGAAACCGTAATGAAATCAGAAGATGGATTTGGATATACTGAGAGGGTTTGCAAATCAAAATCAGCATCAGACAATGTAGATGAAGCACCTGTCCAACTACTTAAGTTGGTCACAGTATCCCAAGCGACTTGTTGCATTCTCGTAGCTTGAGCTGCAGTTGGCATATCAGTAAATGGCGTATTGTATTGGTTATTTAAATTTGCAGTTAATCCAATAGGAGATGCTCTATAAACTGTTGCATACATTACACAAGCTACAAAATAATTACCTGCATTTGTCAAATGAATATCATCTTGAAATAACTCTGTAAAACTCGAGATACCAGGAACATTACCAGCATTAATTTGGGTAGTGAGTTCATAAAAAGCTTGTCCTGCAGGCACCATCCATATCTCGTTATCTGTAGTATTTTCATTTCTTACGTCAGTTACAATACCAGACCAAAGCGAAAAATCTGCCTGCAACCTTGGATGCCAAAGCGTATTACTATTTGCTGAATCATCATAAGCGCAACCTGTTGGAAACTCAGAAGACGGAATTCCAGAATTTATACAATGCCAAGTTTCGTATATATAAAATCGTATTGGCACACCATTATTATTGTTTTTAGCATAATTATAAAAATTATCTGCAAACAGATAGGTGTCGCTGTATGAGAGATGGTTTTGTAAAGGAACTGCTTCGGTTATTACCAATGTGTTGAAATTCCCATTAGGAAAAGCAGTTGTATAAGGCGTACCTTGAGCGTTGCTCGCATTATTATAATTGTATTGTAAAGGTGAGCCATTAATTATTTGTTTATCGTAATAGGTTGTTTTCCCAGCATCTTCTGCTAGGCCTTGTACCATGGCTGGCATATCGAAGTTGACTAAACTATGACCAATATAAAACGGATTGTGCTCTTGCGAATAGCCAATACAAAATATTATTAGGGCTACTATTATTGATTGTATTTTTTTCATAATGTTTAAGTTAAGTGTGGTGCCTTAGATTAGGGAAACTGTCTTAAGTTGGACTCTAATTTAATAATTATAACCGACTTATAATAATTTTATTCTTTAGACTCTAACCAATTAACCAGCTGAGCAATTGCCTTTCCACGATGACCAATCATGTTTTTCTCTTCTAAAGGTATTTCAGCAAAGGTTTTCTCATAACCCTCAGCTTTAAAAACTGGGTCGTAACCAAAACCACCTTTTCCGTGTTTTTTAGTTGTGATTTCACCTTTGCAAATGCCTGTAAAAGTTTTCAGTTCACCATTAAGATGTAAAGCGATTACGGTTTTAAATTGTGCAGATCTATCGTCTTTGTCTTCTAATTCAGAAAGTAATTTGTTGGTATTGTCTTCAGCATTACGCTGAGGTCCTGCATAACGTGCAGAGAAAACTCCAGGCCCACCATTAAGCGCTTTAACCTCTAAACCCGTATCATCTGCAAAACAGTCGTAACCATAATTGGTTTTAATATATTCAGCTTTTTGAATAGCGTTACCCTCGATAGTTGGTTGCGTTTCAGGAATATCTTCTATACATAGAATATCTGCTAAGCTCAAAAGCTTAATATGTTTGGGTACAATGGCTTGTACTTCCTTAAGTTTATTGGGATTGTTTGTGGCGAAGACGAGTTGCATTTTTTATTATTTATATTCAAAAGTAATTCATTATTCGCATTTGCATTCGAAAATTATTACATTTGATTCAAACATATTTTAATGCGATTTATAGTCATCTTACTTCACCTAATTTCTTTTTCACTTTTTGGTCAGATAAACTATGAATTTGATTATATGATAGAATATGAGCGCACAGTATCTGCAGATTCTTCAAAGTATGAAACAGTTTATTATTTAACCAATTCAAAAAATAATAAGTATATCGGTGTACTGAAAGAAAATGATAGCCTTAATTATAAGTTTTATTTTAGGGATAATGAACGTTTTACAGTGATGTTAAAATTGTCTAAATCTGATTTTGAAAAAGCAGATAGGCTTCATAACGATTGCATAGGAATTAAAAAATGGAATATTAATTCTTATGGCAAACGCTCAAATAAATTTAAGTTCGAAAAAACGGAGGATATTATAATAAAAAATCAGTTATTGAAACGTTATAAGCTCTCCAAAAACAATAAAAAAATTAAGAAAAAAACGTTAGGTTTTCTTTATTATATAATGAAAGATTCGACTGAATTTCATCTTCCCTATTTTGAAAATCCCCTTGCTTACAAATATTGGATAAAGGATAAACCGTTTTCCAGCGGAGTTTTTGAAGAATTTGGAACTTATAGTAAAAACAAGGAGTATCTAATCATCAATAAGTTGAAAAGTATAAAAGAAATAAATAAAAGTTTTCAGATTCCTGAGCATTGCGAACAATTAGACTAATTATCTAAAATCAATCGTACAACTCTTTGATCTCCCAAACCATTTAAGTCTGTTTTTAGATGCTGTTTTATAAATATAGTCTCTAAGTAATCTTGGTATAAAAGCGAGTAGTGCAGCAACACGTTGCCATTTAGGGATTTTTGAAACGATTTTGAGAAAACCATCCGAGTGTGTTTTTACACCATACTCGTCTATTAAAATAACAGTATCTAATTGTTGCGTCGAGAATCCGTTTTTTATCAATAATTCTTTACCATAACTTGACTGGAAAGCCACAAACTGAAATAGATGCTCGGGAGCAAATTTTAATAACCAACCTACAACTCCGTTGCAAAGATTACATTCTCCGTCAAAAATAATAATGTCTTTTTCTATTTGATTTTTCATAATTGGTTAGTTTCTATTACTATAGACGAGCCATACAGGCTAAACTATCATATGACGTAAATTTTAGCTAATATTTAAGAATAATAAAATGAAGTAAGATTACTAAAAACCGTATCTTAGATATTAGAAAGAGTCACATAAAAAAAATAAGATTATGACGGTAAATTTTCAATATGTAAATGTAGATGTAAGTGAAACGCTTTCAACGTTCACCCAAGAAAAACTAGATAAATTATTTAATAGATATGAGTTTTTAATCAGTGCGGCTGTAAAGTTTAAGCATGATAATAATTTTCACGATAAAGGAAAAATTTGTGATATTGAATTAAGTCTACCAGGTCCGCGTTTGTTCGCAACGTCTAATGAGGTAAATTACGAAGTTGCTGTTAGAGAGACTATTAGTGATTTAGAACGTCAGCTAAAAAAACGTAAGCAGGTTTATAAAACACATTAGTATTCGTTTTGAGTCTATAGTCAATAGACCAGCATTTACAAACTACCTATGATGATAAGGTTCATTTCTAAGAATTGTATACCCTCTATACAATTGCTCAATAAAGAATAAGCGCACCATTTGATGTGAGAAGGTCATTTTAGATAAGCCTATTTTTCCGTTTGCTCTACTGTAAACAGCATCTGAAAACCCATAAGGTCCACCAATAACAAAGATTAGGGTTTTAATTCCAGAATTCATGTGTTTTTGTAAATAGTTGGAAAACGCTACAGAATCGAGTTGTTTTCCATTTTCATCTAGTAGAATTAAGACATCAGAAGTTTGCGTTTTAGCTAAAATGAGTTCACCTTCTTTATCTTTTTGCTGTGCTTCAGACAGGTGCTTAACTTTTTTTAAATCTGGAATAATCTCAAATTCAAACCGAATGTAATGACTTAAGCGTTTGATATAATCTTCTATTAAGTTATTTAAAGATTTGTTGTCGGTTTTGCCAATGGCTATGAGTTTAATTTGCATGTTGCTGTCTGGTCGAGCGCAGTCGAACCTAATTAAATAACCTCTCGACTGCGCTCGAGGGGACAAAATATATCCGTATAATTTTCAAATTTACAATTTTAGAATTCGTAAATCTAAAATCGTATATCGTTAATCAATTTCCTATTTTTACACTAAATACGATTACAAATGATTTCAAAAGAACAATTCGATAAAGAAATAGAAGGAATTATAGTTAATGCCATTAGAGAAGATGTTGGTGATGGCGATCATAGTTCATTAGCTTGTATTCCTGCTTCAGCTAAAGGCAAAGCAAAATTATTAGTAAAAGACGACGGTATTATTGCAGGTATTGCATTTGCTAAACACGTTTTTAATTATGTCGATAAAGACCTAAAAGTAGACACTTTAATAGCGGATGGAAGCCAAGTAAAATATGGTGATATTGTGTTTTACGTTGAAGGTGCTTCGCAGTCTATTCTTAAAGCAGAACGATTAGTTTTAAACGCTATGCAACGTATGAGCGCCATTGCTACTAAGACCAAAACATTTGTTAATTTATTGGAAGGTACAGGAACAAAAATTTTAGATACACGTAAAACGACACCAGGCATTAGAGCACTAGAAAAATGGGCTGTAAAAATTGGAGGAGGGGAAAATCACAGATTCGCCTTGTACGATATGATAATGCTAAAAGACAATCATATAGATTTTGCTGGTGGAGTCGCTAAGGCAATAAATCTCACAAAACACTACTTAAAAGATACCAACAGAGATTTAAAAATTATAGTAGAAGCACGTAATCTCGAAGAAATTAAAGAAATTTTGGATGAAGGAGGTGTTTACCGAATATTAATAGATAACTTTAATTACGATGATACACGCAAAGCTGTGAAGCTAATTGGTGATCAATGTTTAACAGAATCCTCTGGAGGAATTAATGAAAAAACCGTGAGACATTACGCAGAATGTGGTGTAAATTACATTTCGTCTGGTGCATTGACGCATTCTGTCTATAATATGGATTTGAGTTTAAAAGCAGTATAATTTAGTAAATAGTAATCATTATAAATTCTTTAAGTTAGAAGTTAACTTCCAAAAGCTAAAAGACAACATATGTCTAAACCCATAGAAGATAAATTAGAAAAGATACCTGTCCTCAATGTCGTGGCACGTTTTTTCAAACAAATAAAACTGCCAGGTTTTGAAGGTTTATCTATTTACGATTTATTAGAGTTGTATAGTATGGGTATAATTAAAGGTGCGTTAACCACAAGAGCCAGTGCGATAGCGTTCAGTTTTTTCACAGCTATCTTTCCCTTTTTGCTATTTGTAATTATCATTATCCCTTACATTGAAAATATAAATAAAGACTTTAGAGAGGATTTTCTCGATTTTTTAAATTCAATTTTACCACCACAAACCTCAGAGTTTTTTATAGATAGTATCTTTCAAGATATGAGTAGCAATGCTAGTGGTGGATTAATTTCATCTGTATTTTTATTATCCATTTTCTTAATGGCAAATGGAGTGAATGCTGTTTTTTCTGGTTTTGAAGGGTCTTATCATAGGCAATTGTACCGTAATGTTGTTAGGCAGTATGCCTTCGCACTTGGTATCGCATTAATTTTAGCGTTTCTGTTATTGTTAACTGTTGGAGTATTTGGATATTTTCAGATTTATATTATTGCACCACTGTACGAAGGTTTTAGTGGAGAGAAGTTTGATGATGCTGGAAACGGGTTAGGATGGATTATTTTCGGGAAGTATCTATTCTTCGTTATAATGGTCTATTTAGCAACAGCAACTTTGTATTATTTTGGAACAAAAGAAGGTAAGAATTCTAGATTTTTCTCAGTAGGCGCATTATTAACCACCTTGTTAATTATACTTACCTCATACCTCTTCGGAATTTATATCGAAAATTTTTCAAGATATAACGAGTTGTATGGTTCAATAGGTGGTTTGTTAATATTGTTATTGTATCTGTGGCTAAACTCAAATATTTTACTATTGGGCTATGAGCTTAATGCATCACTTCAGTTTTTAAGGAAACATCCTAAAGCTAAAAAAGAGATTCTATAATGAATTTCATAGACGTCATATTGCCAATTCCACTTCAAAAAGCCTTTACGTATCACATCACAGAAGCAGAAGCTGATTTTCTAACTCCAGGAATTAGAGTAGCTGTGCCTTTTGGTAAAAGTAAAATTTATACAGCATTAGTTTATAAAATTCACAAGAACCCACCTACGGCTTACGAGGCTAAAACAATTCATCAAATATTAGATGAGGTGCCTATTGTAACACAAACACAGATTAAACATTGGGAATGGATAGCCAAGTATTACATGTGTAGTATTGGTGAAGTTATGCGAGCAGCAATGCCAAATGCTTTTCTTTTAGAAAGTGAAACTATTATTTCAAAAAATGAAACTCGTATAATTGAAGATTCAAAATTAAATGATGATGAATTTTTGATTTACGAAGCACTGCAGCACCAATCATCATTAAAAATTAATGATGTAGTTTCTATTTTAGATAAGAAGCGTGTGTTGCCAGTTATTAATACTCTGGTTGAAAAGGGTATTTTAAATTTACAGCAAGAACTTTATGAAAAGTATAAGCCTAAAATGGTACGCTATGTAAAGCTTCACGATGCCTATAAATCTCAAAATAAACTTCAAGGATTATTAGAACAGATTAGCAGCAATGCCACAAAACAACGTGAAGTTATCTTAACTTTATTTACACTAGAAGGTTCAGAAAAAAAACCAATAAAAGTTTCAGAATTATCAAAACGAAGTGGAGCTTCTTCTACAGTTATAAAAACATTGATAGACAAATCAATTTTAGAGGACTATCATATTCAGGTTGATAGAGTACAATATAATGGTGAAGGTGATGCAGATGCCAAACATTTAAGTGAAGCACAACAACAAGCTTATAATGAGGTAGAGACAGCCTTTTTAACTAAACAAGTTGCATTATTACATGGCGTAACGTCTTCTGGGAAAACAGAAATATATGTGCAGCTCATTCAAAAACAGCTTAAAATAGGAAAACAAGTTTTATACCTATTGCCAGAAATAGCATTAACCACACAGTTGGTGCAGAGGCTTCAAGATTATTTTGGAGATAAGGTGGCTGTTTTTCATTCGAGATACTCAGGAAACGAAAGGGTAGAGGTTTGGAATAATATGCTCAATAATTCTGAAAAAGCTCAGGTTGTTATCGGAGCACGTTCTTCGTTATTATTGCCATTCAACAATTTAGGATTAATTATTGTCGATGAAGAGCACGAGCAATCTTACAAACAATTTGATCCTGCACCACGTTACCATGCCAGAGATGCAGCTATTGTATTGGCGAATTTGCACAAGGCTAAAACGCTTTTGGGTTCCGCAACACCCAGCCTAGAAAGCTATTTTAATGCCAGCCAAGGTAAATATGGTTTGGTTGAATTAAAGACACGCTACAATAATGTGCTAATGCCAGATATTGAATTGGTAGATTTAGCAGACAAGTATAAGCGTAAACGCATGAAAGGTCATTTTAGCGACCGACTTATTGAAGAAATGACAGAAACCTTAGAGCAAGGGTTTCAGATTATATTATTTCAAAATAGAAGAGGATTTTCACCAATAGTTGAATGTACAACCTGTGGTACGTCTCCACAATGTCCTAATTGTGATGTGAGTTTAACCTATCATCAATACAGAGATCAGCTACGTTGTCATTATTGTGGTTACAATTCTGCGATGCTAAAAAGTTGTCAAGCCTGCGGCAATGTAACTTTAGATACAAAAGGATTTGGAACGCAACAGATAGAAGAGGAGGTAAAAGTCCTATTCCCTGAAAAAAAAGTGACGCGCATGGATTTAGATACGACACGAGGAAAATACGGTTTCGAAAAAATAATAAACAGTTTTGAGCAGCGCGACGTTGATATTTTAGTTGGCACGCAAATGCTAACCAAAGGATTAGATTTTAGGTATGTTAAATTGGTTGGTATTATGAATGCCGACAACTTGTTGAACTTCCCAGATTTTAGAGCACACGAGCGCAGTTACCAGTTAATGGCTCAGGTTTCAGGTAGAGCAGGTCGTACAGATTTGAGAGGTAAAGTGTTGATACAAACTTACAATCCACATCATAATATTTTACAACAAGTTTCTACAAATGCTTATAAAAAAATGTATGCTGAGCAGATGGATGAGCGCTACAATTATAAATATCCACCAATTTATAGAGTGATTAAAATAACGTTTAAACATAAGGATTATAACCGTGTGAATTTAGCGGCAGATTGGTATGCAAAGTCATTACGACAAGTTTTTAAAGCTAATGTTTTAGGACCAGAATTTCCACCAGTATCTAGAATACGAAACTTATTTTTAAAGAATATTTTGATTAAGATTCCTGAAAAACAATCCCTTTTAAAAACAAAAGCAGCGATTCTAAAAATTGAAAATAGTTTTAATGCTGTGAAAGAGTTTAGATCGGTTAGGGTAATTTTGAATGTAGATAATTATTAATGAAACTCAAGTTTTACAAGCTGAAAGCGTAGTAAAATTTTCTTAGTTGAATTAATACCGCTGAAAAGCGGTATCTCATGAAGTTATTTATCTTGCTGTGAAGGAGGCCTCAAAGGTTTCAAAAACTTTTGAGGTCTAGAACATGCAACAAAAAAATCCCAAACAAAGCTCAGGATTTTTAATAAATTATTATGTAATGCTTTAATTGAAATATAATAATTCTACATATTATTTAAAGCATCTACCAGTTGCGTCTTTTTATTTCGACTCAATGGAATCTCATAAGCACCAACTTCAACGTTTTTACTGTTAAAGCGGTCTATTTTATCTAAATTTACAATATAAGATTTGTGAATTCTTAAAAATTTACCTTCGGGTAACTCTTGTTCAAAAGCTTTCATGGTGCTTAGCACCACTAGACTATTCTCCTCTGTTACTACCTTTACGTAATCGCCAAGTGCTTCAATCCACTTAATATCCTTTATATAAACTTTACGTTTTTTAAGATTACTTTTTACAAAGATATGTTCTCCGTCTGTTTCGTTAAAGTCTAATTTCAGTTTGTGCTGCTCAATAGCTTTTTCTACGGCAGTATTAAATCGTTCTTTAGTGATTGGTTTTTGAAGATAATCAGTAGCATCGTAATTAAATGCTTTAAAAGCATATTCGGTTTTACCGGTAACAAAAATAATTTGGGGTTTGTTGTTGAGTACATCTAAAAGTTCAAATCCGTTTAATACAGGCATCTCTATATCTAAAAAGATAAGATCTACTTTGTGAGTATTAAGGCCGTTTTTAGTTTCTAACGCACTGCTGTACTCTGCAATTAGGTTAAGTGAAGAATGATTCTCAATTAACTTAACTATAGAGAGGCGCTGAATCGCAGAATCATCAACAACTACACAGTTTAAAGTCATAACATTAATATTTTATTAGGTTAAGATATCGACAATAGTACAATAATTTCGGTTAAAAAACAAATAATGCCGACAAAGTGTAAAATTTAACAAAATCTTTGTGATTTAATTCACAATAATCTACTATTCAAAAACGTTGCCAAAAATAGATTATCCCTTTAAAAAACTTTACAAGCGAAAAACGTTGCTAGAATTAGAATTAATTCTTATTTTTGCACCCGTTTTAACAATAAACAAACAAATTATTATGAATCATTATGAAACTGTTTTCATCTTAAATCCCGTTTTATCTGACGATCAGATAAAGGAGACAGTTAAGAAATATGAGGATTTCCTCGTTTCTAAAGGTGCTAAGATGATTGCCAAGGAAGATTGGGGCTTAAAAAAGCTGGCGTATCCAATTCAAAACAAAAAAAGTGGGTTCTATCACCTATTTGAATACACTGTTGCTGGTGAAGCAATTGAGACTTTAGAGGTAGAATTTAGACGTGATGAGCGTTTTATGCGTTACTTAACTGTGAAATTAGATAAACATGCTATTTCATGGGCTGAGAGAAGAAGAGAAAAACTTAAAGTTAAAGCAAAAGCAAAAGCGTAATTATGTCATCAATAGAACAACAAGCAAAAGGAAAAAAGGACGGAGAAATTAGATATCTTACTCCTTTAAATATAGAGACGTCAAAACAAAAGAAATATTGTCGTTTTAAGAAATCTGGAATCAAGTATGTGGATTATAAAGATGCAGATTGGTTATTAGGTTTTGTAAACGCACAAGGTAAATTGTTACCAAGACGTTTAACAGGAACATCTTTAAAGTACCAAAGAAAAGTGTCTGTCGCTGTTAAAAGAGCAAGACATTTAGCTTTAATGCCATATGTAGCAGATTTATTAAAATAAAATATCATAACAATGGAACTTATATTAAAACAAGACGTTGAAAATTTAGGATTTAAAGACGATATTGTATCTGTTAAGAACGGTTATGGTAGAAATTTTTTAATCCCTCAAGGACAAGCTGTAATGGCTACGTCTTCTGCTAAGAAAGTATTGGCAGAAACCTTAAAACAAAGAGCATACAAAGAAAAATCAGTAATTGCAGAAGCTGAAAAAACGGCTGAATCAATTAAAGGTTTAGATATTAAAATTACAGCTAAAGCTGGTGCAGGTGCAACTGCTGGAGACAAAATATTCGGTTCTATAACCAATATTGATCTTGCAAGTGCATTTAAAAATGCTGGTCACGATGTTGAAAAGAAATTTATTTCTATCAATGGTGGTAACATTAAGCGACTAGGTCAATACGAAGCTGTGATTAGATTACACAGATCAGTGACTGTAGATTTAACTTTTGAAGTTATAGCAGAAGCATAGTCTATTTTTATAAATAATTTAAAACCGTTTAGTTTTCTAAACGGTTTTTTTACTCCTTCATTTATGAATCGTATTCTTTTATTTTTTATAGTTGTTTGCTTTTTAACTTGTAAGCAATCAAAAACTAATGATAGTTTAACCACAGACTCTGAACTAATTGCCCTTTTTAAAGCGTCAAAGTCTAATTATCCTAACATTAGTGTACATCGAGGTGGAAAAAGTATTAAAAATTATCCTGAAAATTGTCTAGAGACGTTAAAGTATGTAAACGATAGCATTCATGCTATATACGAAGTCGATGTAGCTAAAACCAAAGATGGTCAATTAGTTTTATTGCACGACAATTCTATTGAGAGAACAACCAATGGCAGTGGACTAGTAAAAAACATGACTTATAATGAATTGAATAAATTCAATTTAGTTGATGATTATGATAATGAAACGACTTTTAAAATTCCACTATTTTCTGAAGTTTTGCAATGGTGTAAAACTAATAAAGTAATTCTCACAGTAGATATAAAGCGTAGCGTGAGTCAAGAGGCAGTTATTAAAGCTATCAGAGAAGCTAATGCTGAGGATATAAGTATTATAATCACTTATGATGTTGCTCAAGCAAAATCAGCTTACATGTTAGCGCCAGAGTTGTTATTGTCGGTTTCTGCAAGAAATGATAAGGAATTTGACAGACTAATGGAGGCTAAAATTCCAACAGAAAATATGTTAGCATTTACAGGAACTCGATTATCTGATAAATCACTTTTTAAAAGATTACATAAAAATAATATTGTTTGTATGCTAGGAACTTTAGGTAATTTAGATCAACATGCAGATGCTAAGGGAGATGAGCTTTATAGTAAGTGGAAAGATTTAGGAATAGATGTGTTTGCTACAGATAGACCTTTTGAGGCTTTTAAAGCAATTAACTAATCGAATTAATAATCAGATCTCACATCTCGTTCAAGAAGAAAAACAAATTTCCACTTTCCTAGAAACGAAATTTAGAATTTCGATGAAATGCCGAAATATAATTTTCAATATTTAAATAACATATTTTAAAGGCGTACCATCTGACATTTAAAATAGCATTAAAAAATTCCAGATGAAATATACAAGATTATCAAAAGAACAATTTGAAGAATTACACCAAGAATTCATCAATTTTTTAGCAACACAATCTATAACTGCAGATGAATGGGCAGAGATTAAAAAGAATAAGCCAGAAGCTGCTGAGCAAGAGTTAGATGTATTTAGTGACTTAGTTTGGTTTGGTGTATTAAGTAAAGTTGAATTTTTAGAGCATATCTCTCCACAGCAAATCCACCTATTTCAGTGTAATGAGAAGAGTATGCGCTTAATTGCATTAAAAATAGACAAGACAGATGTAGATTTTACGACCAAAGCAGGTTTTGAGTGGTTGAGAAATAATTTATTATCTGATGCTATTGAATTCTTTAACGCTAAAAAAGAATATTCTGAAGATAAGCATCTCGATATTTTTAAAATGATTCAGACTGGTGCAAATATTACTAAAGGTGAGTTGTTTACGTATTTTGCTGATTTGATAAAGGGGTCTTAAAACCCTCTAGACTGCTCTTTTTGTTCGTTCAGTCTTCTATGTTTAATATCACTTACTTGTCTTTCCTTTGACCGGAATTTACGATGATAAGGCAAAGGTTTGTCGTATGGTTTATCTACATTATCAAGAAGTAGATTTCTGAAGAAGTTGTTTAATTTGAGAAAGAATTTCTTCAAAATTTTTTAATTACATATAATAAGATTCCTTTATCCAAAAGAATTTGTTACTCATAACGTAAAGATTCGATAGGATCTAATTTAGCTGCTTTCGTCGCAGGATACAAGCCAGAAATCACAGCCACAATAAACGCAATACTAGTTGCCCAAATCATCGCCACCCAAGGTGTAGAGAAATCAAGATCAAAACCTTTTGCAACTCCCCAACCAATTAAAATCCCTAAAGCAATTCCGAGAATTCCGCCAAGCTGACCAATAATTATAGTTTCCATAAAAAACTGAAAAGCAATAGTTTTACTCTTGGCTCCTAAAGCTTTACGGACGCCTATTTCTCGTGTGCGCTCACTGACTGAAACCAGCATTATATTCATTAAAGCAATGGTAGATCCAAAGATGGTAATGATGCTAATAACCCAAGCTGCGATATATAAAACCTTAGTGTTATCTGCTGCACGATTTAATAAATCATCACTACGCTCTATGCCAAAATCGTTTCCTTCTATGGGATTTAATCCTCTAATATTTCTAAATGCTAAGATGGCATCTTCTTGAGCACTTTCTAGCATGTCACTTTTATCTACTTTAACGCTGAGTGTGTAATTTATATTAGGATTTGTAAAAATAGAGCGCGCTTTTTGCAAAGGCATAATCACTCTTAAATCTTGGTTATTGCCAAACATAGAACCTTTCTCTTTAAGCACACCAATAACCTTAAATTTAGAACCTCTAATACTTATAGTTTTATTAATTGGGTTTTCGTCTGGGAATAGTGCCTTTTGTAAATCACTACCAATTACACAAACGGTGTTACTATTTTTAACATCAAAAACATTTAATGAACGTCCACTTTCTAACTCTAGACCAGAGTTTTCAATGAAATTTTCATTTGCGCCTAACACAGAAACTTCTGGGTCGGTCTTTTTGTTTTCGTATTTAACTTCAGCCGCAAATGTGCCCATAAATGAAACGGCAACATTTGTAAAAGGATAATTGTAGTTGTCTTCAAAGTCTTTTACATTTCTATAGTCAATTACAGGATTAACCTTTTGGCGTTCTCTACTACTTTGGCGCTGATTGGTAAATTCGTAACGTTGAAAATTAAACGTGTTGGCTCCCATAGATGAGAAACTACCAGAAATAGTGTTTTCTAAAGCAGAAACACCACTTAAAATACCAACCAATGCCATAATACCAATAGCGATAATTAAGACGGTTAAAATGGTACGTAAAAGTTGACTTTTAATAGAACCAAAAGCAATTTTAATATTCTCTCTGGCTAATGAAAACATAATTTTATATAGAGTTAGTTGGTGCGTTTAAAAGTATAAGACTACTTAAACCTTATAAAGTTACTATAAAAATGAAATAACTTAGTAAAGCCTCTAAAAATTATAATATTTTTGTGACATGTAAGATTAACTTTTGCTAATCTCATATGTCACACTGAGCATGCCTGTACTGAGCGCAGTCGAAGCATCGCAGTGTTTTTTGAAATAATAGTTTCACTAAAAGAGATTCCTGCCTACGCAGGAAATGATATGGCACAAAAACCAAGTATCCCAAAAGGCACAAGAGATTTTAATGCAGAAGAAGTTGCAAAGCGTTCTTATATCATGGAAACGATAAAGGAGCAGTTTCAGCTTTATGGATTTGAGCCGATTGAAACACCAAGTTTTGAAAACTCAGAAACCTTAATGGGAAAATATGGTGATGAAGGAGATCGTTTGATTTTTAAGATATTGAATTCAGGAGAATACTTGAATAAAATTTCTGAAGATGACTATAATTCAAAAATCGAAAGCTTAATTACTCCTAAAATCTCAGAAAAAGCATTGCGATACGACCTTACAGTCCCTTTCGCAAGATACGTAGTACAACACCAAAACGACATAGAATTCCCCTTTAAACGCTACCAAATGCAACCGGTTTGGCGTGCAGACCGTCCGCAAAAAGGAAGATTTAGAGAATTTTATCAGTGTGATGCAGATGTTGTGGGTTCTAAGTCTTTGTTTCAAGAAGTAGAATTTGTACAGTTGTATGATGCGGTGTTTTCAGCTTTAAAATTAGACGGTGTTACCATTAAAATTAATAATCGTAAAATTCTTTCTGGTATTGCAGAAGTGATTGGTGCACAAGATAAATTGATTGACTTTACAGTCGCTTTAGATAAGCTCGATAAAATAGGAGAGGAGAAGGTAAAAGACGAAATGCGAAGCAAAGGTATTTCTGAGGAAGGCATTTCTAAGCTTCAACCATTATTTACGCTACAAGGTGGTTTTGGTAATCAAGTAGAAAGTTTAAAATCTATTTTAAGTTCATCAGAAATTGGATTAAAAGGTATTGAAGAACTCGAATTTATAAATAAAGCAATTTCAAACTTAGAATTAAAAACAGCAGCACTACAATTAGATGTCACTTTGGCGAGAGGACTTAATTACTACACAGGTGCTATTTTTGAAGTCTCAGCACCACAAGGTGTAAAGATGGGTTCTATTGGTGGAGGTGGTAGATATGATGATTTAACGAGCATATTTGGCAAACCAGACACAAGTGGAGTAGGTGTAAGCTTTGGATTAGACCGTATCTATTTAGTTTTAGAAGAATTGAATTTATTCCCAGAAACTATAACTGATGGTACAAAGGTGCTGTTTATCAATTTTGGCAAGAAAGAAGCTATGGCATGTTTGCAGGCAGTAACGCAATTAAGACAGCAAGGCATTAAAGCAGAATTATATCCTGATGCTGCTAAGATGAAAAAGCAAATGACCTATGCTAATAAGCGTAACATACCTTACGTGGTTTTGGTTGGCGAGGAAGAGTTAAGTTCTGGCAACTATACATTTAAGCAAATGGCATCTGGTGAACAAAGCAAACTAAATTTTAAAGCGCTATTAGAGGCCTTAATCTAAAAAGCCCCAATCTAAAAATAGATTGAGACTTTTTACTAACTAACTTAAAAACAACTTTTTCAACTAATTTCTGTTTAACCAAAAATTAATTCTTTTAATTCTCTGGTGCTAATATATAAAATAATTTGGAATATCATCCATAAAAAGCAAATAAATTCGATGAAATACAATATTTTGTAGGTTTTGAGCTTAAAAAAACACGAAAATAGACCTAAATCCCTGTCGTTTAGGCTGTTTGTCTAAATTTTAAAAATTATTGTTTTTTATGCCAAATTCCATCCGCATCGAGATAAAAACTTCCGATGGGATTAAAATTGCATTCCTCTGGTGCGATAATAGATAAAAATGTAGATTCATTTTCTCTAATGTAGAGATGGTAAATGTCGCCAACAACAGGTTCAAAATTAAAAGCAGCAGCATATACCAATTTATTATATTCATACTGCTCCATCATTTGCTCATAAGCTGCTTTAAGATCGTTGTATTTAGTTTGAATATGGTGATTAACCTTATTAATATTTCGGTTTTTCCAAGCGATGGTATCTGTCGTTGTTATTACAGGAGCTGACACATCTGTTGCATAAGGTTTCAATGACGCATCGTAACGATTAGTCTTGGTATTGTAAACGACTTGATCTGGCTTCTTTTCTTTTTTCATGCTTTGTACCTCCGCAATTAGCGTGTATTATAATTTTTACAAAGTTAATCATAAGTCCGATAATTTTTAAAGCTATTAGCGATCAGATGCTGCCTTTAACTTAAAATTAAGATTTAAAATGTACTAATTGGTGAGATTAAATCTATAAAGAACAAAGCCCTGAGTAATTTCAGGGCTTTGTTTAGGTTAAGACTTAAGATTTGGGGCAAAATTATTTTACCAGAACTTTTTTAGTCAATACAGAACCGCTCTCAGTATATAACTTAATTACATAAGTTCCAGTACTTAAATTCTTAACTTCATATTCAGAGTAAGCGCTTTCTGAAATAGTTTCGATATTGTAAATAGATTGTCCTAAAATATTGAATACTTCAATCGATTTTATAGCTATAAGATTTGGATTTATTAAAACAATTTTTTCCTTGTCATTAGGGTAAAAGACGTTCAATTCTTCATTAGCTTCATCATCAGCACCTAGTAATTGTGCTGCTGTAGCAAATACAATTTCAAAACGACCTAAATGCTCTCCTTCATTTAAGAAAACTTGGTAATCACTTACTCTTAAATCATGATAAATATCTAAATCTATATCGTGAGCATATATATTAATAGTATCAGGTACATTTTCTAAAGCGTCTATAGTTATGCTATTGTTACCATCTAGACTGGTTTTTATACCTAGAGGATATACCGTACTTATTTCAGCTTCATTACTACCTTGTATAATATATTTATCATCATTAATCATCCAATACATATCGTCTGTCTGACTTTCGTTTAATAAGGCATCATAGGCCCAGTCATAATCCAAAGTTGTATTATCATCAATAGTTAACAGAACTTGTCTGTGTAATTTTAGCGCGTTATCAGAATTAAAACCAATTCTAAATTTCATTCTGTCATCTGTCTCTTCAGAATCAGAATTAGTTTCAGTTCGTGCAGTGGTTTTACCTCTTAGAAAAACTGAACTCGAACCACCTTCCTTGGCAAAAACACGTTGATCATTTTCAAAGGTTATAGATCCAGTGCTTCTTCCTGATACAAAAAAGCCTTGACTTACTGGTATATATTGGCCTGGTGTTTTTGTACCGACACCTACTTGTGCCACATCTGGGTCTGGTGCTGGTGCTGGTACACCACCTGATAAATTATACAATGCATAACCACCTTGATATTCTCGGAGTATGTGAGAGCCTCCGCCCCAATGTTCCCAAAAATAAAGTGTACCTGTAGTAGTCGTATTATCTAAAATAAATTCGTCTGCATCTATAGCGGATGCATAAGGATTACCTACTAAATAATCATTGCCAGGATTGATAGATAAAGTTATATATCCATTATTAGGTTTTCCTAAGAATACATAGTTCTGGTCTGTTATTATAGAACCTGTTCCTGGTCCTTTCATGGTAAATCCTTCACCTGCACTTATATTTCCGGTTCTCCTAACATGTTGCCAAGCGCTATAATCATCTGATGTTAAGTTTGCAAATTTCCATATCCAATAATCGGCTATTCTTATTGGTGTAGTCGCTGCACCATCATATCCAGAAGATGAGAAGTTAATGGAGTTAGTATCATCATACATTACGTCTTGTACGGTATAGCGATAATCATTCTCTGCCATATCAGTTTCACCAACAGGTGCTGACCAATAATTGTATGTGTGAGTATCCGCAGTTCCTTGTTGATCTTTTTCTAGTAGACCAGTAACTGCAACATCTAAATCGCTATCTAGTTCTTGAATGAGTTGAGACTCTCCTTCTAGATCAAGTTTACCAGTTAAACTCAAATAGTGAGAAACGGTTAATCCATTTCCAGTTTCAGTGGTATTATTACCCGTTAGGGTTAATTCATTAGAATCTACATATAGACCTAGTACTTTTCTATTATCTAATTTTGCTGCTGGTAGGCTTGAATTATCGATAGTGACATTATGAGATGTTCTTACAATATTCCAATCTACAGTAACATTTGAATCTACAATAGATATTGAACCAGGCATGTATTGTTCACTTCCATTGGTCCATGTAGCATTTGTATCCCAATCACCATTTTGAGCAGATTCATAAGGTAATGGAGCTGTTTGTCTATCTACAGTATTTAAGTTTCTAAGCGCACCTTGATTTCCATTTCCTGAGGCATCATCAGTATTTGTATATGTATAAATAGACATTGGATAATAACCTGCTAAATCAGTCCAAGGAATAGCATCAATATCATGTTTTGTAATAGTCAATGGTAATTCTTTACCTAAAGTCTGTCCGGCATTTTCTTCAATTTCTTGATTCATTACAAAACGCATTTGTTGTTCACTTAAAACAGCATCCCAAACACGAACTTCATCTATATTTCCTCTAAAATGGTTTACAGGTGTATTTTTACCTGCTGCAGCAATGTAGAACGATTCAGTTGTTGCTACAGGTGGTGTTCTAGTTTCTGATGCATCCTCAACGCCATCAATATATAATTTTACCTCTGTCCCGTCATATATTGCAGCGACATGATGCCATTCATTTGCTGGGATTTGTGTAGCTCCAGTAACTGTTTGTAAAGAGCCATTTCTCCAAGATAATTCAACACTTTGGTTGCCAAGTATTTTAAAGTCATAGCCTTCTGTGTAGGCAGCATCTCTTTTAGAAATAATAGAAGCATTTCTATTATCTATTTTTATCCAAGCCGAAATTGTAAAACCAGCAGGATCGAGATTAAGCGTATTTCCCATATCTACGTAATCCACTGCTCCATCAAAATAAATTGAGCGTTCTACGATTACTTGAGGCGCATAACCAAAAGTTATAAATTTAGTACCATCAAAATCATAATCAGCTTCTAAATTACCGCTACCGTCAGAAGTCATTATTCTATAGTCTGCTGTTGGGTCAAATACACTAGTATTAGAAATAAACATATAATAACTTCCTGGAGGTGTTATATTTCTTATTGCGTTTTCTGGTAAGCGTACTTTTACTGAAGGAATATCACCTCCATTTTCTACAACTTTCCATATACGTTGCATACCGGTAAAAGTGACATTGGTAGTTAGTGCTGGTGCAATACCAGAACTCATATTAACTGTAATAGTAGAGGCTGCTAAGTTTAAATCTGCTCCATTATTTCCCCAGATTAAAAATTCTTTATCGTTAAAATTAGTCGCGTTACTAGACTGATTAATAGTATTAGTATCGTAAATTTCTGTTAAGCCCATTGTTACAATACCTTGAGTTCTTCCTATACCATCAGCAATGTTATTGACACTTCTAGACTGTTTTTGATTTAAACCTGATGCTTCATCTCTGCCTATACCTGCAATATCAAAGTTATATCCAGCGTTTACAGACTGATCCCATATAACAGTGCCATCACTATTTACATAATCTTGAGTTGTACCATTAATACCTAGTGTGATACCATATTTAATGCCTAAGTAAGACATAATTCTGTTTCGCTCTTGAGTAAGGTTTACATCGTTATTTCTTGCTGAATAAGTAATAATTTCAGCAACTCTACCATTTGTACTAGCTTCCCACCCTTCGCTACGGCCAATCCAGAACCGAGAGTCATTTACATTTGAAAAATCGGCTATATCATTTTGTGTAGTTTCAATATTATTAGCATTATAGTATAATTCTTGCCGCGTTGTGCTGGTGTTGTTACGTGTATTTATAATACCAACATTAGAGTAGGTATTACCTGTAGCTGTTTCCGCAACACCATAACCGTTGCCTGAAGATGTTGTACCTACAGCAAAAGCAATAGTTTCATTTGAAAATCTGGCTGTGTATTGTCCTAACCCAATACCTGTAGCATCTTCCTCATTATTACCAGGATTTTCATCTCCACAAAACACGTCCATAAAACCAAAAGAATCATTAATTGGTGTATCATCAGGAATAAAGACTAGAAACATATCTTGAGTATATAAGCCTGATGTACCTTCCAAGAATTGTGTTGATGTATTAGAGTATGTGTAATCTACTAGTGCTGAAGAATAAGCATTATCAAATTCTACAACGGGATTAAAGTTTACATTTTGAGTAACGTTATCTCTATAAGTTGGTTCTTGCCCAGCTGTATTTACAGTAGCATTACTACCATTGCCTTGATCTTGCCATAAACTAACAGAATCACCATCAGTGTAACCTAAACCATCTGTTCCTTTTAGCCAAAGCTCTAGATTAGCAGTAACTCCGCCAGGAGCAGTTGCACCACTTCCTTGAATAGCGAATCTGTATGGATTTTCGTCAGAGTCATCATTGGCAATACCAATCGTTGCTGTTCTTATACCCAGAGCACTAGGGTCAAAGGTTATGTTAAAAGTTGTGCTACCACCAGAGCCAATAGTATTATTTGGTATTGCAGTTACAGCGAAATCTGCAGCATTTGGTCCGCCAATAGTAACGTACGGTGAAGCACCTGTAAGATTAAGATCAATACTACCACTATTTTGTATTGTAAAGGTATTTACTCTGGTTCCACCTGTTACATTTACACTTCCAAAGTTTGTACCGTCTAATGGAGTAGGTGTGCTATCTCCGTCTGAAATTGTAATCGCATTACCTTGAACATTTATTTCTGGGGCAATTGATAACCCATTTCCCTGTATATGATAGACATAAGGGTTTTCATCACTATCGTTATTTGCAATCGTTAAAATTGCGGATCTAAGTCCTGCAGCGCTTGGGTCAAAGATTATTTGAAAGGAGGTATTATTACCAGCAGCAACTGGGCTAGTTGGTGAAGTTATTAGTGCAAAATCACTAGCATGAAGACCCGTAATAGTTACATAGTTTGGTGCATTAGTTAAGTTGAGTGGTAAAGTACCAGTATTTTGAATAGTAAATGTATTGGTTTGCGATCCAACAAGTACTCCTACTGTTCCAAAATCAGTATCATCGGCTACAGAAGGTGTAGTATCTCCGTTCAGTATGTTTATTGCGTTTCCTAGAATGTTTATTTCTGGAGCTGGTGAACCTAGAATAATATTAACAGTATAATCTTCAACTTCTCCAAAATTAGGGTCATTACAAGGATCGTTAACAACTATGGCATCGTCCATAACCACACGCATACGTGTTGTACCCAATGTTGCAGCAGCAGGTACGGTAAAAGTTCCTGTTTGTGGACTAACCGTATCTGGACCAGCTTGAAATATAAGTTCACCAGGATCGTTAAAATCTAGATCTTGATTAAAATCTATCCATACAGAAACACCTTCGTTGTATTGTGTTCCTTGCCAAAATGGTGTTACAGATATAGCGTTGCTTGCAGAGCCTTGTGCTAAGTCTGTTGAAATAGCTGTAAAATCTGAGTATCCCGTAGTTGTTGTACCTTGTAAGGAATTATTATTGATAGTACCAACACTAACATTTCCTATCCACTCAAAATTATCATTGTTTGAAGCTGCACTGCAATATTCAGGTGCAGTGATTAAGATGTCATCAAAATAATTATATTCAATGTCTTCATTTGCAGTTCCTGAAAATCTAAATCTAGAATTGGCCGCAAATGTGTATGAGCCACCTGGTAGGTTGGCACTTAAATTTGTGGATGTTCCAGAACCATCCCCAAAAAAATCCACCCCTTTTACGAAGGTTTGCACTAGAGTCCATGCAGATCCATTAAAAAATTCAATTATAAAGCCTTCACCATTATCTACGTTCAATGATTTATGACAGAATGAAATATCCAAACTTGGATATGTGGTTAGATTTAATGCTGGAGACGTTAAACGATTTTGAGCGGTATCGTCATCTTTTGAAAATAAAGCACCACCTGCACTACAAGAATAAACGCCAGTTGTTCTACCAGCATCTGATCCTCCATCTGTCCAGCCTTGAAAGCCAGAACCAAAGTCGTATAAAGCAATAGTTGTTTGTGAATAAGATATTGTACTAAATAGGATTGCACATAAAATTAAGGCAAACCTGATTAAGGTTAGGGTAATATTTTTCATAAGCGGTTAAGTTTAGTTTGGGACTAAAATTATCTTTCAAACTTAGGTTATAATTCTATAAACAGCAAAAATAATCGTTGAAATGCACAAGTTAAATTATAACTATTTGAAAAACAGGGAAATAACAAAAGCTCTATTAGACTAAAATTAGATTAGAAATAGAGCTTTTTGCATTCTGAAAAAATAATTTATTGTTTAATAAGTCGTTTTATAACCGTGTTGTTTGTGGTTAAATTGCTGATTTTTAATATGTAGGCTCCACTTTTTATTTGGTCTAGAAAAGATAATCTAACGGTGAGATCATTTAATTCAAATGAATGAGAATTAATAGATCTTCCTAATACATCGTATATGTTGAATACTATTGTATTGTTAGACATGCTAGATGGTAACTTTACATCTATAGTATTTTTAAATGGATTAGGAAATACACTAATGTTGTTAATATCTTGATCTTGTATACTCAAAGTGGCTTCGAATAAACTAAGCGTGTAATCCTCTACTTCTCCATAACTAAAAGTTTCGCATGGATCATTTTGTACAGTGCCACTAGTATTGTAATATTTCATAAGAACTCTCATCACAGTATCTCCAGTTTTTGCTGAAACTGGTACGTTAAAAGTATTAGAAACCGTTTGCGGAGTAACAGAAGAGCCTGCCTCCAATACGTTTTCATTGCTTGTAAAAATTCCATCCTGGTTAAAATCTATCCAAGCAGACACAGCTTCATTGTATTGTTGTCCATCCCAATATTTCTTTACAGAAATGGTATTTCCAGTACTCCCTATTTCAATTTGATTAAAAATAGAGATGGCTTTATAATCTGAATAACCTGAGGTAGTAGCACCTTCAGAATTATTAGCTACACCATTTATATTTACTTCACCAATATATTCATCTGCAATACTATTTCCTTGCGCATTACAATATATAACAGAGTTAGTAGTAAAGTTATCTGTTGTAGAATACGCAGAAGAATTAGTTCCACAATTAGAGCGTATTTCATATTCGTAATCGGTTTCTGGGTCTAAACCAGTAACATTATAAGTATTTGTATCTATATCAGTTACCTCTATCCAAGTACCAGAACCAACCTCTCTATAGCGTAAGTCAAAACTAGAACCTGATGTAGTTGACCAATTTAATGTTGCAGAAGATGAAACGATATCTGTTGCATTTAAACTATTAGGAACAGCAGGTGTAATTGGTGTCATTTCAACATCTGATAGAACCAACTTTTGATAGTTAGTAATACTTTGGTTTGTTATAGTAATAGGTTGGTAGCAAGGAGCTTCAAATAAAATATCATAAGTACCTGCATCAATAGGTCTGTAAAAATCTCCATGAGGAGCATCACTAATCGTACTAGATCCATAAGCATCATGCCCAACAATGGTTACAGTAGCTTCAATCGGAGTTGCATCATTTATATCTTTTACAACACCTGTAAACCCATAAGTACCTTGAGTTAAATAATCTAATAAAGCATCTCTATTATAATACCAATAGTCAATTAATGAACTTTCTGGTAATATTTTTACATCAGAAAGCTCTATAGTTGTTTCTCTGCATTGGTGATAAAAATTCATATAATCTTGTCTACCACCAAATACACGATACCATTCTGCACCATGAGTAACACCTTGGCTAGGATACACATTACTATCGTCATCATCTGTCATATAAGATGATTTATTAGAGTAGGTTGGAGTAGAAGTATTACCAGAATTGGCATCTGTTTGACAATGCGTAGCATATTCTACAGAAATATCTTCAAACCAATCACCATCTGGATGTGTATATTCACTCACGTAAGCATTATCAAAAGGGTAATTAACAAGTTCTGTACCACCATGAAAGTTAGCAGAAATCACAAAATGATTTTCTTCTGCAAGTTGCATAAAATGCAATGTTTCTGTTTGGTATGCTTCACCATCTGTATGTGGTCCTTGTTTATTATCAGGATAATTTCTGTTTAAATCCACATTGTTTCCATTACCTCTTCTAGCATTTACAACTGAGGTGTTACTAGCACTGTTATGGTAAGTTCCGTCTGGATTTGCACTTGGATTAATCCATAGCTCTGCATTCTCAACCAAATTTTTAACTCTAGCATGGTCTGCATGATTTGTGTCGCTATATACTGTGAGGATATAATCTATTAGACTTAACATCATAGGATAACCTGCAATTTCATCTCCATGCATTGACGATGTGTACATAAGTTTAGGCTCTTGCTCATCTGTAGTTACATTGTCCGATATTTTAACAAATAGAAGTTCTTTATCACCTTGCCCTGTAGTACCAATGCTAAATGTTTCAACTAATCCAGGATAATCATCTTCAAAATCTTGCATTTGCTGTGCATATTCCGCATAAGTTGGGTAAGAACCAACAGGAAACGACAATGTTGCTTGTACGCCTCTGCTTGCTAGAGGTCTTACATCATAAATCACAGATTCTTTAACTTCGTTTTCACTTTCTGGAACCTTAAAAGGAATATTAAGAGCTTCAAATGCTCTAAATTGTCCTTCGTTTGCCCAAGCGATAACAGTTTTTGTTGCTGGGTTGTAATTAATTAAAGAAAGGTTTTCTGTGTATGGAGCTACGTCATCATCTGTTTCAACTTGAAACGTAAATGTTAACTCTCCTTTACTAGATAAATAATTTTCTGCTCTTTCTTTTTGCAGGTTTTGAGCGGTTAAATGATATACTCCAAGTAAAATTAGAGTAAGCGTTAGGGTAATTTTTTTCATCAGATTTGGGGTTTAATGAAATTAGTTTGGCTGCTAATATATAAATTATTTTCAAATTTATCTATAAAACGCTTAAAAAACCGATGAAATACATAAAGTTTGTAATTTATGTTTTATCGGTTGTATTTTAAATTTAATCTAACAACCTGTAAATGAGTTATTTGTTATTATTTTTTAAACAGCAATCAATTTTTCACACCTGGAAGCCCTTTGGGTTTTTTGGTTTGCCAATGAAAAGTTTCTGCTTTCTTTTTAATAGGTGCAATTTCATCTAAATTATTGGCATCATAGACAATACCATTTTTAATTACATGTGATAAGGTATTGGTGTTTCGTAAATTGTCAAGCGGATTAGCATTCATTATTAATAGGTCTGCAATTTTGCCAACCTCTAGAGTTCCTAAATCGTTATCTAAACCTAGAGCCTCACAACCTTTAATAGTTGCCAATCTTAAGGCATCATAATTACTCATGCCACCACTTGCCACAGCCCAAAGTTCCCAATGAAAGCCTAGACCTTGCAATTGACCATGACTACCAATACCACCAATTCCATCAGCTTCAATAAGGTCTTTCATAAATTCTGCATGTTTTTTAAATACATGTTCATCATCTCTAAACCAGCCTGGTCTGCGTCGCGACTTTTGTGCTAATTCAGCATAAGGAGTGAAGTATTGCATTTTTTTATCGTCGTAAGGATTTTCTCTTGAATAGAAATAATTTTCTGCCCAAGGACCACCATAACTTACAAGAAGTGTTGGTGTAATTGCCATTTGCGATTGTGCAGCAACTTTAATTACATCATCATAAAGCGGATAAATAGGAAAAGAATGCTCGTGCCCAGGATTACCATCTATCATATTTACCATATTTTGCTTAAAATCTAAACCACCTTCTGTAGTTGGCATTAGCTTTAATGCTTTTGCCGCCATAATGAGCCATTGACGTTGCTGACGATTACCAACTATATAACTTTTTATACTTTTTGTATTATAATATTCACTGTACTGTTTTAAAATATCTTTTGCATGGTCTAAACTTTGAATATTATAAGCCCAATAGCCAACACCAGGACCAGTGCTATAAACTCTTGGACCATGAATCATGCCAGCGTCTACCATATCTGCATAAGTGAGTACATCTGTAGTTGCGGTCTGTGGATCTCTTGTGGTAGTGACTCCATAGGCTAGATTTGTAGAGTAAATCCAAACCTGATTTTTATGAATTCCCCAATTAGGCCACATGTGTGCGTGTGTATCTACAAATCCTGGCGTTACAGTTTTACCATTAATAGTAATGACTTTAGCATCATTAGGAACCGTAAAGCTTCCTGATACACCTATATTTTTTATCCTATTATTTTCAATTAAAATATCACCATTTTCGATTATATTGTTGCCATTCATGGTAATAATTCTACCACCTTTAAGTAGCGTTTTACCTTTAGGAATTGCACGTTGGTATTTTACCTTAACCTTATACTCATCTGCTTTAAATTGTGGTTTATCTTTCTTTTTATCTTTTTTGTCTTCGGTTTTTGTTGAATCCGTTTCCTTTTCAGCTTTCTTTAGTGCTTTCTCTCTCTTTTTTACTAACGCCAAACTATCTGCAAAGGCTTTTCCTTTAACTAAATCATACACAAAATGACTGGCTCCTAATGACCAATGGACACTTTTACTATCTGCAGACCAGGACGGAAATTCACCACCTATTACCGTAAGTTTATGAGCAGGAAATGCTGCATTTTCTGGTTTTGCAAGGTTAATAGATGGTGTAGTGCCAATCATAGGAATTATTACAGAATACAGATCGTTATTAATTTTGGCTAAGGCTTGTTTAGCATCAGGAGAGATTCTAATTTCACTTGGTCGTGAGCCTTTATTATTTTCGCGCCATCCATCTTCGTGGGTTGGCATCGCAGTTTGGTGATCTTTTCCAAATATATCTGAAGATCCATAGGTTTTTATACCTGTTAGTTTTAAATGTTATTTTTCGTCGCTACCATCCCAACGTATAGAAATTAAACCTTTTCCTCCATGGTTAAGATAAACTCTGTCGTTTACTTTTGTAAAATGCGGTTTCGTTCTTCCTTTAGATTTATCAATTACAATTACACGTCCACCTTCATCAGAAATCCAAGCCAATTCTTCATAAACGCGACCATTAAATGGGTCAATAGCATCGTCATAAGTTTGAGCAGCTCCTTTTGTAAAAGCGATACGGTTATTTTGATATGACCACTCTGGATTTGTATATATGCCTCGTTCTTTAGTCAGCTGTGTTGCACTGCCTTTACCTGAAGCATTAACTTTATACAAATGACCTCCATCTGGTTTCCATGTTGTAAATACAATTTCTTTACCGTTTGGAGACCAAGCTGGCATAGCTTCAGTAAAGTTATGTTTGGTCAATCGCTTTGGTTTGCCATTTGGTAAAGACATAATATAGAGTCTATTTAATGCTGTAAACACTATTTCCTTGCCGTCTGGTGAAGGTTTTGCATCTCTAATTTGGGTAACCAAACCTTCTGTGGCATCATCGATAGGATATTTAAAGCTTACCATTGGACCTAAATCTAGATCGACATCTACAGAAAATGGAATTTCATTTGCTGTATTATTCGAAATACTTATGCTGTATAGTTGTCCTCCATAAGAAGCGATTAAATTTTTACTATCTGGTGTAAATGCCATTGCTGGTAAAACACCAAGTGGTGCTATAGATTCTTGATCGTCTCTCTGTACAGGATAAGCTAACCAACGCTCTTCACCAGATTTTAAATTTCGCAAAACCAAACCTGTATGTTCTTCAAAACGAGAGCCATAAACCATCCATTTTCCATCTTTAGATAAGGTTGGTGTAAAAGCAGAACCATAGCGTGAGGTCACTGTTTCCGTATCTGCATCCTCACGATCATAGCTCATTATTTGGTATTGTGGTAATTGCGCATTGTAGTTCCATGCACCTGTTCTACTAGAAAAATAAATGTGTTTACCATCTGCACTAAACGCTGGATCAATAAATTTTCTTGTTTTTTGTTTAGACATTAAATCTGCACCAGAGCCACCATCTTTATGTACGATAAACGGTTTTATATTACGTCTGCCGCGAGTACCAACAATATAATCACCATCTGGACTCCAAGCCGCTGAAACATGATATTTATCTTTATCCTTGGTTATTTGCTTTTCTTCTTTAGATGCTAAATCCATTGTCCAAAGATTGTCAGATCCACTTTTATCTGAAATGTAAAGAATCGATTTCCCATCTGGGCTGAAACGTGGATGTACATCATAAGGCATACCTTCTGTTATATGTGTTGCTTTTCCGCCAGATATGGGAATGGTATATAAATCTCCCATCATATCAAAAATTATGGTTTTTCCATCAGGACTTACATCAACGGACATCCATGTGCCTTTATCTGTTGTGAACTTTACCTTTCGTGTAGGTTCTAAAGGCAATTCTTTAGTGGCTTTTTTGGTTGAATCTTTTGCTCTGTTTGTATCTTGTGCAAAGGAATTAGTTAAAGTAAAAAGTAGGAGGAGGGCAATGCAAAAGTGAATGTGCTTTTTCATCTATTGTGGTTGGATTGATTATCGTGGTCTAAAAGTAAGAAATTTAATGATTTGAAACTTGTTAAGTTATAAAAGCTTATAGTGGTTTAACTCATAATTTTTTCTTTAAAATCTGTAAAGTTCTCCAGAGCTTCACCTTTTACTAACCAAGAGATTCCAAAGGCTATAACAGCTACAGTTTCAAAGAAGTACACATAATATGTATTGATTAGAAAATTGAGATCTAATTTTTCTAGAATTATACCAATAATGAGTAAGCCCACAGAAATAAAAACAAGGTTGCCACAGGTTTTATAAATTTTGTTGTGCATGGTTTTATTGCCTTTGGTAAATTTATATTTAGACATCCAACCCATACATAGAATAAAAACACCTGCGCTGATTAAATGAATGGTATTAAGCGTTTTGTTATCATGCCCAAAAAGCGGATAAGTTTCGTTTATACAAATGAGATCTATAGCTTCACTCGCACTTTCAGCGCAGACTGTTGGTATAAAAACAACAATTAACGCTGCAAAGCCACCAATATTAGTGAGAAAGTTATCACTGATTTGTTCTGAATTGATATCTTTTGTGTAGCCTTTATAAGAAATTAAAAACAAGCCAAAAGCAGAGAGGATAATTATAAAAAATAGAGAAGATAGTGTAGGGTAGTAGTAATGGCTAATAGAGGCTAAAAATTCCCAAGCAGCAATAGGCAATAAAATTGGCAGTGAAAGTCCTAAAACACCAATAAGTTTTCGTATTCTATAATCTGATACTTGTAGGTGTTGTGATGGCATAACTTGCTATCTATTAAAGAGTTATTTGGCTGTAAGTTAATAATTTATATTTACGCACTCATCAAAACCCCGAGTTTTTATATACTAATTTTTGGGACTATTAATTTAGCCTTTGTAATTTTTATAAAAAATGAAATCTTCAATTAAATGATCAAAGATTTTTACAGTTTAATTAACTCGACTTTCTAATAATTAATTCAGTATCGATAATTATTTTTTTATGATCAATGGCAATGCCTTCCTGCTTTCGATGAATTTCTTCAAACAGAACCTCTATAGATTTCTCTCCCATTTTATAGGCATTTTGGTCAACTGATGATAATGATGGTGTAATTACGGAAGCCATAAACCAATTGCTAAAACCTATTACTGCAATTTCGGCAGGTATTTTTATTTTTTTCTTATTAAAGTAATTTATAGCGCCTATTGCAGATAAGTCAGTTATTGTATGTAGGGCATCAACATTATTTTTATGTTCTTGTATTAACTTTTTAGCATTTGAATAGCCTTCATTAAAATCACCATTTGGGCATATATAAACTAGCGAAGTATCAAACGTAATGTTATTATCTTCTAGCGCTTTTTTATATCCTAAAAATCTGTCAATTGAGTTTTGCGAATTTAAATGGCCTCTAAAATATGCAATTCGTTTATATCCTTTTTTAATCAAAGCAACAACTGCATTATAGGATGCCACTCTATCATCTATAAGAACTTTAGAACAATTTACAAGTTTAGCTATTTTATCAAATAAAACTAAAGGAACATTATAATCTATTACTTTTTGTAAATGCTTAAAATCTTTAGTGTTATTTGATAAGGACACCAAGATACCGTCTATTCCTTTATTTAATAAGAGATCTATTTGCTTTTTTTCGAGTTCATAATCTTCATTTGATTGCATAATAATTACCATGTAATCTCTATTTTCTGCTTCTTTTAAAATAGCATCAATAATATTAGAAAAAAAATAATGAACCATTGTAGGAATAATGACACCAATAGTTTTCGATTTTTTATTTCGTAAACTCTGTGCAAATGCATTTGGTGAGTAATTAACCATCTCAGCCATTTCGACGACTCGCTTTTTAGTTTTTTGACTTACGTCGGGATAGTCCTGTAAAGCTTTAGATACCGTTGAAATGGAAATACCAAGAGATTCAGCTATTTCTTTTAAAGTTGTTCTACTCATTTATTTTACTTCTAAGTAATATTTCAAGAAAAAATCTTATGTTTTATAAAAATTTAACCTAAATAAGTTGGTGTATAAAAAATCCAGCAAATAAAAAAGCTCAAAATAATTCGGTTTAAACAAAAATAACGCTGAATATGTACTTTACGAAAACCTTTTCGTAATTTTTTTTAAGTTTTTTTTTAGGTTTGTTTTGAGAATCCCATAAAAAAAGGCAATTTAGTTCTTTATTTAGTGGAATTTTAACTTTATATTGTTAAATCCGTAAAACGACCAATTTTAACTAAACTAACTCAATATGACACACAAACTATTAAGAAATGCTTTATTAAGTTTTTTCTTTATTTTAGGGGGATTTATGTACGCCCAAACTGTAACAGGTATTGTATCTGACGCTTCTGGCCCTTTGCCAGGCGTAAACGTAATTGTAAAAGGCACATCAAATGGAGCTCAAACAGGATTTGATGGTGTGTACACACTAAATGATGTAGCATCTGATGCGATTATTGTTTTTAGTTACATCGGTTTTAAAACACAAGAAATCACTGTTGGTGACAGAAGCACTATTAATGTTGTTTTAGAAGAAGACGCTGCAGCATTAGATGAGGTGGTAGTAATTGGTTATGGGAGCACTACTGTAAAGGATGCTACTGGTTCTGTAGCAGCAGTAACATCTAAGGATTTTAACACTGGCGTAATTTCATCACCAGAACAACTTATACAAGGTAAAACGGCTGGTGTACAGATGACGCAATCTAGTGGTGAGCCTGGTGCAGGTATTGCCTTTAGAATTAGAGGTTCTAATTCTATTCGTTCTAACAATAATCCATTATTTGTTGTAGATGGAATTCCTCTACCAACACAAGGAACAACTCCTGCTGCTGGTGGTATTGTAGATGGTGGTGACACAGCTAGAAATCCATTGAATTTCTTGAACCCTAATGATATCGAAAGTATTTCGATTTTAAAGGATGCATCGGCCACAGCTATATACGGATCTAGAGCAGCAAATGGTGTTGTAATAATTACTACTAAGACTGGAAAATCTGGACAAGGTGGAAAATTTGAATTTAACACAACAATAAGCCAATCTTCTCCTGCTAATAGGTTTGATTTATTTAATGCTGATCAATACAGAGCGGAGCAATTGAGTGCTACAGGTAATCCTGTACCTAATTTTGATGATGCTGGTGGAGATACTGACTGGCAAGATGTAATAACAAGAAATGAATTATCTGTTGTGAATAACTTAGCATATTCAAGAAACTATGGTAATGGAAATATAAGAGGAACATTTTCTTATACGAATCAGCAAGGTGTTATAGAAAATTCATCGCAAGAACGTATAACAGGAAGAATTAATGCTGCACATCGTTTTTTAAATGACAAGTTGAGATTAAACGTTCAATTATCTGCATCTCGTGTAAATGATGAAGCTCCACAAATTAGTGGTCAATCTGGCGCAAGTGGTAATTTAATTGGTGCGGCTTACTCAGCTCCTCCAACTTGGCCTAACGATCCTAATTTCTTTGTAGCTGGTAATAGGTTAAATCCAAGAAATATTTTAGAAAATTTCCTTGGTGAAACTAAGACGAACCGTTACTTATTAAATGGATCTCTAGCATATGATCTTTCTGATGCGTTAACTGCAAAGGTTAATTTAGGTTATGATTACTCTGATGCATATGCAACTTCAGCTGTAAGTTCTAATTATGAAAATAGTGGACGTATAACAGGATTTGGACAAGCTTCTCGCAATGAGTTAGAGGCAACAAGTAAATTATTAGAAGCTACTTTAACATATAACAAAGATATATCTGATGATTTTTCATTAAATGCACTTGTAGGTTATTCTTTCCAGGATTTTAATAGAGAAGGCTTTAATGCACAAGGATGGGGATTAGCAAACACAGGTTTAAATGAGATGAACGACGCTTTAATTAATTCTGTAAGTTCTATAAATAATGCTTTATCTGGTACTCCTTTTATCCAATATGGTTATGATCAAAATGGTACTTTTGTTAATGAAGCGCCAGATATTAGTAATACGGCAGTTTTACCAGCTGGAGTGAGCGGCAATTATCAATCGCTATGGTATTCAAGGTTTGAGAATTTCCCTGAAGAATTACAATCTTATTTTGCAAGAGTTAACTTATCATATAAAAATAAGTTCTTACTAACTGCAACATTTAGAGCAGATGGATCGTCAAAATTTAGTCAGGCAGAACAATATGGATATTTCCCATCGGCTGCAATTGCTTGGAAAATAAGTGAAGAAGATTTTATTGGTGATAATGTTTCGACGCTAAAACTTCGTTTAGGAGCTGGTGTCGTTGGTAACCAATCTGGTCTGAACGCTGCTGATGCGTTTTTTACACGCTCTCTCCAAGGTCCTGGTATATCGAACGATGGAACTGTTGTGAGACCAGGTTCTGGGGCTTCAGCAACACCAAGTCCTACATTGAAATGGGAAACTACGGCAGATTTTAATGTTGGTTTAGACTTTGGATTCAATAACGATCGTTTAAGAGGTACGTTAGATTTTTATAGAAAAGAAACGAGTGATCTTTTATTTTTAAGCCCAGCGGCTGCGCCTGCACAACAACCTTTTGTGTTTAAAAATTTAGATGAAGGTATTGTAGTTAATCAAGGTGTAGAATTTAGTATTGGGTATGATTTCATAAATAATGATGACACTACGTTTTCAGCTGATTTCAATATTTCGTACAATGACAATGTTGTAGAAGATTTACAAGATGGATTTACAGCTGATTTAGGTCCTCTTAATGGACCTGGTTTAACTGGTGCTTTTGCACAACGTATTGCAGAAGGACAACCATTGTTTTCTTTTTACATGGCAGAATATGCTGAGACTAATGGTGTTCCGGATTTTTCTGCTGATGATAAAGATTTTGTTGGTAAAAACGCATTGCCAGATATTAATGCAGGTTTGTCATTGAACTTTACAAAAGGAAATTGGGATGCTAGTGCTTATTTTACAGGACAGTTCGGTTTTTATATATATAACAACACAGCCAATGCCTTTTTAAACAGACCAACATTCGAAACGTCAAGAAATGGTACGTCTGAGTCTTTAGGTCTTTTATCTCAAGAAGTGTCCACTTTATATCTTGAGAAAGGTGATTTTGTAAGACTACAATCTTTATCAATTGGGCATAATTTTACATTAGGTGAGGATAGTGCTTTCGATTCATTTAGACTATCTCTAAGTGGTCAAAACGTATTTTTAATAACAGATTACAGCGGTTTAGATCCTGAAGTTTCTTCAAATACTGGAGCCTTTAATAATGGAATCCCTAGCGCTGGGATAGATTATACTTCATTTCCTAGACCAAGAACATTGAGTTTAGGCATTAATGCAACTTTTTAAAAAAAAACACTATGAAACAAAACACTTTAATTAAAATAAGTAAAAGTCTGTCTGTAGTTGCACTATTGATGTGCATTACTGCTTGTACAGATTTAGAAATTAGTTCTACCGGAACTTCTACTTTAGAACCAGCATTTGAAGGTTTGGACGCTGGAGAATCATCTTCTCAGGTAGATGGTATGTACAATAATATTAGAGGTTATATCGGTGACCAAGCAAATACTTTTGCGCTTAGTGAAGTAACCACGGATGCTTTGTTAATTCCAACACGAGGATCGGATTGGGGTGATAATGGAATTTGGAGACAATTACACCAACATTCTTGGACGCCTGATCACGCTTTTATTACAACGGCTTGGAACCAATGGAATCAATTACAATTGGGTGCTAGTGAAGTGTTAGATCCAAGATCTACACCAGATGGTCCTACAGAGTCTCAGGCTTATTTTTTAAGAGCGCTAGGGATGTATATGATTTTAGATAATTTTGGGCAAGTACCATTTAGAGACACCACAGTAGATCCAACAATAGATCCGGATGTTTTTACAGGTATTGATGCCGTTGATTTTATTGAAGCGGATTTAAATGCTGCTATATCAACTTTACCATCTGCATCAGCAGGAGGAGACAATGTTAGAGGTACAGCAGAAGCAGCTAAATATTTATTAGCGAAGCTACTTTTAAATAAACATGTTTACACAAATTCGTCACCAGACGCATCTGATATGACAAGAGTCGTTAATCTTGTTGATGAAATAGCAGGTGCAGGTTTTGGAGCTCAAGCGGGTTATTTTGATATATTCAGAGAGTCTTCTGATATTGAAACTATATGGTATGTAAATACTGGTGTTGGTAATCGTATCTTTAACGGTTTACATTACAACTCAACCACAGCAGGTGGTGGTGGTTGGAATGGTTTCAGTACATTGGCTGAATATTATGACTTATTCGAAGGTGATATGAATAACAACCGTTACGATGCTGCAGGAAATGCTATTGATGGGCAAGAAGAGCGACGTGGTGGTGTTCCACCATCTGGTGATATGGCAGGTACCGAAGGTTCTAATGTAGGTTTTGGTTTTTTAATTGGTCAACAGTATGGTATAGATGGTACGCCATTACAGGATAGAGCTGGTGCACCATTAGCATTCACTAGAGAGTTTACCAATGCTGCTACAGGTGCACCAAGTCTAGTTGACAATGGTGAAGTTAGTGGAATAAGAATGATTAAGTACAATCCAAGATATGGCGGTTTTACTGAGCACGAAATATTTTTTAGATATGCTGATGCACACTTAATGAAGGCTGAAGCAATAATGAGAGGTGGTTCTTCTGGAGATACACCACTAGGTTTGGTAAATCAATTACGTGCCTTAAGAAATGCTAATGGTAATACTCCACCTTTAGCGAGTTTATCTGAACAAGATTTATTAGACGAAAGAGGTAGAGAATTATATATGGAATTTTGGAGACGAAATGATTTAATTCGTTTTGGCCAATATACAAGAGATTGGGAGTTTAAAGAAGCAAGTGCTATAGGTAATACTGACAAACATGTATTTCCTATTCCAGCTAGTCAGGTAATACTTAATCCTAACTTAACACAGAATCCAGGTTACTAATCTAAATTCCTAACAATTATTTATAAAGAGAGCTTTTTTAAAGCTCTCTTTTATATTAGAATCATTTAGTTTACTTTGAGACATTCATGTTACATCCTTATTATGCTTTTTTTATTTTCATGTCATAATGAATTTAATCAAAACATCTTATTTTCAGAAGTACAGCAATCTAATATAACCTTTAACAATACGCTATATAATTCAAAAGATTTAAATATTCTTAATTATTTGTATTATTACAATGGAGGCGGTGTTGCTGTAGCCGACTTCAATAACGATGGATTAAGTGATATTTATTTTACAGGAAATCTAGTATCAGATCAATTGTATTTAAATGAGGCTTCACTTTATTTTAATGACGTTACAGAAGTTGCCCATATTAAAAACAATAGTGGTTGGACAACAGGTGTAACAACAGTAGATGTGAACCAAGATGGTTTAATGGATATATACGTATGTAAAGTGAGCAAGCACCTTAATCTAAAAGGTCATAATCTTTTATATATAAATCAAGGCCTTAATACAGACGGCATTCCTCAATTTAAAGAACAAAGTGAAGTTTACGGCTTAAATTTTTCGGGTTATTCTACCCAAGCCACTTTTTTTGATTATGATTTAGATGGAGATTTAGATATGTACCTACTCAACCATTCACTTTATCCTAATAGTAATTATGGTAACGGAAGAAAACGTTTAGGTTTTGACACCTTGGCTGGAGATAGATTGTTTAAAAATGATAATGGGTATTATAAAGACGTATCGCAAAATACTGGTATTTACCAAGGAGCTACAGGATACGGATTAGGCGTATCAGTTAGTGATTTGAATAACGATGGTTATCCAGATTTATATATAGGTAATGATTTTTTTGAAAACGATTACCTATACATCAACCAACAAGACGGCACATTTAAAGAAATTAACGCTAATGATAAAGCGCTTGGACATACTTCACATTTTTCAATGGGAAATGCTATTGCAGATATCAATAATGATTTAAGATCAGATATTATTTCTATGGATATGCTTCCTGAAGATTTAACAACATTAAAAAGTGCAGCTACAGAATATAATTATCCTATTTATGAACGCTATATTAAAAACGGATATAACCATCAATTCATGCAAAACACCTTTCACCTTAACCAGGGAAACGAGACGTTTTCTGAAATTGGTTTTTTAAGTGAAACTGCGGCCACAGAATGGTCGTGGTCACCACTAATTGCAGATTTTGACAATGACGGCTTAAGAGATCTTTATATAACCAATGGTATAAAAGGGGTGACTAACGATATGGATTTTATAAACTTTATATCGGACGATAAAATCCAAAAACAACTCGCTTCAAACAAAGCTGAAAGTGTCTTAGATTTTATAAAAGCATTGCCTCAAAAAAAAGTACCTAACTATATGTTTAAAAATATAAATGGCCTAAGCTTTGAAAATGTTACTGAACAATGGATAGCTAATAAATCAACATTTAGTAATGGTGCAGCGTATGCCGACTTAGATAATGATGGTGATTTAGATATCGTAGTAAATGAAGTGGATGAACCTGCTAACGTTTATGAAAACCACACCTCAGAAAAAAAAGAACATAATTATATTAAAATAGCGTTTCAGGGTGACGAAAAAAATAGAAATGGAATAGGTGCAAAAGTTATCATCTACACGAAGCGTTACTCATTGGTAGGAGAAAATTTTACCACTACAGGCTATCTTTCCGCTAAAGCACCTAATTTGCATTTTGGACTTGGAACAAATGTAAGTATCGATTCCCTGCAAGTTATCTGGCCTACTAAAATGTGGCAAACAATCTTAGAGCCAAAAATAAATCAAAGCCTAACAGTCAGCTATTCTGATGCAAAAGGCGACTATTATAAGGATATAAAACCTCAAAAACATAAATACTTAAACCCAATCAGTTCTCTTATTACATATATGCATAAAGACCAAGAAACATTAGATTTTAGTAGAGACACATTATTACCATACAGTCTATCTAATAATGGGCCAGATATAGAAATAGGTGATTTCAATCAAGACGGGTTAGATGATGTTGTAATTACTGGTGCAAAAAAGCAAGCTGCAGAAGTTTGGATTCAAAATGGTGAACAAGAATTCAAAAAATTAGAATCAAAAGCTTTAAATGAAGATGCCATAAGTGATGATACGACCCTAAAATTAATAGACGTAAATGGTGATGGAAAAAAAGAAATTATTATAGCAAGTGGTGGTAACGAATTTAAACAAGGTAAAGCCTTAAGACCTCGCTTATATTATTATGCAAATAATAACATTATAAAGGATACCATCCAATTTAAAGATATTGAAGTTAACGCGTCTAAAGTTACCGCTGTAGATTTAGATAATGATGGTGATATGGATATATGTATTACTGCCAATGTAGAACCGCACAAATTTGGAGAAACGCCAAGGCAATACATTTTTAAGAATAACGGCAAAGGCGCTTTTAAAGATGTTACAGACCAGATAGGAGAAGATTTTAAAACCATAGGCAATGTATATGATATTGTTTGGAAAGATTTAGACCATAATGGATTTAAGGACGCAATTGTTGTAGGTCATTGGATGCCTATTACTATTTTTATGAATGATGGAAAACAATTAAGACTGTCCAAAAATAATGGACTACTAGATACATCGGGTTGGTGGAATACACTAGTTGTTGAAGATTTTGATAACGATGGAGATATGGATATACTAGCCGGAAATTGGGGTTTAAATACGAGGCTGAGAGCTAGTAAAGCCAAACCTATTACACTTTACCGTCACGATTTTGATGATAATGGATCGAAAGAAACCTTAGTGACATACATCTATAATGGTGTTGAAACAGCGATTGCTACCAAAGATGAATTAGCAAAGCAGCTCCCCAAATTAAATAAAAATTTCCTCTCTTATAATGCTTTTGCAGAAGCGTCAATTGAAGAATTATTCGGAAGACAACAATTAAAAAGTGCATATAAAAAACGCGTATTTGTATTAGAATCTTGCTATTTTGAAAATATTGGAAATACTACTTTTAAAACGCATAAGTTACCTTTATGGACTCAAAATTCATCCATAAATCATATACTCGTAGAGGATTTAAATTTTGACGGTTATAAAGATGTAGTTTTAACAGGAAATAATTTTGAACTAAGTACGCAACTAGGGCGATTAGATGCATCTCACGGTATCGCATTAATCAATGATAAAAAGGGGTTTTTTAACACTAAAAATTTACCTTTATTTGATATATTTGGTCAGATTAGAGACATTGAGCCACTGATGCTCAAAGATGAAAAAATCTATGTTATTGGAAGACATAAAGACAGTCTTTTATTTTATAAAAAACAAAATTAAAAATGCTCAAATTTAAGAGACATAATTTTATTCTTATTGTTTTCATTTTTGCTTTGATAAGTTCATGCAATTCTGAGCAGACGTCTAAAACTTCAGATCCCGAAGATGCTACTTTATTTAGCTTATTATCATCTGAAGATACAGGAATCACTTTCAGTAATAAAATTGCAAATCAAAAGAATTTCAACATTTTTAAATACCGGAATTTTTACAACGGAGGTGGAGTAGCTATTGGAGATGTTAATAATGATGGTCTTCCAGATATTTATTTAACAGCAAATATGGGTTCTAACAAGCTTTACGTTAATAAAGGGAATTTTAAGTTTGATGATATTACAGAATCCGCAGGAGTTGGCGGAAACAAACCATGGTCAACAGGTGTGGTTATGGTAGATATTAATGCAGATGGATTATTAGATCTTTATGTTAGTAATGCTGGTAATATGGAAGGCAATAACCATGATAATGATCTGTATATTAACAATGGTGATTTAACATTTACTGAAAAGGCAAACGAATTTAACCTGGCTAAAACCGGATTTTCAACCCACGCTACGTTTTTTGATTATGACAAAGATGGAGACTTAGATGCCTATATTTTAAATAATAGTAATATACCAGTGAGCAGTCTAGGCTATGCTGAACAAAGAGACGTAAGAGCCCAAGATTGGGAAAACGTGCCCCACATATTTAGAGGAGTAGGAGATATGTTATTACGAAATGATGGTGATACTTTTACAGATGTAAGTGAAGACGCAGGAATTTACGGAAGCCTCATAGGATTTGGATTAGGTGTTATGGTAACGGACATTAATCACGATTTATATCCAGATTTGTACGTGTCTAACGATTTCTACGAACGTGATTATTTGTACATCAATAACCAAGATGGCACCTTTAGAGAAGCTATAAAAGAGTACACATCTCATCTTTGTTTATCTGCTATGGGAGTAGATATTTCAGACATAAACAATGATGGTTTACAAGATATTTTTATAACAGACATGTTACCCGAAAAAGAAGAACGTGTAAAAGCGGTTATGGAATTTGAAGGGTATAATATATTTGAATTAAAACAACAAAAAGACTTTCATCAACAATATATTCAGAACACTTTGCAACTTAATAATGGTAATGGCTCTTTTTCTGAAATAGCATATTACAGTGGTGTAGAGGCTACAGATTGGAGTTGGGCAGGATTAATTTTTGATATGGATAATGATGGGTTTAAAGATATCTACGTGACCAATGGTATTAACCATGATCTTACAGATTTAGATTTTGTCAATTTTTTTGCTAATGAAATCGTACAAAAATTAGCCCTTACAGGCAAAAAAACCGCAATAGATTCTATAATTGAAAAAATGCCTATTAAACCGTTATCAAACTATGCGTTTAAAAATAATAAAGATCTAACTTTTAAAAATTCTTCAAAAGATTGGGGATTATATAAACCAGGAATGTCTAATGGAGTGGCTTATGGAGATTTAGATAACGATGGTGACTTAGATATTGTGGTTAATAACGTTAATATGGAGGCTTTTGTTTATCAAAATAATGCTGAGATAATTACCGGAAACAATTTTATAAAACTTATACTGACAGGTGCAGATAAAAATCCTTTTGCTGTTGGTACCAAAATCAAATTATATTTTGAAGGTAATGAGGTCTATCAAGAATTAACACCATCCAGAGGGTTTCAGTCCTCAATGGATTATCCTATCACTATTGGACTTGGACTGAATAAAACTATAGATTCCATAAGGATTATTTGGCCAAATGATAAAACACAACTTTTAAAAGGTGTTAAGACCAATACAACTTTAAAACTAAATCAGTTAGAAGCTAAAGACAACTACAATCCAATCACTAAGACATCTAAAAAACCTTTCCTTCAAAAGCTTGATGCGCAGCAATTAGTAGCTCACAAAGAAAATAGTTTTAATGATTTTGATTATGAAGGTCTCATAGCTAATAAATTATCACAAGAAGGACCAGCAATGGCTATTGGTGATGTAAATAATGATGGTAATGATGACGTTTTTATTGGCGGTGCAAAAGGACAAGAAGCAAAAATGTACGCACATTTAGGTAATGGAAAACTAAAAGAAATAAAGCAAAATAGTTTTGGTAATGATAAACGTTTTGAAGATACAGCATCAGCTTTTTTTGATGTAGATAATGATAATGACTTAGATCTTATTGTAGGAACTGGAGGTAATGAGCTTGCGAATAAAACTGTAAAAGGACTACGATTGTATCTCAACGACGGTAAAGGTAATTTTAGCAAATCAGAGAAGGAGCTACCGCAATCCTTTACCAACATAGCGGTGATTGCGCCACACGATTTTGATAAAGACGGAGATATCGATGTTTTTATAGGATCTAGAAGCGTAGTAGGTATCTATGGTGTTAACCCTAGACATATGTTTTTAGAAAATCAAGGAAACGTCAATCTCGTTGATGTTACAGAAAAAATTGCTTATCACACAAAAGACGCAGGTATGATTACTGATGCCATTTGGAATGATATAAATGGTGATGGTAAAGCCGATCTTATTACAACTTCAGATTGGGGAACAGTAAATACGTTCTATAACAATGGTAAGCAATTAGAAATAGCTAAAACAGCTTTAGATACCATTAACGGTTGGTGGAACACCGTGTACGCAGAAGATTTGGATAGTGACGGAGATATAGATTTAGTATTAGGCAACAATGGCACCAATATTCATTATAAGCCTAAAGATAATGCACCACTAAAAATGTGGGTTAATGATTTTGATAACAATGGTACCATTGAGCAGATTATTACCCAACATAGAGATGGAAAAGATTACCCAATTCATCAAAAAAAGGAAATTACAGCGCAATTAGTGTCTCTGAAAAAGCAAAATTTAAAAGCTTCTGATTATGCATCAAGAGCAATAGATGAGTTGTTTTCAAAAGAATTGTTAGACAATGCCATAGTAAAAGAAATAAATATTGCTGAATCCGTCATCGCTATAAATGAAGGTGAAGGTAATTTTAGTATGAAGCCTCTTCCAAATAGAGTTCAATTTTCTTGTGTATGTGATATCACTTGTGAAGACGTAAATAATGATGGAAATTTAGATTTAATAATGGCAGGAAATAATTATGAGTATAAACCTCAGTTTTCAAGAATCGATGCAAGTTATGGTCACGTGCTTTTAGGTGATGGAGACTTAAATTTTGAATGGCAAGATTATGACACCAGCGGCTTTTTTGTAAAAGGTGAGGTCAAACAAATTCTAACATTAAAAGATAAAAACGGAAATACATATTTTATTACTGCAATTAATAATAGTCAGCCAAAACTGTTTCGTAAAAATGAATAAAATTTGTTGCTATATACTGCTCCTATTTATCTTTACAAATTGTAAGGACAAAGACCTATTATTCGATAATCCGTTAGCTGAAAATCAGGGAATAGATTTTGTAAATACACTAACCGAAAGCGACAACCTTAATATACTCGACTATCTTTATTTTTATAACGGAGGTGGTGTTGCTGTTGGTGATATAAACAATGATGACTTACCAGATATTTTTCTCTCAGGTAACCAAGTGAAAAATGGCTTGTATCTCAACAAAGGGAACTTGCAGTTTGAAAATATTTCGAAAATAGCAGGTGTAGAAGGTATAAGTAGTTGGAATACAGGTGCGGTAATGGTAGATATAAATAATGATGGATTTTTAGACATCTATGTTTGTGCTGTTGTCGGTATTAAAGGGTTTGTAGGCTATAACGAGCTTTTTATTAACAATGGTGATAATACATTTACAGAGCAGTCTAAGGCCTACGGGTTAGACTTTGACACCTATAGTTCTAATGCGGCTTTTTTAGATTACGATAATGATGGAGATTTAGATATGTATTTACTAAATCATGCTATCCATACGCAAGAGTCCTATGGTCATGCTAAGTTAAGAGAAAATAGAAACCAACAAACAGGAGATAAGCTGTTAAGAAACGACAATGGGTTTTTTGTAGATGTTAGTGAGCAAGCTGGGATTTTTGGAGGTGCTAATAGCTATGGTTTAGGATTAGCTATTAGTGATTTTAACAAAGACGGTTGGCCAGATATTTATGTAGGTAATGATTTTCATGAGGATGATTACTTCTATCTAAATAATGGTGATGGTACGTTTAAAGAATCATTAAGAAACTATTTTGGGCATACAACACGATTTTCAATGGGTAATGATGTGGCGGATATTAATGCAGATGGTTGGCCAGATTTAATGTCTTTAGATATGTTAGCTGAAGATGAGTATGTTTTAAAAACATCAGAAGGTGATGATAACATTCAAACACAAAAAATGCGTATAAATCAATACGGTTATCATTATCAGTTTACGAGAAATATGCTGTATATAAATCGTCCTTATAGTCATTTCGAAGAAGTTGCTTTACAAGCTAATGTCGCAGCTACAGATTGGAGTTGGAGTGCATTATTCGCTGATTTTAATCACGATGGTAATCAGGACTTGTTTATTTCTAACGGCATACCAAAACGTCCAAACGATTTAGATTACATTAAGTTTATTTCAAGCAATCAAATTCAACAAAAAATAAATAACACCAAATTAGTAGATCAAAAAGCATTAGAGATGATGCCTTCAGGTAAGGCTCACAATTATATTTTTAAAGGTTCAGATCACTTGAAATTTAATGATATGTCTGAACAATGGATATCTAAGGACACCTTAGCTTCAGCTGCAACAGCTTTAGCAGATTTAGATAATGATGGAGATTTAGACATCATAACGAACAACCTTAATCAGCCTCCGTCATTATATATTAATAGGACCAAAAAGGAGGCTAATTATTTAAAATTAAAACTCAAGTATTCTGAAAAAAATACATTCGGAATAGGAACTAAACTTTATGCTTATACTGATGGTAAATTACAGTTTAGAGAAATGTATACAGTTAGAGGTTTTCAAGCCTCATCACAACCTATGGTGCATTTTGGTTTAGGCAGTTCTACCCAATTAGATTCTTTAAAAATAGAATGGCCAAATGAAACCTACCAAATACTTTATGATGTCAAAGCCAATCAAACTAAAATAATAGCACCAGAAAAGACACAAAAAATGAGTAGTCAATCTCAGAACATACATAAACCTTTATTTAACAAAGTTGATGGAAATTTGGGTTTAAATTTTGTGCACAAAGAGGATAACTATTCCGATTTTCTAAGACAAAAATTAATGCCATATCAAGCATCAGACAAAGGGCCAGCTGTGGCATTAGGAGATGTCAATAACGATACTAAAACGGATGTGTTTTTTGGAGGTTCTAAACGTAGAGAAGCACAATTATATGTTCAAAATGATACTGCATTTGTGCCTCTAAATGATACAAATTTTGAAGCACTAGCGATTAAAGAGGATGTCAAAGCTGCTATAGCAGATTTTAATGGTGATGGTCAAAACGATATATTTATTGGTACAGGAGGAGCAGATTTTTATGGAAAAGCAAAACCATTGTTAGATACTTACATAATTAATAAAGACCACACATTTAAAGTAGCAGAACTTCCTGAAATGTATCAAAACTCATCAGTAGTGGCTCCTTACGATGTAGATAACGATGGAGATCTCGATGTATTTGTAGGCAATTATATGATTACCTCAGATTTTGGAAAAGCGCCAGAATCCACACTTCTAATTAATGAAAATGGCGGCTTTACAGCTCAAAAATTAAATGCTGGAATGGTAACTGATGCTGTTTGGGATGATTTTGATAACGATGGACAAAAAGATCTTATTGTGGTTGGTGAATGGATGATACCAAAATTCTACAAAAATCAAAAAGGGAAATTAACGGCTACTAATAACTTAGATAAGAAACTGCAAGGCTTATGGCAAAGTATTCAACCATTCGATATTGATCAGGATGGTGACACAGACTATCTTTTAGGGAATTGGGGACTGAACTCAAAATTTAAGGCCTCTGAGGAATATCCTTTGAAAATGTACTATGCTGATTTTGATGATAATAAACAAACGGAAACCATAGTATGTATTGAGAAGAACGGATCGTATTATCCTTTAGTAAACTTAGATGATTTAGCAGGACAATTAGTATTATTGCGAAAAAAATTCAACACTTATAAGAGTTTTGCTGGTAAGCCTATAGAAGAAATCCTTGATAAAAATGCCTTATCAAAAGCACAAGTTTTAGAAGTACACACCTTACAATCTGGATATCTTAAAAATGAAGAGGGTAAATTTTCTTTTGTACCCTTTACTGAGTCCTTACAAGTTGCACCGATCTTGGCATTTTTAGAAGCCGATTTTGATGCAGATGGTGAAACAGAAGTATTAACTGCTGGTAATTATTTTGGTGTGAAACCTTACCACGGAAGATTCGATGGATTCTCTGGAGCTTTAATTAAAAATAGTACAGATATTACTCTAGGGTACACATTAGGACTTAACTTAAAACATAAATCCACAAGACACTTAAACCTTCTAAAAGTCGGTGATAAAACTTATGTATTAGTCACATACAATAACGATGCCGCTGAGGTATATGAAATTTTAAAACCATGAGAAGATTTTCAATACTAATTTTAATCATTACGGTATTTTACTCCTGTCAAAACAAGGAGACCATAGTTATATCAACAGAAGACTATCATGCGTCGGTAGATAAAGTCACCCAAGTGATGGTTCATGATATATTTTCACCACCAGTAGCGAGTAGAATTTTTGCATATCCTAACATTGCAGCCTATGAAATTATGGCTTCGAAATATGCTGAATATAATTCGCTTGTGGGACAAGTTGCTGAACTCAAAGAAATACCAAAACCAAAAGACACCACAGATCTAAATTTTGAATTAGCAGCACTGGTGGCTCACATGGAATTGAGCAAGCGATTAATTTTTTCAGAAAAAATGGTAGAACAATTTAGAGATAGTTTGTACACCAAATGGGACGCTGTTAATTCCAATCAATTTGAAACCTCCAAAACCTATGGTTTAGAAGTCGCAGATTTTATTGGTCAGTGGATGGATTCAGACAATTATAAAGAAACCAGAACGATGCCTAAATTCTCGGTTTTTTCTGATAATCCTTCGCGTTGGCAGCCAACACCTCCAGCTTATATGGATGGTATAGAGCCGCATTGGGATAAAATTCGTCCATTCGTATTAGATTCATCTGCCCAATTTAAACCACTGCCTCCACCAAGCTTTTCTATGGAAAAATCATCAGATTTTTATAGAGAGCTAGAAGAAGTTTACACCATTAGTAATACAATAACCGAAAAAGGAGACTCCTCTGAAGAGGTTCAAATTGCTCAATTTTGGGATTGTAATCCTTACGTTTCCATAACTCGAGGGCATTTAATGTTTGCCACTAAGAAGATTACTCCAGGCGCACACTGGATTGGTATTACAAAAATTGCGTGTAGAAAAAATAATTTTGATATGATGAATACTATAAATGCATATACCAAAACATCCTTAGGGATTTTTGAAGCATTTATTAGTTGTTGGGATGAGAAATATAGAAGTAACCTTATACGACCAGAAACCTTAATTAATAAACATTTTGATGACAGCTGGAAACCTATTTTACAAACTCCACCATTTCCAGAATATACTAGTGGTCATTCCGTAGTATCTGGATCTGCTTCAACGGTTTTAACGGCTATTTTTGGAGATAATTTTCAATTTGATGATGATACAGAAGTACCTTATGGTTTGCCTGTAAGATCATTTCAATCTTTTAATAAGGCAGCAGATGAGGCTGCTATAAGTAGATTATACGGAGGTATTCATTACAAAGCAGCAGTAGAGATTGGTTTAAAACAAGGAAGACTTCTAGGCGATTATGTCGTTGATAAATTAAATGTAAAAGCTAAATAATAGCATAAATAAATGACAAAAAAAATAAGTTTTGGAGCGCTAATAAGTCTAACTATTGCATCGGTGATTTACCTATTTGTGTATCCGGCTGATTATAAAGTAACTTTCGAGGCAAAAGCACTTCCTGGTACCATAAACCAAACGCTAAAAGTTTGGAATATGGAAATAGGTGGAGAAATACTAGAGCAGAAGGGAATAAATGAGCTACAACAACGTATTGCATTTAATGATTCTACGCATATATATAACTGGTCTCTAAAAGCTATAACCGACTCAACATCAGCGGTTACTGTTAATATAAAAGATAAAGATTATAGTCTTCAAAATAGATTGAGAAAACCGTTTTTTGATATTCCAATAGAAAAGCAATCTGTAAAAACTGTAACCAATTTTTACGAATATCTAAACGATCATTTAAAAATCTTTAAGGTCACCTTTGATGGTGAGACCGAATTAAAATCTACCTATTGTGCTTATGTACCACTAAAAGGAAAGCAATCTGATAAAGCTAAAGGTATGATGCAGAATTATACCTTGTTAACTAGTGTTATGGCTGATAATCAGGTAGAGCTAAATGGACCACCTTTTGTAGAAATAACCCGTTGGGATATTGAGAAAGATAGTATACATTATAACTTTTGTTTTCCCATTATCAGTTCTGATAAATTACCAGTACATCCTATAATTAAATATAAACGTTTGTTTGCTAAAAAGGCATTAAAAGCCACTTATAATGGAAATTATATCACATCAGATAGAGCATGGTATACATTAATGAAAAAGGCTGAAGACTTAAATAAAAACATTGAATTAACACCAATAGAGTATTTTTATAACAATCCAAACTTTGGTGGAAACGAGATAAATTGGAAGGCAGAAATATTTATGCCAATAAAAAAGTAATATGTGTTAATGGTAGGTGATAAACTGACATATCATTCAAGTTTTAAAGATATTAATGATGAGATTATCTCAATATTAATGCCTCTATTATTAGAAAAAAAGCGTATATGTATAGCCGTTGGAGGTGAATCAGGAAGCGGTAAAACATCATTAGCTTATGCTTTATTGGTAGATATCGAAAATGAATTAGGACTTAAAGGTTTTCTGTTTCATGGAGATGATTATTTTAAGCTCCCACCAAAAGATAATCACAATAAAAGATTAGAAGATATTGCTAAAGTCGGATCAAAAGAAGTGAATCTAAACCTTCTAGATGATCATATTTTAGCTTTCAAAAATGCTGAAAAATCAATCTTTAAACCATTGGTTAATTACCAAGCAAATACGATTGTAAAAGAAACAATTTGCACATCTGATTTCGATTTTTGTATAGTTGAATTAACCTATGCAATGCTCCTAGAGCAACCTACTTTTAAGGTTTTTATTGAAAACTCATTTCTCGAAACTAAAACTAATCGAGAACGTAGAGCAAGAGATATTATGAACGACTTCAATGAACGCGTTCTCGAAATTGAACATAATATTATAAAAGAGCACGTTAAGCTTGCTGACATAGCTGTAAAGAATAGTAATCAATAATACGAACACTTTATTTGGAGTCTAAGTAAGTTGGTTATTATAATTTGTTTCTTTTAACTTTAAGTCCAAAATAAATAGTAAAACATGAAACTAACTAAACCAAGATTATCGTTCTGGCAAATTTTCAACATGAATGTTGGATTCTTAGGAATTCAATACAGTTTTGGGTTGCAGCAAACAGCCATTAATCCTATTTTTTTATATCTAGGTGCACAAGAAGATATGCTCCCTATTTTAAATATTGCTGGTCCAGTAACAGGCTTAATTGTGCAACCAATTATTGGTGCAATGTCAGATAAAACATGGTCTAATCGTTGGGGACGACGTAAGCCTTACTTTTTAATTGGTGCTATATTGGGTAGTTTGTGTTTATTTGCTTTTCCGCATAGTCCAATACTTTGGTTTGCCGTTGGGTTATTATGGATATTAGATGTTGGTAACAATATGGCAATGGAACCTTACAGGGCTTTTGTTGGTGATAAATTACCAGAGAAGCAATTAAGTCTTGGTTATCAGATGCAAAGTTTATTTGTAGGTGCCGGAATTTTGTTGGCTAATGGTTCAATTATACTATTTCAGAAATACCTTGGTGGTGATTCCGTCGAAGTCGCTGGTAAAATCCCTCAGTGGTTATACTATTCGTTTTACATTGGTGGTATACTCTCCATAACAACTATACTATGGTCAGTCTTGAGAACACCAGAAATTCCGCCTTCAGAAGAAGAATTAAAAGATATTAATCACATCAAAAGTCTTCCGTTTAGTAAACGCATCTCGCAACCCTTTCAAGAAATTGGTGATGCCATAAAGAAGATGCCTAAATTTATGTGGAAAATAGGTGCCGTATATCTTTTTCAATGGTATGCACTATTTATTTATTGGCAATTTATTACGCCATTGTTTAGACAAACTTTAGGGTATTCAATTTCCGAAGCAGGTGCTCAAGCCGCCAAAATGAGTACTACTTACAATATAGTAACTATGGTCATAGCTTTGGCATTGGTGCCTCTGACTTTAAAATATGGAGGCAAAAAAATATATGCCTACAGTTTAATTGGTACAGCATTAGCGCTCTTCATAATACCGTATATATCAGACCCTTTTATGGTATTAGCTCCAATGATACTTTTTGGTATCGGTTGGGCAGCTATGATGGGTATTCCATACACTATGGTTTCAAAAGTGGTTTCACAAGAACGTCGTGGAGTTTATATGGGTATTTTAAATATGATGATTGTTATACCAATGTTTATACAAACCCTTACATTTGGTCCTATCTATAAATATTTATTAGGAAATAATGCCATAAATGCGATGCTATTTGCAGGTGTGTTTTTTGTAATTGCTGGTATTTTGGCAATGCGTCTAAATGTACCAAAGACTGCTGAATTTGCCGAAGAAGATGATGCTATCATAGAATAACTAATCCAAAAAAAACATGAAAAATTTTGGAATAAAAATCTCGCTCTTTCTTATCTATTTTGTTTTTGCGGCGCTCTTAAATAGCGTAGGAATATTAATAGAAAGATCAATAGAAGTATATGGAGTATCAAAGCCAGACGCTTCAATCCTTGAGCCATTTAAAGATCTTTCTATTGCAGTAATGGCATTTTTAGTTGGGTCGTTCTTACCAAGGTTAGGTTTTAAAAAAGCAATGCTTATTAGTCTAGGAGTGGTTTTTATAGCTTGTCTAGGCATGTATTTTGGCAATTCATTTTGGAGCGTTAAACTTTTATTCTTAGCGACAGGTTTAACTTTTGCTATAGTCAAAGTAGCAGTATTTGCATTAATTGGCTATATCACAGATACAAAAAAAGAACATAGCTCTCTAATGAACCTCATAGAGACTGTATTTATGTTAGGTATCATATTTATGTATGTCGTATTTCCATTATTTTTTGATGAAAGTGATCAAAATGCTTGGTTAAGAGGATACCTTCTAATGGCAGCATTAATAGCAGTAGCATTTGTAATTATCCTATTTTCAAAATTCGATGTCGAAACAAGTCCTTCTAAGGGATTAGCCAATGATTTTAGAGAAATGTTTAAACTGTTTTATAAACCTTTGGTTTGGGTATTTGCTGTTTTTGCATTTTTATATGTTATGACTGAGCAAGGTATTATGACTTGGTTGCCTACTTTTAATAAAGAGACCTTAAAGTTAGATGCTAAACTAGGTTCACAAATGGCAGTATTATTAATGATTTGTATAGCCTTAGGAAGATTTTTAACAGGAATCTTAGCTAAACGTGTTAAGTGGCTATATATAGCAGTAGGAAGTGTTTCATTAGCAGTTATATTGGTTCTTTTAGTTCTTCCACTAGCGAAAAATATTGAAGCTAAAGAAATACAAACTATAACAGATTTGCCAGCTGTATCTTATCTTTTTCCACTTATAGGTTTGTTTTTAGCACCATTATATCCATTGATAAACTCAACAGTTTTAACTAGTGTAGATAAATCTATGCATAGTTCACTTGCGGGAATTCTTACATTTTTCTCAGCAGTTGGAGGAACAGTAGGTTCGCTTTTAATTGGTAACTTGTTTGATAGTATAGGTGGTGATAAGGTGTTTTATCTGTCTTTAATTCCGTTATCAATAATTTTTATTTCATTTTTTATTATTAATAAACTAACGTCTAATCAAGTTGAGGTGTAATGTTATATAAAGTTGAAATTGAAAAAACATTAAATCGTTTATTAGCTCAAGAAGATACCGATGGTGATAAAAAAATAACTATTGAAGATAATGGACCAAAAGCATTCGAATTAATTTCCGAAGATGGAAACCAAACAACAATAAAAGGGACATATTATCTTTCAAATCTTTTACAAGAGTTAGTCATTCAGAAACAAGCAGGTAAAGTTACAGCAGAAATAAATCTTGAATTTATCGAAGAATTACCAGCTAACAGAATCTCAAGAATGATTAAAGATTTTTACTGGAAAGGCCTAACAAGACGTATGGACAAATCAGGAATTGAAGCTTTAATTTCTGATACAAAAAATGATACATTAACTTCTAAAACACTCCCAGTTTACATACCGTTTTTTGATGATTTAGCTTTTAACTATTACAAAAATTTAGAAACGGACTTACCAATAAAAGCCATTAAGCTTCCTGAAAGTATCACACCAGATTTTGTAAAATCTATAAATAACGAGCCTGGTATTCTAAGCTTAAAATTAGAAGAAGTAAATGGGGAAATAAAAGGAGTACCTTTTGTAGTTCCTGGTGGACGTTTTAATGAAATGTATGGTTGGGATAGTTATTTTGAAGCTGTTGGGTTATTATGCGATGGAAAAGTAGATTTAGCTAAAGCGATGGCAGATAATTTTCAATATCAAATTGAATATTATGGTAAAATTTTAAATGCAAATCGAAGTTATTATTTAACGCGAACCCAACCTCCTTTTTACACAAGTTTAATATCTGAAGTATTTGAAGTTACACAAAACAAAGAATGGCTAGCAAGCCATCTAAAAACGGCTATAAAAGAATATGAAACGGTTTGGATGGGAGAAGGAAAACGTTTAACCTCAAATGGACTAAATCGCTATTATGCTGAAGGAATTGGTATTCCGCCAGAAACTGAAGAAGGTCATTTTGATGAGGTGTTGGAAGTATATGCGAAGAAACAAGCACTTTCAATAAAAGAATTTGTTGCGAAATATCAATCTGGTGCAATAAAAGAACCAGAGTTAGACATCTATTTTACGCACGACAGAAGCTTGCGAGAGTCTGGTCACGACACTTCTTGGCGCTTAGATGATGTGTGTGCGGATTTAAATACAGTGGCACTCAATAGCTTATTGTACAAATACGAATCTGATTTTGCGCATCTAATTGATGCTCATTTTGATGGAGTTTTTGAGGGTTATCACGGAGCGTATTGGTACACAGTTGCGGATGAAAGAATGCAGCGCATGTATAAATTGATGTGGAATCAAGACCAAGGGCAATTTTTTGACTATAATTGTAAAACCCAGACACAAACATATTTTGAAAGTGCCTCTAATTACATTCCGCTATGGACAGGAGTCCATAAAAAAGATGCAAAAAAAATGGTTGAGGCTTTAATGCATCAACTCAAAGAAAATGGCGGTATTGCAGGTACATCTAGAGCCATGAATGCTAAGCTTCCAGAAAATGCCATTCAGCGTCAATGGGATTATCCTAATGGTTGGGCGCCACACCAAATGATGATCTGGAGAGGATTGAAAATTCAAGGTTTTCATATTGAATTACAAGAATTAGTCTACCGCTGGCTCTACATGATTACTAGGAATGCCGTAGATTATAACGGTACAATTCCAGAAAAATATGATGTGGTAGCTGCAACCCATAAGGTGTTTGCAGAATATGGAAATGTAGGTACAGATTTCGAATATATTACTCAAGAAGGTTTTGGATGGATGAATGCGTCTTTTCAATATGGATTGAAATTACTTAATAAAAATTTAATAAAACGCCTCAATAATTTAGAAACACCTGCATCAATTTTTAACACTTAAACTAAGTTTAATGCTCAAATTGCCCACTTAAGGGGACTTTAGGGGTGTGTCAAAATATAAAAATGAAATCACTACAGCTAATTCTATCGAACAAACGCTATTTCTCAATCGTTTGGGTATTTAGTTCTCTAAATATAATGATTGGGACTTGGGTTTTATACATTCCTCAAGTGAAGGAAAAATTACAATTAGACGATTCGCAGATAGGGTTTGCGCTATTCTGTTTAGCATTAGGACTATTGTTTTTTATTCCGGTAGTGCCTATTGTTACTAAAAAAATAGGATTAGGTAAATGTACATTTTTCGGAATTTGTATTTTTAGTATAGCCTTTATAGGGCCTTTAATTGCGCCTACTTATGTCTCATTATGTGTGGCATTATTTTTAGTTGGTATATTCTCAGGTCTAACGGATATTGCTATGAATACTGTGGTTTCAGAAATTGAGAAAAAAGATAACGTCAACTTTATGTCTGCGGCTCATGGCTTTTTTAGTTTAGGCGGAGCAATAGGAGCTTTGGTTGGGTCAGTTTTAATTGGTGTGTTTTCGTCTCCATTATATCACGTAATGATTATGACAGCTTTTGTTATTGTTACCAATTTACTTTTATTTAAGCACTATTTTAAAATTAGAGAAATTGAAGAGGAGGCAAAAGAAAAAGGCAAATTACCAATAAAACTAATGAAGCCTATGTTTATTCTAGGATTTTTAGCCATGGTAGTTATGGGTAATGAAGGTGCGATTGAGCATTGGAGTTCAATTTACCTCACTGAAGTAGTACAAGTATCTTCTGAAAATTTAGCAGGTTTAGGATTTACAGTCTTTTCTATAATGATGACTATTGGTCGTTTTTTTGGTGACGGAATTAGTGCGAAAATCGGCTCAGCTAAAATTGTAATTTTAGGCTGTGCATTGGCTGCTGTAGGATATGTGTTTGTATTATTTAATGGACTCGTATTAACAGTTTTAGGTTTCGGAATTATTGGTCTTGGTCTATCTGTTATTATTCCAGAGCTCTTAAGAATTGCCGGAACAACAAAAGGAATTGCAGCTTCGAAAAGCATTTCGTTTGTTTCTGGTGTAGGTTTTGTTGGTTTCTTATTAGGTCCAGTAATATTAGGTTATATTTCAGATAGTTTTAGTCTGAGAATGAGCTATGTGGTTTTACTATGCGTTACTTTTATTGCAACATGTATTGCGCTGTTAAAGCTAAAACCAAAATAGTATTGAATTAATCTAGAAATTCTAAAATCTCAATATTTTTAAATTCTATAGGATGGCTTTCACTTTGTAGAGAAATATAGCCAGATTTTACAGGTTCTCCAGTATGAGCTTCTGAAAATGGTGTGCCATAATCTCCACCATAAATTGGCTTGGTGTATTCCATTACTTTTTCACCGTTTATAAAGTGCTTAATGATTGAATCACTATATACTTCAATCTCTACATGCACCCATTGATCATCGTGGAAGGTTTTAGCTGTAGATTGAATACAATGCATAGTAACAAGTTTTTGATCAATTTTAATATGCATGCCAGGAGTGCAAACATTACCTGTTGGCCTGTCATCTAAACCATTACCACCTAAAAATTGAGCTTCAATTGATGCAGGAAAACCTTGATCTAAACCTATGTTTTTAGGATCTTCACAATGCAGCATAACTCCACTATTCTTGTAGCCCCAATTTTCTCCATCAGCAATTTGGTTGCCTAAAAAGCGATAATCTAATCGTAATTTGTAATTTGAAAACGGTTTCTTATAATAAATATGTCCAAATCTATTATTGAAGGTGTCATTGTATCCGCCATAATTAACACTCAAAATACCATCTTTGAGTGTATAGGTATTCATAAAGTTTTCACCAACGGGATAGCCCTTAATTTTCACAATCCAATCATCTAAGTTATTATTTGATAGTAGATTAACCCATTCTGATTCTGCTATAGCATCTGCTGCTTCAGTTTTGCGTTTACAAGTGAGTAGAACTAACCCACAACAAAAACTAAATAGTGATAATTTTAATAACTTAGACATTGCCTTTAATTGTTTAATGATATATTATAATGAATATGCTTTTCCGCCAGTTTCACTTAGATCAATGCAGCCTTCTTGCTTGCCAGGAACTGGTGAATAGAACATAACCTCTTCACCAACTTTTTCTGAATTTGTATATGCAAAAACACAAAGGTCTCTAACTTTACTTAATGCTACGTAATTTATAGCATCCTCTGGTATATCTGTTTCAGCATCAAAAGCTTTATAAAAAGTTTCCATGATGGCTTCGTCTTCTTCTTTTGTCTTTTTCAAAATTAATCCTAAAGCAGGTTCAATTTGTGTAGGTTCAACATCTACTAGTGTTTCAGTATTAGCATTTTTCATAACTATTTTTCCGAAATTACTAAAGCCTTTCATAAATAGATCACGTTCTTCTGCTTCAAATACCTCACCTACATATCTATCTATAAACTCTGGCACATTAACTTCTGTTGCACTTGGTGCGTTTTCAGTCTTTGGTAATATAATATCTGATAATTTATCTAATAAAGATGCCTGATCAGTTGATAGCAATGTAGGAACCCAAGTTGGTTTATCACTCGTACAACTTTGTAATAAACTCATAGCAGAAGGTGCTACAAGCAGTGCTCCTAACGACAATCCTAAACCTTTAATTACCTCTCTTCTTTTCATAATTTTTAATTTTACAGATTACCTTTTTTAAATTCACTTGCTGCATGGTCAGCAGCTCTTGCTGTTAAAGCCATATATGTTAATGATGGATTCTGGCATCCTGCAGAGGTCATTGCGGCTCCATCAGTAACATAAACATTGGTAACACTATGCACTTGATTATACTTGTTAAGTACAGATGTTTGAGGATCTTTTCCCATACGAGCTGTACCCATTTCATGTATACCTAATCCAGGCGCACCAATATCATCCATAGGAGATATATCTTCAAAACCTGCTTTCTCTAACATCTGCATGGCTTGGGCAATCATATCCGCTCTCATTTTTATTTCATTCTCTTTAAACTCAGCATCAAATGTTACTGTTGGTAATCCCCATTTATCTTTTTTGTCATAGTCTAAACTCATTTTATTTTCGTGATACGGCAACGTTTCCCCAAATCCCATAAGACCTATAGTCCAGTCTCCTGGTTTTAAAATGGCATCTTTTAATTCTTTTCCATAACTAAATTCTTTTACACTTTCGGACCAATCTTCTCTACTTGCTCCTCCTTGGTAACCATAACCTCTTATAAAGTCTTTTTGATCTGTATCTCCTCCTATATTTCTAAATCTAGGAATATAAAGACCATTTGGTCTTCGGCCAGAGTAATATTTGTCTTTAAACCCATTATATTTTGCGTAAGCACCAGCTTTAAAATGATGATCCATTACATTATGGCCTAATTCTCCAGAGTCATTGCCAAGACCATTAGGAAATCTTTCAGATTTCGAATTCATTAGTATATAAGCAGACGCTATAGCAGAAGCACATAAGAAGATAACCTTTGCTTTAAACTCAAAAGTTTCGTTAGTCTCTGCGTCAATGACTCTAACTCCAGTCGCTTTTTTGGTGACATCATCGTATATCACTTCATGCACAATCGAGTTTGGTCGCATCGTCATATTTCCTGTAGCTTCTGCTGCAGGTAATGTAGAAGAATTACTGCTAAAATAAGCTCCAAATGGACAACCTCTCATACAACGATTACGGTACTGACAATTTACACGTCCTAAACCAGGTTTAGTGCCTTCAGTTATATGTGCAGTTCGACCTATGGTTAATAGGCGATCTTCGTAATTTGCTGCTATATTTTCTTTTAGATGAGTCTCAACACAATTCAGTTCCATTGGCTTCAACAGCTTACCATCTGGTAATTGTTTTAAACCTAAGTTTTCACCACTTACACCAATGTATTCTTCTACATAATCATACCATGGGGAGATATCCTTATACCGTATTGGCCAATCTACTGCAATACCGTCTTTTTTATTGGCAGTAAAATCAATATCGCTTAATCTATAACTTTGTCGTCCCCACATTAGTGAGCGTCCACCAACATGATAACCACGAATCCAATCAAAACGTTTTTCTTCATTATAAGGATGGTCTATATCATCAACAAAAAAATGGCTTCGTGTTTTTCTCGTTACGTAACCAGTTCTATGTTGTTTTTCTTGGCGTTTTATATCGTCTTGTGTTGGTCGTCCTGCATTCGGTAAATCCCAAGGATCTAAATTTGCTGTAGGGTAGTCTTTAACATGCTGTACCATTCTACCACGTTCTAGAACGAGCGTTTTTAAACCTTTTTCACATAATTCTTTTGCTGCCCATCCGCCAGAGATTCCTGTACCTACAACAATAGCATCATATTCTGTTGCTTCTACTTTTGTGTTTATCATAGTGTTAGTTTAATGAATATCTTGAAATTGATAATATTTTTTCAATTACTTTGAGAAAAGTTCATAAATTATCAAATAAATTTTTTGAAAAGAGAAAAATAGCTATTTTGCATGGCATAATTGTTTAAAATATTTCAGTGAAAGTAAACAAACAAGAAATTGAACCCTATGAAGTAGAAGGAGTCGTATATCATGCGGATACATGCCTGCCTTTAATTGATGCCCATAACAGAAATAAAATAAAGTTTAAAGCCTTAGCGCGTCACACATATCCAGGTAATCGATTAGATAATAATACGCTAGGTTTAAATAGTATTGGGTATTGGGATGCAAATGAACCACAAGATTGGGGATTAGATTGGCATAGAAATGAGGGTATTGAATTTCATTTTCTAGAATCAGGCACAATGCCTTATGCTCAAGAGGATAAGGAGGTGATTTTAACTCCAAATCATTTAACGATTACTCGTCCGTGGGAAGTACATAAGGTTGGTAACCCTAATATAGGAATGGGTAAATTTTACTGGGTTATTATTGATTTAGGTGTTAGAAGGCCTCACCAAGAATGGGTTTGGCCAGATTGGATTACCTTAACTAAAAAAGATTTAAAACAGTTAACCACATTTCTTAGACAAGATGAGAAATCTATTTTAAAGACAGATCAAAAAATACGTGATTGTTTCAAACGCATTAATACTGCTGTAAATACGGATATAAAAGGAAGTAATGCGTCTCGGATAAGATTGCTCGTAAATTACTTGTTAATTCTAATCTTAGATTTATTAAAAACCGAGGATATAGTACTCAATGAGGCTTTAATAGATAGCTCACGTAGTGTAGCGTATTTTTTAAAAGAATTAGATAAAAATCTATCTGAAGATTGGACGATAGGACGCATGTCGCGAAGCGCAGGAGTTGGACTTACACGTTTTACGCACCATTGTAAACGCTTAACAAATTTAACACCAATGCGATATCTCACCATGAGACGATTAGAAATGTCTAAAAAAATTCTTTTAGATAATCAGTCTTTAACAGTAGGTGAGGTCGCGTATTCTTGCGGATTCACAACGAGTCAATATTTTTCAACAGTGTTTAAAAAGCACGAAAAATGTTCACCTAACGAATTTAGGAAATTGCGTCAAATCGATTCGTCATTAACGGCATATCCTGAAATGTAATCCACTTTGTTTAAATTCTTTCACTGAATAAAAGTAAACACCAAATCTTATCTAATTGATTATTTTTCAATTCTTAACTAACTACTATATAACTAATGAAACGATTTTTTATAATTCACATGGCTCTTGTCGCTTTAATTTTATTCAACTGTAAGGAAGAAAAAAAAGAAGAAAGTAAGAAACAAGACCAAAAAGAAATGATTAAAGACCAAACTAACTTCCCAATATCTTTAGCACAATGGTCGTTGCATAGAGAAATTGAAACAGGTAAATTAGATCCTTTTGACTTTCCAAAAGCAGCCAAAGAACTTGGTTTTGATGCGGTTGAATGGGTGAATCAATTGTATGAAAAGGAAATTGATAGTATGGGTTTAGATGCCGTTATAGAACGATGGAAAGAAGAAAGTCAGAAATATGGAATCAAAAATGTCCTCATAATGGTTGACCACGCAGGTGATTTGTCAGATAGTAACAAAGAAAAGAGAGACGACGCTATAGAGAAGCATAAAAAATATGTCGATGCTGCGGCTTATTTGGGTTGTAGTGCTATAAGAGTGAATACCTTCGGTACTTTTGATGCCGATGAATGGGTAGAAAGTACTTATGATGGATTAAAACGATTGTCAGAATATGCCGCAACTAAAAATATTAGTGTACTTGCTGAAAATCACGGTTGGTTTTCTTCAGATCCTAGACTTCTTATGCCTGTTTTAGAAAAGATAAATATGGACAACTGCGGAACGCTAGCGGATTTTGGGAACTGGTGTATTAAAAGAACCAAGGATGCAAAATGGGGAGATTGTGCAGAACTTTATCCAGACAAGTATGAGGGTTTTGAACGTCTAATGACAAAAGCTCAAGCCGTAAGTGCAAAGGCTTATCAGTTCGATGAGAAGGGTAATGAAACCACCTTAGATTTTGAAAAGTTTATTCAAATTATTAAGAATTCTGATTATGAAGGCTATATAAGTGTGGAGTATGAGCACGACACGCTTAGTGAGCGCGAAGGGATTACTGCAACTAAGAATTTATTATTGAAGCATTTAAAATCCAACTAATATGAAGTCTTCTACATCAGTAAAACTATCTATAATGATGTTCCTTGAGTTTTTTATTTGGGGAGGTTGGTTTGTTACCATGGGTTCGTTTTTAGGAAACAATTTAAGTGCGTCTGGTGCAGAAACTGCTATGGCATATTCTACACAATCTTGGGGCGCAATCATTGCTCCTTTTATTATTGGGTTAATTGCTGACCGTTTTTTTAATGCAGAAAAAATACTAGGTATACTTCATCTTATTGGAGCTGTTTTAATGTACTTAATGTCTCAAACTACAGAATTCACGGTGTTTTATCCTTATGTATTAGGGTATATGATTGCTTATATGCCAACATTGGCACTAGTTAATTCAGTAGCTTTTAATCAAATGAATGATCCTGCAAAACAATTTCCACATGTGAGAGTTTGGGGTACAATTGGTTGGATATTAGCTGGTTTGGTAATTAGCTTTGTTTTTAAATGGGATTCTATAGAAAACATAGGTAATGGAATGTTGTCTAACACATTTTTAATGGTAGCGATAGCATCTGCAATTTTAGGTGTATTTAGCTTTATATTACCAAAAACACCACCAAGCGTTTCAAAAGATGAAAAGGTTGGTCTTTCAGAAATATTAGGTTTAGACGCATTAAAATTATTAAAGGATAGAAATTTCCTAATATTCTTTTTATCATCAGTTTTAATATGTATTCCATTAGCATTTTATTATCAAAATATTAGTCCATTTTTAACGGAGTATAAGGTTGAAAATTCAACGGCTTGGGCGTCTTTAGGTCAGGTATCTGAAGTATTATTTATGTTGTTATTACCATTTTTCTTCAAAAAATACGGTTTCAAAAAAACGATTTTATTCGGCATGTTAGCTTGGGGCATTAGATACTTATTATTCGCCTACGGAAATGCTGGAGACTTATTCTTTATGGTTGTTTTAGGTATTGCTTTACATGGAATTTGTTATGATTTCTTCTTTGTATCAGGTCAAATTTACACTGACTCTAAAGCTGGCGAAAAAGTTAAAAGTGCCGCACAAGGACTTATTACTTTAGCGACTTATGGTATAGGTATGCTCATTGGTTTTTGGGTAGCTGGCCAGATTGTAGATCAAAATTTAATAGGCGATGGCTTACATAGTTGGAAAGACATTTGGGTATTCCCAGCAATTTTTGCAGCAGTAGTTTTTGTAATATTTGCAGTATTATTTAAAAACGAAGACATAGAATATAAAGAGTCATAAATATATGAGTAATAAAATACGACTTGGCATTTTAGGTGGAGGTGGAGACTCGCTTATTGGTGTATTACACAGAGTAGCCTCTACGATGTATGATAGATACCAACTCGTTGGCGGATCGTTTAATCCATCACTAGATGAGAGCATTAAGTTTGCCAATCAAATAGGTATATCTACAAATCAAGTTTATAAAGATTTGGATACCTTAATTGAAAAAGAATTGGCGCTTCCAGCAGATCAGCGAATGGAAGTGGTATCTATATTGACTCCAAACTTTCTACACTTTCCAATGGCGAAAAAATTGTTGGAAAATGGATTTAATGTGATATGCGAAAAACCAATGACTACCACTTATGAAGAGGCAAAAACGCTTCATGAAATTCTTAAGAAGTCAAATACAGTTTTTGCAGTGACCTATACATACACAGGTTATCCTATGGTGCGTCAAATGCGTCAAATGATTGCAAATGGTGAGATAGGTAAAATTCAGAAAATTGATGCACAATATTATCAAGGGTGGATCAATCCTATAATACACGATAAAGCACAACGTAAATCAACCTGGAGATTAGATCCAGAAAAATCAGGCATTAGTTGCTGTATTGGAGATATCGGTACACATGCGTTTAATATGGTAGAGTATATGTCTGGCTTAAAAGTGAATTCTATATTAGCGGACTTAAATTATTTGTATGATGATAACCAAATGGACATAGATGGTACAGTTCTAATTCATTGCGATAATGATGTTAAAGGGGTTATTCGTGCAAGTCAGATTGCTACTGGAGAAGAAAATAACTTTACAGTACAAATTTATGGTGATAAGGCAGGATTAAAATGGGAACAAGAGAACCCGAACTATCTCTACCTATTAGAGGATGGGCATCCCTTAAGAGTTTTAAAACCAGGTCATGCTTATAATAACGATTTGTCATTAGATGGTACAAAATTACCTCCAGGACATCCAGAAGGTATTTTCGACTCCATGGGAAATATTTATAAAGGAGTTGCAAGAGCGATTAGAAATGAAACTTATGATCAAGCTGAGTTTCCAACGATGATTGATGGTGTTCGTGGCATGAACTTTATTGAGAAAGCAGTTGAGTCACATAAAGCTGGTAATGTATGGGTAGAAATTGATAAACAATAATTGAAGATGAAGACTATAAAAGGGCCTGCAGTATTTTTAGCACAATTTATGGATAATAAAGCTCCATTTAATTCTTTAGATGGGCTTTGTAAATGGGTAAGTGATTTAGGCTATAAGGGCATTCAAATACCAACAGACATAAGTCTAATCGATTTAAAAACTGCTGCTGAAAGCCAAACCTATTGTGATGAGTTTAAAGGAAAGATAAATTCTTATGGATTAGAAATAACAGAACTATCAACACACTTACAAGGACAATTGGTAGCAGTTCATCCGGCTTACGATATCATGTTCGATAATTTTGCTCCAGATAATTGTAAGGGCAATCCAAAAGCAAGAACAGAATGGGCCATACAGCAAGTAAAAGATGCGGCAACAGCCAGTCGAAGATTAGGACTGAATGCACATGCAACCTTTTCGGGTTCGCTATTATGGCATACTATGCATCCATGGCCACAACGACCAGATGGATTAGTAGAAATGGGTTTTGAAGAGTTAGCAAAACGATGGATGCCAATTCTAAATCACTTCGATGAACAAGGAGTTGATGTGTGTTACGAAATTCATCCAGGTGAAGATTTGCATGATGGTGTAACGTTTGAGCGTTTTTTAGAAGCAACAAACAATCATAAGCGTGTCAATATTTTATATGACCCTTCTCATTTTGTACTGCAGCAATTAGATTATATTGAATATATAGATCATTATCACGAATTTATAAAAGCCTTTCACGTCAAAGATTCAGAATTTAATCCTACAGGAAAAAAAGGAGCATTCGGTGGTTATGGTGATTGGAAAGATCGTGCAGGTCGTTACCGTTCGCCAGGTGATGGTCAGGTAGATTTTAAAACAATTTTCACCAAACTAACGGAGTACGGTTGTGACGTATGGGCTGTTATGGAATGGGAATGTTGCATTAAAAGCCCTGAGCAAGGTGCACGTGAAGGTGTTAAATTTATACAAGACCACATCATTGATGCTACGGAAAAACGATTTGATGATTTCGCTGGCGCAAAAGCAGATAAAAAACATTTAAGAAAAATACTAGGAATTTAAAAACTATAGAAATGAATAAATTTTTAATTTTAGGTATATGCCTTTTCACCATTGTTTCATGCAAAGAGAATAAAGAAGACGTTATAGAAAATGAAGTAGTTGAAGCAATTAATAATGAAAGTGATGAATGGACAATTTTGTTCGATGGCTCGTCATTAGATAATTGGAGAGGGTATTTATCAGCAGAAATGCATCCAGAATGGACTATTAAAGATGGTGCAATGGCATTTACACCAGGACCTGAAGGTGGTAAAAATATTATTACAAAAGAGACCTACACCAATTTTGTATTATCTTTAGAGTGGAAGATTTCCGAAGGAGGTAATAGCGGTATTTTTTGGGGTGTACATGAAGATCAAAAGTTTTCTGAAGCCTACATGACTGGTCCAGAAATACAAGTATTGGATAATGCGAAACATCCGGATTCTTTTGTTGCAGAAGGTACCCATAAAGCTGGCGCGTTGTATGATATGATTAAATGTCCTGAAGCGCACATTAATCCTGCTGGTGAATGGAACCTTTGTGTTATTGATATAAACCAAGAGGATAATATAGCAAAAGTGAGTATGAATGGTGCTGAGGTTTTTAGCTTTCCTTTACATGGTGAAGGTTGGGATGAAATGGTAGCCAATTCTAAATTTAAAGATTGGGAAGGTTTTGGAAAATACAAAACAGGTCATATCGGATTACAAGATCACAGTGATAAGGTGTGGTATAGAAATATAAAAATTAAGAATTTAGATTAATTATATTTTCGCAATTGAGCCTCCCAAGGTTGCAGTTCAGTAATTGAGTTCAAGGTTTTAATATTTGAAATCACTAGTTCACTTGTATTTAATTGCAATTCTAGGTGCTTTATAGGTTGACTAGTAGCACTAAAGTTTAATAGAATAATATAGCTACTGTTCGCATCTGCACGTGTATAAATAAAAAGTTGTTCATCGTCTTCATTTAAACATGTGTAATCACCATAAACCATAACGTTATGCGCTTTTCTAAAAGCAATCATTTGACGGTAAAAGTTGAGAATAGAAAAATCATCTTGCTCTTGCGCTGCCACATTAATTGAATTGTAGTTACCGTTGACTTTAAGCCATGGTTGTCCATCTGAGAAGCCAGAATTTTTAGATGTATTCCATTGCATTGGTGTACGCGCATTATCGCGACTTTGTTTATGTACCAATTTTAAAAACGCGTTCATGTCTTCACCGTTCGCAAGCGCTTCATTCCAACTACCTAAAGTTTCCACATCATTATAATCGGCTATAGATGGATAGGCAACGTTCGTCATTCCTATTTCATCTCCTTGATAAATATAGACGGTACCTCTTAAGGTTAAAAGCATTAGAGCCAGAAGCTTAGCAGATTCGGTATGATAGGTGGTGTCATTCCCAAATCGCGATACCATTCTAGAAAAATCATGATTGCCTAAAAAGATACTGCCCCAACCTTTGTCTTTTAATGTAGTGTCCCAATCATTAAAAACCTTTTTAAATTTAGGTAAGGCTACAGCAATCGGATCGTATTTACCACCAACACCATTATCTATAAACATATGGTCAAAGTGAAAAATCATATTGAGCTCATCACGATCATCATCTACATAATCAAGACCATTACTGAGATCAATACCAGGACCTTCGCCTACGGTCATAATATCGTATTTAGATAGCACTGCTTTGTTGAGTTCATTTAAGTACTGATGAATCCTTGGACCATTAGCATAATAGTTTTTAATAGTCTTGCCATAATCTTCTGGGTAAATGCTATCTGGGAAATCGAGCTGTTTTGAAATCAATGAAATCACATCCATCCTAAAACCATCAACACCTTTCTTGCACCAAAAATCAACAATATCATGTATTTCTTTTCGCACTTTTGGATTCTCCCAATTCAGATCTGGTTGCTTCTTTGTAAACAAATGTAAAAAATAAGCATCAGTGGCAGCATCTTTTTCCCAAGCAGAGCCGCTAAAAAAAGAGGTCCAATTATTTGGTGGATTACCCTCTTTTGAGGACTTCCAAAAATAGTAGTCACGATAAGGATTGTCTTTAGATTTACGAGATTCTTCAAACCATCTATGCTCATCAGAACTGTGATTAAGCACCAAATCCATTACAAGTTTTAGACCTCTTTTGTGCATGCCGTCTAGCAGTAAGTCAAAAGCCTTCGACCCACCAAAATCATCTGAAATCGCTTTGTAGTCAGAGATATCGTAACCATTGTCATCATTAGGAGATTCGTAAACTGGGCAAAGCCAAATAATATCAATACCAAGGGACTTTATATAGTCTAATTTTTCGATGATACCGTAAATATCTCCAATACCATTTCCTGTTGTATCTTTAAAAGAGCGCGGATATATTTGATAAACCACACCTTCTTTCCACCAAGTTCTTTTCATGTATTTATTTTATTATTTCTTTATAGAGACATGCTGTTGGCAATCAATAATTGCTTTTAATTATAAAATTTTGAATAGGCGCGTTCCATAATTAAGAATAGATTATTTTTTTAGAAAATAAAATATGTAGCTAAAACTATGATAACAATAAAAACGCCAATGGGTTTTGTATATTTCCATGGTGTTGTATCAATGATTTCGGTAACTTCAGGAATATAAATATTTGCTTTGTTTATAGGCTTTACAAATCTAAATAGTAACATAATAAGCATATTAATGCCAAACAATATACCCATAATATGTAAGAAATGTGGGTAAGCCTTAGCTTTTATAATGGCTAGTGCATTAGTGTCTGTAATTCCGTTATTAGCAGCGTCTGCCATCGCAGCATCTATAGTTTTTGGTCCTAAATAAAGTAGACTAAATAAATACATGAGTACACCAGCTATTAATACTGTTTTTGCTCCAATAGCCGGAACTCTTTTAGACACTATTCCTACCAATACTACAGCCAAAATAGGAACACTTAAGCTTCCTAAGGCTTGTTGGATGTAATCAAATAAACCACCTGGAGCATTAGCAATAAATGGTGCTATGGTCATTCCTATTAATGCAAGTATAAGTCCTGCAATTTTTCCAGCTTTTACCGCTTGTTTTTCCGTTGCATTTTTATTGAAGTTCTGTTGGTATAAATCCGAACCAAAAAGCGTAGCACTGCTATTTAATAAACTGTTAAAAGAACTCAAAACTGCCCCAAATAATACAGCAGCAAAAAAGCCAATAAATGCTGTAGGGAGTACTTTTTTAACTAATGCAGGATAGGCCTGATCTGCATTGTCAAGCTGTCCTTCAAAAAGATGCCATGCAATGATGCCTGGTAGTACAACTATTACGGGAATTAGAAATTTTACAAAAGCCGCTGCCAGCATTCCTTTCTGACCTTCTGCTAAATTCTTGGCTCCAAACACACGTTGCAAAATCGATTGGTTAGTGCCCCAATAATAAATCTGAGCAATCATCATACCTGTAAAAATGGTTCCAAACGGTATAGAGGAAGTAACCGCTCCAACAGCATTAAATTTTTCAGGATTACTGTCCCATAAGACATCAATACCATCTATTAAACTTCCGTCACCTATTATGCTTAATCCATAAATTGGGATGAGAAGGCCTCCGATCAGCAGTCCAATAGCATTTATTAAATCGGAAACAGCTACGGCTTTTAATCCGCCAAATATGGCATATACAACACCTATAATTCCAATACTCCACACACAAAGCCAAATAACAGCAGATTGAGATAGGCCTAGTAATTCTGGTAAGTCAAACATAGTACTAAATGCTAACGATCCTGAATATAAAATCGTAGGCAATAAAACCACGCCAAATGCTATTAAGAATAAAACAGCGAGAATGGCTCTTGTCTGTTGATCAAAACGCCCTTCAATAAATTCAGGTATTGTAGTTATGCCAGAGCGCATATATTTGGGTAGAAGAAAAATAGCGGTGACAACTATCGCAATTGCGGCGAGCGTTTCCCATGCCATGACTAAGATGCCTTCAGAAAATGCTTGACCATTTAGTCCAACAATCTGTTCAGCAGATAAATTTGTTAAAAGCAATGAACCAGCAATAGTTAATGCACCAAGGCTTCTTCCTCCAAGATAAAAACCATCAGCTGTCGATTCATCTGTGTTTCGCGTAGCAACCCAAGCAATAATAGCAACTAAAGCCGTAAAGCCAATAAAAGTTATAATGGATAACATATAGAGCGTAGTTAGTGAGTATAGTACCAATATATAAAAAACCTTCTAAGTAGAGTTTCTTTCTTAATGTTAGTCCGTCATTAGAGTTCGAAAACGTTTTCGTTAACATTTTAATTTTGTTTGTGTTTAGAATTTTTGTTTATAAAAAAGGGGTTGTAAATTTAGCTGAAAGATGGAGGGTCTATTAAAAGCTAATACATGAAAATAGCAATTACTAACAAAGCGCAATGTAATGGAGTAATGCTCAATGCATATCCAGATAGTATCGGTAAGACTTTGAGCGATACCGTAAAAATGTTAAGATTACCAGAGTTTAAAAATGCCTTTTCACTGTTCTATGTGCTACCGACGTTTTTTAATAGCGATTTAGATCGAGGGTTTTCCATTATAGACTATAACTTAAACAAGGCCTTAGTAGCTCAAAAAGATGTAATAGCGCTCCAAGAACTCGGCATCAGTTTAAAATTCGATATTGTTTTAAATCATCTTTCCGTAGGATCTCCACAATTTAAGGACCTTTTAAAACATGGTAAAAATTCTAAATACAAAGATTTTTTTATCAATTGGAATACATTCTGGAAAGCCCATGGAACAGTTAATAAAGACGGAATTATAATACCCAAAGAAGCGTTTTTAAGCAAACTATTCATGCGAAAATCAGGCTTACCAATTTTAAAAGTGGTGTTTCCTGATGGGTCAGAGCAACCGTATTGGAACACTTTTTATCAAAAAGTGAGCTATAACAAGATGAGTCCAGAAGACCTAAGCGAAATAGAAAATTTAACTTCGGAGAAAGCCGTCGCAATATGCAAACACGTAAACGCGTCCTTAGATACGCTTGAAGATACTAACGACTTAGATTTAGGTGCATACGCAGCCTACAGAACACCTATAATTAAGGTGTTAAAGCAGAAGCGATCGTATTTAGGTCAAATGGATGTTAATGCAAATTCAGATTTGGTATGGACGTTCTATGAAGAAACTATAGCAAAACTTAAAAGTTTTGGTTGCAAGATTTTAAGATTAGACGCCTTTGCGTATTTGCACAAGGAGGTTGGTCAATCTAACTTTTTCAATACACCTGGTACCTGGAAGTATTTAGAAAGCATAAAGACAATTGCAGACCAAAACGATATAATGCTATTACCAGAAATCCATACGGAGTATGGAGCTTTGCTGCATGATGAGGTGGCTCAAAAAGGCTTTCAGATTTACGATTTCTTTTTACCAGGCTTAATGATCCATACCATAGAGAAAACGTCGAATACCGCGATTTTAAATTGGGCGCAAGAAATAATTGATAAGAAGTATAGGGTTGTAAATATGCTGGGCTGTCATGACGGAATTCCTGTGTTAGATTTAAAAGGAAAAGAAGTGAATGGAGTGTACACTAACGGCTTATTAGAAGATAAGGACATAGAAGATATAATGAATACGGTTATAGAACGTGGTGGAAGGGTTAAAAATCTATACGGACCGTCTGGTAAAAAAATAGCCTACTATCAAGTCAACGCCACATTTTTTAGTGCATTAGGAGAAGATTCTCAAAAAATGCTACTAGCAAGAGCGCTACAATTGTTTATGCCAGGCCTACCGCAAATATGGTACTTAGATATTTTTGAAGGTAAGAATGACTACAAAGCCGTTGAAAAAGCAGGCCAAGGAGGTCATAAAGAAATTAATAGAACAAGCTTAACTTTGCAACAGATTAAAGACGGTCTTAAAACAACTAACGTTAAAAATCAGCTAAAGCTTATAAGACTACGAAATACATCAAAGGCGTTTCAAGGTGACATAACACTACACAAAACACCTGAACATAAAATTGACATAATCTGGACAAACAAGAACGAAACCGCACAATTAAAAGCAAATCTATTATCTCGCAAATTCACGGTAAACTACACCGAATCTGGTAAACATAAGACTCTGGAATTTTAAGCAACAGTGAAAAGACATTCAGATAAAATAAACACGTTTTTAGGCGTAGCATTACAATCGATTATTGAATCCGTTTAGTTTACCACTTTACCACTTTACCACTTTACCAATTTACCAATTAACCAACCAATACCACTCACCACATCAAAATTTTCAACAGCATTCTCGCAGGCTAATCCTCATAACTTTCACAAATATGTTTAGCAATTATATAAGCTGTAATGGGTTTTAGTGTTTTCCCAGTTTCTGGGTGTAAGCCTAATGCGGTAAAATATTCAAGCGCTTTAGTCTTATTTTTTCCGTACCATATTAAAACATTACCATCTGTTCTAAAGAAATCGTAATCACAATCAGGATTAATTTTTTTAAAATGCAAAATACGGTCTTCGTTATATATCTTAAGTTGGTTCACATCAAACTTCTGTAAATCAAAATTAACTTCTACGTACGCATTATCTTGCCATACCATCCATCGCTGTCTAGTCATGTAATTATAGATTAAGACACCCGAAATTAAAAGGACAACCACTAGTAATGCTAGGCGATGTGTCTTTATAAATTCAAAAAAAGTCTTATCATCATATTCAAAACGTTTTGCATGCTTTGTTATAAATTCTAAATAATCCTCATAACCCAAATATTTGCTAAGTGCCTCAGCGGCATGAGGCTTAATTTGTATATCCGAATTCTCAGATGCCAGTACAGATTTATATTTAATAGTTAATATTTTTTCTCCATAAGTGGCTTTGCTAATTGCATAAATTTCATCCGATAGGTGTTTTGCCAAAGTATGAACTTTATCTGATCCTGTTTCAATTTTTGCTTTTTCAAAAGCGTCATTTACTAATTTGCTATACATAATAATTGGTTTGCCATGGTTTATAGAGCGACTAATTATAAATGGAAATTTTTCGGAAATTCTTTTCCAAATAGTTTCCATAAAGTTTCCAATCTTTCCAAAACAATCGGCATTCATTTGCTTCACAATTGATTACCGCTTTAGGCGTAATAAGGCTTACGAAAATCAATTTTTAGTGGAGTTGTAGCGCAAAATAGGTGTGCCATTTAGGAAGTAACACTTCTATTTTACTACTGCGCTCCAAACTTCCTAATGAAGGGACGTCTCTTCAAAATTTAATGGGTGTTGCTAAGCAACGAAGCATCCGAGAATGTCTCGGACAGCCACACTAATGTTCAATTTTAATGCTTATAAAATGAAGAAATTATCTATAATAATGTTTACGGTTTTCCTCAATTTTGCATTTTTTTCTTGCAATCCAGAAAGTTTAACCGATGAAGTCGCACCACAAGCGTGTTGTGGTGAAAATGGAGAAATACCACCACCTCCGCCACCTCCGCCAACAGGAGAAGGAGGATAATAACAATTAAGTTATTACTTTAGAGGAATGAAGCTAACATACCTTTCATTCCTCTTTTGTTTTATAATATACAGTACATTAGGTGTCGCGCAAAACCAACCCGATAGTTTAGTCTATTATTCAGATGTTGCCTTAAATAAAAAAAGTCCTGCAGAATTAAATAAGGCATATAGTTATTTTAAAAGCAATTACGAAGCCGCTTCAGCACGACAAGATAAACCGCACGCCATTAATAATCTTTACTATTTGGCCAGCATCGATTACAAAAGAGGTGCTTACATTCAAAGTGAGCAAACAGCAGTAAAAGCAATAGCACTTTTAGATGAAAACCAAGACATCCCAAATCAAATTTGGTTAAAGAAAAGTTTTTATAACCTGTTGGGCATACTCTACTACGAGCAAAGAAATAAAGAGAAATCGCTACAGCTTTACAGCAAAGTATTAACATTTACGGATAATGCAAAAGACAGTGCAATAGTCTATAATAATACTTCTAATATTTATAAAAGATATAAGGATTATGAGGCATCAAAAAATGCGTTACTCAAGGCATATAAAATCACACCGAGATTAAAAGACACACTAACTATGGCTCTTGTTTTAGATAATTTGGGGTTTATGCAGACCTTGCTAAATGCGTCTAAAGAAGGCAAAAAGTTAATGACAAGAGCCTTACATCTTAGAGAAGCGCTAAAAGATACTACCGCATTGTATAATAGCTACGCACACTTCGCAGAGTTTTATCAGAGTTCTGGCGAGATGGAAAAGGCAAAAGAAAATGCACTTAAAGCATTACAATTATCAGAGATTATTGACGCGCCAATGTATAAAAATGAGGCGCTTGCTAGGCTAACCGCAATGAGTAAAGACCCTTATGCGAGACGGTATAAAATCCGTAACGATAGCATTCAAAATAGTGAAAAAGAAGAAGCCAACGCCTTTGCGCTAATGAAATACGACTACTCTGAATTTGAAAAAAAAGCCTTAGAAAGTCAACTACAAGAAGAACGCCAAAAGTCGCGAGCCATTATGGGTTTCGGAATTGCCCTTGGGATCGCATTAGTATCAATTTTCGTTTATGTGTTAATGAAGACCAAGCACAAAAAGGAAAAGCTCATACAGGTTTTTGATACCGAATCAAGAATCTCCAAGCAAATACACGATGAGGTCGCTAATGATGTATTTCACGTAATGACTAAACTCGAAAATGAAAATGAATCTCGTGAAGGACTTATAAATGAATTACACAGCCTGTACTATAAAACAAGAGACATTTCCAAAGAACATAGTGTAATCAATTCAAGTTATCCTTTTCAGAACTATTTAGAAGAACTTATTGAAAGTTTTAATGATAGCAATACCAGTGTTATAAGTAAAGGGATGTCTCATATGGACTGGGATATACTACCAGAAATTAAGCGAATAACCATTTATAAAGTACTGCAAGAGTTACTCATTAACATGAAAAAATACAGTGAAGCATCTCTAGTCGTAATTATGTTTAAAAAAGAAAATAAAAAAATTAATATCAATTACAGTGATAACGGTATGGGAACAACGCTTGTAAAGCGCACTGGACTTCAAAATACGGAAAACCGTATTTTAGCTATTAATGGAACTATTACTTTTGAATCAGAACCAAACAAAGGATTTAAAGTAAAAATGTCTGTTTAGTAATGTTTAAAAAAGTTTTAATTAATGACGATCACGATGCTATAATTGAAAACGTAGCACAAATATTAAAGTCTAATAGCGTGCACACTATTGAAAAATCACAGTACTGCGACGAGGCATTTTTAAAAATTAAACGCGCAGAATTAGACGAAAATGCATACGATTTATTAATCACAGATTTATCATTTAAGCGAGATCACCGCAAAACTCATATGTCTTCAGGTGAAGATCTAATAGAAAAACTACGAGAAGACTATCCTAAAATGCCCATCATAGTGTACTCTATGAAAGATCAGTTACAAAAAGTACGTCTGCTGGTAAACCATTATACTATTAATGCCTATGTCTGCAAAGATCGTAAAGGCTCTAAAGAATTAGATAGTGCAATTAAGGCCGTAGCAAAGGGAGATTTATTTCTGTCTCCACAAGTCAATAAAGCCCTTAATCCAAAGACCAACTTAGAGATAGATGACTTCGATATTCAACTACTAAGACTGTTAGCAAAAGGCTTATCACAAGATGAAATTAGTAGCGACCTAAAGGCCAATGAAATTTCACCAAATAGCCTGAGTACTATAGAAAAACGTCTTAATAAACTCAAACTACAATTTAAAGCTAATAACGCCATTCATCTGGTCGCTATTACCAAAGATTTAGGAGTTATTTAAATACTGTTAGCTATCTACACATTGCGCTAGTTATGATAGGGTTATAAGGGGTGTAATAGTAGATATGTGATTAGAGGTAGACGTTTAGTCTGCCTCTTTTTTTGAAGTGAAATACGGTTTTCCGTAATGAAAAATTAAAGAGAGGTTTTAAGTTTATCCAATTATCCAAATATTTACTATTCACGTTAGTATTGCTACAACAGAAGAATATGTAGATGTTGTTGAGCAAATAATGATAGAGGAATTATCTAAGGCGATAGGTCATCCACCAAAATTAGCTCGAGAAGAATGGTGTAAAAGCAATATGGTAAAGCATCTTAAAGCATTAGAGGAAAAATCAAGAGTAGTTGCATAAAGTACCCAACAGAACCCAATTAACCCAAAGGGTTCTTTGGGTTTAATATGTACACCAAACACACCCTAAACACGTGTAAAAAGTAAATGCGGTAATCCTCATTATAAAACCAATATATATTTCTATTTTTAAGGTTCATTCTAACTGCAAAAAAGTAAATGTCATTATACCAAGTATCTGTATTAAAAAAACATCTTAAATTACAAGATCAAAACCAACTAAATAAAGCCTATAAAAAGTATACTAAATACTTTTTAAATCCTACCATACAAGATAATATACGTAGTTCTAAAGAGGAAGAGTATCAAGGTATATTTCTTACAGAGCTATTTGTTAACGTATTAGATTATACACTAAAACCTAAAGCAGATTTTAATCTTGTTGCAGAATACAAAAACCAAAATAATGCTCGAAAAGCAGATGGTGCAATATTAAATAACGATGTTGCAATTGGTGTTATAGAATTAAAAGGCACAAATACCAAAGATTTAGAAAGTATACGCAAACAAGCATTCGATTATAAAGCCAATCAAAAAGGATGTACCTATGTAATAACCTCGAATTTTGAGAAACTCCGCTTTTACATTAATGATGCAACAGAATTTGAAGAGTTTAATCTTTTTGAATTACCGCAAGAACGTTTTGAGTTATTGTATTTATGCTTGCAAAAAGACAATGTATTAAATAACATTCCTTTACAAATTAAAGAAGCCTCTATTGTTGTAGAAGCGCAAATCACAAAACAATTTTATAAAGATTATTCACTCTTTAAACGAGAACTCTATAGAGATTTAGTAAAGCGCAATGCAAAACAACTAAAAGCACAAGCGTCTTTAAGTTTAAATACTGAAGACCAACAAACAGAAGAACGACAAGCCGAATTACTTCGACTAGAAAAGAACGTAAAACTAACGCTCTTTAAAAAGTCTCAAAAACTAATAGACCGTTTTCTCTTTATCTTCTTTGCAGAAGATAGAGGCTTATTACCACCTAATAGTACACAACAAATATTAGATAAATGGAAAGCAGATGTAGATTTCGGAGACGAAAGACCGCTTTACAATCTGTTTAAACAATACTTTAAGTTCCTAGACCAAGGACGACAAGGCACAACTAGTAGAGCAGAAATATACGCCTATAATGGTGGTTTATTTAAAGAGGATAGCTTATTAGATACTTTAGAAATTGATAACGACTTACTACATAAATACACACAACAATTAGCAGCTTATGATTTTGAAAGTCAAGTAGACGTAAACATCTTAGGACACATTTTTGAAAACTCGTTAAATGAAATTGAAAGTGTTAATGCCGAAATTGAAGGAGGCGATTTTGATAAGCAAAAGAGCAAGCGTAAAAAGGATGGTGTCTTTTACACACCAAAATACATTACCAAATACATAGTAGAAAATACCATTGGTAAATTATGCGACGAAAAGAAAATGGAATTAAATTTTAAAGAAGAAGAATACTTTAAAGGCAGAAAGAATAGAAATAAAGATACTATTACCAAATTAGTAGCAATACTAGACACGTATAGAGATTGGTTATTACAACTTACCATTTGCGACCCAGCCTGTGGTTCTGGAGCATTTTTAAACCAAGCCTTAGATTTTTTAATAAAAGAGCATAGTTATATAGACGAGTTAAAAACAAAAGTATTGGGCGGTGGTTTACAATTCTCAGACATAGAAAATACCATTTTAGAAAACAATATTTACGGTGTAGATTTAAACGAAGAATCTGTAGAAATTGCAAAACTATCTTTATGGTTACGCACAGCACAACCTAGACGTAAATTAAACAGTTTAACTAATAATATTAAATGCGGTAATAGTTTAATAGATAGTAAAGCAGTTGCAGGCGATAAAGCCTTTAATTGGCACACCCAATTTCCGCAGGTATTTAAAGAAAAAGATAAAAAAGCATACCACATTACCACAGCCATTCACGATAGTAGAACCTCGGCAAGAATGGTAAAATATAAGGTAAGATCGCGTAGAGATTTAGGCACAAACCCATACCCAAACGTCATATATTTTACACCCGAAGACGATTTATTAATTACCCAAACCCTGGCAGATATTGTAGCAGAAGATCAACTTAATGTATTGGCATACAATATTTGTGCAGATCACATCCATTTACTACTGGTTTGCCATATAGACGAGATACCGTCTATTATGCAAAAAATAAAATCGGTAACGGCAAACAAAGTAAACAAAACACGTTCCACAACTACAAGGGAGCATGCTCCCTTGTCGAAAAACAAAAACAAAAACAAACCGCTATGGCAACAAAAATATAGCGCACCAAAAGAAGTTACCACCCAAGCGCAATTACAAAATACCATACGCTACATACAAAACAACCGTAGCAAGCACGAGTTGCCAGAACACAGCAAAAAATTACAAAACACCATCTCTAGTTTGTGTACAACACCAACACAAGCTTTTAAAACCGAATATGATGGTGGCTTTGATGTGGTGATTGGGAATCCGCCTTATGTCGATATAAAAGCATTAGATCCATTTCTAGTAAAAGCCTTATTTAAAAAGTACAAAACAACAGAAAATAGAATTAATCTTTATTCAATTTTTATTGAGAAAGGGTATGATCTAATTAAAAAAGATGGTTTTTTGTCTTTTATAAATCCTAATTCTATATTAGTAAACTCTTCTTATACTAAAATCAGAAAATTTTTAATTGATGATATGACCACCATTGTAAAGCTTCCAGATGGAACTTTTGTAGATGCAGTTGTAGAGACTATTATTTTTGAATTTAGAAAAGGTAGTAATCAAGAAAATGTAGATGTTATTCTTTATCCTAAATCTGAAATAATATCATTTGTAGATACAAATAGAATTCAAATTATATCAAAAAAAGAATGGAAAACTAACTCTTCATGTAATTATAATATTTATGTCAATCCTAGTCAATTAAAAATCTTAGAAAAAATGAATCGAGATTCCTCTTCTTTAGGGGAAATTGCTGATTTCACTTTAGGTATTACACCCTATGATAAATATAAAGGTCATTCACAAGAGTTAATTAAGAATAGGGAGTATCATTCAATTTCTAAAATAGATGAAAATTATAAGCCATTAATTTCTGGGGCAAATATTACAAGATATTTTGTTTCTGAGAAAATTGATGAATATATAAATTATGGAAACTGGTTAGGAGCACCAAGAGAAGAACGCTTTTTTACAGATGCAAGAATAATTATAAGACAAATAGTTTCAGGTAACCCACCACGGATTTATGCTGGTTACACTGAAAAACCACTTTATTTTACTCAAATAGGTTTCTCTGTAATACCAAAAAAAGATATTGTTTCAGTAAAATCTTTACTGTCGATTGTTAATTCAAAATTGATTAATTTTTATCATAAATATAGTTTTCTTGATTTGGAAAAAGAACTGTTTCAAAAAATATTAATAGCTAATTGCAAAAAAATACCAATTAAAAAATTAAAAAATAAAGAGGATAAAAGCTTTGAGGTTAAGACAAGTGGTATAATATCTTTAATTACCACTAATCAAGTATTAGCCGATAAATTCCAAAACTACTTAAAACAAAAATTCCAACTACAAAAACTATCCAAAAAACTACAAAACTGGCACGAATTAGACTTTGGTGACTTTATAAAAGAGTTAAACAAAGCTATAAAAGCTAACAACAAACTGCGTGTTAAAGAGGGCTTAGAAGAAGTGCCAACACTAACCAAAAAAGATGAATTTGAGTGGCTAGACCTTTTTGAAGACAACAAGCAAAAAGCACAAGCCTTACAAACTCAAATTACCCAAACAGATAAAGAAATTGATGCTATGGTGTATGAGTTGTATGGTTTAACAGATGAGGAAATTGCGATAGTAGAGAATAGTTAGAATAAAAAATATGATAAATTATAGTAAAAATGTGGTAAAAAATTGTACTTTTGCATCAACAGTACACACCACGCTACCCATAAGCACAGCGTCCCAGGGTGTGTCTTTTGCTTTATATACGTCTTTGTTTATGCTAAACACCACGTCTTTTTATGTTTAGTAAAGACCCTTTAAAAATTCCACAACAAATAGCACAACTTCAAAAAAGAGGTTTAGATATTCCTAACTCAAAACTTGCAGAAAAGTATTTGGCTAACATAAGTTATTACCGCTTGGGTGAGTATTGGTATGTAATGCAGGCAGATAAGGATACACATATATTTAAGCCTAATAGCAGATTTACAGATGTTATTGCACTTTATAATTTTGATGCAGAATTACGACTACTCATATTTGGTGTTATAGAGAAAATAGAAATTAGTTTACGTACCAAACTTATATATTATCTCTCTCACGAAATTGACCCTTGGTGGTTTTGTAATTCAGAGATTTTTGTTGATAGTATGCAATTTTCAAGAACTTTAGCAAAAATTGAAGAAGAAGTAACCAGAGCAAGAAGTAAGGATGTTACTATTAAAAATCATTTTAAAAAGTATAAAGACGATTTAAGATTTCCTCCATCTTGGAAAACATTAGAGCAAGTTAGCTTTGGTAATTTATCTAAACTCTACGGTAATTTATATCATAAAGTAAAAGCAAAAGATGCTATAGCAAAAGAATTTGGAGCAGTAAACCATACCTATTTACCAAGTTGGTTGCAGTCTATTGCACAGATACGTAATTTTTGCGCGCATCATTCTCGCCTATGGAATCGTAATTTACCAGGTACAGTAAAACTATTATCAAAACCGCCAAATCCTTGGATAATAGATACTGATAATGTACCAAAACAGCACGAGTTTATTAAACTCTATGTGCATATGTGTTTAATGAAATATCTTTTAAATACCATACATCCTAACAACGATTTTTCAAATCGTTTAAATGATTTATTTATTAAATACCCAAATGTAGACCCAAATGCATTAGGGATGAAACCTAATTGGCAACAAGAACCGCTTTGGCAATAACCAAATCAAGGAATTAAATTAGAATGAAAACCTTTAAACAAACATACAAAACAATAATTTACAAAGACCTAAACTCAAAGCAAAAAGAGAACTACAACTTTCATAAAGTTGCTTCTGCATTAGCCAATTATGGTTTTAATTCTATGCGCTTAAATGATGATTGGCAAGGTGCAGATTTTATTGCTGTACATATTGATGGTAATAATATGCTTAAAGTACAAATAAAAGGACGTTTTACTATGGCCAAAAAATATATTGGTAAAAACATCTATGTAGCATTTATCGAAAATGAAATTGTAAAAATATACATACACGATAATGCAATAAATATGATGCCAGATAATATTAAGAACTCTAAATCCTGGGTAAATAATGGCTTATAGACATTTACAAAAACACCTGTTAAGTATAATGATATTATTAGTGTCTTAAATAATTAAAATATGCACCAACTCACCAAAACAGATTTTAAGTATTATTTAGATTGTCCAGAATCTTTATGGTTATTAAAAAATAAACCACAAATATATCCAAAAGGTGAGTTTTCATTATTTGCAGAGAAATTAATTAAAGAAGGTTATGAAGTAGAAGCCTATGCAAAACAATTGTTTGCAAATGGTTTAGACTTACCAGAATATGGAAGTCCTACAGAAACACAACAAGCACTAGCAGATAATTATAGAGTTTACTTTCAGCCATCATTTATTACTAATAAAGACATATTTGCACGTATAGATATATTAGAGCGTTTAGCAGATGGTACGTGGCATATTTATGAAGTAAAATCATCTACGGCAATAAAAAAAGATAGAAAGCATAGACAAATAGAAGATGCCTGTTTTCAGAAGTATGTACTTACAGAATGTGGTTTAACGGTCTCTAAAGTTTCGATAATTCACTTAAACAAGGAGTATATAAAACATGGTGATATTGTAACCTCTCAATTATTAGAAATAGCAGAAATTACGGAAGACGTAAACAACATATATTCTACAGTCGTAAATGACATTAATGCAGCTTCAAATTTTATTAATAAAGAAGAAATTGATGAAAGTCAATGTGCTTGTAAGTACAATACTAGAAGCAACCATTGCGATACCTTTTCTTATTTTAATAAAGGTGTGCCTGAGTTTAGTATCTATGAGATTCCACGTATTTCAGTTAGCAAAATAGAACAATTAGTAGATCATAATCAACTCAGTATTTTAGATGTGCCGATGGATTTTGGTTTGAGCGACATTCAGCAAATGCGTGTAGAATCCGTTAGGCAAGAAGAAGTGCTTATCAATAAGCCTGCAATAGCTAAGACATTGGCTAACCTTAAATGTCCTCTGCACTTTGTAGATTATGAAACCTATCCTACTGCTGTACCAAAATTAGATGGTATGGGACCTCATAACCATTTGGTGTTTCAGGTGTCTATCCATAGCATGCAACAAGACGGTGAATTAACGCATTTTGAATGGCTAGGTAATACATTTGAACAACCAGCAGATATGCTTCAAAAAATGAAAGCATTTACTGGGCAAACAGGAACTTTTATTTCATGGAATGCACCTTTTGAAGTCAGTAGAAATAAAGACATGATAAACTGGATGCCGCAGTTTAAGGATTATCTAAATTATATGAATACTCACATGTTCGACTTAATGACAATTTTTAAAACCGATTATGTCGACTATCGCTTTCATGGTTCATCTTCCATAAAAAAGGTATTACCTGTTTTATGCCCTAAGTTTTCGTATACAGATTTAGAGGTACAAGATGGTACGATGGCATTAGATACTTGGGGAAGAATGATTTTAGATGAGAATTTTGCTGAGGACAAAGAAGCAACCAGAAAGAACTTATTGGAGTATTGTAAATTAGATACTTTGGCAATGGTAGAGATTTATAAAGTGCTGATAAAACTTAAAAAGAAAACAAAAGAATAAAACTTAAATTAAGAATCTACAATGAGTACATTTTTAACAGGCAAAGCATTAGAAAGTAAATTAACCGATATCATTTGGAATGCTAAAAAGTATATTTTAATTATTTCACCATATATTAAACTAGATGACCATACTAGAAAAATTTTAAAACATATATATTGAAATTAAAACTGACGAACTGCGCTTAAAAAAGACACGCCAGACTTAGGCGTTAATGCCGTAAGGTATGAGAGTTCGAGGCGCTCCAACGCATAAAGCGAAAAGCGTCTTAGAAAAAATAGGCTGCTTTTGTAATATAAATTAAGCAATCAAGACTTTCAATCTATCAGCAGCTTGCTCAGCAGTAATATCACGTTGTGGAGAGCCAAACATCTCATAGCCTACCATAAATTTCTTAACGGTTGCACTTCTCAATAAAGGTGGATAAAAACTCATGTGCCAGTGCCAATGCTCATTAGTTTTCCCATTTGTTGGTGATTGGTGAATACCACTAGAATAGGGAAACGAACATGCAAACAATTTATCGTAAGCCTTAGTGATTTTTGAAATGGCATCTGCAAAGGCTAAACGTTCTTGTTCAGAAATCTTAGTAATGTTAGTATAATGCTTTTTTGAAACTATCATAGTTTCAAAAGGCCAAACCGCCCAAAAAGGTGTGAGCACCACAAAATCGTCATTTTGATAAATGATGCGTTCCTTAGCTTCTAATTCTTGCTTTAGATAATCACCTAATAAACTACGCTTGTTTTTAGTATAGTATACGTTTTGTGACTTATCCTTTTTATCCACTTCATTGGGTAAACTAGACTGGCTCCAAATTTGCCCATGTGGATGTGGATTACTACAACCCATAACTGCACCTTTGTTTTCAAATATTTGAACATAATTAATAAGCTCATTTTCCCCAAGTTCTTTATATTCTTTTTGCCAAGCTTGGATTACTTTTTCAATAGCATTAGGATCCATATCTGCCAAACTTTTAGAATGGTCTGGACTAAAACATATCACTTTGCAAATCCCTTGTTCACTTTCAGCTTTCAATAAGCCTTCATTTACAGCGAACTTTGGAGATGTGGTTTGCAAAGCGGCAAAATCGTTTGTAAATACAAAGACGTCTTCGTATTTAGGATTCTCTTCTCCGTTAATTCTAGTATTTCCGGCACACAAATAACAACTTGGATCGTGTGCAGGACGTTGCTCATTAGAAACCGCTTCATTCTGTCCTTGCCATGGTCGTTTTGCTCTATGTGGCGAAACTAAAACCCATTCTCCCGTAAGAATATTAAATCGCTTATGCGAATAGTCTTGTAAATCTGTATTCATTTTATATCTATTATATTATTTAACCAGTTGTGTGCCTTGAGATAATTTTACGCTATATACAGAGCAATCGTTTTCAAATCTTTTTCTAAACTTTTTTGCTGTATCTTTTTTAAACGTTTTGAATTCGTCTTTTTTAACCAAGTTAATGGTACAGCCACCAAAGCCTCCTCCCATCATTCTTGAGCCTAATACATTTGGATTTTCTTCTGCTCTTTCCACCAAAAAATCTAATTCTTTACAACTTACTTTATAGTTTTCACTTAAACCTTTATGCGATTGATACAGTAAATTCCCTAAGGTTTCGATATCATCATTTTTAATAGCTTCAGAAAACTGTTTTACGCGGTTATTTTCATTAATCACATAAAGTGCTTTTTGATAGTCTTCATCTGTGATGTCAGCTTTAATAGAATCTAAGTCATCTTTTGTAGCATCTCTTAAGGCTTCAATTTTTAATAAGCTTGATACTTTCTCACACACGTCACGTCGGTCGTTATAAGCACTTTCAGATAAATCGTGCTTTACATTAGTATTAATAAGCATTAATTTGTAGTCCTTAAAATCGATTTTATAAGGTGTGGATTCAACCGTTCTACAATCTAAAAGCAATGCGCTTTTTTTAACACCAAACATACTTGCGTACTGATCCATTATGCCACATTTTACACCTGCAAAATTGTGTTCGGCTCTTTGTGAGATTAGTATCATTTCGTGTTTAGTTAATCCTAATTCGAATAATTCATTCAGTCCAAAAACAAAGCTGTTTTCTAAAGCAGCAGAAGAGGACATACCAGCTCCACCAGGAATATTACCAGCAAAAACACTATTGAAGTTACCTACATCTTTACCAAGCTTTTTCAATTCTGCAACAACACCTAACACATAATTTCTCCAGCCACCATCTTCTAATGGCTTTAAGTTTTCGATTTTAAACTCGTAAAGTTCTTCCTTATTTAAAGCATAAGATTTACTGGTATTAGAATCATTTTTACTGATAGCAAGCGCAATACCTTTATTAATAGCTGCCGGAAATGCAAAACCATCATTATAATCTGTATGTTCTCCAATAAGATTAATTCTTCCTGGCGAAAATACAATTAGAGGTTTCGTTTTAAATTGCGCTTTAAAACTGCGCTTTACGTCTTTTATTAGTTTTTTATTCATAATAATTAGGCAAAATAAATATAGACTCCAAATACAATTACACAGATGGCAATACCTGCGGGTTTCATGTATTTCCAATGTGTAATATCAACTTGTTTTGTATATTCTTGAACATATGGTTCTTCTCTTGGATACAATTTTCCAATAATCAGCATTATAATAACATTTAGAACAAATAGAATAGCACAAATATCTAAAAAGTGTAGGCCTGAAAAGACGGATGGCGTATAGGCATCAATCAGCATATAAGCAATGTATAATAGACAACCAGATAATAATCCAACTTTCGCGGCAATTGCAGGCACATATTTAGTAGTGTAACCAACAATAATAATAGTTAGAATAGGAATACTATATATCCCGTTGACCTTTTGCAAATAATCAAATAAACTTCCTGCATTTGCAATTAGTGGAGCTATAAACATGGCAGCAATCGCTAAAATGACACCAAACGTTTTTCCGTATTTTACAACCGTTTTTTCGTTAGCATCTTTATTGATGTGTTGCTTATAAATATCAATACCAAACAAGGTCACAGAACTATTTAAAACACTATTAAAAGAACTTAAAATAGCACCAAATAAAACCGCAGCAAAAAAGCCAACCAAAGCACCAGGCAGTACTTTTTTTACTAACATTGGATAGGCACTATCTGCACTATCTAAATTACCTTCAAAAATGTGATAAGCAATTAAACCTGGTAAAACCACAATTAATGGGCCTAATATTTTTATAAATGAAGCCAATAATAATCCTTTTTGACCTTCTTTTAAATCTTTAGCGGCAAGTGCTCTTTGTATAATTTGTTGGTTGGTTCCCCAATAAAATAATTGTACTAACATCATACCTGTAAAAATGGTGTAAAATGGAACAGGATCATTTTCGCCACCCATGGATTTAAACTTGTCAGGATTTTCAGTAGTCAGTGTTGAGATGCCCTCTAAAATATTGCCATCTCCAATCATTAATAACCCAAAAATTGGAATCAAAATTCCACCAATCAATAAGCCAATGGCATTAATAGAATCCGAAACAGCTACAGCTTTTAAGCCACCAAAAACAGCATAAATAGAACCTATAATTCCAATTCCCCAAACACATATCCAAATGGATTGAGTATGTGTTACTCCTAACAATTCTGGCACATCAAACATACCACTTATAGCTAAAGAACCTGAATATAAAATCACAGGAAGTAAAACCACAACATAGCCTGTTAAGAATAAACCTGAGGTTAATGTTTTCGTAGTGACATCAAAACGTTTTGCTAAAAAACCGGGTACAGTGGTTAATCCGCCTTTTAAATAACGCGGCAATAAAAACATGGCAGTAACAACCATAGCAATTGCTGCAAGCGTTTCCCATACCATTACAGATAGACCACTTTGGTATGCTGCACCATTTAAGCCCACAATTTGTTCTGTAGATAAGTTGGTTAATAATAATGAACCAGCAATAACACCTGCTGTTAAGCTACGACCACCAAGAAAGTAGCCATCTGATGAAGACTCTTCTGTGTTCCTCGTTTTGTAGTAGGATATGATAGCGACTAGCGCTGTAAATCCGATAAATGTTAAGAATTGCATAGTTTATTGATTAGTTTGTTAGTGTTAGTTTTGCTGTTTTTAGTTTCAATAGCCATAAACCATTTTACATTGTAGGTTTCATTTGGTTGTAGGATTTGTAACCCGATTTGGTTATTAAAATTATCAGCTACACCAGTCATAGGTTCAATGGCGATACTATTGTGAAGGTCTGGTGTGTAGACTTGTAGAAAATTTTCTTTTGAAGTAGATTTTATATTGAAACTATATTCTGGTGTTAAAAAATCAATAGCATTTGTTTTAAGCGGATAACAATCATCTAATTTTATGGCCTTTAATTGCAAAGGCATGCCATAATCTAAGTCCGTTGTACCAGTAATAATTTGTTGCTTGTTAAATATGTATTTTGTGTCACTATTAAAGTTTAAAGTACTATTATCTAAATTTTCACTGTTAAAATAAGGATGCCACCCTAAACTAAATGGGAACGCTTTCTTATCTGAGTTCAAGACATTAATTGATAAAATAATGCCGTTTTTATTAAGTGTATACGATAATTCTATATTGAATTTAAAAGGAAAGCCTTCATGTTTTCCAAAGTCTTGATAATTCAAGGTCACCGAAGCATAATCTGCCGTTAATTCTTGTTTTGTACAAATAAAAGTCTTGTTATAAACTAAGCCATGTAAAGCATTGTTTTTATCAACTTCATTACAGTCGAGTTTATAATTTGAATTATTATAGCTGTATGCTCCATCTTTAATGCGGTTCACAAAAGGAAATAGAATAGATGAAGCATAATTGTTCTTATAATTTGAAGCTTCAAATTCTGCCAAAACTTGAATATCTTCAAACACAAGATCACTCAATCGTCCGCCTTGGCTTAAACATAGTTGTGCTTTAGATCTACCGTCAGAACTTTTTAATTCTATATAGTCTAAACCTTGTATTTCTATGTCTTGGTATGTGTACAAACTGTTACAATGATTTTCTAATGATGAGACTGTTTGGGTTTTCAACTTGAGCAAATTCTTTATTCAAAATCATTTCAGCTAAGCGTTTACCCATAATGTTGAAGTTTGTGGATATGGTTGTGATACCTCCTTCAACGATTTCCTTTAAAAGTGTATCATTATATGATATAATTCCGATATCCTCTGAAAGCGTTAACTGCTCTTCTTTTATGCGTTTTATAATGCGAATTAAGTTTTTATCCTCTAAAAGAATGTATAATTCTCCTTCAGATAATTTTCTGTCAATTAAAGTGTCTATAACTTCATTGTTTATATTATGATGAGAGCAAAATAAGTTAAAACCCTCTAAAATACCTTTTGGTTGACGTGCTTCACTATAGAGTAAAACTACGTTTTGATAGTTTTTTATTTCCTTTAATCCAGCTCGTAAACCTTGGTAGATCTCTTTCTTAAAGTTTTGATGAATAGAAGGGTAGTGCATTAACTCCTTGTGCATTTGATCTAAAATATAGACTTTATCATTAGGTAACCTATTAATTACATTTTCCGTTCCTTTAAGATTGGCTGGCATAATGACGTAATAACTATAATCGCCAGCATTGTCATTTATTAATTTATTAAAGACATCGAAATTAAAATGGTGAAAAAATATATCTACCTGCACGTGGTCTCCCATACCAGTTAAGAAGGAATTATAAAGGTCTTCTTTAAAAGAGTTCAATTCATCAAAGAGTAAGAATATTTTTTGATTTATATCAACATCTTCACTTGTAACATAATAACCTTTACCGACGATAGACCGTACAATGCCACGCGTCTTTAATTCATTAAACGCATTAAGTACGGTATCTCTAGAAAGGGAGTGCTGGTTTTTTATACTATTTAAAGACGGTAATTTATCACCTTTTTTTAGCGCACCTTTAATTATAGCATCTTCAATGGATGCTACAATTTGTTTGTACTTAGGTGTACCAGACTTTTCTTTTACCGTCACAATTCCCATGGTACAAATATAGAATAAAAATTCAATTAAACAAACTGGTAGGTACTAGTTGGTTTTTTAAATATTATGGTTTATGTTTGTGGCATTAATAATTAAGATTAACAATCAATTTATAATGAAAACTAAAATTATCGTAACAGGTGGCTGTGGTTATATAGGATCGCACACTGCAATTGAACTTATAGAAAATAATTTTGAGGTTGTTATTTTCGATGATTTATCAAATTCAACTGAAAAAACCATTTCGCGGATACATAAAATCACTGGTGTAACTCCAACGTTTGTAAAATTAGATTTAAAAAATCCTGAAGCAACGGCTCGTGCTTTTGAAACGCATAATGATGCTGCAGGAGTTATTCATTTTGCAGCACATAAAGCCGTTGGCGAATCTGTTCAGAAACCATTAATGTATTATAAGAATAATTTTTACTCATTATTAAATACTTTAGAAGCCCAAAGCGAAAATGGTATAAATAACTTTATTTTTTCATCTTCGGCTACGGTTTACGGAACTCCAGATGTCTTACCAATTACAGAAAAGAACGAAACCCAACGTCCGTTTTCGCCTTATGGTAACACCAAGAAAATAGCTGAAGAAATTTTAGACGATTTTACAAAATCTAGCGATCGTTTTTCTGCAATATCGTTGAGGTACTTTAACCCAATTGGTGCACATGCTTCGGGTGAAATAGGAGAGTTGCCAAATGGAATTCCAAATAACTTAATGCCATATATAACTCAAACTGCAGCAGGTGTACGAGATAAGTTAATGGTGTATGGTAACGATTATCCAACTAAAGATGGCACTCCAATTAGAGATTATATACATGTTGTAGATTTAGCAAAAGCCCATGTTATTGCCATAAAACGTTTAATAAATAAAAAGCAAGAACAGTCCTTAGAGTATTTTAATTTGGGTACTGGCAAAGGGTATTCGGTTTTAGATGTTATAAACACATTTGAAGATGTCACTAACTCTAAGCTCAATTACGAAATTACAGAACGACGAGATGGAGATGTGCCGCAATTGTACGCTTCAACAGATTTAGCTAAAGAGAAATTAGGCTGGTCTGCAGATAGAGAACTTAATGACATGATAAGTTCGTCATGGACATGGGAGCAAAACTTAAGAAACGAATAAAATTAAATTATTATGATTCAGTCTAGAATCACATTATCAGAAATATCTAAAGCCCTAAACGTATCTATTTCTACAGTATCTAAATCCTTGTCTAATAGTACGGAAATTAGTGCGCATACAAAAAAAAGAGTTCAAGAATTTGCAAAGCAGTGCAATTATGTACCCAATAATTTTGCCGTAAGTTTTAGAAAAGGCTCGTCTAATACCATAGGTTTGGTAATCCCTAATATTTTAAATCCATTTTATGCCAAAGTACTGGTTGGTATTGAGAATTATTTAGATAAATACGGTTATAAATTGATTACGTCAATCTCTGACGAAACTATCGAAAAAGAGACTAAAAGCTTAAGTAAAATGGCAGGCGGTTACATAGATGGTTTAATTATATGTGTATCTAAAGAAACAGAACTCAAAAGCAATTATAATCATATTAACGAACTTATCAATCAAGGTACACCTGTGGTTATGTTCGATAGAATTTGTGAAACATTAAACTGCGATAAAGTAATTATAGACGATTACAAAGCGGCTTACGATGCAACAGAACATCTCATTAAAGACAAAGGTTGTAAACATATAATTATAACATCACTTATTGACGATATGCATCATGGAAAATTAAGAGTAGAAGGGTTTAAGGATGCCATGAAAGCTCATAATTTAGAAGCAAACACAGGCGTTTTAGTTGCAGGCACTGCCGAAGAATTAAAGCAAAAGCTAGAGACTAAATTAAAAATGGATACATCTATCGATGCTATTTTTGGAGTTAATGAACAAGCTGTTTTGCAATCTATACATACAACAAGACAATTAAAATCTCAAGGGTTAAATAAGCATATAAAAATCGCAGGATTTTGTAATCAGTGTCAAGCAGATTACAACCCAATGCTAATAATTGTAAATCAGAATGCTAAAGAAATAGGTGTTGAAGCTGCCAAACTTATATTAAATCGAATTAAAAAAACAACTAAAAAAGGGTTTCAAACGAAAACAGTAGAGGTTTATCTAACCTAGCATTACAAGATATAATATTCAGGGTATAATATTTGTTTAGTATTTTTGAATTCAGTGAACCCTTATGCCAATTTATATATTTAATTTGGTAATAGTTGTAAAACACATCAGTATTGAAAGATTTAATGACTTTAAAGTTTCTATTTTTTTTGTGTCTATTTTGTTTAGTAAACAAATTAAGTGCTCAAGATCCTATTAATTTTCATCGTTTAACCAATGAAGCAGGCTTATCTCAAAATGATGTTAATGACATTTATCAAGACAAGGAAGGCTTTATGTGGTTTGCTACGCATGATGGCTTAAATAGATATGACGGTTATGATTTTATAGTTTACAAACCAGATTCGAATAACTCTAATAGTATTAATAGCAATTTAATTTTTGCCTTAACAGCAGATAATGACGGAAATTTATGGTTAGGTACTACAGGAAATGGATTAGATTATTTTGATAAATCTCTTGAAACGTTTACCCATTTCAGACACGATGAAAACAATATAAAAAGCATAAGTAGTAACCATGTTAATGATCTGTATTTAGATAAAAAAAATAGGTTATGGGTAGCTACTAATAATGGATTGAACTTATTAGATCTTAATGAGCCACTAGATTTAGTGAGTTTTCAGCGTTTTAGTCTATACTCAGATGAACTTGTTCCTAGTTCTAATGAAAATAGGGTTTTTACCATTTTTGAAGACCGAAATAGCCAATTATGGCTTGGTGGAGCAGAAGGTTTATACAAATTATCTAGGGATAATAAAGGCGATGTTTATTTTAGAATGATTAACCAAGCCATTGGTTTGCCAAATCTATCAGTGAGAAGTATTAATGAAGATGCACATGGAAGATTACTTATAGGAACTGGTACAGGTTTATTTTTGTTAGAAGCTAGTGATGATTCACATAAATTAACAAAGGTTTACGACGGATTCTTTAATGATATCGCTGTAAAGGAGAGCCAAATATGGACTGGTACAGATGCCGGATTGTTATATTTTAAGAGTTCAGATAAAGCCACTATCCCAGAATTTAAAAGACGCTCTGTTTATAACCCAAGGGATCCTAATAGCCTGAGTAAAAATATTGTTAAATCCTTATTTGTTGACCATACTGGGATTGTTTGGGTCGGTACTAATGGAGGTGGAGTGAATAAATTTAATCCTGACAAGAAAAATTTTAGGCACGTTAAAAATACATTAGACCCTAAAAGTCTTAGTTACGATAAGATCAGGGCTATGTTTGAAGATAGCAATGGGTCTTTATGGGTTGGCACAGAAGGAGGTGGATTAAACATGTTGCCAAAAGAAACGGCAAATAATGATTATAATAACTTTAGAACCTTTGAGTCCATCCCAAAATTATTTGCTTTAACAGAGGTAAATAAAGGGAGTACTAAAAAATTATTTATTGGTGCAGAATCTACTCCAGGATTATACATGTTAGATATTTCAAATCCTAATCGCATTAATGAAAGTAATATAGAAGAAGACAAAGACGTTGTACATAGTGTGTTTTCTATTTTAGAAGACAATCATAAAAATGTGTGGATTGGCACTTATAATGGAGGAGTACATCGTTGGTTATATAAAGGGGATGATTTGCCTTATAAAAAAGATGTGTTACTACATTCTAGCAAGGATTCTTCAACGGTTTCAAGTAATATAATTCGAAATATTTACCAAGACAGTAAAGGTCAAATATGGTTTGCTACAGGCAATGGATTAAATAAGTTATTACCAGATGAAATAAACCAAACCAAACCAAAATTTATTAGTTTTTTCAATGAGCCAAAGGATAGCCTAAGTCTTAGTCATAATTATATTCTAGAACTTTATGAAAGTAAGCAAGGAGATTTATGGATCGGCACTTTTGGTGGCGGACTCAATCAATATCTTCCGGCTACAGACGAACTACCTGATCGTTTTATGGTTTATAACAACGGAAATGACCTTCCAAATAACGTAATTAAAGGAATTTTAGAAGATGATCGTAACAATTTGTGGTTATCTACAAATAAAGGATTAACAAAGTTTAATCCTGTTACAAAAACCTTTAAAAATTACGATGTTAACGATGGCTTACAGAATAATGAATTTCAAGAGTTGGCGCGTTTAAAACGCAAAAACGGAGAGATGCTTTTTGGTGGAATAAATGGATTTAATGTATTCTATCCAGATGAAATAATTGATAATGCATTCGAAGCAGAAACGGTAATTACTGAGTTTTCAATATCTAATAAGCCTATTAATTTAAAAGAAAAAGTCAATGGACGTGTCATATTAGAACAATCGATTAATGATACAGAAAAACTTAGACTGAAGTATTTTGAAAATAGTTTTTCTTTCGAGTTTGCAGCACTTCATTACGCTGCGCCACAAAAAAATAAATTTGCTTACATGCTCGAAGGTTTTGATAAGGACTGGATTTTTACCTCTTCAAAAAAACGATTTGCAACCTATACCAATATTAGTCCTGGAGACTATACTTTAAAAGTAAAGGCTTCCAATAACGATGGCTTATGGGATTCAACACCATCAGAATTAAAGATTAAAGTCGTTCCTCCTTTTTACTTCACAACCGTGGCTTATATAGCTTACGGTCTTTTGCTAATTGCAACATTATTATTATATAGAAGATTTACAATTATTAAAGCGAATAGAAAACACCAATCAGAACTCGATGATTTAGAAAATGAGAAAAATGAAGAATTACAACGACTAAAACTCGAATTTTTTACCAATATCTCTCACGAGTTCAGAACACCTCTAACTCTAATAAAAGGACCAATAGAATATTTGCAAAAAAACAGCAGAGATTTAACACAACGCGAATTGCAAGAGCAATATGGATTAATGCAAAAAAACGCTAGTTATTTAATGCGTTTGGTTAACCAATTGCTAGACTTTAGAAAAATCACTCAAGGTAAAATGCAATTGGTGGTTAGAAAAAGTAATATAGCTTCATTTGTAAAGGAAGTTGCAGAACCGTTTCAATTTTTATCACATAAACAGTTAATTGATTTTCAGGTTAATACATCTAATGAAAATATATTAGCTTGGATAGATCATGATGCCTTAGAAAAAATAATAAACAATCTACTTTCTAATGCATTTAAGTTCACACCAGAACATGGAAACATAAACATTGATATTTCTGAAGAAAAGGATAACAAAGTAAATATGATTGTTATTAAAGTTTCAGATTCTGGAAATGGTATTCCTAAAGATAGAATCCAGAATATTTTTGAAAGGTTTTATATCGAAGAAGATAAAGACAAAAGAAATCCTCAAGGTGCAGGAATTGGTTTAGCCTTTACAAAAAATCTTGTAGAACTTCACAGAGGTACTATTACTGTTGAAAGTAATGAAAATGAAGGCACACAATTTACGGTGAAACTTCCAATCAATAAATTCGCCTATTTAAATCATCCAGAAATTGTTTGTAAAGAAGAATCAGATAGTGATTTCCTTATGCGATCGTCTGAAAAAGAATCGTTCTCAATTGATATTAATGACGAATTATTGGATGATGATATCAAAAAATCAAGGTCCAAGTTACCCATTTTATTAATTGTTGATGATAATAAAGACATACGAGATTTTATTAATCAAGTATTAAGCAAGGACTACGAGATCCACGAGGCAGAAAATGGTGAAGAAGGTTATAACGTAGCCAGAAAAGTTATTCCAAATATTGTTATAACGGATTTAATGATGCCAATAATGGACGGTATGGAGTTGTGCGAAAAACTGAAAACTACGAAGACCACAAGTCATATTCCTGTTGTGATGTTAACGGCAAAAATTTCGCAAGAAAGCGAGTTAGAAGGTCTTAAAAATGGAGCAGACGATTATATCAGAAAACCTTTTGATACGGAATTGTTAAAAGTAAAGCTGAATAATATCATAACAGGCAGAGATGTTTTAAGAAAACGTTTTAACAGAGAAATAAATCTCAAACCAAAAGAAGTTACCGTAACCTCTACAGATGAACGTTTCTTACAACAAGCCATTGAGATTGTTGAAAAACATATGATGAATACCGATTTTAGTGTAGAAATGCTGGTAAAAGAAATGGGTCACAGCCGTAGTAATTTGTACTTAAAGTTTAAAGAAATTACTGGACTCTCTTCTAGCGAATTTATACGAAATATACGACTAAAAAGAGCAGTTCAGCTTTTTGAACAAAGTGATTTATCGGTCAAAGAAATTATGTACATGACTGGTTTTAATACGGCTTCTTACTTTGCTAAATGCTTCAAAAAACAGTTTGGTGTTATTCCAAGTGAGTATGTGAAGCAGAAGAATAAACGGAATGTTTCTGAATAAGATTCAGAGAAAAGTATTTAAAATTTCTTTAAGTCATTTTCTGAAAAGAAAATAGTTCTTCCGTTCTTCAATATTAAGTCTTTACCTTTAATTTCTATTTGACCCTTAAGTCGAATATCGGTTGAAGAAGCTCCAATTTTAAATTCATAATCGCCAGCTTCGACAAGCCATTTGTCATTTACATATTGAACCAATTGCTGAGGTGATACGTTAAAAGTGACTGTTTTCTTTTCTCCTACCTTTAATGCTACGCGTTGAAAACCTTTTAATTGAATTGGTTTCATTGTTGATGATTTATCCACTGGCGAAACATACAACTGTACAATTTCAGTACCATCAACTTTGCCTGTGTTTTCTATAGTAAATGAAGCTGAAAACCGATCATCACCTATGTTAACTTCTGATTTCATTTTGAAGTTACTATATTCATAATTAGTATAGGACAAACCGTAACCAAAAGGATATAGAGGTGGCGCATCTTTAGCGTATCCATTTTGATAGTTAACTTCTTTCTTTTCTTGAGAATTTGGATAACTTACCGATAATTTTGCGGACGGATTTACTTTACCAATCAATATATCTGCAATGGCATTTCCGCCTTCTTCGCCAGGAAACCAAGCATTAATTATAGCTGCACATCGTCCTTCTATTTTGGTTATCACTTGCTGTCTTCCACCAAAAAGTACTAATATTACTGGTTTTCCTGTAGCCAATAATTGTTCTACAAAGGCTTCTTGATCGCCTGGTAATCCAATACCTTTTCTACTTCGTCCTTCGCCATTTAAAGAAATGTTTTCGCCTACTGCTGCGATGATGATATCGCTTTCATTAGCGATTTCAATCGCATTTTTCAAGTTGGGTTGAGGTAAACCATCTACTGTTAACAATTTCAATTTTCCCAGTCTGCTATCGCCAAAGCTTTCTTTATCTATTTTTGCTTCTAAATCCGCACTCCAATCACAACCACGTTCGTGTTGAATTTCAACGGTATTTCCTAGCGCATTTTCTAAACCTTCTTTTAAGGTGACTAACTTTGGATTTAATGGATCATAAGCTGCACTTTTCCAAAAAGCTCTCATTGCTTGATAGGTATAATCGCCTAATAAACCTTGAGTTGTGGCTGCATTTGGACCTACTAATGCTATTTTTTTTACATCATCTTTTAACGGAAGAATGCCATCGTTTTTTAATAATACAATAGATTGACATGCAGCTTCATAAGCGAGTTGTCTAAATTCGGGTGGATCAAAATCTAATGCGCCATCCTTTCCTATTTCAGGGTTTTTATCCAATAAACCTAAGCGCGCTTTCATAATTAAAGAGCGTCTTACAGCTGCATCGATTTCTTTTTCTGTTACCAATCCTTTTTCAATCGCTTCTGGCAATAGAGGGTAGGTGGTGGGCGAAGATAATTCAATATCAACACCTGCATTAATTGCCATTGCACCTGCAGTCATTTCATCTGGTGCTTGTTTGTATTTTTTAAAAACCATGTTAATCGCTCCATAATCGCTAACAACTAAACCGTCAAAACCGAGTTCTTTCCGTAACATAAAATCCAACATGGTGGGATTTACAGAAATTGGCAACGCTTTGTAAACTCCATAAGAAGGCATGACGCTTTTTGCTCCTGCCACTTTTATAGCTGCTTCATGAGGCATTAAATATTCCTCGTACAAAGTTTTAGCATCGTTGTTTTCCGTGCCGTAACCAGCAAAATGCTTTACAGTTGCGGCAACACCACTTCTAAAATCATCGCCTTGTAAACCTTCTACAAAAGCGACACCTAAACGTGATGTTAGATAAGCATCTTCGCCATAACTTTCTTGATGACGGTTCCAATGTGCTGTTCTACTTAAATCCAACATCGGCGATAAGGCAAACGTTGCACCTGCAGCTCGCATGTTTTTTCTAGTGGATTCCGTATTTCGTTTTACTAATTCAGGATTCCAAGAACAGCCAATACCAATTTGTTGCGGAAACGTTGTAGCTCCTAAAGTGGCAAAACCTGTAATAGCTTCTTCGTGAAAAATTGCAGGAATCTTCAAGCGGGTTTCGGTCATTAAAAACTGTTGGATTTCGCGTACTAAATCTCGTAAGGCTTCTGGTTCTAGATTCTGACCTGTAGAAAACTGACAGAAATGTCCAATACCATTCGAGATTTTCTCTCTGCACTTTTCAAGGGATAATTGGCCATCCACCAATAATTCCCTTATTCTTGTTCCTGTTATTTGTGCAATTTTTTCTTCCATCGACATTTTGGACAAAAGAGAATCAACTTGAACATCAATTTCTGGTGTACTAAATGAAGGGATTGGTTTTTCTTGGGAAAACAAAAAAAATGCATTGAAGAGAACGATTAATATAATTATTCTTGTTTTCATTTTTAAATAATAAGTTAACTATCTATAGCTTAAAAACCCGTTCTAAAGCCATCCACTTTTCTCCATTTTTAGCCCATGGTAATTCTTGTTGGTAGTTCCACATCAAGTTTTCCCATTCTTGTACTTTTTGGTTATTAGCATCCATTTTGGCCTTTGTAGTAGGGTCAAAGGTGTCATCTACTTCCATAATCATAAACATACGGTTGCCAACCAAATATATTTCCATATCCACGATGCCAGCATCTTTAATACTTTTGGTAATTTCTGGCCACGCATTTCCTGCAGCGTGATATTCCTTATATTCTGCAATGAGTTTTGAGTCGTCTTTTAAATCACAAGAAAAACAATGTCTAGTTGTATTCATTTTTGATTAAATTTTAGATTTTTTATACGTACTATAACCATAATGCGCCACAACTGCTAAACAGATTAATGGTAAGATGAAAGAAAAATTTACTTCAGGAATAAACCCTAAAATTTGTTCGTCTGCAAAACCAGGTCCTCCCCAATCTAAAATACTGCCTTGTAAAACAGGCATTAATGCACCACCTACAATGGCCATCACTAATCCTGCAGATCCTATTTTGGCTTCATCTCCCATGTTTTTTAGGGCAATTCCGTAAATAGTTGGAAACATAATAGACATAAATAAAGACACGGCTACTAGAGAATATAGGCCTGTTGTGCCTTGTAGTAAAATCGCTCCTGCGCAAAATACCACACCTCCAATACCAAATAACATTAATATTTTTGATGGGTTTATCGTTTTCATCAAAGCGGTTCCTATCCATCGTCCGGTTAAGAAAATAATCATGGCAGCAACATTAAACCAAGTTGCTGTTAATTGCGCTGATTCTGGTAAATTATCATTAATATTATCTACATATTGAAAAATATAGGTCCAACACATAATTTGTGCACCTACATAAAAAGCTTGTGCAATTACACCATGTTTATAATTCCTATTAGCAAACAATTTCTTAAAGGATTCTGAAAGCGAAATTTTATCTTCATCTGCTGTTTTTGGAATTTTAGTAAAAATAATAATAACCATAATCGCCAAAACAATCAATCCTAATATAATATAAGGCACACTAATTACGCCCAAATCATTTTCTCTCACTGCTCCTTTGGCCGTTTCAGATAAAGTGTCATAGATTAAAGCACCTGTGGCATCTTTGTCATCAGAGCGTAAAGCCGAAATAACAAACTGTTGCGCCACAATCATTCCTATTAACGATCCAATAGGATTAAAAGCTTGAGCTAAATTTAAACGTTGTGTTGCAGTTTCTTTGTCTCCTAACGATAGAATCAACGGATTCGATGTGGTTTCCAAAAAAGCCAATCCACAAGTAATAATCCATAACGAAATTAAAAAGTAATTAAATTCTTCGTTTGCAGCCGCAGGATAAAACAAAAATGCACCAATGGCATACAAAGACAAGCCTAAAATTATACCGGATTTGTATGAAAACTTTCTAATAAACAAAGCGGCTGGCAATGCCATAAAAAAGTACCCAAAGTAAAATGCAAACTGTACCAAGGATGCTTGTACATTAGACAATTCTGGCATTACTTTTTTAAATGCTGACACCATTGGGTTGGTTAAATCATTGGCAATTCCCCATAAAGCGAACAATGACGTAATAATTATAAAAGGAAACAAAAGTTCCTTTCTTACAACTGGTATTTTTTTAGAGATGCTCATTTTATAGTGTTTAGTTAGTTTAAGGTTGAATTACTCTGATAGCAATGATCTATCTAAATTGACATAGCCACCATCTACAGCAATAAATTGACCTGTAGTATGCGATGATTTTTCTGAAATGGTAAATAAACATTGATCTGCAATTTCTGCAGGTGTCGTCATTCGGTTTTCTAAAGGAATTTTTTTGACAATAGATTTTAATTTTTCTTCCCCATTTTCCAAAGTCTTGATCCAGTTATCGTAAGCTGGTGTCCAACTTTCAGCAATAATGATTGCGTTAGAACGTATGCCGTATGAAATTAAATCTACAGCCCATTCTCGTGTTAAACCTAAAACACCACCTTTTGAAGCCGCATAACCAGAGGTGCCTCCTTGACCAGTTAAACCTACTTTAGAACCAATATTTAAAATATTTCCTTTAGAAGCTTTTAAAAATGGTAAGACATGTTTTACGACTAAAAAGTAACTGACCATGTTTAATTTTAAGGACCACATAAAATCCTCGTAAGAGGCATCTAATCCAACACCATCATTAACACCAACGTTATTTATAACAGCATCAATTCTGCCATATTTATCTGTAATTTTCTTTATAGAAGCTTCTATTTGTTCAGGATCTGTAACATCAGTTTTACAAAAAATAGCGTCAATGCCTCGCTTTTGAATGTCTTCTGCATAAGCAAAACCTCTATCATTTCTATCAATAATTGCTGGTATTGCACCTTCTGCAACTAAATGTTGCAAAATAGTTTCTCCAATACTACCTTTTAATCCTGCTGCGCCAGTTATTAAAACGACTTTGCCTTTTAGACCTAAATCCATATTATAAATTATAAAATTTAATAGCGTTTTTTCCCATAATCGCTTGTTGTTCAACTTCAGAGAATTTGCTTATAAAATTGGTTACTATTTTTTTTACTTGTTGATAATTTCCTGCTACCAAACACACTGGCCAATCAGAACCAAACATCATTCTATCGGTTCCAAAAGCTTCAAAAACCAATTCTAAATAGGGTTGTAATTGTGCTTGTGTCCAGGTGTTATAATCTGCTTCTGTAATCATGCCAGAGACTTTACAAAACACATTTTTATGTTTTGCTATTTCAGTCATTAAAGTTGCCCAACCATCATAGAATCCATTTTTTATATAGGGTTTTGCGATATGATCGATTACGAATTTCTGGTTAGGAAAACGTTTTACAAATTCTAAAACCGATCCTAATTGATGTGGAAACACCAAAATATCATACGTGAAATTGTATTCTTTTAATGCTGAAATGCCTCTTAAAAAATCTACCCTTAATAGAAAATTATGATCTTCTTCGCCTTGTACGACGTGACGAAATCCTTTTAGTTTTTCATGTTGACTATAGTGCTTTAAGACATCATCAATATTTTCGGCTCTTAAATCTGCCCAACCAACAACACCTTTTATAAAATCGTTTTTAGAAGCTAAATCCAATAAGAAATTAGTTTCCTCTAAAGTTTGGTCGGCTTGTACTGCAACACAACCATCAATATTATTTTTAGTATAAACGTTTAGCAAATCAGAAGGCATAAAATCCTTTCTGATAACTTTCATTTTGTTATCAATCCAACTATGCTTTTTAGGCTCATATTTCCAAAAATGCTGATGAGAATCTATAACCATATCTTAGTTTAAAAATGTGTTTAAAGCTGATTTCATGCCATTTTCTATAATAGATTCTAGATGCTGTATAACTTCGTTTTCTAATCCATAAACTTTCGTTAAGTCTATGCCCCAAAAATCAATATTTGTAAGAGTCTCATTTACAACTGTAGCAATATCATTTGTTTTCCATTGCGCTTCAAAAAATGATAAGACAGCCGCATCATCTTTTAATGTAATTGTACTTCCGTTTCTATCTCCCTTGTAGAACGCAATTAATGCAGCTAATGAAAACAATAAATACGATGGTAAAGCATTCTTTCTTTTTATGAATTCTAAAACAGATGGTAAAACACGTGTTTTATATTTTGAAACGGAATTTAACGAAATACTCATCAATTCGTGTTCTAAATATGGATTTCTAAAACGGTCCAAAACATCATTCGAAAATTGCTTTAATTCATCGTCTGGTAAGTCTAAGGTTGGACAAATATTATTGAATAGCGCTTCTTTTAGAAACGTGCCAACCACAACATCTTCTAAAGACTCACGAACACGATCAATCCCATATAAATATCCAACAGGCACTAAAGCCGTGTGCGCACCATTTAATATACGCACTTTTCGCGTTCTGTACGGTTCCATATTATTTGTGAAAACTACATTTAGTCCACAAGCTTCTGATGGGAATTCTTCCTTGACCGTTTCAGGACCTTCAATAACCCACAAATGGAATTGCTCCCCTTCAACAACCAAATTATCTTTATAACCCAATTCTTTGGTAATCGCTTCCATTTTATCTCTTGGATAACCAGGAACAATGCGATCTACCAAAGTATTACAGAAAATATTGTCATCATTAATCCATTCTATAAAATCATTTCCAAGTTTCCAATCCTTAGCATATTGAAGAATGATTCGTTTAAGATTATCTCCATTTCTATCGATCAATTCACATGGAATAACAATTAAGCCTTTATCTGAAGCGCCTTTAAATGTTTGAAACCTTTTATATAATAAAGCTGTTAATTTTCCGGGAAAACTAGGCTGAGGACTATCATTTAAAGTGTCATTTTCATTGTATGAAATTCCAGCTTCTGTGGTGTTTGAAATCACAAATCTTAATTCTGGATTTTCCGCATTTGCGAGATAGACATCATAATTTTCATACGGATTGATGCTTCTTTGAATACAATCAATAATTTCGTGTTCGCTTATAGCTTTTCCATTCTTTATACCATTCAAATAAAGCGTATACAAGCCATCTTGCTCGTTAAGTAGTTTTACCAAACCTTGGTCTATAGGTTGCACGACCACAACACCACCATCAAAATTTGCTTTTTTGTTCATTTCATGAATCATCCAATTAGCGAATGCTCTTAAAAAGTTACCTTCTCCAAATTGAATAATCCGTTCCGTATAAGTGTTAACTGATGCTGTATTTCTGTTTAATTGTTGCATTAATTTGAATTTGTTCTGATGTTTATTATCCTGCAAGATTTGAAAAACCTTGTAGGTGTATTTGTTTTTATTTTTAGACCTACAGGGTTTTGAAAACCTCGCAGGTCGGACAAATCGTAAGTTAAATCACAAAGAAACTCCACGTTTCCAAGGAATAAAATCATTGTTACCATGTAGAACCGCTTTTGAAGCCGTTTCTCCACTTGCCACTTTTATAATGTGGTCTAATATTTTTTCGCCCATAGATTCAATGGTGTCTTCACCTGTAATTACGGTTCCAGCATTAATATCTATAATGTCATTCATACGTTCATATAAATTGGTATTGCTCGACATTTTAAGAACTGGTGCAACCGGGTTTCCTGTTGGTGTTCCCAAACCTGTGGTAAAAACCACCACATTACAGCCAGATCCTACCAAACCTGTTGTGGATTCCACATCATTTCCTGGTGTACATAATAGGTTTAGTCCTGGCTTAGTGACTTGTTCTGTATAATCCAAAACCTCTACAACAGGTGATGTACCACCTTTTTTTGCAGCTCCAGCCGATTTCATGGCATCTGTAATTAAGCCATCTTTAATGTTTCCTGGTGATGGATTATTTTCAAAACCAGAACCAACAGCAACTGCTGCTGCCGAATACGCACGCATTAAATCGTAGAATTTTTTTGAATCTTCCGCTGTTTCGCAACGGTTAATAAGTTCTTGTTCTACTCCATTTAATTCTGGAAATTCAGATAACACAGGACTGCCACCTAAAGCCACCAATAAATCGGATGCATAGCCTAAAGCTGGATTTGCAGAAATTCCTGAAAAACCATCCGATCCTCCACATTCTAAACCTAAAACAAGTTTGTTCAATGGTGCTGGTTCTCTTACTATTTTGTTCGCTTCAGTTAAACCAATGAACGTGTGTTTTACAGCTTCTTCTATTAATTTACGTTCGCTTTCACTTTGTTGTTGTTCTAAATAATGAACTGTTTTAGCACAATTAGGATCAATATCATCAATCGCTTTTTGAAGCATTTCTATTTGTGCATTCTGACAACCTAAACTAAAAACGGTTGCTCCTGCAACATTAGGATTAGTAATATAACCTGCTAATAATTTTACTAAAACTTCAGAATCTTGTCGAATGCCTCCACAACCACCATCGTGTTTTAAAAATTTGATACCATCGACATTAGGAAAGACTCTATTTTTAGAAATTTCCTCTTTTGTTGTAATGATTGGCGTGTTTAAAATAGCTTCAGACGTTGCTCCCGATTTATATTGTTTAATTAAGGCTTCGGTGTCAACTGCAAAATCCTTTTTGGTTTCATAGCCCAGTTTTTCCGAAAGTGCGCCTTCTAAAACATCAAGATTTCTGTTTTCGCAGAAGGTTAGGGGAATGACCAACCAATAATTAGCAGTACCTACTTTACCGTCTTTTCTGTGGTAACCGTTAAATGTTCGGCCTTTAAAATTTGAAGCATCTGGTGCTGTCCATGTAAACTTTTCTTTAGAATCGTTAAAATCTGCCGAAGCATGTTTTACATTTTCAATCGTAATAGCTGTTCCTTTTTGAATTGGCAATACAGCCTTTCCTATTAAAACACCGTACATAAAAAGCTCATCGCCAACTTTAAAATCATTTAACGCAAATTTGTGTTTTTGCTTAATATCTTCTTGTAATGTGAAGGTTTGTCCAGCAACATCTACAAAAGTACTTTTAGGCAAAGGTGTTATGGCAACAATAATGTTGTCTTTTGGATCTATTTGAACGTAATTTTTAGACATTGCTTTCTAATTAAATTTTACGGTTGCTTTAATCACTCCAGTTTCTGGTTTTGTCCAGCTATCAAAATTTGCAATCATATCGGTAAAATCTACTTCATGCGTTACAAATGAATCTGTCGGAAACTGGTTTAATACATTAATAACGTGTTCAAAGTCTTCCGTCGTTGCATTTCTACTGCACATTAAAGTCATTTCTTTGGCGTGTACTTTTGGATGATTATATGTTAAATCGCCTTTAGATAATCCTACCAAAACAAAACGTCCACCATGAGACATGTAATTTGGGCAATCTTCTAAAGCGTACTTATTGCCTGAAGCATCAAAAACTGCGGTACATAAGTCGCCATTTGTGATTTCTGAAATGTCGCCAACTGCTTCTTTACCAGCTTTTACTATATAATCGACACCTATTTTTTCTTTGGCATACGCTAAACGTTGTTCGTTCATATCTATTGCAATAACTTTTGCGCCTGCAATCTGCGCTAGTTTCATAATGCCAATGCCTATTGGACCACAACCAACCACAGCAACTAATTCATTGGGTTGTATATTTGCTCGTCTAACAGCATGTGCACCAATAGCAAGCGGTTCTACAATTGCCATTTCGTTATCCGAAAGATGATTTGCTGGTAACAAAATATCGGCAGGAACTGTAATTTGTTCTTGCATGCCGCCATCTCCATGTACGCCTAAAACAGAAATATTGGTACAGCAATTGGTTTTTCCGTTTCTGCACGCTATACAGTTTCCGCAACTGATATATGGCATAACAACAACTTTATCGCCAGCCTTAATATTCCTTTTATTTTCTCCTATTTCTAAAACTTCGGAAGCTAATTCGTGACCTAAAATCCTTGGATAGGTAAAGAAAGCCTGATTACCACTATAGGCATGTAAATCTGTACCACATATACCAACTTTATTGATTTGCAATAAAGCTTCATTGTCTTTTCTAGTAGGTGCTTCTTTTTCTTTTAACAGGAATTCACCTGGTTTTTCGCAAACTATGTATTTCATTGATTCTAATTAAAATGGTGTAAAACTTATAAGAGTACATCTGTTAAAGACGCACTCTTATGACTAAAACAAATTGAAAAAAACTAACTTAAATTCTCTCTATTTATAAGGTTAACTCTAAAACAAAAGCATAATCTCCTGGCTTTTCTGATGGCATTTCTACAGATAGACCTTCATCATTTTGCGACCATTTTAATCTGGCATCGCTTCCTAATAGTTTTACATTAGAGACTTTATGATTTGAAGATTTAACAGATTTTATAAGTACACTATCGTTTTCTGGCCAAGCCATCATTATAGCATATACCTTATTTCCTTTTGTTGTAAAACGAATATCCTGACCAGTAAAATCTTTATTACCTCCTTCGGAATGATGCCCAGTACCAACTTCTGTAGGTCCTTCACCAAAAACTTCCCAATATTTGGTATCGTAAATGGCTTCTCCATTAATATCTAACCAACTCCCAATTTTTAGTAAAATTTCTTTTTGATCTTCAGGAATTGTTCCATCTGCTTTTGGACCAACATTTAAAAGTAAGTTTCCGTTTTTAGAAACGATATCTACCAAATCATCTACTAATTGGTTGGCTGTTTTAGATTTCCAATTGGTAACATGAGACCAAGAGTTTTTTCCTATTGAAGTATCTGTTTGCCATGGTAGTTTGCGAATGCCTGGAAGTTTTCCTCTTTCTAAATCATATATAACTGTACCCTCTGGAAAAGCTTGTTCATAGAAATTTTTATCCTGTAAAACTACTTCTTTTCCCCATTCTAATCCTTTATTATAATAGTATGCAGCTAATTTTGGACGGTAATCTCTCCATTCTGGTGTGTCTAACATAAAATCGAACCATAAAATATCTGGTTGATAGTTGTCTATTAAATCTTTAGTTCTTGCCCACCATAGTTCTTTAAATTCTTCTGAAACTGGTTCGTTTAAATCTTGTCCCTTTTTTGAATATAAATCTGCATACTGAGGATCTGTGGTATCAAAATGGTCTTTTTTATTGTAGAAAGACCAGTTAAAGGCATAGTGAGAGGATGCTCCCATTATCATTCCTTTAGCACGTCCTTCTTTCATTAGTTCGCCTAAAATATCTTTTTTTGGTCCCATGTCTGCGGAATTCCAACGTGTTGTATTCGATTTGTACATCGCAAAACCATCATGATGATCTGCAACTGGTACCACATATTTTGCTCCTGCTTTTTTAAATAGATCTATCCATTCAGCAGCATCAAATTTTTCTCCTTTAAACATAGGAATAAAGTCTTTATAGCCAAATTCTTTTAAATTTCCATAATTTGCTAAATGATGTTTATTAACGTCTGAAGGTCCCGTTTTTTGATGCTTTAATTCTGCTGTAAATTGAGCTGAATCCATATACATATTTCTTGGATACCACTCCGAGCCATAAGCCGGAACCGAATATGCTCCCCAATGAATGAAGATTCCAAATTTTTGTTGGTTAAACCATGCTGGGTCTTTATAATTTTTCTTTATAGATTCCCAATTTGCTTCAAAAACTGGATTGTTTTGTGGGTCTAATTCTGCGGTTTTTTTGTCTTCTTTAGAGCCGCATGCTAGAATTAAAAAACAAAATGTGAGTATTATATATGACTGAGTTTTTGAAAGCATAGTTGTGTATTTGGCTAGTTATTTATATTGAAGCTAAGTTCTTGTTTTTACCTAAAAGTTATTATATCTAATGTTGAAATTGATAGAACATATGGTTAATTAAAAAGTATTATAATTTATTTAAAAGTATTAATCGATTCGGTTTTCTACGTTGATAATCAATGAGCTAACGTGTCCTCCAGTATCAGGAAACGTAATTTCAACAGTGTTATCTCCAGAAACCAAATGCTTAATATCTACTGGAATACCTATTACTCCAAAAAATCGTTGCCTTGCTAATTGATCATAACCTGCCCAATTATCTGGAACAATTACAGTGTGCCCATTAAGTGAAATAATTGGTTTTTTGCTCATATCGTGAGCTCTACCGATTCCCATTTTAATAGTTGCTCTTCCATTGTTTATAACTTCTAAATTACTAAAGGTAAACAAGATAGGTTTGTCTTTTTCTATAGGTTGTAGGTAAGTTTGTGTGTAGTGATTACGCTCTTTTATAGCACTATTATATTTAAAATTGGAAACATCACATTCTGCAATAACGGTTTCTCCTGCTTTTAAACTTAGGTTGTTTAATACCGTTTCATTAGTAAAATAAACTAACCTTGGCTGTCCTGTTGCTGTGTTATATGAGCGTTTTAGAGTTATATTATTAATAAAATCCGAACTGTTGTTCAAATAATTTAAAGCGACTTCTTGAGGAACGTCACTCAAATTATTTACCGCAATAAACACCTTTCCTTGTTTTGAAAACGCATGAATTTGAATATCAGGATTGTTAGAAGCGACTTCTATTCGTTTGCCTTCAACACCTTTCCATAATTCATAAAACTTTTTGAGATGTGTAAATGAATAGGTGCCATCAGCATTCTTCTTTTTAATAACCCAAGGATACGGATGACCATCTGGATTTCCTTTTGTATTATCATAAAACCAAGTCGCTTTTGATGTAATAAAAGGAATGGCTTTTAACAAACGATCTGGTTTGTCTAATAACTGCATTAATATCTTGTTGTAAGCAATTAAGCAGGTGCCGTTTAATTCTGGTGAATACGGTTTGCCAGTTAATCCTTGTGCTGTATAGCCATATTCTGAAATGATATGCGGTTTTACAACTCCCCATTTTTTAAAACTGTAGGCTTCAATTAAATCTAAAATACCCTCAGAATTACTTCCAGAACGGTAACTGAAATCGCCTTCAACATTTCTTCCATCGTATATATGTGTTGCGAAAAATTGCATACTTTCTCCAGCGACATCCATAAATGTTTTCATTCGTGTGTCCCAATAGCCAAAATCATCTTTTTCAACTTCAGGATAAGCAGAAGCATAACCACCAACCATCATATCAGGAATTTCAGTATGTACCTTATCGGCAACTGCTTTAAAGAGTTTCGACATTTCTACAATTACTGCAGGTGTTTCGTCCCAAGTATCTACATAATCTTTGGCATGTACAAAAGGTTCGTTCATAACCTCGTAGTATTTTGGAACTACTGGATAGGCGTTCTTTAAATACGTGGCACTGTATTCGGCAATTTTTTCGTAGTCTTGGTTAAGTTGAAACGCATCTCTCGGATGGTCTGTAATTACAAAATCTGCCGTGGCAAAATCATTGAACATCGGACTCTTTTTTATTTGGTCCGCAGCGCGTTCTCCACGTTGTTTAGCTTCAGCAAGAGACGGAATTTCTGTTGTCGATGCTCTAAAAGGTGCTGGTCCGCCAAATGTACGTCCATGTTCAATTCCTAGTTTTTTAAATAAATAATCTGCATCCGATGCTAAATCCCAATTGCTATAAGAATCGTGCATTGCAAAATACTTTTGTCTATTCAATTCACTCTCGTTGCCTATAAATTTTTGTGTTGTAAAATCTATAGTGACTTCATTCTCTTGAGCAACAACACTATGTAATGTTGCTATACTTAATACGAGTAATATATATGCTTTATTCATTGTCTTAAAATTTAACAAATTTGTAGTAGTCGTCTTGGCTTGTAATGGCATAATAAGCACCTCCTTTTAAATCAGATACGGTTATTGAATTGGAGTTTTTTTCTTCTTTTACAACTTCGCCATTCATCGCTATTATTTTTATAGATTCATAAGAAAGGTCGCCAGGTAAGGTTAAAATCTTTGAAGTTTTATTTAGCGAAAGTGTGATGCATTGTTCATTTACATCATCTATTGTTAAGACTTTAACGGCTTTAGTGATTTCTATGCCAGAGAGTTCTTTACTGACAATATTTTTGTTGGGAAAACCTTCGCCAGAGCCATAATACAATACAAAACGATATTTGTTTCCTACTTTTGGTTGACCTGTATTAATATTCACTTTAACTTTGCCTTCTCCTGCATTGACCGTTTTGTTTTCGCTGGCTGCAATCCATTGTTGATCATTCCATAAAGCAACTTGAAGCATTCTTGGTTCGCTAGCTTTGTAGTTAATTTCAAACTCAAAATTCTCTCTGCTCGATAATGATGTTGGCGTTAAAACAGAAAATGAGGCATCATCTAAAATGGGTTCTTCTTTGTTGGTTATTTCCACATTATTAACAATGGACGATGCACGTGTGGTTTTCCAATCGCCACCACTATCGCGAACAGAGACTAAAACACGATAACCATTACCCGCTCTTGGACTGTCTTTTGTACCAATTTGAAAGTTAAGAACTCCTTTTCCTTTCTTTACAGGAACCGTTTTACCTGCCCAAAATTTTGCTGGTCCGCCAGAAATATCTAATGCTAAATCTGAATCTTCTGAAACTTCATAGCCAACATAGAAACTGTATGATGTTGCGGTTTTTAGTTTTACAGGAACATCTTTTACGAAAATCACTTTATCATTCTGTGCTTGATTCTTAAAAGATATCAGTCCGAAAAACAGTAGAACTATCAGTTTGGAAATTATTATTTTATGTTGCATAATTTTTATTTTATTTGTTTTAATACAAAACCATTCAACCACATATCACCAACATCCTCTAGGTTTTTAAATTCTAAAATTACAGGATTTGTGCCATCGGATTGTATTATTGATTTTATGGATAAAGGTTGGCGTTCGCCTGTGTTGTTTTCAATATAATAATCTACTATGTGGTCATCAGATTTTCTGGTGAACGTGCCATTACTGTCTATTACAGAAACTTCAATGGCATTGGTCATTTTTACATTGCCACGTCTAGAGTGATGAAAGGTTTCAATATGGTAACGACCTTTTTCTAATCCAGAAAGATTCAATTCTAGAACACCTTTTTCAACATATAATCCATCAGTACCCACAAAACTCAAATCGCCCAACATAGCAGTGTCTCCTAGCCAGTTTATCTTGTTGTCACTACTAATAGTGGCTTCCGCATTATAATCATTCAGTTTGTAAGTAAGGTTGTTATTGGAATTTCCTGTCCATTCCAACCAATCAAACTGCACCAATTGTTTGTCGCCACCAATATCAATTCTAGAAATTGGGTAGTCGTAAATTGGTTGTGCGTTGTTGGCGATTTCATTTGGATTATAGGTAACGGTCTCGATAGTTGCCGTTTTATTTTTCAATCCTTTTGATGTTGCTGTAACCTTAATTTCGCCAACATTGGCAGTTCCTCTTAAATACATGGTTGCCACTCCGTTATATGGTAATGCAGGATTGGCATCTATTTTACCGTTATCTATTAGTTCGCCTGCGCCAGAAATTTGAAACTTAATTTTTTGGGAGGCATTCGTCATCACTTCGCCATTTTGATCCATAATATAAGCATGAACCATTCTTATATCCGAACCACCAGCATAAAACGGTTGATTAGTAATGTTGAACTCTAATTTAATATGATGCGGTTTCCCTTGTTTAGTTCGTGTATGCTCGGCTATTTTTTCTCCATTTACAAAACCAATAGCTTTTAAAGTACCAAATTCCCAATTGTATCTGAAAGTAAACGACGGATGGTTGAGGTTCATTTTAATGATATCATTGTCGGGAAATTGTTTTGCGATTAATTGATTGTTGTGGTACAATTCTACATATTGACTGTTACTGAACACTCTAACTTTTCCATCTTTTGAAGCCGTTTCATCCGCAATATGAACCATTGGCTTTGCCACCAGTTCTGATTGGTACCATTTATAAACGGGTTTTGGTACACGGAAACCCGTCATTATTCCATTGGTAGTCATAAAGGTACGTTGCCATTTATCGTCGTCAATATCTGGTTGTAGGTGATTGTAATCTGCACCTAGCCAAGCAATGGCCGCAATATTGTTTTTGTTGCTTTTATATCTTGAAATATGAAATTGGTTCTGCTCTGAATTTGCTCTACTACCATGTTCCATAACCATGGTAAAAGCATCTTCAGGGAATTCTGTTCGTCGGTAATCCATAGTCGCATGGACATCGGTAACACCTTCATTTTTAACGCCATTCCAAGGTGCGGAAGCAGAAGCGGTTAAACGGAAAGGGTCTTCTTCCTTGGCCACTTGTTGCATGCGTGGCACAGGTCCTCTATGGTTGATACCAGCACCCCAAAATACTATGGATGGATGATTTCTGTGATTACGAATCATGTGTCTTGTTGCCACATCCAATTTATCGAACCACAATTTGTCTCCCCATTCTATCCAAGTTGAAACTTCCTCATAAATAATAATTCCGAGTTCATCACAGGCTCTTATAAAAGCATCATCTTGCGTATAATGTGATAAACGGATAATATTCATACCTGCATTTTTGTACTGTAATGCTTCGTTATAATGAAAGGAATTTGGAATGGCATCTCCAATATTCGGGTAATTTTGATGCCTGTTGGCACCTACCAAAAAAAGTGGTTCGCCATTTAAGACAAAACCTTTGCCTTTTTCTAATGAAAATTTTCTAAACCCGAAGGTATTCTCAACAAAATCTACAGATGTTTTATCATCATAAATAACCGAATATACTCGGTATAGATAAGGTGTGTCTGGCGACCATAAATGATAATCGTCTTCAACTGTAGTGGTTTGTCTAAACGTATGTTTGGTATTTGCTGAAATTTCTACATCCTGTACCAAAGTCTGTATCACATAACCATCTGCATTGATTATTTTGGTTTCAATTCGGCAATTTTTTGGAGTACTGTTTTCGTTTTTAACGGTTGTTTGTATTGAAACTGTTCCGTTGTGCTTATTCACTGTTGGTGTATTGATATTTACGCCAGCATCATAATCTTCCCAATTAAAAGTAACGTGCAATGGATTGGTGGTCACTAAATACAAATCACGATAGAGGCCTCCAAATTTTACATAATCTGTTCGGTGTGGGTCTGGTGCAATGGATTGGCTATAGCTGTTATCGGCTTTTATAACGATGGAATTATCCGTATTAAGTTTTACAAATTCGGTAATATCAAAGTGAAAAGGCACATAACCATTTATGGCAAAGTCGCCTGCTTTTTTACCGTTGACCCAAAGCTGTGTGGCATTGTGTACACCTTCAAACTCTATAAAAACTTTATCAGAAGGTTTAGCATTCACTTTTATGGTTTTTCTATACCAGCCAAAATTCCTTAAATATTTTGGTTGTACCCAACTTTCTTTAACGCTATCCATTTCAAAGGACACTAATTGCATGGTGTGTGGTACGGAAACACTTTCCCAATTGGAATCGTCGAATTCTTCAGATTCTGGATTTCCAGAGACATCGCCCAAATGAAATTTCCAGTCCAAGTTAAGATTTGTTTTGGTGCGGTTTGTTGGGATATTTCCTTCTGGTAATGGGTTTGTTTGTGAAAAACAAGTTATTGAAATAAATAGTAAAAAGACATTAAATAGTCTTTGCATAGCGGAGTAATTATCAAGTTTTAAAAATAACTGATAATAGGGCTTTCAATAATAACGTATGACCATAATCGTATAACAAATGTCTTGTTGCGGAAAATTTAAAGACCATATAAGGTATTAATAAGTTTGTTTTTATCCATAGTTTCTTCTATTAGTACATAATTTGGTATCGTCTGGCTAATCACTGACAGATATAAATCATAGTTATGAAAAAACTTCTTCTTTTATTACTGTTTGCTGCTATTTCAATTAACGTGAAAGCACAACCACCAGAACCTCCAACGGGTTTTAGATGGGTGTTGTATTCTCAATATTCAGATGAGTTTAATGGCACGTTTTTGGATGCTACCAAATGGAGAAATACCTTTCCTAATTGGCAAGGAAGAGTACCAGCAAAGTTTGAACCTACTGCTGTGAGTGTTCAAAATGGATCTATGCAACTCAAAAGTGGAAAATATGCTGTACCACAAGGTTCTTATACTATGTATGGAGGAGCTGTAACATCTGTAAAAGAAACGGCTCATTTTGGTTATTATGAATGTCGATTTAAGAGTTCTCAAATAGCCATGTCAACCACATTTTGGCTCTCAAATGGTAAAGAAGATTACAGTCCTACGTCATGCACAACAGACAGTTATAGTCAAGAATTAGACGTTGTTGAAGCTGTGGGAGATACGCGAAATACATTCCCATCTTTTAAACAAAAAATGAAATCTAATACGCATTACCGCTATATTCCTTGTGGAGAGACCAGTGAAACGTTTTATTCTAATGGTGCTGATTCTGAGGTTTTAAGTACTGAGGTTTGGGAAGATTACCATACTTATGGCATGCAATGGCACAACGCGCAATCTGCCACATTTTACGCTGATGGTACACAGGGAGATAACGTATTGTTTGATACAAGTATAGATAATAATCCATTTAGTAGATCAATGTTTATAGCAATGGTGAGCGAAACATACAATTGGTTAACACCTTATCCAACGGATGCCGAATTGAATAATGATGCTATTAATACAGCATATTATGATTGGATTAGAAGTTATAGATTAGTCCCAATATTCGACCCAGAACCTGTAAATACAGCAGATGGTTTGGTAAATGGAGATTTCGAATTTGGAAATTTAACCAATTGGATTGGTTGGGGAGGAACGATTAGAACCATAAGTACGACCGATCCTTATGCTGGGACCTATGCGGCTCATATTAAAGGAGCTGGTGCACATGAACGCATAGTAAATTTAAAACCCAATACAGATTACATCCTAAAATCCTACATTAAAGTTTTGAGTGGATCTATTATTTTGGGAGTTAAAGAAAACAATGATCCTGAAGCGGTTTTAGGTTCAGTAAATGTGAACAGTTTAACCTACCAACAAGCCATTCTAAATTTCACAACAGGAATAGAAACAAGTGTGAAATTTTATTTTTATGCGCCTTCAACTTCAGATGAAGCGTTTGCAGATAATTTTGAAATCTTAGAAACCAACCCACAACCAAAAGCAGCGGTTTTTGAAGAAGATATTAATTTTAATACAACGCCAATGTTATCCAATGCTTCGCAAACTTTAACGGTTTCTTATAACTATAAGGCGAATGCTGACCGCGAAATTAATTTTACTATTTATAACTCCAGCAATATAGAAGTTTATAGTACAACAATTGATGGATTGGAAGGCTATGGTAATAATGAAATCGTACTTTCAATTGGAAGCACATTACCAAGTGATAATTATACTTTGGTTGCCGATATAAGACCTATTGGTGGAAGTGATGCCGAGATTTTAGATACAGCAACAAGTTCGCAGTTTACACTGTCTTCGTCTAATTTTGAAATGAACGATTTTAAACTGGAATTGTACCCAAATCCAACACGTGCTTTAGTGTATATAAAAACCGAAAACCTTTATAGTAAAACAGACATTGAAGTGTATGATGTCTTAGGTAAACGTGTATTGAAAACCGAGTTTGAAGGCAACCAATTTGAATTAGATATAAGTGCTATTGCCAATAGAGGTATCTATTTTCTTAGGTTTAGAAATAATGAAAAATTTACAACTAGAAAGTTGGTAATTAATTAAACGTAACAAGAAGAAATCATGACTAAAAAGTATGTTTATTGTCTGGTGTTTTTACTTAGTCTTTCCAAGGTAATGCTAGCACAAGATTTAACTATTCCGCCCAAAAAGTATGTTGATTCGATTAAAACTGAAAATGCTGTTGACAGAATAAATGCTAATTTTCCTTTATCTGATCAGCAAAATTCGAAAAAATGGAAGCTTTTAAAAGAGCTTTCAGATGAGTTTAATGGCGATAAACTAAATGACACCATTTGGTATCCTAACAATCCGAAATGGAAAGGCAGACCACCAACGTATTTTCATGGGTCAAATGTGAAACTTGAAGATGGTGAACTTGTTATTAGGTTGAATCAACATGGCAAAGATTCTTTACCAAATGAATTTACGCACACCACTGGCTTTATTAAAAGTAAAAACAAATTTTTATATGGTTATTTTGAAGCCGAATGTAAACTCATGGACGCACCTTGGGTTTCTGGTTTCTGGATGACAAATGTAGATAAAGACTGGTGGACAGAGATCGATATTTGTGAAAATGCACCAGGCGTGGAGTATAACCGTCATGATTTGAATTCAAATATTCATGTATTCAAATCGCCAAAACAACATGGTGATGTGAAAAGCCATTTCTCTAGGACTGAAAAATTTTATTTCCCTGAAGAATTACAAGCCGATTACCATGTTTGGGGATTAGAATGGACGGAAGAGTATATTCGCTTTTATATCGATGGTATCTTATTTCGTGAAGCAGAAAATACACATTGGCATCAACCTTTAGAGGTCAATTTTAATTGTGAGTCGAACAAATGGTTTGGTGCGTTGCCAGATGATAATCGATTAGATGGCGAATTCCATGTGAATTATTTTAGGGCTTGGGAAATGGAGGAGTAGGAGTTGATAATTGTGATAAGAAATATAAGTATAATATTTCTATAAATGTAGTCTCATACCATTTCAAAACAAAAAAATCTCAAGAAATTACTTGAGATTTTTTTGTTTTAATAATGCTTCTTACCCAATAGTTGTAAAAATCAAAATATTATATCAGGTTCAAAACTTTAGGAAAGATTATTCGTCTTCTAGTTTCCAAGTTCTCACCCAATCGTATTTGGTGGTTAACTCATCTACAGAACCTGTTTCAAAAATGCTTCCAGCATCACCTACAGGATTCCAATTATAAGTTTCAATTGCCATTGTGATGTGGCCTTCCAAATCAAAATCTGTAGGTGGTGTGATGGAATGGGTATAAACACCGTCTAAATAGAATAATACTTCGGTAGGTGATTTCCACCAGCATCCATAGACAAAAAATCTTGAATTATTTTCTTCCTCAAGAACGGTTTTTCCCGGAGATTGTATGGACTCTGTAATTTCAGTATCACATGTTCTGTAATGTCTCCAGGTATTAGAAGCGTATACATTAGCATAATCTACAGCCCAATCTGGAGTACCACTATGAATGCGTCCTACACATTCCTGAATATCCAATTCTAGTTTTCTTACTGGTCCTGTATTGCAATTTTGTTTAAAAGCAATCCAAAACGTAGAAGACATTACTGTGCTATTGGCTTTCATTCTACATTCGTAATACTGGCCTTGTACTGCAACATTCTTTGAGCGTACAATAGCACCTCCATGCGTATAATTGTTGCCATTAACAGTTTGAGATGTGGCCATTTTTTCAACAGATACGTTTAAATTTCCATTTCCAACGGCAACATTTTCAGATTTGAATAATCCTGGAGGTCTTCCAACCCAATTAAAACCATCTGTCGAAGGATTTCGATGCCATTTAGCATCATCAAAAACGGTACCTTCAAATTCGTCGGACATATCTTCAACTTTAGCCCAAACTTTTCCTGTTGGAGCTGGATTATCTCCAATAAAATAAGGCAAATTAGGGGAAGGTTCATTTCTGGTAACTACAACATCAAAACTACAAGTAGCAGTATTTCCCGAAGGGTCTAAGGCTCTAAAAACATTTGTAGTTGTGCCAATTGGGAATAATGAACCAGAAGGTAGACCTTCTAATTGTGCAATTGCTGCGCTCACATTGTCTGTAGCTGTAGGTGCGGTATAAGTAACTTCTGCACCACTTTCAGTCGAAGCAATCATAATACTGATATTTGCTGGACATGTGATGGTTGGATTTTCAGAATCTGATGCTGGTTCATCATCGCTACCGCTACATGCGGCTAAGTTGAAAATAAATACCAAACACATTAAGTGTACTAATTTCTTTTTTAAAATCATTTTTTTTTTTTTTGCGTGAGCAAATTATTGTATTCGAAAATAGGTTATCAAACGACTTCTGATGGAAATGAATTACCTAATTAGTATAACAAATGTCTAATTTGTTCATTTTAAAAATCATATCAGATAGGATTTAGACTATCTATTGCACTTTAATATTGAATATTAGAATACATTTATTCTAATGATTTCAATTACAATTTTAAAAATAGATGAAGCATTTTTTATATATAATAGGAATTCTGATCATAACATCATGTGCAAAAAATGATGCCTTCAGAGTAGTTGAAGATTTTAATCACGATTGGAAATTTTCTCTAGGGAATGAGCCAAATGCACAAGCTATGGGTTTTAATGATGACGATTGGAGAACATTAGATGTACCTCACGATTGGAGTATTGAAGAGGGTTATCAAAAAGAAGGGCAAACAGCATCTAGTACTGGGTTTGTGCCTGGAGGAATAGGTTGGTACAGAAAATCATTTACGTTAAATCCTGATGATAAAGGAAAACATATCGCCATTATGTTTGATGGTGTGTATAACAATTCGGAAGTATGGATTAATGAGCACTTTCTAGGTAAACGACCAAATGGTTATAGTTCGTTTTCTTATGATTTAACAAACCATTTGAATTATGATGGGTCAGAAAACATAATCGTAGTTAAAGTAAATAGATTGGCTTATGCCGATTCTCGTTGGTATACAGGTTCTGGTATTTATAGAAAAGTGCAACTGATTAAAAAATCAAAATTACACATTGCGCAATGGGGAATTCAGATTACCACACCAGAAGTTACCGATGAAAAAGCCGTTGTTAATATCAATACAAAACTAAATAACGCAGCTGCTGCAGATGTGTCAAACCTTTCATTAAGCTATACGATTAGCAATTCTAATGGAAATGATGTAGAAACTAGAGAAAATACCATTACAAATCTTGAAGATTTAGCGACTATTCAATTTAATATTAATAATCCTAAATTATGGTCAACTGAAACGGCTCATCTTTATAACTTGGAGGTTAAATTGCTTCAAAACGGAAAAATAATTGACAATACAACCGAAACTTTTGGTATTAGAACATTTCATTTTGATGCTGATAAAGGCTTTTTTCTAAACGGTAAAAACCTTAAAATTAAAGGAGTTAATCTTCATCATGATGCAGGTGCAGTTGGTGCAGCCGTACCAAAAGCGCTTTGGGAATATCGCATAGCACAGTTAAAATCTATCGGTGTAAACGCGATACGATTTGCACATAATCCTCATGCTATCGAGTTATTGGAAGTTTGCGATGCGGAAGGTATGTTGGTAATGAACGAAGCTTTTGATGAGTGGCACCAACCAAAGAAAAAAAGTAAAGTACATATTGGCGACAATGCAGCCTCGGAAGAATCAGCAAAGGCATATCCCGAAGTATTTAAGGAATGGGCAGAACGTGATTTAAAAGACTTGATTTTAAGAGATTTCAATCATCCGTCTGTATTTATGTGGAGTATTGGCAATGAAATCGAATGGACCTTTCCGCATTATCCAAAAACATTTGCTGATGTCAATGCCAAATCTAGCGATCAAGGTTATGAACTTGTACCAACCTATGATGAAAATATAATTAAAGAAGTTCTTGAAAAAAATATTGAGGGTTTAGATCCACTAGCAACCACAGCAAAACAATTGGTAGCTTGGGTTAAGGAAATAGATACCACAAGACCAGTAACCTGCGGAAGTGTATTACCTTCTGTAGGAATGGCAAGTGGCTATGGTAAAGTTGTTGACGTTTTCGGGTTTAACTATCGTGCTACCGAATATGATGCTGCTCACAAAGCGTTTCCTGAATTGAAGATATTAGGTTCTGAAAATTGGGGAAATTATGACGAATGGAAAAGTGTTAAAGAACGCGATTTTGTTTCAGGAATTTTTGTTTGGACAGGTTTTGCATATTTAGGAGAAGCAGGTCCTTGGCCAAGAAAAGGTTTAAATATTTCTTTCTTTGATTATGCAGGTTTTAAAACACCAAGAGGTCACTTTTATGAAACACTTTGGAAAGATGACCCAAAAGTTTATATGGTAACGACACCAGCAAATGAGTCGGAATTTTCATTTTCTGAAAAAGACGGTTGGGAATTCGAAATGCAATTTACGCCACCACCTGTATGGAAAATGCTACGTAAATGGGAATGGTATAAAGTGTATCCAAAATGGAAATATGACGAAAATCAAGCTATTGTAGTTCAGACATATACCAATTGTGAGGAAGCTGAATTGTTTTTAAACAACACATCTTTAGGAAAGCAGAAATTGGATGATTTTACAGAAACAGATAACATTATTAAATGGTTGGTTCCTTATAAAAAAGGGGAATTAAAAGTAGTCGGTTATAATAATGGAGAAAAAGCGGATGAATATATTTTAAATACAACTGTATCAGAAGTTTCAAAAATTAAAATTGAAGCATCCAAAATTGAGTTGAATGCAGATGGTTATGATGCATCTATTGTTACTATCAATTTATTAGATAAAAATGGAAATTTAATTGTTGATAACGACCAAGAAGTAACCTTTGATTTGTCTGGACCAGCAAAAAATATTGGTGTAGATAATGGTTGGGAAATGAATATTGCCCCACACAAAAACACAAGTAAAGTTAAAACACATCATGGTAAGGCAATATTAATTATACAAGCTACCAAAGAAAAAGGAGATGTTATTATTTCTGCATCCTCAAAAAACGTAAAATCTGAAGTTTTAAAAATAGCATCAAGTTAATGGTATCAATTAAACATTGAAAATCGCATGTGAATCCTTTCTTTTTACCTTTCTCTACTATAAATTTTAAAATCGCAATAACTGGTGTTATATGTTCAAATTTAGCATAGACAAATGAAATACCAATTCAAAAATGCTTTTAACAGAATATTTTTTATTGCTAATAAACAGTTGAAATATGCATAATAAAGACCATAAATATGAGGAAATTTTAGTCATAATTTGGATTCCTGTGGGAGCAATAGTTTGCTATATGTTAACCATTTATACAGGTTTAGGTAGTGTCTTATCCGCAGGAATAACGGGTGTTTTGGGATCCTTTTTACCAATCATAAAAAAACAAACATTTTATTTTAAAAAGTTGCCATCTGCTGTTTATTGTGGTGCTTTTGTAGGTATGTCTAGTGTAAAAATAATGCCTACTATTGGTTTTATTGTTTTTGGAGGTATTTTTGCAAGTATTTTTTATCTGTTGTCTAAAAATTTGTTTTTAGGTTATGGTGGAAGATTGGGTACAATAGCTTTGGTTGGTGTGGTAGTAACCTTATTAATTAGTTGTATATTAGAATGAATTATTTTATAATTATAATAACATCAATTTTAGGAGCAACACTTACATTTTATGTTGCAAATCATTTAAAGCAAGGAGCAACTAGGGCATCAGCACTTCTTTCGTTAATTGTAGGCTTGTTTTTTTATTGTTCTCCAGGAATTTTAAATGAATTTCTAACAAAAAATATTCCATTAGTATTTATTGGTGCTTCATTTATAGGTATGGTTTCTCCTCGTATAGTAAGCAGAAATTATATTGTATTATTAGTCGCTGGAATATTATTTGGAATTATTTATAACTACAAAAATAATTTTTTTGAAGGTTATGGAGGTGCACTTGGAGCATTAGCATTTATTGCTCTGTTAATAACAATTAGTTTTTTTAAAGTTTTTTCAAAAAATAAAGTTAATTAAAGAACCTACGTTCTCTAAATTTTTAGAGATCATTTGAAGATCTTAATAGAAGCATCACTTCATTTAAATATATTGGTGATTCCTAAAAATTTTGTTTAGTATCTATTATAGTTGTTTATTCCGAATTTGATATCTATTCTATATTCTTTTTACAACTTATCAAATTATAACACATCAAGGAAAAGCAATTTTAATGGTACAATCTACTCAAAAGAAAGCTGAAATTAGTGTTTCTTCTTGTGTAAAAAGATGTAAAATCTGATCGGTTTTAGATTTTATCGAACTAATAATATCTTGAAATTTTATCTTTCGCGTTATAAGTTTTAAAAGTGTTATCGCAAAGGCGCGAAACTGTAAAACTATATGGTTATGCTTTGCGCCTTCGTGCCTTTGCGAGATTTTATAGTCTATCAACTATTCTACACCCTTAGCTTTATGCTGGCGTAATCTCCAAGTTTTAAATCCTCTTATAAATTGATAGTCAGAATTTTTATATTGATGTGTTAAACCCCAACGTAAAATTTCGGTAGGTTCTTTTTCATTGTCTGCTGTTCTATCTAAACCAATCGCGTGAGGTGCGCCTTTTATTACTCCTTTTATTTCAAAATTAATACCATCTGGTGCCCATTGCACTGTGTTTTTTTCTGGTCCATCTGTTGTGATTAAAGCCGCAATTCCACCGTCATAAGGCCAAACACAGATTTCGTGTCCACTATTGGAAATAGGATTATATTCCGATTTTACATAAGGGCCTTTTGGGTTGTCTGCAATAGCAACACCATGTCTTATTTGGCGACCACCAAACGTAATAGCTTCACCCATTTGTTCTCCTTTATAATACAAATAGAACTTTCCGTTAAAAGGAATTATGCAAGGATCGTGGACTTTATGACTATCAAAATCACCTTTCTTTTCTACAGCAAAACGATCTTGTTTTTCGCCTTTCCAAATTCCATTATCCGCAGGACTTAAAATTGGTTCTTTACTTTTTGTCCAAGGACCATTTGGTGAATCAGACCAAGCTAATCCTACTTGATTTTTAACTCTTACACTATAAGGATTTTTCACGGTTTGATAGCATAAATAGTACATACCCTCATTTTCCATAATTTCTACTGTAAAAACCGACCGGTCATCATACTCTCCAGCTTTTCCTCTTGCCACAGCCAATCCTTCCTCTTTCCAAGTTAAGCCATCTTCAGAAGTCGCATACCAAATGTCACATCTATCCCAAGGAAAGACTTTGTCTTTTACTACATCTCCACCAAAACCTTGAGATGGTCCAGTACTTCTAGAATACCAAACGTAGTATTTACCATCGTGCTTAATTAATGCACTTGGATCACGTCTTACCACTCCTTCTTCATAAGCTAAATCGCCTTTTAAGTCGTGCATTGAGTATTCAAAAAACCATTCGTTACCCAATTCTGAATCCCATTTTAAAGCACGTTTAGAAGCTGCGCTTAATTTGTCTTTATTAGTGATGCCCAAAAAATCTTGTTGTGCATCTGTGATTTCAATGTCTTGAATTGTTGATTCGGCAGTTTCTTGCGCAGTTTCAGTTTTACAAGCTATTAAACTTGCTAATAGAAATGTGCTGAGTAAATAAATTTTTGTTTTCATTTGTATGTTTATTATTGTTTAAGATAGGCTGTTGCTGAAGGCTATGATAATAATTCCGACGACCATGCACGTTAATCCAAAATATAAAGAATTTTTAGATTTTGAGGAGGCTTTTACCCATTCGTTGGTAATTAAACCGCTCACAATTGCAGTAACAACACATGCGGTGTTAAAAATGGCATAGCCAACGCTGCCACCTAATTCTTTTCCTAATTTAAAGGCTGAATAAGCAAAAATTACTGAAGCCGCAAAGTTAAAAACTCCCATAATAGTGGTGAGTAAAATATTTTTTCCTAAATGAGGTGTTTTAAATTTCCCCCATAATTTTTTAGCTGTTAATTGTTGAATGAAGTAAATAGCAATCGCAACGCCTCCAGCCATGTAAATCACATACATTACAGCAATAGCACTTTTCCACGAAGCGTTTCCTTGTGCTTGAGTCGCTAGGTCTATAATTTCTGCTCCGTAGGAATTTGCAAAACTAAAACCTGTTGCAAGTAAACCACCAACAACGGCTATAATAATACCAGTAACCATTGAGCTACTTTTTGTTCCACCTTCTTTTTCATCTTCATCTTTTTGACGAATAATACCAGCTCTACCATTTGCCATAACACCTATAAGTACGACAAATAAACCACCTAAAATAGTTAAGAAGATATTGGTCGCAGGAATGCCACCGACAAAAAATGGAATTAAAGAGCCGACTAAAATAACCGTACCAATAAAAATTGAAAACCCTAAGGACAAGCCAATATAGTTAATAGCTTTTCCCCATAGCATCACACCAATTCCCCAGGCAACACTCGACACAATCATTCCTATTAAAACATCATTCGGAATTGCTGCCAAAATATCAGAAAAACCATCTATTAACAGAAATGCAGCGATGTTAGGTACTACAAAAGTATTAATAGCAAAAAATAGACTCCATGTATTTTCAAATTCGAAATCTTTTGCGAATTTTTCTGGTAAGGCATATAATCCTAGTAATAATCCTGCAAGTATTGCAAATAAAACGCCTGTAATCATAGTATAGTTGTTTAGTTAGTTATTATTTAATCGTGCTCAGCTTTATAATTAAAGTACCAAGTACATTACCAATCGAATTTAAAAACTGTTGTACTTTTAAATGTCTCGCCAGCCTTTGTTATAGATTTAGGCGAATTTTTAATATTAGGTCCATTTTGATATCTATGTGTTTCACAACAAAAACCACGATACTTTCCATACTGTTCTCCGTTTTCTCTTTTTATAGCATTTGATGTGTATTTTCCTGTATATAAAAGCATGCAAGGTTCTGTGGATGACACCGTAAGTGTACGTCCAGAGGTTTCCGATTTTATTTGAGCTACGTCTTGAAGCTCAAAATCTGGATTGTCAAACACATAAAAATGTTCGAATCCATCTCCTAAAGCTTTATGAACCTCTCCAATTATTTTACCATTCGATAAATCATCGGCTTTACCAGTTATATTTACAATTTCACCTGTTGCTGCACCAGTTTTATCCATCACATGTCTTTTAGTTGTATTCACTCTTGCATGGTGATTTTCTACTGTAGATGAAAACGCATTCAAATTAAAATAGGTATGGTTGGTTAGCGCTAAAGGCGTGTCTTGGTCTGGTGTTGCTGTGTACTCAATCTTTAATTCGTTATCTGAGGTTAAGGTAAATGTCACTGAAACTTCAACATTTCCAGGAAAGCCTTCTTCCAAATCTTTACTATATAATGACATTTTTACTGAATTGTCCAATTTTTCAGCGTTCCAAATTCTTTTATCGAAACCAACAACACCTCCATGTAAATTGTTTTCTCCACAGTTTTTAGCTAGGTTGTATTCTTTTCCGTTTAATGTGAATTTCGAATCTTTTATTTGAGAACAATAACGCCCAATTGTACCACCAAAATATGGCGAATTTTCTACATATTCTTTCCCGAAATAACCCTCTAAAGTGTCAAAACCACAAGCTATATTTTCTATCGTTCCGTTTTTATTCGGTACTGATATAGATGTAATTGTTGCTCCGTAATTTATAATATTTACTTCAACGCCATGTTCATTTTTTAAAGTATATGCTTTAATTTTTATAGTATTATAAGTTCCAAAATCTGATTCTTTTATTTGCATACTTCTTGTTTTAATTATCTTCTAATTTCCAAGTTCTTACCCAATCGATTCGCATTGTATTTACTGAATTGTCTCCTAAATCCGACATAGGAGGCAAACCACCGAGCCATCCAGCTTCATTAGTCCATAAATCGAAAATAATTTCTAAATCTCTAGTAAACTCTCTATCATATGTGTTATCGTCCCAATGCTCGCCTACAACAATACTTCCCGCAGGTTCTCCATCAAGATAAAACTGGACATTTTTAGAATCTTTCCACCATGCACCATAAATATGATACTCTTCGTTCCAACCAAAATCTCTTAATGGGTTTGTTGTTGATAAATCTGCACGTAAAAAATCGCCTCCATTTCTAATCCAATTTGGAGTTTGATTCTCATCAACTTGATGATAATGAGATTTCATTCTAGCCGGAAAATCCTCTGCTTCGCAATTCGTGCACGTTGGCTGAGAATTATTTTCAATGATGTCTATCTCGTCTCTGTTAGTGCTATTACCATTATTTAACCAAAAGGTATTGAAAGCAGAAATATGAGCTGTTTTGATTCTTGCCTCTGTGTACATAGGATAATTAATTTTTACTGTAGAATGAATTCTCGCAGTTTGAAACCATCTTCCATCGGGATTGCTTTCATTTAACGTTGCTTTAATCCATAAATTTCCATCAGTAACTCCAGAATTTGCAGCGTTTGTAGTCATAAAAACTGGCGGAGCGTAATTCCAAGTAGATTTGAACCATTTAGCAGAATTCCACATATTAAATTCATCAGACAATGCATCAGATTTTACCCATTGTTTATTTGTAGGAGTCGTATCTTCTATGGATACAAATGACGGAAAATTCGGATCGATATTTTCGAATAGAGAAGCTGCTGGAATAAATTTATTTACTGTAATGGTTACAGTTGCAGAGACATCATCTCCGTCTGCATCAGACAAAAAATAGTTGAAACTATCTTCGCCAAAAAAATGCGCTTCTGGAATATATTCATAAATACCATCGCTAATCTCAGTAACGTTTCCATTTAAAGGATTCGTAGAAAGACTATAATTATCTGAATCTCCACCATCTTCTCCTAACAAATCGTTTAGTGAAACATCTATTTGATTACTAGAGCCTGATGTACTATTTTCTTCTACTATTAATGCATCATCTGCAGCTGTTGGTTCATAATCTATTGCTGTAGGTTCATCTGTTGACGAATTGCTGCAGCACGCAAAGAAAATTATACCAAAGAATAACAGCACTTTTTTAAATAGTAAATTTCTCATTATTTTAATTTTTTTTTATTGAAGGTAGGGATTTAATTTTTCCCAATTAAAAATCACACCAGTTCCAGGATAGTCTGGTGCAACAGCTCTATAATTCTCAACGACTAATGGTCGAGTTGTATATTCATCTATCGGAAAACTATGTACTTCCAACCAACCAGAATTTGGCTGCGCAGAAACCAAACTCACGTGCAATTCTTGCATACCATGTGAACAGGCAGGAATATTATGTTTATCCGCCAATCGTGCTGCTGCTAACCATCCAGTAATACCACCACAATTGGAAGCATCGGGTTGAATAAATGATAATTTTGCTTGGTCAAAAGCATATTCAAACTCATGAATAGTGTGCAAGTTTTCACCCATTGCCAACGGAAATCCTGTTTTGTCAACAATCTCTCCAAACCCTTTATAATTATCTGGAATTATTGGTTCTTCAAACCAAGTAATGTCATATTGTTTAAAACCTTCTATGGCTTTAATAGCTTTTTCGACGGTCATAGAATAGTTAGCATCTACCATAAAAGTTACATCAGGACCAACAAATTCGCGAACGGCTTTAATTCTATCTAAATCCTCTTGAAGGTTTTCTTTTCCTATTTTAATCTTAACAGCGTTGAATCCTTTTGCTAAATAACCTTCCATATTTTTTAGCAATTTTTCAATAGGAAACATTAAATCGATGCCTCCACAATAAGCCTTACAAGTTTTTCCTGCGCCTCCAGCCATTTTCCAAAGTGGAAGATTTGCTTTTTTGCACTTAATATCCCAAAGCGCAATATCTATAGTAGAAATCGCAAAAGATGCAATGCCACCACGACCTACATAATGGATGTGCCATTCTAAAAAATCGTAAATACCATCGATATCTGTACCATCTTTTCCTATTAGTACTCCCTTGAAATCGTGCTCAATCATGGCTTTTATCGCATGACCACCTTTGCCTCCTGTGTAAGTGTAGCCAGTTCCTTCGCTACCATCTTCTAAAGTGATAGTTGTGGTAACCAATTCAAAATGGTAATGGTCGCCATGTTTGGCATCTGCCATTACTTCTGGCAAAGGCACAGAAAAAAGTTGAACATCTATTTTTGAAATTTTTGCACTCATTATTAGGTGTTAAATTTTACGTAAGAGGTTTTTTTATCTAAATATTGTTCAATACCATATTTGCCATCTTCACCACCAGTTCCGCTTAATTTTAAGCCATTATGAAACCCTTGATGTTGTTCGCCATGACCTCTATTAATGTATATTTCGCCGAATTCGAGTTCGTTGTTCAGTCGCATGATTTTATTCATATCGTTTGTAAACACCATAGCTGCCAATCCAAATTCTGAATCGTTGGCATAATCAATAACTTCATCAAAAGTTGAAAATTTTATAACAGGTAATAATGGACCAAAAATTTCTTCGTGAACAATACTCATATCTTGAGTCACATTACCAATAATTGTAGGTTCAAACCAATAACCTTTTTCAAACTGACTGCCTTTTGGTTGTTGTCCTCCAACTAGTAATGTTCCACCATTATCCAAAGCTTCTTTGGTCATCCGTTGCATACGTTCTAATCCTGCAAGGTTGGTTAATGGTCCAATATCGGTTGACATATCCATTGGGTCGTCTAACTTTAAGGCTTTCACTTGTGCCATAAATTTTTCCATAAACACATCATAAATTGCTTCATGTACATACATTCTCTCGTTACAAGTACACACTTGACCTGTATTATCGAATCGAGAATGTAATGCGCCAGAAACTGCGATATCAATGTCTGCATCTTCAAAAATAATTGTAGGTGCTTTTCCGCCTAATTCTAACTGAACATGTGTTAAATTTTGAGCAGCAGACCTAAAAATTGCTTGTCCAGTTGGTGTACTACCAGTCATTGTTACCATTTTGGTAATACTACTTTCTACTAATGCTTGTCCAACAGCAACTCCACCAGTAACCATATTTAAAACACCATCTGGTAATCCTGCTTTTTTGGCAATATCACACAGTTCTAATGTTGCTAATGGTGCATCTGGTGTTGGTTTTAAAACAACCGTATTTCCTGTAACCAATGCAGGTCCAATCTTTCGACCAGCTAAAGCCAATGGAAAATTCCAAGCCGTTATTGCAACCACAACACCTTTAGGAACCTTATTAATCCAAATTTGCTCGTTGGCATTATCGGAAGGGATAATATCGCCTTCAATATGCCTTGCCCATTCGCAAGCATACTCAATGAATGAACAAGTGACTTCGACTTCGAATTGAGCAACTTTAAGAAGTTTTCCTTGTTCGGTAGTGATCAATTTGGCGAGCTTATCTTTATTTTTTCTAATTTCTGAAGTAAAAGCACGAAGATGATCTGCACGAGTTCTGGCAGGTAAAAGTTTCCAAGATTTCTGTGCTTTTTCCGCTGCTTTTAAGGCTTTTATCGCATCATCTTCTGAAGCTGATTGAACGGTTCCAACAAGTTCTTCGTTCGCTGGGTTCAGAATTTTATCTACGTCGCCAGTAGAAGCATCTGTCCATTTGCCATTTATATATAATTTGTAATCTTTTGTCTCTGACATTATAGTGTTGTTTTAATTCTTTTTTATAAAACTTGTAGGAAATCTATTTACAAACACGCTAATTTCCCCTTTTGCTCCGATAGCTATCGGAATATGGGATTTATCGTCCCATCCAGCCTCCATCAACTAGAACAACAGCACCATTCATATAAGCTGCTGCTTCAGATGCTAAAAACACAGTTGGCCCAGCAAAATCTGTTGGTTTTCCCCAACGTCCTGCAGGAATTCTTGATAAAATAGAAGCTGATCTTTCAGGATCATTTCGTAATGCTTCAGTATTATCGGTTGCTATATAACCTGGTGCAATAGCATTAACGTTAAGACCTTTACCGGCCCATTCATTAGCAAAAGCCATCGTCATTTGGCCGATTGCGCCTTTACTTGCAGCATATCCTGGTACTGTAATTCCGCCTTGAAAAGTTAATAGTGACGCTGTAAAGATGACTTTTCCAGCTCCTCTTGCAACCATGTCTTTACCAAATTCTCTAGTTAATATAAACTGAGCGGTTTGGTTAACTTCAATGACTTTGTCCCACATCTCATCTGGATGCTCAACTGCTGGTGCGCGTAAAATTGTACCAGCATTATTGACTAAAATGTCAATCTGCGGATGGTCCTTTTTTGCATCTTCTATGAATTTATATAACGATTTTCTATTGCTAAAATCACATTGGTAAGCACTAAATTTTTTACCTCTGGCTTGTACGTCTTTCTCAACAGCACTTCCTGATAATTCTAATGATGCCGAAACACCAATGATATTTGCTCCAGCTTCAGCTAAACCAATGGTCATTGCTTTTCCTATGCCTCGTTTGCAACCTGTTACTAAGGCTGTTTTTCCTTCTAAACTGAAGGTGTTTAATATGCTCATTTCTAATTTATGTTTTTTGATTTTTATCCTGCAAGGTCTTTTTTGACCATTTAGGTTTGTTCTTTTTCAAATTATACCTACAAGGTTTTTGAAACCTTTCAGGATGCTTACATTTACAAAGAACAATCCATAAGCACTTTCATACCATCAGGATTATTATCGATGTTTTCAAATACTTGTTGAATGTTCGTTAAAGGTTGCACATCTGTAATCATATCTTCAAATGGCAACTCATTTGCTGTAATTAATGTGATAGCTTTTTCATAATCCTCCTTTTCGTAAACTCGTGCTCCAATTAATTTTAATTCTTTCCAGAAAAATTTGAATAAATCGACTGGTTTTTTCTCTCCGTGGATGGCTACCATAACAATTCTTCCTCTAATACCTGCAACTTCAGTCATAATGTCTAAGGCAGGTTGAACTCCTGCAACTTCAAATACCACATCTGCTTTTCGACCTTCGGTTTTATCAGAAACATAGTTTACTAGATCAACATTTAATGGACTTACAGCATCAAAGCCTAAATCTTTTGCTTTTTGAATTCGTTTAGGGTTGACTTCTGAAATAATAACTTGCGCTCCTGTTTCTTTGGCAACCATAGCTACTAACAAGCCAATTGGGCCACCACCTAATACAACTGCTGTTTCGTGTTTTTCCAAGCCGCTCAAACGTACATCGTGAGCAGCAACCGATAACGGTTCTATTAAAGCAGCTAGTTTTAAATCGGTATTTTCTTTTAATTTATGAAGTGTGAAAGCTGGCACATTCCAGTATTGCTGCATCGCTCCAGGACTGTCAATACCTATGAATTTTAATTCTTCGCAAATATGGTTAAAACCTTTATCTGATGCCTTTACTTTTCTATCATCCAATGGTCTAACCACAACTTTTTCTCCAACAGAAAAGCCAGTTACATCATCTCCAATAGCATCAATAATTCCAGACATTTCGTGTCCGATGGTAACAGGAATATTAACACGTTTATCCATCATTCCGTGATAAATATGAACATCTGTGCCACAAACGCCTGCATAAGCGACTTTAATTCTTACTTCTCCACTTATGGGTGTTTCGATGTCTTTTTTTATAATCTTGAAGGTTTTATTGCCTTCATATTGAGTTGCATTCATCTAGATAAATAAATTTTAATTTAATAAATGCAAATTACAAAAAACATTGTCCAAATTAGTACCACATATGATTTTGGTACTATAACGAACTACTAAAATTTTAGGAAGTGTTAGAAGGCTAAATATTTGGTGTTCAGAAGGATTTTAACTATTTAATGTGATTTAAACTCCTAAAGTCTCCTCAAGGGGACAATGCACTCTGTTGAAGCAGACGGTTGTCTACTTGAGGAGACTTAAGGGCTGTTTTTTCAAAATACGAGAGTTATTCTTTAATTTTAATGAAAGTCTTTTCATTTGGTAAATACTGAGAACCTGCAATTATTTCCACATTTTCAGTTTTATTTGTCGCTTGAATAATTAATAAGAGTCTTCCATTATGCGTTTTACCTTTGTTAGATTGAAATGTTTGAGTGCTTTTTTTCCAACCATTGTCAACACCTAATAATTTTGCATTTCCTTTAATTTCGATAGTGATCTCTCGGTCGTCTGTTTTTACAAGATTTCCATTATCATCTGTAAGCTGAACTATAATATGTGAAACATCGTAGTTGTTTGCTTTGATGGTTTTTTCTTCAGAAGCTAACTGCAGTTTTGTGGCTTTTCTAGCTGTAATGATTTCTGAACTTATGTTTTTCCCATCTTTAATGCCTTTGGCAACTAATTTTCCATCAGAAAAAGGCACAGCCCATTTATAGATATGGTCTTCAAAATCCGATAGCTTTTTTCTTCCTAATGATTTGTCATTTAAGAACAATTCAATGTCTTCGCAGTTAGAATATAGTTCTACTGAAATCATTTCATCTTTATTATAATTCCAATGGTCGTTAACGTCTTGCCATTCCCAAAGTGCGTGTTTCCATTTTTCAGGATTTTTGGCAACGATGTTTCCGTTTACGTCTAATTTATTTAATGATTTTTCTATGTTTTGGGTTGCAATGTGAATCATAGGTTTTTCTGTCCAAAGGGATTGCATCATATAATAAGACCCTTTTTTGAATCCTGCAGAATTCAGTAAACCAGAAGGTTGAACCCTTACAGGCCAAGGACTTCTAATTTCTCCCATATAATCGATTCCTGTCCAAAGAAACGTACCCGAAATATGTGGACGCTCCATAATGGATTTCCACTCGTGGTATTGCGCTAAATTCTCCGTTCCCATAATGGGTTTGTCAGGATAATTTTTATGTCCATAATCGTATAAAACACGTCTATAACTGTAACCAATAACGTCTAGAGCATCTGTGTAACCTGATAAATGACTGGCGGAAGGCAAAATTAAATTAGCGGTTACTGGTCTCGTTGTATCTAATGCTTTTGTCCATTTTGATAGTTTTTGAGCCGTTTCTCCAATATCGTATTTTGCTTTTGTAAGCGTTTCTAATTGCTGCTTTATTTCTTCGGTTGTATGTGGTGGTTCTGACCAGAAATAGTTGCCTTGCCAATCCATATTATTAAAAAATCCTGTTGCAGCTGCATTTCTTGGATAGGTCCATTCAATTTCATTTCCAATACTCCATTGAAAAATGGATGGATGATTTCTATGGCTCAGCATAATATTTCCGAGGTCTTTTTTCGCCCACTCCTGAAAATGTTCTGTATAACCTCTGGTAATATAATCGGTACTTTTAGATTCGTTTTGGTTAAGTCGTTTGTCTTTTGGGTTATCCCATTCGTCAAAAAATTCATCTTGAACCAAAAAGCCCATTTCATCACATAAATCTAAAAATTCAGTTGATGCTGGATTGTGTGAAATCCGTATCGCATTTGTGCCACCATCCTTCAAAATTTGAAGTCGTCGTTTCCAAACACCTTTTGGTACTGCTGCGCCTACCAAACCACCATCGTGATGAAGGCAGACACCTTTTATTTTCATATTAACACCATTCAAATAGAAACCTGTATTGGCATCGAATTTTATAGTTCTGATTCCGAATGTGGTGTTGTAGGTATCAATAACATCTTCGTTATTTAAGATTGAAGTTTTAGCAGTATAAAGGTTAGGGTTTTCAATATCCCAAAGCTTAGGATTTGAAACTTCTATAGATTGATTAACCTCTTTTGACGTGTTTTTACTCAATGTTAAATCGCTTACTATGATTGCAGCAGTATTGTTTTCAGTATCAAAAATTTCAGTTTTAATTTTTAGGCTTTTATCTAAAGAAAAATCGTTGCTAACTTTAATATTTAATTGAACAGTGGCTTTTTCTGTTGAAACTTTTGGTGTAGTTACAAAAGTTCCCCAAACCGGAATGTGTAATTTGTTTTTTGTAATCAGTTTTACCTTTCTGTAAATTCCTGCGCCTGTGTACCAACGACTGTCTGCATAACGTGAATGGTCTATTTTTACTAAAACCTCATTGTCTTTACCATTTTCATTCAAATAGTTTGAAATATTAAAATAGAATGGCGAGTAGCCATAAGGATGAAATCCTAATTTGTTTCCGTTGATATAAACTTCGGAATTGTTGTAAACCCCATCAAACAATAGATAGGTAACTTCATCTTTGCTATAAACTTTATCGAAGTTTTTTTTATAATAACCATAACCTTCGCTTCTTAGATATCCTGTGGCTTTGGCGTCGTTTACTAATGTAGAATCAAACGGTTGCGAAATTGCCCAATCGTGAGGAAGATCAACTTTTTGCCATTGGTTTATGTTATCTGTAGAAATAGTGTCTTTAGACAAATAAAATTGCCAATTTTGATTGAAATCGGTGTTTTCAATACTGCTTATTTTACTCGTTGGTTGATTACAGTTCAAACAAACTGATAAGGTTAAAAGTATAAGTATGAAGTTTTTCATGGTTTGTATTAAGTATTAAATTGGCTGTCTAAATGGTAATTCTCAATGTGACAAATTGGTGTTTTTAGACTTCTCAGTTAGCCTCTTTAATTATTTTTTTATAAAATGAAATACTATCGTCTTTTTGAAATTTTAAAATATAAAGACCATTTGCTAGTTCACTTAAATCAATAGTATTAATAGTTTCAGTAAGTCTTTCAATTTTAATCAATACACCATTCAAATTATAAATGCTTACACTTTTAAGCCTAGAGTTGGATTCAATTTGCAAAGAATTTAGAACTGGATTTGGGAACATTCTTATAGATTTGGCATTTTCATCTTCGACAGATAAAGGATCTACAGCTTTGTAAACCCGTATCCAATCTACTTTAAAAGTGTGGTCATCCGTATTGGCTAATTCAGTATTGGTAGGTGTTAACCCTTGGTTAGAACGCCAAGTTTGATCTTCTACATTGATAATTATATCCATAGCTTTGTTCAATCCTGTTCTGGTATCGTTACTGGTATCACCTGGATTAACGGTATTGGTATGATGCAAAGGGTCTATTTGTTCCATTCCAGAGGTCGTTTTTGCCAAAACGCCATCAATATAGTATTCTAAGTGCAACGGATCTCTCCAATACACACCAAACCTGTGATAACCATCTTTCCAAATAGTGCCATCGTAATACCATGTGTCTGGTGTGGTAGGTTGCCAATCTGCAAAGGGTTGGCGAATAAACACGTGGTGACTTAAATGTATACGTTCGCCGAACCAAACATTTATGGGATCGCGTGTTGGATTTACGTCTCCATAGGCTTCCAAAATATCAATCTCTTGGGTGTCATCTGGACTTAGCAACCAAACGTCAGAAGCTAGTGTAGAGTTCATCACTTTTGCATAGACTTCAACATAAGCTGGATAAATAATTGTTTCTCTAGATGTAATGCAACCCGTACTTATATTAGCTGCATTTAATCGTGTTGCAGGAATTTGTAAAGTACTATTTTCTACTAATGACTTTGTACGACTCCAGATTGTAAGACCAGGTCCTGACCATGCATTATGATAATAATCATCCCATTTTTCTAAAAACTCTGAACTTTTTGGGCTTGCCGACGAGGTGTAGTTAAAATCATCAGAAGATGCTTGCAGTTCCCATTCCATATCAATTGGTGGATTAGTAGGAATTGGAATACCGTTCCAATCTTGTCCGGATACCAATGCACACATTAAAAGGAAGGATAAAGTGGTTATATTATTTTTCATAAGGTTTAGAGTCATAAAATGATTACTTGTGATCCTATTAAAGATCACTTTACGTTAATTTGTTTCGATATTGAAGCAGAAGCACCTAAATCCAAACTGCGTTGAGAGGGCAATGACCCACCAACAAAAACAGTATAATTGCCATCTCGTAAAACCGATTCGCCATGTTCATTTATTTGATTGAAGGTGGATTTATCTAAACTGAACTGAACGGTTTTAGTTTCGCCAGCATCAAGCTTTATACGCTTAAAAGATTTTAAGTCGAAAATAGGATCTTTAACTCCTGCCAATGGCGATTTTATATAGAGTTGAACTACTTCTTCAGAAGCTGATTTTCCGTTGTTTGTAACAGCAACCGAAACCGAATAATCAGCAGCAATGTTTAGATTTTTATATTGAAACGTGGTATATGACAATCCGAATCCAAATGGATATAATGGTTCCTCGTTCATATATTTATAGGTTCGCCCTTTCATATTATAATCTTCATAAGGCGGTAATTGGTTTACGGATTTTGGGAAAGTAATTGGTAATCTTCCAGATGGCGACACATCGCCAAATAAAATATCTGCAACTGCATTACCACCTTCTTCGCCAGGATACCACACAAAGAGAACGGCATCTACCAAATCATGAAGTTCTGGTATGGCAATTGGACTTCCGCCAGTTAAAACAAGCACCAAGGGCTTATCACTTTTTTGTTTTATTTTCTTAATAAAATCGATTTGATTTTTAGGTAGTTTTAACGAGGTTCTATCGCCTTTTTCACTAGACGAAATGGCTTCGCCTTCTTCGCCTTCCAATAGGGCCGAAATTCCCATAACGGCAACACAAACATCGGATTTACCAGCTTCGCCAGTAGTCCAATCTATTGGGTTCACATTGTCTGTATATGGTAAAACTCCCGATTTATAATTAATACTTGTGCCTGCGCTAACTTGTGAAACTATACCATCCAAAATTGTTTGTGTACTACTCGTTAAACCGTAATAATTACCCAATAAAACCTCTTCACTCGATGCGTGCGGACCTACGACATATAATGTACGAATATCTTTTTTTAATGGTAAGATGTTGTTTTTGTTTTTCAGCAACACTATTGATTTTTGAGCTGTTTCCCTAGCCAATTGCCTGTGGTCATCGGAATCTATGACCTCTGCAGAAATGTTATCATAAGGATTCGTTCCTATAGCATCGAACAATCCTAATTTAAAACGTGTTTTTAAATTTTCCTTTAAACGTGTGTTCAGTAATTCTTTTGTAATCAATCCTTGTTTTAAGGCGTTTCCTAAAACCTGATAAACGTTTCCACAATTAATGTTGGTGCCGTTTATTAAAGCCAAAGCTGCAGATTCTTCAGGTGTTTTTGTCACTTTATGGAACCTGTGAAAATCGCTTATAGCACCACAATCTGAAACAATATAACCTTTAAAACCCCAATCTTTTCGTAAAATATCCTGTAATAAATATGGACTGCCACAGCAAGGTTCTCCCAAGGTTCGGTTATAAGCTCCCATAACGCCTTCAACATTTGCGTCTTGGACAAGGACTTTAAATGCAGGCAAATAGGTTTCGAATAGATCTTTTTTAGATACAACGGCATCAAACTCATGGCGCAATTCCTCTGGTCCGGAATGCACTGCGTAATGTTTAGCACAAGCTGCCGCTTTTATATAATTTGGATCGTTGCCTTGTAAACCCTTAACAAAAGATACGCCAATTCTGCTTGTTAAATACGGGTCTTCTCCGTAGGTTTCTTGACCTCTTCCCCAACGTGGATCTCTAAAAATATTGACGTTTGGCGACCAAAAGGTTAGACCTGCATAACGACTTCGGTTATTAATTTTTATGGCTTCGTTATATTTTGCTCTTGCTTCATCTGAAATTGCTGTGGCAACTCGTTCTATTAAAACCTCATCAAAAGTTGCTCCTAAAGCAATGGCTTGCGGAAAAACAGTGGCTCTTCCGTTTCTGGCAACACCGTGTAGTGCTTCGTTCCACCAGTTGTATTCTGGGATATTAAGACGTTCTATTGGTGGACAAACATCGAGCATTTGCGATATTTTTTCATCCAATGTCATTTCAGCTACCAAAGCATCAATACGTTCATCAATAGATAGATTATGGTTTTCCCATGGAAATTCGAAGTTGGTTTTCGTCGTTGTAGCTTCCGTTTGTGTCTCGTTGTTCTTGATTTTTTCGTTACAATTAAAGACAACTAAAACTATAAACACAGAAACTATATTGTATAAAAATTTCAACTTCATAATTATTAAGGTCCGCTTATATTATTTTGTGTGGGTTTAAAGTATTTGTCCTGACTTTCCGAAATACACAAATTAAAGTGCGATGTTCATTTACAAATCATGACACATAAAAATGGAACAATGATAGTCATATCTTCTTATCAGTTAGTTATAATTGAGTCTATGTTGTTGATTCTAACAGGGTAGCGTAAACCAATTAATCATTCCAATGTTCGTCAATTACCTTTTGGATGTGTGGATATTTTTCACCATCCTCTTCATTCAATACTTTACGCTTAGCTTTCAATTGCTCTTTTAGATTAGCAATAACATCTTTGTAAGCTTCATCTTTATAAGCGTTGTTCATTTCTTGCGGATCGTTGTTTAAATCGTAAAATTCCCAGGCCACAGGTGTATCCATAGTAAAACGATTTCCCCAACTATCCTTGTTCCAAGTAGCGTCAGGATTATCTGTATCTACCCAATATTTACCATAGTAAAAAATGAGTTTGTATTGTTTAGTTCTAATTCCAAAATGAGCTGGATTAGCATGTGCATGTGCCATGTGCATCCAATAGCGATAATAGGTAGATTGTTGCCAACCTTCAGGCTCTTCGCCGGTTTTCAGTATATGTTTAAAACTATGCCCTTGCATTTTTTCTGGTGGTGTTCCGCCAGCCATTTCTATAAGTGTCGGTGCAAAATCCGTATTATTGATAATGGCATCTGTTCTTGTACCTGATTTTATGATTTCTGGATAGCGTACAAAAAATGGCATACGCATCGACTCATCATACATCCATCGTTTATCTATATAATCGTGTTCGCCGAGCATAAAACCTTGGTCTCCAGTATATACAATTATGGTATTGTCGTAAAGCCCTTCTTTCTTAAGGTAATTCACCAAACGTGCCACATTATCGTCAACGCCTTTGACGCATCTTAAATAGCGTTTTAAATATTCTTGATAGGTGGCGTGTGTATATAAGGAATCGCTTAAATTATCTGCTTGGTGGATGTCGAAATCTGGATTGTTTCTTTTGATGTATTCATTACTCCAAATGCGCATTCCCATACTACGAATTGTATTTCGTTTTGAAACCGAAGAGCCTATAACAGATAATAAAGAATCGTTATGTCCTCTAGTTGCAACTGACCCATTATTGCCATTGTTATACAAACTTGCAGGTTCAGGAATCTCCGTATCCGCTAAATAGTCCTTGTAGCGTGGTGCGTATTGAAAATCGTCGTGAGGTGCTTTAAATTGGTGCATTAAAAAAAACGGTTTGCTTTTATCCCTTTTGTTCTGTAACCAATCTAGAGTTATGTCGGTAATTACATCCGAACTATGGCCTTTATATTGCTTTCCTTCATATTTGGGCTTATCGGCAAAAGGCACATAATGCATACCACTTTCTGTGAGGTTTGGGTCGAAATAAGATCCTTGTTGATGGTGCTCTGTGAAGATATTATAGTAATCGAAATTTGGTTGGTGGGTTAAATGCCATTTACCTACCAAAGCCGTTTGATATCCTAATTTTTTAATTTCTTCGGGTAGATATTGATTTTCTGTTGTGATGTCGCCTTCCAAATCTAGAACACCATTTGCTTGACTGTACTGTCCCGTAATTATAGAGGCTCTACTTGGTGTGCAAATGGAATTGGTAACAAAACAGTTGTTGAAAATCATGCCTTCATTGGCAATTTTATCTAATGCTGGTGTTGGGTTTAAGCTAGACAATCTACTATTATAAATACCAAAAGCCTGTGCTGTATGGTCGTCTGACATGATGTAGATAATATTTGGTTGTTGGGACTTTTGGTCTTGAGATTTTTGTTCTTTTTCACAAGAAATTGTTACTATCACAAACAACAATAGAATGGTTATTTTTTTAATCATTTTTAAGCTAGTTTATAGAAAAATAAAGTTCGGATAATATGTCTACAGTTGATGCAACAAATGTTTTTTATAGTGCAACTAGTGATTTTAAATATGAAATATTATTCCACAGCATTGAAAAACAATAGTGTGTCCTTAATATGTTCTTGCCAATACGACCATTCGTGAGCACCTTCAAATTCTTGATAGGTATGATTGATTTCTGCTGCTTCAAGTTTATTATGAAGTATTCTGTTGTGTTCAATCAGTAAATCGTCTTTTCCGCAATCAAAACGAAATTGTGGTAGGTCTTTTTTATTTTGATTCATTAGTTCAAAAACATCCTCATTCGTTTTTATATCTTGGGTATAGTTGCTTTCTGATTCTTCAACAAATAGTTGCATTTGGTTGATGTTTGTAATTGAAGAATGTCCGGAAATAGCTTTATATATTTTAGGATATTTTGCACCAAGTCTTAACGCTCCAAAACCTCCCATTGATAACCCAGAAATAAACAAGTCTGATTTTTTACTTGCAGATTCAATATTTTCAATCACGGCATCAATCACATCTTCTACAATCCAATTTTCGAAATTAAAGCTATTATGTGGTAAATAGGCTGAACCGTCACCCCAAAGTCCATCTGAAGGCATACAGATTATCATTGGTTTTATGAGACCTTCGTTCATCATTTTTAATGCTGTAAAATGAACACCAGCTTTATGTGCCCAAAGCCATGCACTACCGTAAACTCCATGCAACAATGTAACTATGGGTAGGTTATTTAACGCTTCTCCAGGTGGAACAAACACACAAATATCGCCTCTACCTTTTAAGTTTGCGGTCTTTACAGTAATAAATCTGAGATTATTACTTTCAAACTCTGGGTTTGATAGTTCTGTTGTCCTAAATTTTGAAGCCATTACTTTACTATTAAACTCTCGTTGTATCTATAGATTTAACAATGTCGTTTAAATAAATATATATTTCGGCGCCATTTGTTTGGTATTGCTCCATAACTTCGTTGCCGATACTCCACATAATAATACTGGGCTGATTTCTATCTCGTAAATACATATCGGTAAAATCTTTTTTTGCCCACAAATCGAAATCTTCTTTTACCGCCCAATCATAAGGAACAGTAACTAATTGCCAATGGACATCGCTAAAATTAACGGCTGGCGCATTGTCATAATCATATTGGGTAAATTTCCAATTTTCTAATTGTTGAATGTCTTGAGCTCCAATAGTAGTACTGACAAGAATAGTTAATAGATTGATTAATTTTTTCATACATATATGATTTTAGTCAAAAACAATAACTCCTTTTGCATTTTTTCCTGATAGCATATCGTCAAAAGCTTGCTGCAAATTTTCAATAGGATATGTTTGAGTAATCATTTCATCTAACAATAGATCGCCTTTATGATAGAGGTTTACTAATTTAGGGAAGTCAATTTGAGGACGACATTTTCCATATAATGGGTTGATATACGTTTTATCCCATTCGAATAAACTCATATCAATCGTAATTTCTTCTTCAATACCGCTGACCTGAACTGCTGTTCCTGCATTTCTTACCATTGCTAATGGTGCTGCGCCTAATGCTGGCACAGCTGTACACTCAAACGCATAATCTGCACCTCGACCATTGGTTAGTGTTTTCACTTTTTCTGAAGCATTTATTAAACCAACATCGTTTTTATCTGCTAAAATTGTATGCGTAGCTCCAAATTGTTTTGCCATTTCTAGGCGTTCGGCATTAATATCAATAGCGATAATTTTTGAAGCACCAGAAATTCGTGCGCCTTGAATGGCATTAAGACCAACACCACCTGTTCCAATAATAACAGCCGAACTTCCTGCATCCAATTTTGCAGTATTTACCACTGAACCGTAACCTGTCATCACTCCACAACTTATTATACTGGCGGAAGACATTGGCATTTTGCTATCCGTTTTAACGCAAGCCGAAGTTTTTACCAAAGCATATTCTGAAATAGTACCAATATTAAAGGAACGTTCAATTGGCTTATCGTTCCATGTGGTGCCTTCTAAATGAGCATGACCTGGTGTGTATCCATTTCCTCCAGCGGTAACTGGTGAATTATTTTCGCAAATATGCTGATTACCTTCTTCACATTGAAAGCAGGTCATACAAGGTGTTGCCCAATTCAAAATAACATTATCGCCAACCTCAAAATTTGTGACATTACTTCCAATTTGCTCTATAATACCTGCGCCTTCATGACCAATTACAATAGGTTTTCCCCAAGTAAGCGAGTCGTGGTCCGTATGGCAAAGACCTGCCGCTTTTATTTTAACAAGGACCTCATCTTCTTTTGGATTTGCAATGGTAACGGTATCGATAATGAATGTTCCGTCTCCTTTTGCAATAGCACATTTTGATTGTATAGACATATTTTTCATAATAATTATTAAATAAAACTCAATGGCTTTATAGGAATTGAGGTATCTGCTAATTTTGATTTATCAATTTTTTGGTTGTTTTGAATAAAACGTGTGCCCAACATATAGGCTTTTGCATTATTTACAGCATCTACTGCGAGCAACTCATCGTCTTTAAAATACCAAACCGATTGACAATTTTCTCTATCGGTTTCAACACGTTTAATAGTTTCATTGTAACCTTGTGAAAGTCCGACCATCTGTAACTTAACATCGAATTGGTCTGACCAAAACCAAGGGATTGCATTATAAATTACCTCTTCGCCACAAATAGATTTTGCGGCAACTTTAGCTTGGTCAACGGCATTCTGAACCGACTCCAATCGCATAAAACGCTTGTAGTGTGGATTAAAATGATAGGTGCAATCTCCAATTGCATAAATATTTTCGTCATTGGTTTTGGCTGAATGATCAACTTTAATTCCGTTTTCGATATTCAAACCTGCGTGTTCGGCTAATTCAGTATTGACTTTAATACCAACGCCAACAACTATAACATCTGCTTTGTAACTTGAATTGTCATTACAAAACACTTCATTTATACCATTTGAGTATTCAATAGACGTTACATTTTTATTGGATAATAAAGCTACGTCGTGTTTACTGTGTAATTCTTCAAAAAAGGTCGACATTTCTGGTGCAGTAACACGAGATAACACACGTTCTTCACGCTCTAAAACCGTTACATTTGCGCCTAATTTTTTTAAGGATGCAGCGGTTTCCAATCCAATATAACCTCCTCCAATAATTACAACTTTTGGGTTGCTATTTTTAAGTGCTTTTCTAATACTAATGGCATCTAGTGCAGTTCGCATTGGAAACACGTTTTTTGCCGCATTCAAACCTTTAATCGGTGGAATAAAAGGTCGTGCGCCAGTTGCGATTACTAATTTGTCGTAGTGTTGGGTTGTACCATCAGAAAGTGAAATGCATTTATCCGTACGGTTAATGGTAGTTATTGTTTTTCCTAACTTTAAAATCACATTATCGGTGTGGTAATTTTGTTTAGGGAACAATAAATCGTGCAGTGTGCCTTCTTCACTTGTTAAGTATGCTTTAGATAAAGGTGGTCTGTGGTATGGAAATTCAGGGTCGCTATCAAATAGCATAATGTCTCCTTCCCAACCTTCTCTTCGTAAAGCGAAAGCGAAATTTACTCCAGCATGACTGGCTCCAATGACGACACAGGTTTGATTGGCCATATCAACCATGATTATCTGGCTACTTTTAACACAATGCCATCAACAGCTTCCGACACATCAACTTGACAACATAAACGACTGTATTCGCTTACATTATCATCGAACTCAAGCATGTCGTTTTCCAATTCGCTTGGTTCTCCAACTTTCTCCCAATGTTCTGGTTGAACATGAACGTGGCAGGTGGCGCAAGAACAAACACCACCGCAGTCGCCATCGATGCCTTTTACTTTGTTTTGTACTGCAAGTTCCATGACGCTTCCTGTAGTTGCTTCTGCAACGATGGTTTGGTTATCATTGGTTATAAAAGTTATTTTTGCCATTTTATAGTGTTTTTATGTGTTATGAGTTGAATTTGACGTGTAAACTATCAAAGCCTACTTTACGTTTAAATGTTCCTAAATCTTCTATGTTTTCTTTATAATCTATTATGTCAATAGATTTTACTTCATCTATTAATGTAGTTATGAGTACTTTCATTATTTGCCTGGCATGTGTAGCACCTAAACAGTTATGCGTTCCAAATCCGAAGGCAACATGTGGATTTATTTTTCGGTCGATAACAACTTCATTTGCATTGTCAAAAACCTTGTCATCACGATTGGCAGAAGCCCAACATAACGATATTTTACTGTCTGCTTTTAAGGCATGTTCACAAACCGATGTATCTTCGGTAGTTACACGACCCATTTGTGTTAATGGCGAAAAATAACGTATTAATTCTTCTATAGTATTATTTAAAATTTCAGGTTCTTTACGCAATCTTTCGAGCGATTCGGGATGTTGGGCAAAATAGGCAATAGAGTTAGTTACTGCATTTATGACCGTATCCCTTCCTCCTGCAAATGTTAAGATGATAACACCTTTAACTTCCTCTTTGGTTAGTTTTTTACCGTTTGCTTCAGAGGCTAGTAGAACGGAATATAAATCGTCCGTTGGATTAGCAATTGCCCTGTCTATTTCTTTATCTATATAATCGTATAATATATTTGCCTTATCGCTATCTAACGCGCTACTTTTACTTCTAAATACATGTGTTCCCCAAGAAATCCAAGTTTCTGCTTGTGTGAGAGGCGTGTTAAGTAAAAGTGTTAAAGCACGCGATTGTAATGGTAATGCAAACTCACTTACTATATCTAATGAGTCTCGATTTAAGACCTCTTTGACTAAGGATTGAATCTGGCTTTGAAGCCTTGCTGTATATTCTTCTTCTAAAGGACGTTTAAACCAAGGGTCTAATATTGCTCTGAAATCTGCATGCAAAGGTGGGTCTACTTCAAAAGGGATTTGACGTGTTTCCCTAATCTTTTCTTCTGAAGGAATAACTATACGACCAGGTGCAGCGCCAGATTGAAAGGTTTTATGATTATGCGCACATCTTCGAACATCCTTGTGGCCTAAAACCATAGTAACCTCTTCGCCTTGGTCATCCATTTTACCATATCCTTTTCCAAGTCTTTCAGTTTCAAAAGGGTCTGAAAAATTACTTTTGTCCATAGTGTTTTTATTTAGAAATTTTGAGATATACAAAAATGATTATTAAAACTGATTCATTATTAATCGTTTTTAGCCAATTAAATGCTTATTTTGACATAAATAATTCAAATTACGTATATTTTTTATCATAATTGATTATTAATTAATTGTAAATGAAAGCCCAATTTGAAAAGATAAGCTCGAAACAAAATGCTTTACATGCTTTCGTTTACGAAGCTGAAGTGTTTGATGCACCATGGCATTTTCATCCTGAATATGAGTTAACATATATTGTAAAAGGAAAAGGAATGCGATATGTAGGCAATACAATTCAGAAATTTGAAGAAGGCGATTTTGTTTTACTGGGTTCTAACTTGCCACATTGCTGGAAAATTACGGATTTGCATAAGGGTGCGGTAAAATCCATTGTTTTTCAATGGAACGAAGATTTTTTAGGAACAAATTGGTCCCAAAAAAATGAATTGTACACTATTAAAACACTATTAAAGAAAGCATCGAAAGGGGTGTTGTTTAGTGTGACTAATTCTAAAAAAACAAAAAAAAAATTGATAACTATTGTAAAAGAATCACCATTGC